>Ga0307507_10000793_pt1 | contig 69910 bp, 12 predicted proteins | sample 7_EM_MG_FD_207223 | JGI IMG/M metagenome (GOLD analysis project Ga0307507, IMG submission 207223) | Populus trichocarpa ectomycorrhiza microbial communities from riparian zone in the Pacific Northwest, United States - 7_EM | ecosystem: Host-associated > Plants > Roots > Unclassified | place... | reverse complement strand
AAACAGCTCCTTATAGATATAGAAATTAAGGACTACTCTCCTAACCAATACTTTACTAAGTATAGTGAGGTAGATGGTATATAAACCATTACTATTCTTAATAACCAATCTACGCTCTATTCTATTATAAGATCAGATATCTTTAACGAGCTAAAGGAGAGTTCCACGTTTTCCTTTAACAATAGATACTTAGCGAACGTCTTTTACAGTATTATGCTGGATATAGGAGCCGCAGGAGTATCTATAGTAGGAAAACCTTAAGTTTGAGCTCTCTAGTAGCTTAATAGCTCTGTTTAGATCAACTAATCAACGGCAGGCTAATATACGATTTATTTTGGTAAAGGTACTATAATCTCTTTTAGCACAATTAGGGTCCAAACCCCCTTAGGATATATTACTTTCTATATTATTCCCATAAACACTCCGTTTTTATTCTGTATTAGGGATATAGACAAATTAGGCGTTAAGCTTAATAACCTCAAAAATATGCTTATATAGGGAGATAATTGGGTGCCTGTTATACGCAAGTAGGGTTACCCTTAGTTGCTCCTTTAATAACTAGAAAAGAGCATTGCTTGGAGCTATTTAACTAAGTCAGAGTTATGCTAACTATACTATTATTTTAGTTACCTATTAGTTTACTAATTACTTAGGGTTCTCTAGCAAGTAGGCCATAAGGTTAAATTAAGGCAATTAAATATCTTATAAAGTACTACTATTACTGCTAAATAAACCAGAAGTCCCCTAGCCGATTTAAGTTCACCCTTAAAGATAACTACAACTTTAACTTTTATATTATTGTTGATGTTATATATCTTAGTGGCAAGCTAGTACTCTAAGTTGTTAACTTTTTAACCCTCTTCTAAGCTGCATGTTTCTTAAAGGATATATTAGCTAGGAACGCATGGGATACCCTTTAATTATACTAGATTAATATCTACCTAGGACCCCCTAATTAAATCGTCTATAATGTAGAAAAGAACTTCTTATCTATAGAGTTTTAATAACAAATAAAGGTAATAGTAATTAAGGTTAAGGAAGTCCCTATTAAGGCATATAATAGTATTGGAAAAGTGGAGTAATATTACGCGCTATTACGCTGCGTATATAAGATTATCTCTTTGGAACTAAAGGATGCTAGTAAAGAACTTACCTTGCAAATAGCTGTTAAAGCTATTAATAATTCCGCTGGCCTAGATAGACTTATACCTATATTACTAGTCTTTGGCGCCTACCCTTGGATAATAGACGATTCTCTACTATCTCCCTCCGTTATATAACGAGCTGAGGCAATTTGTAAGGCAATAAAGAAGATACAACGTCTCTATGCTATACGCCAGGTTAATAACGTACTAGGAATAAGAAATGGCCTAAATACCTTAACTACGCTTAATCTGCCACTCTAGTCTAAGGTACGCGTATAGCGTGAAAAGGGAGGATAGTTAGGCCTATATTAACTTATTGCAATTAATAGTTAAACTTATACTATTTAGATGCCTTATAGACCTACTTAATTCCGTTTAACTATTATTAAGCCTTATTATAAAGATAGCAATTCTAAGCCTTTATAAAATACCCTAGAAGATGCCTAAGAGGAGAACTACAATTAATGTGCTTTAGAAGGCGACTACAATCCCAATATAATTGTAGTAGATATGCCACAACTATAACGCGGTAGAGGCCGTCTAAAGGGATTATAAAATCGCTAACATCTTATTAATTTTAAAGAGCAATTTATTGCCGCTATTAAGAATAGAGTTGAGTTATTAATGGCCTTTATAATAGCTAAAGAGAAGGCTAACTTTAAGCTCGCAAAATAGCTCTAAAAGGAAGGTTGTATTATAACCCTAGGAGCTCCTTTCTAAGTATCTAATAAGTAGGAGATTGATGGTCTTATTATAAGAGGAGTCTTTAAATTTAAGAAGTATAACCCTACTAAGTTTAATAAAGTTTGCATTTTTAAGTTAAGGATGGTTAATAAGATTAAGGGCAAAGCTACTAATGCCCTATTTAAGAAATTAAGGCTTATTATCTAAGGTTATAATAATGATGGTAAAAAGATAATTCTTACGTAATCTTTAATGATTTAACAAGCTAGTTAGCAAGTTATTGTTGTATTAGCTCCCTCCTTAATAAAGAATAGAATAGCGGTTTATTTGTAAGATATTACTTAGGCCTACACCTAATTAGAGATATACCTTTAGCGCTTAATATTAGTATACCTTCTAGAGCAAATTCGCCACTAATATCCCAAAGATATAATTATGGTTATGCTTAAGCCATTATATAAAATTATAGAGGTAGGAACCCATTAGTGGGCTACCTATAGTAAGCACTATAAAGAGAAGCTTTTAATAACTACTTCTATATTTAATCCCTGCTTCCTTATTATAACTATGGGAACTCCATTTGGAATTATTAGTATGTAAACTGATAATATAATTATCTTAGGAGATAACTAATTCTTAGCTCTTAAAGAAGATAAGCTAATAAAGGCAAACCTTATAGTAAAGCTAAAGGAAAAGCTTAATTTAATAATACTATTACTCTTTAATAGATGCATCCTCTCCCTAAACAAGGATTCCATTGCTTTACGCTAGAAGGGTTAAGGCAAGAAGATTAACGTTATTGACGTTAATTCTCTAAAGCAAGGATACGTGGAGTAACGCGCTCGCGGAGCTTATATTGCTTCTATTTGCCAACCTAAGGCTTTATTCGATCTCTCTATTGCCGCTTAACACTAGGAATTAACCAAGGACGATGTTCTTGCCTTAAATAAGCGTCTTTCCTGGCAAATAAACCATCTTAATTAGGGATTACTCTACGTGCCTATTAATCTTCCCACCGCTAAGCTCTTTGTATTTATTAATAGATCGTTTATAAATAATAAAGATTTTAGCTCCTAGCTAGGATATAAGATTATTATCGCGAATAAATCTACCGGAGAGAATGACTTTATGATTTACAGCAATCTTATCTATTAGAGCTTAACTAAGAGTAAGCGCATTACTCAAAGCGTTCTAGCGTTAGAGATATATAGAATAGTTAGCGGAGTTAATATAGTAATTACAATTAGAACTACCCTAAAGATAATTATAGATTAACTTAAACTTCCTATTATCCCTATAATTATATGCACCGACTTATATTCCCTCTATAAGTGTTTAGTCAAGCTTAGTACCACAAAGGAGAAGCGCCTTATAATTAATATTATGGCACTTTGGTAATCCTATAAACGGCGAGAACTCTTTAAGATTTGATGGATTAATGGCCAAAACAACCCAGTAGATGTAATGATAAAGGCAAACCCAAACAAGGCTCTTAAAACGTTTGTTAACACGAATACTCTATATATACGAGTTAAAGGTTGGGTTAAGAGGGAGTAGGAATTCTGCTATATTCTAACAACCCTAAATTCTGCTATATTCTGCCGACCCTAACTTTAACTAGCCAATTAGGATTTTCTATCCCCGGGATGGAAAATTGCTATTGGCTTGCTTACCACTAGCGCCTTGGCGGCCCTTGTAAGATGACCACCTCTAACCCCTAAATAGTTCCTCTTCTTCTTCTTCTCTTTAGCTTAGCATCTCTGCAAGATAGCATTCCATAGACTTTAGTTTAGAGACATTTAACAGCGAGACGTATATTGCAATAGCAATAGTAAGTAATAAGGATTGGTGTTTCTCACGCTTAATTGCGTTATTTGTATGTAGATGGCATCTATAAAAGAAGAATTGCTAGTATTGGGAATATATTACGTGTGGTCACGTGTTGCCGCGGCACTAGTGTAGCGAGGAGCTTTAAGCTCCTCGCCCTTCCTTATTATTAAAAAAAAATATTAATAATTATCATACTATCTACGAACCGTAGCTATATAATATCACCTTGTGTAACCAACAGTTATAATAAGTTTTAGTTTGATTTAACTTTTAGTATTTATATTATTTAATCCTTTACTATTTTAAATCTTTTTAATTATATTGTAGATCTCTTATTTACTTAATTTAAATGTCTTCCTTTATTACTAGAATTAATCGCCCCCCCTAGCACTAAAAAGGGGGAAAACGTCGTAGGGGCGTTTATTTTATATCTAGATTAGTTTTAATTTTAAGCCTATAACTAGCATGTCCTTATAAAACTACTTTTCTCTCTTAATATTAATATTAGATTTTTCCTCCAAAAAATAGTTTAAGTACTTGACCTACACTATTAGCCCTTAGATTGCTGTATACTATTATATAATTTCTAAGATTAAGTTTTAAGCTTTTTATTAGCGCTTGTTTAAGAGATTATTATTATTAACGTAGACTATATATTAGTAACTGCGTGATTTCTCTCCGTCAAGCTCCTTGTATTCTATTAGATAGGTTGGGGGTGGTATATAGAATAGCATATAACTAGTTTTAGAGGAAGGGAAGGCTTAGTCAGATCTGGGCTGGCTCGCCCTACTATAACCGCCTTATGCTTTGGAGTAATAGTTACCTATTATAGTTTTAGAGATAAGGCCGCTATAAAATCTAAAATAGAATATGAAGTTAGTGTAAATATTATATACGTGATTAATGCTGCGGAATTTGGATTTAATATAAAGCTACGCTATAAATTAGATGAAGAAATTAGAGGAGCTAGATAGTAATGGAGTAATATATATATCTAAGAGACGGTCTAGATTGTCTAGCAAGGAAGGACTAAGATAGAATGTAAAACACTATAAGCTAAAAATTGCCACTTTATTGTCTTAGTTTTAGGCTAGCTATATTAAGCTAAGCGATTTTAAGAGTACTGCATAACGGCTTTTGTTACGGACAGCTTAAGTATAATATTACGACTACTTAGGGAAGAGTTGGAGGAAGCTAGTTGGTTAATACAGGCACGGTCTAAGATAGATCCAGTGGAACCATGTAATAAGGAATAGTAGCCGAGATTACGTAATGTAATCTATATAATCTGTGTGATCTATGTAATCTATACGGAGTATACAGAGCACACGTACCTCACGGAGCGAAGGGATTTCTTAGGCGTACGGTTGTGTATTTAAAGGACCACAGTCCCTACCCAGATAGTTCTCTCTTTATAGTAAATCTTAGAATACAATTAGAGTTAATCTATTAGGCAACTACTCCACTAGTTATTATTAAGTTATTAATTTATTCTTACCTATTGTCGGAACGTTAATTACGTGACGTGGTTATAACCACGAAGCGAGACTAGCTAATCTGACCTTAGAGCAACCCCTTACTTCTAGACATAAAATAACTACCAACTTCAACACCGCATACGTATCATACAGTGATATTCGTGCACGTTGATAAAGCGAGTATACCGACACCTATATACCTAGCCTAATAATAGGACCCACTGTAGTTCCTGCTATAAGGTTCCGTTACACATTCACTACTAAGGTTATAGTATTAAATAAAATCGAACAATATACCACCCAAAGCACCAGTTACAACAACGTTGATAGCAGCCATAACCTTGGGGCTAGGAGATACTAGTATAGATAATATAGATTCTTAAGTGGTTACAAGAGGTTAGTTATAGGAAATAGTTAATCACTTATAAGATAATAATAAAATACTTAAAGAATGTATTAATGGAATTAGAGTAGTAAAGATTAAGTTACCTTTAATTAAACAATTCTTAGGGGAAAAGTTAAAGCTTAAGGGATTTCTTATGCAGATATACTTTAAGGTTGTGCAGGAAGGAGCGAAGTTAGTAATATTATTAGATTAAGTAGCCTATACAGGATTATTCCTAATAGGGAGAGCACTTAAATGGTTTAAACTATATCTCATGGAGATATAGGCTAATAGCATAATAACTACTAACCAGGACGTACGGTATATATTCACTAGTTAGAACAGGTTTACGGAATAACTAACGCAGATATTTAGAGACCTAAAGGCTATAACCATAGCAGAATAAAAGCTTTAGAACTTAGTACAACGCACTTTAGTAATTAAGTATATAACGCAGTTTCAAACACTAGCTATATAGGTTAAGTGGAATAATAAGGCGCTTATAGTATAGTACAAACAAGGACTTAAGGCTAAAGTCTAGGACGTAATTATCCTAATAGAAGATGCGGATACTCTAAGGGAGTTAATAGACCAGTTAATAAAGATTAATAATAGAATCTATTAAAGGGAATAAGCTAAGAAAGGGCAAGATAGAGTTCTATAGTTATATAAGGCGTAGAGTATATAATAACAGACATAGAGTTAAAAACTATAGAATGGTATAGAGCTAATGGACCTAAGTAGTACCAAAGAAACCTAAAGGTGGGGAAAGAAACCATAGAAACCTAGAGATTAAGGATTAAGTAATTAAAGAACTAAAAAGCAGAGGCTAAACTAGGGATCTTAGCAGCAGAAGACATTTAGGCAGACTCCATAACAAGAAAAATGGTTTAGAGATGGAGTTTATATAAATTACGGAAAATAAGGTTATTTTGCCAGAGACTATAGAGGTAGTTAGAGTAATTACATAGTAAAGGGAACTAGACCAGCAGCGGACATATATATACAGAGGGATAATAGTACACTATAAGGAATAAAAGAATATTTAATTAATAGTTTCGCGTTTTGTTATAATAACACATACCAAATTTATAAGGACGCTAAGTACGGCGCAAGCTATTAGCTATAGGAGCCATTATTATCTAAGTTTAGAGGAACCAACAAACTAGCTTATAAATTGGATATTAAAGATAATAAGTTTAATACAGGCGAAGCATTTACTAATAATAAGGCAATAAAGGCAGCTTACTAGGAGTATGCAAACCTCAGAGAAGTTAAAATAGAAGTAGAGACTAAGACCATTACTAAACAATGATTAGTAACGGGTATTATAACACCATTAGATACAATTTCCATTGCTTTATAAGATAATAGAAGTAATATTTAAAAGAAACTAAGTAAGTAGATAACTGCTAGTGCTAGCTTATTACTTAATAAAGGTAAAAGGCCATAGGCTTAAGATTCTTATAAGGAGATACAAGATGCTTAAGATTCTTAAGATAAAATAAGATATACCTAAGGACCCATAACGGATAAAAACTAATAGGAAAGGGCAGCAACTTAGTTTAGTAACAAATAAATGAGTACAGGACGCAAGTTTAAGAACTATAAGTTTAGGGAACGAATAAGAATATTAGCAATCCTAGGGGAGCATAGTGCTTAGCCTAAAGATTAAAAAGTTAATACTAGGATTAAAAAGTAAGATAACTATAAGGATCTAGCTGCAAGACATAGAAAATAAGAAACTATGGATAAGTTCAGAATAAGGATTATTATATAGTAAGAGCAAAAGCTAGATAAGAGGTTAGCTATGCCAGGTTATATAAGGGATAGAGCACCCGTATAAAGAGTTACTAATAGGCCAAGTGCAGAGACACCTAGGGCAAAGTAGTTAGATAAACTAGAATAAGAAGAGAATCTAGATATTCCAACCAGATTTAAAAAAAGATATACCAAAGAATATTACAATATAGCAATAATAAGGTACTTTCTAACGGATAGACTATACACACTAAACCAGTTATATGGAAAGTGGTATAGGCAATGACACAACAATAAATAGGAAGACTTTTGTTACGGACAGCTTAAGTACAATGCTACGACTACTTGGAGAAGAGTTGGAGGAAGCTAGTTGGTTAATATAGGCACGGTCTAGAATGGAACCGGTGGAACTATATAATGAGGAATGGTAACCAAGGTCACATAGCATTGAATGTATTGACTGTATTAAATAAAAGGGACGTTACGTTTAATATAGATAACACGTACCTTATATATAAGAGAGGATTTCTTAGGAGTATGGTTGTGTATTTAAAGGACCTTAGTCCCTACCGTAGATAGTTCTCTCCTTATAGTAAATCTTAGAATATAATTAGAGTTAATCTGTTAGGTAACCACTCTACTAGTTATTATTATGTTGTTAATTTATTCTTATCTATATACCCAGCCTAATAATAGGACCCACCGTAGTTCCTACTATAAGGTTCCGTTACATATTTACTACTAAGGTTATAGTATTAAATAAGATTAAACAACATGCCACCTAAAGCACTAGTTGTGACGACGTTGACAGCAGCCACGACCTCAGGGCTAGGAGATACCAGTATAGACAATAGAGATTCTTAAGTGGTTACAAGAGGTTAGTTATAGGAAATAATTAATTACTTATAAGATAATAGTAGGATACTTAAAGAACGCATTAATGGAATTGGAGTAGCAAAGATTAAGTTACCTTTAATTGAACGGTTCTTAGGAGAAAGGTTAAAGCTTAAGGGATTTCTTATATAGATGCACTTTAAGGTTATATAGGAAGGAGCGAAGTTAGCAATATTGTTAGATTAAGTAGCCTATATAGGGTTGTTCCTAATAGGGAGGGCACTTAAGTGGTTTGAACCATATCTTATAGAGATATAGGCCAATAGTATAACAACTACTAACTAAGACGTATAGTATATATTCGCTAGTTGGAATGGGTTTATGGAACAACTAATGCAGATATTTAGAGACCTGGAGTCCATAACTATAGCAGAACAAAAGCTTCAGAACTTAGTATAGCGTACTTTAACAATTAAGTATACCATATAGTTTTAAACACTAGCTATATAGGTTAAGTGGAATAATAGGGCGCTTATGGCACAGTATAAATAGGGACTTAAGGCTAAAGTCTAGGATGTAATTATTCTAATAGAAGATGCGGATACTCTAAGAGAGTTAATAAACCAGTTAATAAAGATTAATAACAGGATCTATTAAAGGGAATAAGCTAAGAAAGGGTAAGATAGAGTTCTATAGTTGTATAAGGCGCAGAATACGCAACAATAGATATAGAGTTAAAAACTATGGAATGGCGTAGAGCTAATAGACCTAAGCGGTACCAAAGAAACCTAAAGATAGGAAAAGAAACTATGGAAACCTAGAGGTTAAGGATCTAGTAATTAAAGGACTAAGAAGTAGAGGCTAAACCAGGGATCTTAGTAGCAGAAGATGTTTAGGCGTACTCCATAGTAAAATCAGTGGTTTAGAGATGGAGCTTATATAAATTGCGGAAAATAAGGTTATTTTGCTAAAGACTATAGAGGTAGTTAGAGTAACTACGTGGTAAAGGGAACAAGACTAGTAGACGGCGCGTATGTATAAAGGGATGATGGTGCACTATAAGGAACAAAAGAATGTTTAATTAATAGTTTTGCGTTTTGTTATAACAACATATGCTAAATTTATAAAAACGCTAAGTATGGCGTAAGCTATTAGCCGTAAGAGCCAGAGTTAAAAGGACTTTAAGGAACCAGAGAGTTAGATAAAGAATAAGATTAACTTTATAAGCTAGATTAAGATATTATAGTAATATACGGATAAAGATTAGTAATAATAACAATAGAGTTAGAGTACTTATTAATCAGCAGCAATAAGGATGAAAAGGAGGCTAATTAGGAGCACTTAAACCTTAATGACGTAATAGAAGTAGAGACTGAGACCATTACAGAACAAGGTTTAGTAACGGGTATTATAACACTATTAGATACAATTTCTATTACTTTATAAGATAATAGGAGCAATGTTTAGAAGAAACTAAGTAAGCAGATAACTGCTAGTGCTAGCTTATTACTTAATAAAGGTAAAAGGCCATAGGCTTAAGACTCTTAAGATAAGATGTGAGACGCTTAAGACTTTTAAGATAAGATAAGACACACCTAAGAACCCACAATGGATAAAAACTAATGGGAAAGGGCAGCTACTTAGTTTATAGATAAACGAATGAGTATAGGACGCAAGTTTAAGAACTATAAGTTTAGGGAACGAATAAGAATATTAGCAATCCTAGGTAAACGCAGTGTTCAGCCTAAAGATTAAATAGTTAATACTAGGATTAAAAAGTAAAGTAACTATAAGGATTTAGCTGCAAGACACAGAAAATAAGAAACTATAGATAAGTTTAGATAAAGAATCATTGCATAGCAAGAGCAGAAGCTAGATAAGAGGTTAGCTATGCTAGGTTGTATAAGGGACAGAGTACCTATATAAAAAGTTATTAATAGGCCAAGTGTAGGGACACCTAGGGTAAAGTGGTTAGATAAACTGGAATAAGAAGAGGATCTAGATATTCTAACTAGGTTCGAAGAAAGACATACTAAAGGATATTACGACGTAGTAATAATAAGGTACTTTCTAATAGACAGACCATATATACTAAACCAGTTATATAGAAAGTGGTATAGGTAATAACATAATGATAAATAGGAAGACTTTTACGTATAGCTAGATAAAAAAGTTATCCAAGACTAACCCATTATAGAAAAACGTATAAGTTATATTAAAGGAGTATTAATTATAATATTAAGGAACCTAGAAGAAGGATCTAGGGACTGGAGAAGTAAATAATAAGTCTTAGTACCCGCAACAGAGATACTAGTAGTTAGGTTAACTAGGTATAGATTTAAACTTAAGGATAAAGACAAACCAAGAGTTAATCTAAAACATATAGCGTATTATACACTATTGTGGATAGCTTGTATAGATAATATATATAATATATATAGAGCACTAAAAGATAAGAACTGGAAATACCTAGTAAGGATATATTAGATACCAGAAGAAAAGCGGTTTAGGAATGCTAAGTATATATATAAATGGCACCTAGTAGAAGTACAAGGTTAAGGGGACTTAATACTTTAACTAAAAAGATTCCTTACGGAAGAATACCTAGATAGATAATAGTAGTGGGAGTGCCTAGAAAACATTTATCTATAGTATATAGAGGAAAAGAAATGAACTAAGTATTAGCCTAAGTTGGACTAAATATAAGTAGGATCTAGTAGCTAATAGTTAGGAAAAGGGGAGGCGTATAAAACCAGAGGGAACTAGTGTTAAAGCCTTAGACTCTTAAAGGAATTTAAGAATAACACCTAAATTTAAGAGCTAAATAGCAAGATTAGTAGTTTAAAGTGTTGGTAGATAGTGGAGTAATAAGGAACCACATATTACTAAAGGCAGTAAAAAGGATAGGGTTACTATATAGACAAAAGGAATACCTATATCCACTTATAATAATTTTAGAAGACCAGATAGCCTATAGAGGAGGCATTATTAATTTCAAAATAGGACCTATTTAGATAACTATTAAAGGGAAACCAGTAATAATGTCTTTTAATATCCTACTATTGGGATAGAATAAGGTAATACTAGGAATGCCTTGGTTATAGGAGTACAATCTAAAGATTAATTGGGTTATAGGTTAGGTTAATATTAGAGATACTTAATAACGCAAAGTGTAATAGCAAACTAAGTTGGTATGGTATTAAGTCGGAGCGACATATAAAGAGACTAAGTAAGGCTTAAGTTATATACTAAAGAGATATTACAAGTACGGTAAAAGGTTATAGTTGCTAGAAAGCGAAAGGCTATTAGAATATACAATATAGGACTATAAGATAGAATTGGAAGAGGGAATAAGTCTAAAGTTCTTTCTAATTTATAAGCTTACTAAAATAGAGTTAGTAGCGCTTAAAGAGTTTGTCTAGGAGAACTTATAAAAGGGATACATTAGACTATTATAGTCGTTAGTAGGATATCTAGTACTGTTTATCCTAAAGAAAAACAGAAAACTTAGGATGTGTATAGACTATAGACAGTTAAATAGCATCACTAGGAAGGATAGGTATCCTTTACCCTTAATTAGCAAAATCCAAAACAGGATAGGTAACGCGAAGATCTTTATAAAGATAGATCTAAGATGGGTGTACCATTAGATTAGGATTAAAAAAGGCGACAAATAGAAGGCAGCTTTTAGGTTAAAGGAAGGACTATATAAACCATTAGTTATACAATTTGGATTTATAAACGCACTAGCAACGTTCTAAAAGCAAATTAATAGTGTGTTAGGAGAATACCTAGATGAGTTTATTATAGTATACCTTAACGACATTATTATCTACTTAGAAAGTGAGGAAGAATATAGAGAACATATTAAGTGGGTCTTAAAGAGACTATAGGAAGAACAGATGCTAGTAGCAATTAAAAAATATAAGTTCTTTATAAAAAAGACCAATTTTATAGGATTTATTATTAAACTAGGAAAAATTAGCATGGACCTAAAGAAAGTTAAAGCCATAGTAAGTTAGCAAGAACTAGAGAATGTTATATAGTTAAGATTGTTTTTAGGGTTTTGTAACTACTATAGGAGGTTTATAGCATAGTGGTTAAAAAGTATTAAGCTATTTATAAGACTAACGAAAAAGGAGGAACTATAGGTTTAGGGTAGTAAGTAGAAGAAGCTGTTCTAAGAACTTAAAGAGTTATTTACCTAAGAACTAGTTCTTAAGATCTATTAACTAAAGTTAGAAACGGTTATTAAGACAAATGTATTAGATTTTGCATTAGGAGCATATTTGCTATAGAAGCATTAGAATATATGGCATCCAGTAGCGTACTATAGTTAAAAGATAACACCACTAGAGTTAAACTATGATATTTACAACAAGGAGTTACTAGGTATAGTTGCAGTACTTAAGGAATAGAGAGCATTCTTATAAGGCATAGAGGAACTATTTATGGTTAAGACGGACTATAAGAACCTTATAGGATTCCTAATAATAAAGGAACTTAACTAAAGACAGGTTAAATGGGCGGAAATGCTTATAGAATACTATTTTGAAATTTAGCACACTAAGGGTATAGATAATGCATGAGCAGATGCTCTAAGTAAAAAGGCTAAATTATAAAGTAATAAAAAGCTATTAGGAGCTTTATTGCGAAAGGATTAAGACGGATTAATTAGGTATAATTATTTAAGGATTATAGTAACTAAAAAAAGTTAAATCTATAAGTTACTAGAGAGTAATTAGATATAGAAGATCTAAGAAATATAGGTAGAGAATCTAGACTTAGAGTAATATAAAAATAGAGAAGCAATATATGTGCCTAAATCCATTGTAGAAGAATTTATTAAGGAATTCCACAAGGGAATAATATAAGGATATAATGGAGCTATAGGCTTAGTGTTAAGACTTTAAGAGGAGTATATTATTTAAGGAATTTAGGGACTAGCAAAATAAGTTATAAAGAAATATCTAGATTGCTAAAGGAATAAACTAATAAGGTATAAGCCGTATAGAAGGCTATAACCTATTAAGACACTAGAAAGACCGTGGGAAGTTATATTATAGGACTTTATTATTAAGTTACTAAAGTTAAGAGATCCTATTATAGGATAAGATTATAACACAATCTTAGTAATAGTAGACAAGCTAATAAAGTAGGGATACTTTATAGCGTATACAGAAAAGATATTAGTAAAAGATGTTGCTAAAATCTATATAAAAGAAGTGTTTATAAGATATGGAGCACTAGACAAGATTATATTAAATAGAGATCCAAGATTTATAACAGTATTTTGGGAAGTATTTCTAGCAGAATAAGGGGTTTGTACAGCAACCTCTATAGCGTATTATTTATAGATGGATAGATAAATAGAAAGACTAAACTAGACACTAGAATAGTATCTAAGGTATTATATTAACCACACATAAAATAATTAGGTATTGTTATTACCAGTTATATAGTTTATATATAATACAACACTATAAGAAGGAATGGGGACATTACTATTTAAGGCGAATTACGGATATAAACCAAGAACATTGTTATTACTATATTAAGTAGAGAAGATAAGTAGCACAGCTAAGTAAAGAATGGAGATGTTAATAAATCTTTATATAGACCTTAAAGAAACAGCTAAACTAGTACAAGAATAAATGAAAAGGTACTATAATGCTAAGAGATCTAAGGGACCAGATCTTAAGGAGGGAGATAAAGTATAGCTACTATATAAAAATTTTAAGAGTTAACAACCAAGCAAGAAATTAGACTATATTAGACTAGGACCTTTTAAAGTCATAGAAAGAACTTCATTAGTTATATATAAGTTAAACTTACTAGCCAAAATAAAAATCTACTTGGTATAATATGTTATGATGCTAGAACTAGCACATGGGAATGTTAAACCACTAGTGTATAAGGCAGACATATATAGAGAAAGGGAGGAAGATAAATAGTAAGTTTTAAAGATTATTAGTTATAAGGATATAGATAATAAAATGTGGTATAAAGTAAAGTAGATAGGCTATAGTAAGATTACCTAGGAACTACTAAGCAACCTAGAGAACGCTATAGGAAAGGTATAGGAGTATTAGAAGAAAATAGGTTAGGCAGCATTAATAAGGAAGAATTGCTAAAAAATAAGTTACCTAAGGGGGACCTAAGAGGAGCAATTGCTGAGCTACTTGGAGTTGTTTCCCTTATAGGAGGAGAGCCAGTTTTTTTGTTACCTAGCTTGGACAGACCCTATTAAACTAGTTTCTACTCCTTGGAACAAACCTTCTTATAAACATATTTAAGACATTGGAGACAAGTATAAGCTAGATATTAGGCTTTAAGAACGCGTGCAAACTCTTTTAAGGTATATTAAACCTCAAGCAGCGCAAAGGCCAGCTTACCATCTAGTTTTACAGCGGCAGATTAAACATAAAACCCTATAATAAGTTACTTAGGGAACTTAGAGACTACTAAGAGTTATAGGATGTGTATACTTAGCGTTAGAAACAGAGCGAACGTTATAGGACAATTAAATGTTTGCTTTAGTATACTTGGAACAGAAGGAAGGTTATTAAGATAAAGGACTTGTTAGCGTAATATAAACTAACCCCCCTTTCGCGCACCTAGAGCAAGAAATCGCCATCACTTTACTAAGCGACAGTATTGAGGAGATAGTATATAGGCAACGCTCTACCTAAGAAAGAGAAGAAGAGGCTTTAGGTATAATAAGTAATAATATTAACTAGATTAATTAAACGGATATTACACCTCTAGTAGACGACTTAGAGATATTAGGAATCTTTAAGGATAAAGATAAAGAGGAGGGAGATGGTGTTATAGATAGCTTAAGTATAATGCTATAACTACTTAGAGAAGAGTTGGAGGAAGCTAGTTAGTTAATATAGGCACGGTCTAGGATGGAACTAGTGGAACTATATAATAAGGAATAGTAACTAAGGTCACGTGGCATTAAATATATTAACTGTGTTAAATAAAAGGGATGTTATATTTAATATAGATAACACGTACCTTATATACAAGAGAGGATTTCTTAGGAGTACGGTTGTGTATTTAAAGGACCTTAGTCCCTACTGTAGATAGTTCTCTCCTTGTAGTGAATCTTAGAATACAATTAGAGTTAATCTATTAGGCAACCACTCCACCAGTTATTATTATGTTGTTGATTTGTTCTTACCTATATACCTAGCCTAATAATAGAACCTACCGTAGTTCCTACTATAAGGTTCCGTTACAACTTTTATATATAGCTAGATAAAAAAATTGTCTAAGACTAACCTATTATAGAAAAACGTATAAGTTATATTAAAGAAGCATTAATTATAATATTAAGGAACCTAGAAGAAAGATCTAGGGACTAAAGAAGTAAATAATAAATTTTAGTACCCATAACAGAGATACCAGTGGTTAGATTAACTAGGTATAGGTTTAAACTTAAGGATAAAGATAAACTAAGAGTTAACCTAAAACATGCAGCGTATTACACACTATTGTAGATAGCTTATATGGATGACACCTATAACATATATAGAGCACCAAAAGATAAGAACCGGAAGTACCTAGCTAGAATATATTAGGCACTAGAGGAAAAGTGGTTTAGGGATACTAAGTATATGTATAGATAGCACCTAGTAGAAGTATAAGGTTAAGGGGACTTAATACTTTAACTAGGAAGATTCCTTATAGAAGAATGCCTAGATAGATAATAGTGGTGGGAGTGCCTAGAGAACACTTATCTATAGCATATAGAGGAAAAGAAACAAACTAAGTATTAGCCTAAGTTAGACTAAGTACAACTAGGATCTAGTAGCCAACAGTTAGGAAAAAGGGAGGTGTACGGGACCAGAGGGAACTAGTGTTAGAGCCTTAAACCCTTAAAGGAATTTTAAAATAATACCTAAATTTATAAGTTAAATGGCAAAATCAATAGTTTAAAGCATTAGTAGACAGTAAAGTAATAAAAAACCACGTATTATTAAAGGCAGTAGAAAGGATAGGGTTACTATATAGACAAAAGGAACACCTATATCCACTTATAACAATTTTAGGAGATTAGATAGCCTATAGAGGAGGTATTATTAATCTCAAAATAGGACCTATTCAGTTAACTATCAAAGGGAAACCAGTTAGAATGTCTTTTAATATTCTACTATTAGAACAGGATAAGGCGATATTAGAAATGCCTTAATTATAGAAATATAATCTAAAGATTAATTAGGTTATAGGTCAGGTTAATATTAGGGATACTTAACAATGTAAGATGTAATAGTAAACCAAGTTAGTATAGTACCAAGTTAGAGCGATATATAAAGAGACTAAGCGAGGCTTAAGTTATATACCAAAGAAATACCACAAGTATGGTAAAAAGTTATAGTCACTAGAAAGTAAAAAGCTGTTAGAATATGCAGTATGGGACCATAAGATAGAATTAGAAAAGGGAATAAGTCTTAAGTTCTTTCCAATTTATAAGCTTACTGAAACAGAGTTAATAGCACTTAAGGAGTTTATCTAGGAGAACTTATAAAAGGGATATATTAGACTATTATAGTTATTAGCAGGATATCTAGTACTATTTATCCTAAAGAAAAACGGAAAACTTAGGATATGTATAGACTATAGATAGTTAAACAGCATTACTAGGAAGGATAGGTATCCTTTACCCTTAATTAGCAAAATCCAAAATAGGATAGGCAACGTAAAGATCTTTACAAAGATAGATCTGAGATAGGCGTACTACTAGATTAGGATTAAGGAAGGCAATAAGTAAAAGGCAGCCTTTAGGTTAAAGAAAGGACTATATAAGCCATTAGTTATATAATTTGGGCTTATAAATATACTAGCAACGTTCCAGAAGCGAATTAATAGTATATTAGGAAAACACCTTAATAAATTTATTATAGCATATCTTAACGATATTATTATCTACTTAATAAGTAAGGAAGAACACGGAGAATATATTAAATGGGTTTTAAAGAGACTATAAAAAGAACAGATGCTAGTAGCAATTAAAAAATGTAAGTTCTTTACAGTAAAGACTAATTTTATAGGATTCATTATTAAACTAGGAAAGATTAGTATAGACCTAAAGAAAGTTAAAGCTATAGTAAGTTGGCAAGAACTAGAAAACGTTATATAGTTAAGGTTATTTCTAGGGTTTTGTAACTACTATAGGAGGTTTATAGTATAATGGTTAAAAAGTATTAAGCCGTTTATAAGGCTAACAAGGAAAGAGGAACTATAGGTTTAGGGTAGTAAGTAGAAGAAGCTGTTCTAAAAACTTAAAGAGTTATTTACCTAAGAATCAATCCTCAAGATCTATTAACTAAAGTTAGAAACGGTTGTTAAGACAGATATATTAGACTTTATACTAGGAGTATATTTACTATAGAAGCACCAGAACATATAGCATCCAATAGTATACTATAGTCGGAAAATAACACTACTAGAGTTAAACTATGATATTTATAATAAGGAGTTGCTAGGTATAGTTACAGTATTTAAGGAATAGAGAGCATTCTTATAAGGCATAGAGAAACCATTTATAGTTAAGACAGACTATAAAAACCTTATAGGATTCCTAATAATAAAGGAACTTAACCAAAGACAGGTCAGATAGGCAGAAATGCTTATAGAATACCATTTTAAAATTCAGCATACCAAGGGTATAGACAATACACAAGTAGACGCTCTAAGCCAAAAAGCTAAACTATAAAGTGGTGAAAAGCTATTAGGAGCTTTATTGCAAAAGGACCAAGACGGAGTAATTAGGTATAATTACCCAAAGATTATAGCAACTAAGGAAAGTTAGATCCACGAATTACCAGAGAGTAATTAGATACAGAAGATCTAAAAAGTATAGGTAGAGAATCCAGACTTAGAGCAATACAAAAACAGAGAAGTAATATATATACCTAAGTCTATCACAAAAGAATTTGTTAAGGAATTCCATAAGGGAATAATATAGGGACATAATAGGTCTATAGGACTAGTGTTAAGACTTTAAGAGGAATATATTATTTAAGGAATTTGGGGATTAGCTAGATAAGTTATAAGGGAATATTTAGATTGCTAAAGGAACAAACCAATAAGGCATAAGCTGTATAGAGGGCTATAACCTATTAAAGTACCAAAAAGACTATGGGAAGTTATATTATAGGACTTTATTATTAAGTTACCAAGGTTAAAAGATCCTATTATAGGATAAGATCACAATGTGATCTTAGTAATAGTGGACAAGCTTACAAAGTAGGGATACTTTATAGCGTACATAGAAGAGATATTAGTAGAAGATATCGCTAGAATCTATATAAAAGAAGTGTTCGCAAGACATGGAGTACTAGATAAGATTATATTAGACAGAGATCTAAGATTTATAGTAGTATTTTAGAAAGTATTTCTGGCAGAATAAGGAGTTCGCGCAGCAACCTCTATAGTGTATTATCCGCAGACGGACAGTTAAACAGAAAGACTAAACTAGACACTAGAACAGTATCTAAGGTATTATATTAATTACGCATAAAACAATTAGGTATTGTTATTACTAGTTACATAGTTTACATATAATATAACACCACAAGAAGGAATGGGGATATTACTATTTAAGGCGAATTACAGGTATAAACTAAGAACATTATTATCGCCACATTAAGTAAAGAAGACAAGTAGTACAGCTAAGTAAAGAATAGAGATATTAATAAATCTTTATACAGACCTTAAAGAAACAGCTAAATTAGTATAAGAATAAATAAAAAGGTACTATAATACTAAGAGATCTAAGGGACCAGATCTTAAGAAGGGAGATAAAGTGTAGCTACTATATAAAAATTTCAAGAGTTAATAACTAAGCAAGAAGTTAGACCATGTCAGACTAGGACCTTTTAAAATTGCGTAAAGAATTTTATTAGTTACGTATAAGTTAAACCTACTAGCCAAAATAAGGATCTACCCTATACAACACGTTATAATGCTAGAACCAGTACATGGAGATATTAAGCCACTAGTTTATAAGGCAGACATATATAGAGGACAAAAGAAAGATAAATAGCAAGTTTTAAAGATCATCAGTTATAAGGATATAGATAATAAAACGTAGTATAAAGTAAAGTAGATAGGCTATAGTGAGACTACCTAGAAACCACTAAGCAACCTAGAGAACGCTATAGGAAAGGTACAGGAGTATTAGAAGAAAGCAGGTCAGGCAGTATTAATAAGAAAGGATTGCCAAAAAACGAGTTGCCTAAGGGGGACCCAAGAGGAGCAATTACCAAGCTACTTAGAATTGTTTCCCTTATAGGAGGAGAGCTAGTCCTTTTATTACCTAGCTTAGACAAACCCTATTAAACTAGTTTCCACTCCTTAGAGCAAACCTTCTTATAAACCTTCTTAAGACAAAGAAGACGCGCCAAGGCAGACAAGTACGCCTCATAAGCAGCACAAGTATATTAGAGCTCCGCGAGGGAGGCTAAGAGCTTATTATCGAGTTTCGCAGCGGCAGATTAAACATAAGACCCTATAACAAGTTACTTAGGGAACTTAAAGACTACTAAGAGTTATAGGACGCGTATACTCAGCATTAAAGATAGAGCGGACGTCGCAGAACAATTAAATGTTTGCTTTAGTACACTGTAAATAAGAGGATAGTTATTAAAATAAAGGACTTACTAGCGCAACATAAACCAACCCCTCTTTCGCACAACGAGAATATGGAGACGGCATTATCTCACCTAGTAACAGTATGGAAGAAACTGTACGCATATAATAAAGGGTTAAAGAAAAAGAAGATGCTTTAGGTATAATAAGTAAGGATATTAACCAAATTAATTAAATAGATATTATACCTCTAGTAGATAACTTGGAGATGTTAGAAATCTTTAAGGACGAAGATAAAGAGGAGGGTGATGGTATTACGGATAGCTTAAGTATAATGTTATAACTACTTAGGGAAGAGTTGGGGGAAGCTAGTTAGTTAATATAGGTATAGTCTAGGATAGATCCGGTGGAACTATATAATAAGGAATAGTAGCCAAGATTATATAATATAATCTATATAATCCGTATAGAGTATACAGAGCACATATACCTCACGGAGCGAAGGGATTTCTTAGGCGTATGGTTATATATTTAAAGGACCATAGTCCCTACCCAGATAGTTCTCTCTTTATAGTAAATCTTAGAATACAATTGGAGTTAATCTGTTAGGCAACCACTCCACTAGTTATTATTAAGTTGTTAATTTGTTCTTACCTACATACCTAGCCCAATAATAGGACCTACCGTAGTTCCTGCTACAAGGTTCCGTTATAGCTTTTATAAAAGCGTCCTAGTTTTAGACCACCTTAAATCTACAGAACTTATACAGATAGCGTGTCGTTTTTCCTATATAGCATCGTCAGGCTGAATCCTATAGATAGGGCTATAGTTAAGTTTAAACTTATATGGATGCCTAGACTTAAGCATTTATAAAGTTTAACTTCTAGCCTATAGCCACCTGCAGTAATCTTATTAGATTGGATTGGATGGATTAGATCTTCTAAAGCTCTAATAAATCTAGTAGACTATACCTTATTAGGCAAGAGCTAAGCTATATTTAGGTTTAAAGCTTTAAAGGTTTTAATTTAAATCTATCCAATCCAATCCATTAAGATCACTAGCTACCTAGCTGTTAAGGTAGCTTTACAAGCTATAAGTTCATGTAATTTTATAAATCCTTAGGGTTATATAAACGACATACATTATAGAGAATGCAAAGTAGTAGTTATTGGATATTTTGCCACTAATTTCTCCTTAGGAATTAAATAATAAACTAAAAATAGTTATAGTTCTAAATCCTTTATCTATAGTATTTCCCCTTTCTTTTAAGTTATTGACGTATTATTTCTCGTCTTAAAAGCATTAAGCGTTATTTAAGTGTACTATAATATACTCACTAAGGACATATTTATATAGATTAAGCTATTACCAGCCCTACTACAAAGTGGCTCTGCTAAATATAGCGTAGACTCTAAACTTAACTTTTTTGCAACAAATATATTAGCAGTATAATATAAGCTAAAAGACTCGCTATCATTTTATTCTCCTAAAGGTTAAATACAGCCTAGAGAAAAATAAGATCTTACTATATTTATAATAGATACTTAGCTTATAAAGATGCTAAAAGAACTTATTAAGGCTTATATTTTTATTCCTATAATAATAAACGACCTTAATGCTACTCTTAATATTACTTAAATTTACATTTCTATTTTAGCAATAGGCTATCCCTTATTATATATGTTTTTTGGACGAGCTATTCTCTATCTTCCCCTTTAAGCCAACGAAGTAGATCCTTAAGTTTAAAGCGTATGTTTTTAAACTCCGGAACCTCCCTAAAGACTTAGAGAAAGTAGAAAAATTTAACCTCTTTTTTCTTACCTGTTAACGTCGTTACCGTGAATTTTATCGTAAAGCGCCTTAGCTATGTTCTTCGTTTAGAGCAAAGTATATAGACGAAGTCTAGTAAAATCAAGCGTTTAGTATCCTTAGAGTTTTTAAGATCTGCGTAAATCTTAATACTGTTAACGTATTAAAGCGTTTTTCTGCCTAGAAATTAAAGAAACATAGATAAGTTTTAGAGCCATACTAAGTAGTACCTAACGTAGTTATCCTAGCCGTCCTAATTATAGAAATATCCATTAATACTTAAGTCGTCCTCCCTATATTAAAGTCTAAATGACTTCGTGCTATATATTAGACTTATAACTTCTTTATATACCTGTTGGTTGACTATAAAAAGCCCTATATTATTCCCTTCTAGTCTATGCCAAGGAAGAAGCCCTAAAAATGGAGGAAATGCGTACTTGTAAATTTTATTTTAGATTTCCTTTAGAAGTTCAAGCAGCTTAGGCCGTCTTTTAGGTAGTAATAGGTTATAGTCGCCAAAGTACCATTGTTGGTCTCGCGTATTTATACAGACAAATGGCCGTTTATATTGATTTCCACATATAAATATTGCTAAACATTAGGCCTAAAAGGAATGGGGATGTTTTCGAAGTGATTATACCATGTGTTTCTATAAAAGCAACGGCATTATGCTAAAGTGAAGTTTATATTTTGTAAAATAAGACTTTTTCTTAGCGCTTAATATAGGTGTATATAATTACTTTTTAATGTTCTAGGTGTTTGCTAACCTTTTATAAAGTAGAGGGCTAGGTACTAGCCATGTTTCTCCATTAGATTATCCTCGCGTCTTTATACTATAGAGTGAAAAAAAGCTAAATAGGAGGCAGATAAAGAGTGTAGAAATAAATAGTAGATATTCTTAGAGTAGTAATTTCAAGCGAATATAAAGACCTTTTATAACCGTAGAGATATAAGGGGTCAAAGTAGGAGACTAAGTTGATTGTTAGAAGCTATCTACTAAACTATATATATATTTTAGGGCCATGGGTCACGTAAGTAATCCCTTATTTGATTACATTGTTATATATATAATACGTCTAAGCCACTGATAATGCTCTACGTATTATAGCGTAGCAGTAATACTATCGTTAAGTTAAAATAAGGTGGTACTCCTCTATTAGCAGTTTTAAATTAAAAGTTAGTGGGATCTATTCACGCCTCCAATCCAAATCCACAAGCCTTAGCACGTACACCTAAATAATACTAATGCTATGATTTAATCAATTTATAGCAGTGTAAATCGCCGCCTAATAGCATATAATACTATCTACTAATATTAATATTTTATTTATGCTCTAAAGCTAAGGTCTGGTTAATCTCTCCTTTAGAGACAGCGTCACGTATCTCTTGGCGAGGAAAATTATACAATATTAGATATTGACTTTTATAATATTATTGCTACCAAGAGACGGGACACAGCTATGGAGCTTGCTATTTAAACTAGGGGTTTATATCCGCCTTACATAGTAGGGAAATAGGAAAAGGCCTAAGACGAGTAAATACATATCTAGGATTTAGAATTAATGCTTCCTAGTAGGGACCCTATCTATAGCAAAGGCGTAGATAAAGTAGGCTGTTATATATTATAGATTTAAACCGGAAATAGCTTTTATTTAAACTAAGCTTAATAGTAAGACACAGCCGTCAGGTCTAGAAATTATAATAGGAATCTAACTATAGCTTATAGGCGTGCTTTAGCGAGAGGCGCAGCCCTTAGTGCCTCTACCCTAGGAGACAAGGGGATGCGAGTCTACCTTATGTAGTGATGGCGCGGATGGGCAGCTTATACAAAGAAGTAAAAGGGAAAAGAGAGGGGGGAAAGAGGGGGCGTAGGTCTCTGCGGTCTCTCTCTTTCAAAAATAAGCTTCTGCCTGCTAGGAAATATAAATTAAAAAGGCGATCACAAGTCCCACATCACACCTCCTTAGCTAGTAGGAGGTATAGAGGAAGTGTGTATTAAAGGCTAACACACTATAATGCCAAGGGTGTTAAAGTCTACCTTGTCTCTTATCAGCCAAGCCTAAAGGAAAGGTATAAAAGAGCTTCGTGCCTCAAGTAAACCCTAAGCCATTAATTCCCCTATTAAGCTCTTCCACACCTCTTCCGCTAGAACACGGCCGCCTACTATACTCTCTTGTTAATATATTTAATAACGCTTCTACTTGCTTTATCTTATTTTATGTCTTCTATAATATTATAACCACGGCCCTTTTAGTTGCTTACTTCGCATTCTTATTTACTTCCTTATTTAGATTCTGGTCTACTTTCTTAATTACTTTCTCATCTTCTTTAATTTTATTATTACTCTAGAAAACTCACTTATATAACTACAAAACAGGTAAGTGTTTTTATTGTTCTCGTTGTTCCTAATATTTATTATTTTAGATAGGGCTAGGCGCTAACGCACTAATGTCACTTCCGCCACTTAGGTCACTAGTAAATTTTACGCTTTCCGACGGAGCTAAGCTTATAGTACCTTATAATCTAGAGTTTAAGTAAGATCCTAAAACAAAGACTGGAAAGGTACGTACTATATTCTTATAATATAGGCAATAGATAACATTTCGTTTAGATTAAAGTCAAGTTTACCGAGGTGGTTTATCCTAGAAAGTAGCCCTAGAGTGGACGAACGACAATAGAAGGTCCGTGGCGGATGAGAGCAACTTAAGCTGTTTATTGCTTGACTAAGCAACCAGCAACCAACAAACTTACCTTATGAGTCCTACTTAGGAAGCCCCGTTGCCTAAGAATCTAGCTCTTATCGCGATCACCCTTATCCTTACCGAATCCAATCCATAGACTGGTCTTTCCTGCCTCTAGTTCATTCACCTTTTTCCCAGTGTTTTCAATTAGTCAAGTCAAGTTAACCTAGTCAAGTTAGTGTTATTCCTAGTCTAGTCAAGTCGGACTAGGTTAACTAGGTTAGTCATAAGTTAGCCGAACCCCAACAAAGAGCTCTGTCGCTCCGCCACTGCAACCCAAAAAGTACTCTAAAATTGTGCTAGTGGGTAGCCTGTAAAGGATATATATACTATTATGCACACGAATCAATGTTAGTTATTCATCTCGTCACCATCTACTACTATCTACAACCCCGATCACTGTTAGGGGCTAGATCCAAGGCTGCACAAAGTGCGTACGGAATACCGATAATGCCTGAGAACAGAGTTGATTCAGTAAGGAGCTAAGGAGGACTACGAAGGCTCTATATACTACAAGGGTGGCAATACTATAGAAGCGAAGCGAAGGTGGTGGAAGATGACAAGTGATAATGGAAGAAGAGAGAAGGTGGCGAACCGAAGGTGTACTACCCTTTGCGAAAGTATTGCGAAAATCAAATTAAGCGAGCCCCGCCCACACAGCATTGAATTTAGGTGATCTCACCATATAAATCGTATGACTACCACGCATACTACGCTTGCAACGCTTATATCTGCCTTCTATGCCTAAAAGGATTCCTAAATAGCAGCTCCATTAAATTTTGGTAGCTTTTCTATTTGATTGGACGGTTAAATGTATCACAGCAGCTACAAAATTACACCTTTTAACTATATACCGTGTCCAGCTTAACCTAGACCTCTATAGAGAGCCATACCCCCCCCCCTAAATCTTAAGATTAGGTAACTAAGTAATATATAGGCGAAATATAAGCAAGTTCGTAATATATAACATTATAATATTGGGTGTACTAATCTTGTATATAGGCGCTTCTTGCCTACCTAGAAGACCGCCCCACTGCCTACCTTAATAAGATGGCCTAGTTCCTATAGGACGATTATAATATTATGGTATTAATATTGTCAATATAGAGGACTCTTAAGCATAATAGGTGGAGTAGGAAGGTTATACAGCGCAGAGTATAGGAGCGATTTAAGGATCTTCATGCTGCCTAGAAGGGACGCCAATGCACATAGGACCCTAATTGCCTTATATTTATCAACAAGTTAGGCGCTAATAAGAGGACTAGTTATAGGAAGTTTGGTTAGAGTCCTATAAACCTTCCTGCAATTAAGATAGTATTAATTAAGCGCTTAAAACGGTGGAGTATTCTACCTATATATTTACTTAATAGCTTTCTTCCTAGGACTCTTATATAGCAAGGCTTAATTACTTCTAAAATATTTAACGCCTAGATTAAGTCTTCTATTCTACTATAATATATACCTAGTTATACAGTCTTAGTATTGGATAACGCCTTAATACATAAGAGTTAGGTAAGAGAGTAATTACATATATATTATAACTATATAATCTAACTAGGTATAGGAATTTGTGGAGCTCTATACTGCCACCAATATCTCTATTAAGTATCTTCCTCTATACTGCCCAGAGTTTAACCCAATTAAGCTTTCCTTTTACGACTTAAAGGCGTGGATTTAACTAAACGTTTACTTAATTCAGGACTAAGAGCTTTGGTACGTTCCTGCAATTTAGTATACAGTATATAGGAATCCGTTATTTAGCTTAAGGACACTTTTAACAGGCTAGCTACCTAGTAGATAACTAGTTAGGAGTGTAATCTTTTAAATTTAGGCAGTGCCCTTATAAAAATTAAAAACTTACTATCTCTTTTAGTTTGCTTAAAAGGTCTTAAGCTCATGCCTTAATTAAGGTAGGAGGCCTGCTGTAAGGCCTAACTTATCTATCTATACCTACTCAGATATTCCTAAATAGAGCGCCTCTAAGTTATAGAAGTTATTAATAAGTATATTAAGAACAGTCTTAAGCTCTATTATAAGCTTTAGAGTTACCCAGCTAGGTTACCTTTTTACCTAATTAAAGAATTCGCAAAGCCTCTCCTTAGAATCTGAGTTGCTATTAATAGGGCTAGTTAGCGGCGCTAGTGGCGTTGCCTATATAGTAGCTACTGGTGTTAGAGTTACTAGAGGCTACTAAGGTGCTTATATAGGTGCCTAGTATGGATTCTATTGCACTTTAGTAGTTATATAATAGGTAGGTAGTAGCCCTTAGGGGGGGTAGTTAGGTTAACCGTAGGGAGGATAATAGCCAAAATCGTCGGCTCCTGCTTAAAAATAGCCCCCCAGCCCATGCGCCCGCTACCCCCCCCCCCCCCCCCTCTACCACTACCACTACCGCTGCCTCCTATAGCCCCATTCTTGGCTAAAAGGTGTACGGCAAGCGGTATAGAAGGCTCCTCTTTAGAAGCTTTGCTATCCTTAATCTGCTTACCCCAGGCCTTTAATGCAAAGTAGTTAACTAGGTAATAGAAATAGGGCAGCTCTATATTCCTATTTACCCAATAGGTGCCTCTATTATTTAAATAGATCTTTAATTAGTAGGGCTACTAAAAGGCTACTAAGGGAGCTAGATTTCCTATAAGAACTTCTAATAAAATATTATTGGGTAGAGAAAGGCGCTAGGCAACAGTAGCACTTAATCTACCCTTCTTTTTAGGTGTACTAGATATAGCTCTAGCCTTAAGAATATTTAATAAAAGTATACTTACTAGCAAGACTCTCTAAAGCGCCTTAATACTAAGGGCATAGGGAGAAGTATATATTAATGTAGTTTCCGGTATAGGCTTCTCTATTAATATAACTACTACCTCTATATATAGGCCTTTCCTACCCTCTATATGCCACGTTCTTATAATCTTATAAAGGTTGTAGATATATCTAGCAGAGTAAATGTCTTACGGTACCATATTACGAGCCATAATGCAATTATAGGAAGCTATCGCCCTAATAGAATACTTATCCTTAAAGGATCTGCCTACTATATTAGCTTTAACCTCATCAATTTAGGAACTAATCTTGTTAAGAAACTCTCCACTAACTATACACTGCGTAGAAGTAGAAGTAAGATCTTCCTCTCCTACCTAAGCTTTCCAAATTGCCATATAGTATTAAAATACTACCTTAGGCTCCGAGGGAGCTGGCGAGCTTAAACCTATTATAATAGCTTCCTTAAGTACATCCTTTTGTCTTAGTAGAGGCTTTAAAGCCTTTAAAGTCTTCACTAATTTAGTAGGCTTCTTCTTAGAGGTTAACTTTAGATTTAAACTCTTCTGGTTTAAACCCCTAGTAGGCTTCTTAGTACGCCAAGTTAACTTAGACGCCTTAGTAGCTCTAGCAATTTATATAATTTTAACAGCTTTAAGAGCTTTGGTAGCTTCTTAACTTGGTTAAATAACACGCCTACTTACTATCCTAAAGCCTACTTCCTTATCTAGCGGCTCTTAAGGTGGCTGGTAAATATCTAGATTAACTAGGCCTACGTCGTCTTCGTCTTCATTATCTTCGCCCTAATCTAAATCCTTATCTAACTCTTAGGCCTCCCCCTCCTCTTCCTTATCCTCATCCTCGTCCTTATCCTCATCCTCCTCTCTAGAACTAAGCGGTTGGAGTAGGCAACAAGCCAAAATAGTACAAAGGCCTACATACAAGGGGGCAGTAGTATTGCGCTTGGTCACCTAAGGAGACTCTATAGATTAACTGGCAGCTTATTTCCAAAGGCTATTACAGTTTACCATTACACCTACAATACCAGAAAATCGAGCTATATAAGCGATATAATGTAATACTTAAGCTTCGTAAGTAATTAAAGAACAGCAAGCATAGTATGCGTGGTAGTCATACGATTTATATGGTGAGATCACCTAAATTCAATGCTGTGTGGGCGGGGCTCGCTTAATTTGATTTTCGCAATACTTTCGCAAAGGGTAGTAGGACGCGAAAGAGCCGCATCGCCCGCCACCAAAATTTGTATGCGGGGTAATTCTTTTAATTTTAACCACCACAATTAAAGTTATTATGGGCCGCCGCCTTCTTGATAAAGTTGTTTATAGAATTAGGATTCGAATTGAAGCTGGTGAGGCGGTACCAGCTATCGCGGAGGCTGTAAAGGTGGGCAAGAAGACGATTTATAAGATACGATTAAACCTTAATATTTAGGGCGAACCGTACGCGCCTCCTACCGTGGTTTAAGGTCGGCCGAGAGCTCTACTACCTTACCAAGAAATGGTAATGTATACAGCTGTGGTGTTGAGCTTTTTACTAACTACTTATGCAGCGCCTTCTTGACTTCCTTAAAGATTAGCCAACAGCGTATCTAGATAAGATGCAGACTTTCCTATTTAACGAATTTGATATTTAAGTCTCTACTGCAACTACCTGCCGTACTCTTGAGAGAGCTTCCTGGTTATGGAAGGCGGTTATAGCTTGGGCGGCTTAAAGGAGCGCTCCCCTCCGTAACGCCTGGATTGGTATATAGAAGAGCTGGGTAGTAGAGCAGCTTATATTTCTTAATAAGTCGGCAGTAAATAAAAGGACTAGTAATAGGAAGTACGGCTAGTTACTAGAAGGGACTATATGTGGTATAGCACGCGTACTTAAGAGGTTAGAGAGGTGGAGCATTCTACCAGCGTTAGCAGTTAACGGATATCTTAGCTACTTTATCTTTTAAGGCTCTATCACCTTTGCGATATTTAAAGCCTTTATAGAGGATTAGGTACTACCTTATTATATGCTATATTTGGGGCCACGATTAGTCCTTATTTTTAATAACGCCGCAATCTATAAATTAATACGGCTTTAAGAGCTTTATAAGCAATACGACGTCTTACTAAAATTCCTACCACTATACTCACCAGATTATAATCCTATTAAGGCTACCTTTAATAACATTAAGGCTTGGATTAGAAGGAACTAGCGGCTAGTTAATAACTTTAAGAGCTTTAAGGGCTTCTTATATTTTGCTATTAATTAAGTATATAGTACGCACGTAGGAGCTCACTTCCGAGAAGTAGGATATATTATAGATTAATAGATAGACACTATCTTAATTGCTTAAACTTTAAGATTAGAGACCTAATTCTATATAGCGTTCTAATCTTAAAGCTGTAGTTCTCCTATTAATTTAATGTTATACCTTTACCTGCAAGAAACCAGCTAAAGAATACCCTAAGAAAAGAAGCAAGGAATAACTGGAGACGGTTCATAAACGAACACACTACTAACCCAAGTCTCCCCTATAACAAGGGCCTTTGGACTATAGCGAAATGGGCAAAGAAAAAGGCGGGACGCCTAGTAGAAGATCCATACCTACCACCCCTACGAAGAGCAGGCGAACCATAGGCTATAAGCAACAATAATGAGAAGGCAAAGATCCTCATAGAAAGATTTTTCCCTTAACCAGCTCCAGCAGACCTTAGCGACATCACTGGTGAAACACTAGTAACTCGCCTGAGGGTCAACAGCAACATAACAACTGAAGAAATAGCCAGAACTATTAGCCGCCTCTTAAATAACACAGTACTAGGACCAGATGGGATCCTAAATGAAGCCCTAAAGACCTGTGGACTACTTATAGCACCTTGGCTTGCAGATGTAGCTAGAGCATGCTTTGCAATAGGCTACTACCCGTGACTTGGAAGATCTATAACAACGGTTGTCTTATAAAAAGAAGGTAAAGCAGACTACTCAATCCCAGGAAGCTACCGCCCTATTGCCTTAGAAAATACCCTAAGCAAGATCTTAGAAAAGGTTATAGTGGACCATATAGCAGACACGGCAGAGGAACACGCCCTACTACTATAAAGCCAAATGGGGGTAAGAAAGAATCGCTTAACGCTATTAGCACTTATACTACTTACTGCTACCATTAAAACTGCATGGGCTATGCGAAAGGACTTTGTAGTATCAATGCTTAGCCTAGATATTAGCGGCGCCTATAACAATGTACCCTATAAGCGTCTCCTATATATCCTTAGGGCAAAGGGCTTCCCAGAATGGATCATTTAGTTTGTTTAAGGATTTACAGGCTAGAAAGAAACATTACTGGTCTTTAGCGGATACCAGAGCCCCCCTATTGCAGTTGCAATAGGAATACCATAAGGATTACCTCTGTCGCCTATACTCTTCCTCTTCTTTATAAGTAACCTGCTTGATACCTTTAAGGAAGGGGCGACCTAGGGGATAGGCTTTATTAATGACATAACCCTAATTATATATGGGCTAATAGCCGCAGAGAACTATAGGACACTAGAGAAAGCCTATAATACCTATATAGAATGGGCAAGACAACATGGAGCCCAATTCTTACTAGAGAAATACCAGCTAATCCATTTTATAAGAAAACGTAACTAATTTGCAGATCTTTAGTATATAATCCATATCCAAGGCTTTAGGGGTTAACTGGTTTAAGGCCTAAGGGTATTAGGAGTGTGGGTAGACAGCAAGCTCTAATGGAGCGTATATATGGTGCAAGTAGCCCGTAAGGGCCAAGCATAGTATATTACCATATCTAGGATCATCAATTCTATATAGGGTCCATGCTTCTAGAGGTCACACCTACTATACATAGCAGTTGTCCGGCCAACCATGACGTATAGATCTAGCATTTGGGCTACTGGAGAAACCAAGAAAGGCCCCCTTAAATCACTCCTTAAACTACTCTAAAAGGTCCAAACAGCCTGCCTTAGGAGTATAATAGGTGGGTATAAGTGAATGGCTATAGTACTGCTCGAGAAGGAAGCCAATATTCCCCCCCTATAACTATATATTGAAGCCAATGCAATATAAAGGGTATAAAAGGAATGCAACTCTAACGTCATAAAGTATATTAAGACACGCCTAAATAAACTATGGAGGGACCTTAGGGTGCCCTATAGGAGAAGGAACCAATAACCCTAAAATAGGGAAGATATATTAGGAAAATAGGTGGAGAAAGTAGAAGAAGAATAGTGCGGCGCTAGGGCCTAGGCCTATATAGAGGAGGAAGGGAGACGCGTAAGAGGCTAGTAAAGATAATAGTAAGGGAAAGAAAGGAGCTAAAGTAGAGCATAAAAGAGTACTGGAAAACCATCTACTACAATATAATACTGGTTAGACTGACGCTGGAGAGATGAATAGGAGTTAAAGGTATAGAGGCAGACTTAGGCAAGGGGAACCTAAGCCATAGCATAGGTAATGCTATAGGGGGTAAATACCTAAGGGCTCTAAAAGGGCCTAACAAAGGCAGAAAATATAATAGCAACACTCTTAAGGATAGGAATAATAGGACTAAAAGATTGGCTTTACTAGGTGAGTAGAGCACCACTAGTAACTCGTAGGCGACTCGCAAGCGAGCCCCAAAAAAGGCGGGGAGACGGATTACGGGGTTTTCTTAAATAGAGTTTTCTCCCCACATGTATATAAGGAGTAGTCCGCGTGGGCCCAACAGGGATCCGAATCGGACGTTAAGCAATGAATAATAATAATTATACCTTTACCTGGCTTCTATAACTTTAGTAAGTTAATATTCCATTCTTCCTCTACTAACTTATTCTTAATTAGCTCCAAAATAGCCCTCTACCTCTCGCTATTAAACTCTAGCTAGTTAGCCAGCCACTTAAAGAACTGGCTAAGTAGCTTAACTAGATCTGTTTCTAACTAAACGGGGCTTAAGTTTTAGGGTGCTTTAACATTTAAATATAGCGAAGGATATTAAGGAAGGTAAGGATTTTAACCTATAGATTTAAGCTCCTTTATAAGCATAACTGTCGGTATCACTTCCGGTGATACGTAATGCTATTGCAATAGTATGGGTGGTAACTGATTTTGATTAATGCTTATTGATTCTCCTATTCTATAGGTGGAATTTGGTGGATTTCCTAAGCTCGCTTAGCTCACGTGATCGCGTACAACTGCATTGCGAAACCTTGTTCAGACACTAGGGGCATTTAGTTTTATAACGGTGCTTAAGCGCGCCACCTGCCGAATTCTACCAGATTCTATTAAGTTCTGCCAAATTCTGCCATATTCCACTAAATTCTACTAAATGGCTAAAGTAACCAATCACAATTTTCCATACCCGGCATGGAAAGTCGCCATTGGCTCGCTTAGTACTAGCGCCTTAGCTGCTAGCTTAATATCTTTACAACCTCTATTCCTGCCTTTCCGTCTTCTCCTCTCTCTACCCACTTGGTAACCTGTAGCTTAATTATATTCGTATTAATTAGGTCCTTTAACGCCTGGCAAGGCTTTAATTTTATTATAGCGTCTGCAGGATTACTGCCTCTATTAATCCATTTAATCTCTGCTATCTCTCTTCTTTTGTATAATTGTTATAGACATATTAGGTCAACTATAAGTCGTTTCTCTTATATTATCCTAAGTTTAACTAAGCAATTATATAGAGATTTTAAATCAGTACAGAGGATAACCAGTAGTCATTTAAGTTATAGAATTTTCTTAATGGTTGCTTTAATTGCAGCTCCGGTATTAAATCCGTGGGCCATTCTATATAATTTAGATGCTAAGACACTTCGTATAACTCACTTGCATTTAATAGATAACCAGTAGAGGATATTAGCCTTATTATCTTTATCCACAAGTATAATAACAAAGCCGATTTAGGATGAGAGGTTATAGTTATTCACAAAAGATAAGTCTGTAAAGATTATTAATTTAAGGGAGTCTTTGCTAGTATTAAGTTATACAAAATGGAGCCCTCTAGAAGGGTTATTGATTTGCTACTATAGCCGCTTATTAAGCTGCTTCGCGTGCTCCTCCTTTGGATTAATAACTTGTGCTATAAATAAGAGGTTAAAGGCAGCTTCTAGTTAGCAGACTATGGCGATATAGGCTCCTCTTACTCTCTAAGCAACGTACTAGTCCTTTAGTATAACTGCCTTATGGACTTCCCCTCTAGAGCTAGTTAGGTCTGTAACCTTTATAGTAACTAACTTTAGGTTCTGGCATTAACGTTCCTAGGTAAGGGTTATTAAGTCCTTTTCTTACCTAATATAGCCTCTATTAAACTTAATTGGAGTATTTGGTGTAAGCTTCTCTCTTTCTTTTACTAGGAACTTTGCCTCCTAAAGCCTAACTTCTTTAGCCTCCGTAAAGGTTTTATTAGTAAGGAATAGTGTGTCGTTAATCTGCAATCCTACAATTCTAAAGCCGTTATTAGTCGTATATAACAAGCAGGGGTTATATATTAACTAGTTCATCCATAGCTTATTAAGGTGGTAACGGTAATATATATTAAACCAATAGTTACCAGCTTCTAGGACACTATATAGTGGTTTAATAACTCTTAAAATTAATCCATTCTTTAGTCCAAGTTCTAGTGGTGGGCGTATAAAGAAGTCTCTATTTAGGTAAGTACTGGATTATACATAAGCTTGTAAAATATTACATAGGTATAAAGAAGCTGGTCTTCTTTCATTTCCCTATAGGGTTGCCATAAGTGCTAGGATAATTCTCTAGCTAATATGTTAAATGGTTAGTGACTATATTAGAACCAGATCTTTACTATAGTTATTATAGGCTTATACAACTAGTCTAGACTTCTTAAAGGCCTTATTTGTTCCAGTGTTCTTAATCTTATTAACAAACCGGGAGTTAAAGATTCTAACTCCCTTTAGGACATCTGCTATATTGTTAAACTTAAAGACGCCTTTCTTAAGTAAACTATTTATCTCCTTACGTTAAGACTCTGTAAATGACAGTAAGGTGCACTTAAGGGTTATAGTATTAGGTTTCATTAGGCTGTCGTTAATAAATATTAATATATCCGCGATGTTTTGCTAGGACTTTATTAGCGATTGTTGTGTCCATTTTAATCTTTAGAGGGGTGCAGTAGTTATTAGTTCCTTAGTTAATTCCTTAGTTAGTTCCTTAGTTGGTTCCTTAGTTGGTTCCTTAATTAGTTCTTTAAACGGCTCCTCCTCTAGTTTCTTATTAGGTTCTTTTAGTTCAGGTTATAGGTATAGCTTTACTATTATAGTCCTAAAGTTAGTAGGTCTACTAGGGAGTTATACCTTATATATTTCTCTGTTGATTCTAAGCAACTTAAATGGGCCAGTCCATCTACTACTTTGTCTAGTATTGCCTTTACGCCATACGAGCACGTCTAAGTTAAGGGGAAGGTTGTGGATTATAGTAACAGATAGATCATTTTATTGGTTTAGTATATTGTTAACTTGCTTCTTTACCCTAATCCTTATAATCTCCTCTATTGCCTTCTTTATAGCTGCCGCTCGCTGTGTAATAGAGGGTGCTGGTAGGTTGAGTTCGCTTATATAAGGGTAGGCACTAAAGATAAGAAGTATTAGGACTAAGCCATCTAGGCCAGCTATATTATTAGCGGCCTTTACCGCCATTTATAAGGCCAGTTCTTTGGTTATTCTTAAGTCCTATAGCTCCTCCGTAATTATCTAGTATGCTTAATATAGTGTTAGATAAGCTCTTTCTACCATTCTAATAGACCAGTAAGCTTCCACTAGGACGCTCTTAGTTAATATGGCCATTGCTATAGCATACTGTTAAAACTCCTTGCTTGTAAAGTTCTTCCCAGCGTTATAGGTAATATAGTCAGGTGGTCTAATATAGGTGTCAATCCAATATAGTTGTAGGATGTCTTAGGTATATTTTACAGAGATATTGCGTAGCTATCTTACAGCTTAAAATCTAGTAGCTTTATTAATTACGTAGAGAATAGGACTCCTGTTAATATACATAATATTAACAAAAATGGAATAGTTGAAATCGGAATCTTGGTCTTTTTATAGTGTGAATTTAAACTATTTGGGAGACTTGCCATGTTTCTAGCAGTAGGAATAGTACTTAGTAAGGTAGTTAATGGCCTGTTTGTTAATGTTATTGTGGCTAGAGCATTCTAGTACCTTATATAGCTTGTCTACCGATAGATATCCGAAGCGACGGTAGAGTCGGCGGAGTTTAGTAGTAGTTAGGTAGCAAGGGTTTTAATTAAACAAGTAGGTTATAAATAACTGCAGTAACTCTTCCTATAATAGGAAGGGGTGACCGAATTGGCAAACCACTAGCACCGATTTTATTAGGGTAACTAGGACGTTCTTAAGGTTATTATAATAGACCTTTAGTATGTCCATATCTGCGAGGCATAGTAGGAAGGGTGTGTTGGCCTTTATAATATAAAACTCAACGTTGCCAACTAGTGTATTAACTGTAACGGAGCTAATAGAAGAGGTAGAACTAATACCAAACTAGACGTTAATAGCGCCAGCCTTTAAGGTATTGATAATGGTATTATAGGTCTTTCTATATGCAAGGTATTATCTATAACCTACTATTAATCTCTTTAAAGCTCTGGTGTTAATTATTACTCTATAGAACTCGTCGGATATATACTAGCTAATAGCAACATAGGCAAATAGGTCTGGGTCATTATAGTAAGCAATTAAATTGGTGCCAGTAATTATATAGGTAAAGGATCGGTCTGCTAAGTTAGTTATAGTATTAATAGCTCCTTTATGCTGTATTATTCTAAAAGAGGTAAGGAATAGTTTAGTCTGTTCTTAGGTTAGAGATGCTATTAGTAACTTAATATTAATTATAAGAGCTTCTATTGCCTTATTAATAGATTCTAAGTTAAGTTTATTACTATTGTTATCTGTTTCTTCGTACTTAGTAATGTACTATTAGGCATATCTATTAAAGCGGCGGTTAAATCTATCCTTAAACTTCTTCTTTAATTCGTCACGTTCTTCTCTAGAGTGTTTAGATAACTAATAACCTTCTTTATTATAGACAAAGTAGCGCTTCTTTAGTAATGCATATCGGCCAGATAAGGATAATTATGTTCTGTAAGGTAATTAAGGGTATTGTCTATAGTAGCGGCGGTTAGTGAAGAAGGCTTGGGGGTTCTCACTATTTAACTTTTTAAATGTTGTAATAGAGGATCGTAAGTCATTAATTAGGCTAGTCAAGCTGTTAGAAGGTTTAAAGCAGGCATATTAACACGCTAGTAACTCCTAGTAGGCGTTAATAAGCTTATTATAAAGGAACTTATCTGTGCGTAAATCTGGGTTAAGACCATGCTAGAGGTGTCTTAGTTCTTTAATAAGTAACTATAGGCAGTCTAAGGTTAATTTTCTAGCATTCTCGCTCTTGCCTATTATGGACTTTAGAGTTATTAAGTTCTATTGTCCTAATATACCGTGTCTATATTTAGGTCCCTCAAAGTAATTGCATGTAGCGTTACAGATTTAGTTAAACAAAAGGGTTAGTGTCGGAACGTTAATCACGTAACGTAGTCACGAGACTACAAAGCGAGACTAACTGTCTGACCTTGGAGCAACCCCTTTCTTTAGACAAACAATCAACTACCAACTTCAACACCGCATACGTACCACTATAAGTGATATTCGTGCACGTTGATAAAGCGAGTATACCGACAGTTAGAGTAATGTTTTTAAGGTTAGTATAGTAGTGGTTAAGTGCTAGACCGCGTAGCATTATAGGGTAGGCTTTAACCTTAGCTTCTTAGGGTATGTTGGCTCTGCTATAGAGGTTATAGAAGATAGTAAGTTTAAAGTTAAAGTTGTTATCTTCTCCGCTATACTTATTGTCTTCCGTGTATATCTTTATAAGGGTTATTAACTCCTTACTAAAACCCTAGTTTTAACTCTGTCCCCTAGGTGGTTCTAATTGTAGGGTTAAGTTAATATAACCAGGTTCCTATTATAGGGGTAGTATAAGGGTAGGTTAGGGTGTAGTAGGTGGTATTATAAGTAGGGTAGGGTTTATAGCTAGTGAGATTAAGATTAGGGTTTTAATAGTACTGGTACTAGTAAAGTTGTTCTTAAGGAGGTAGTTAATTCGTCCTAAGGTAAACTTTCCTCTAGTTACCATATGCTCCTTAATCTCAGGCTTAGTCTATTCTATAGGGTCTTCTTCTTGCAAGGTATTAAATAGCGATTTGGGGACTGTAGCATTCCTATACTTCCTTATCCATACGCCATTAGTCCGTAGGAATGTTCGGAGCTTTTAAATACTAATTTAGTTGCAATCCTTAAAGATTTATATTATAAAGTTTTGGAAATCTTCCTTATAGACCTCCTATAGTTTATTATCCTTAAGGTTGTACGCTTCGTATTCTAGGATCTTAAACTTCACAAATTTATTAATATCCTTTGTGGTGGTTTCGTCGGACTATAAGTTAATACCTTTAGGCTATTTCTCCTGTTCTACGTTAACTTATGCCCTAATGTCTAATATGTTAATTCTTGTCTTATAACTCCTATTAAGTTCAATTTTAGGTTCTAGATAAAAAACGCGTAATAGACGCGAACCAAGGGCCTATTAAAAGGGTTAGTTCCTTAAGTACCTAACACATTTAAAATATATAATAGACGCGAACCAAGGGCCTATTAAATAGGGGTCGGTTCTTTAAGTACCTAAAGGCTGTGTATAAAAAATTAAGGGCCTATTAGATAGGGGTTGACTTTTCAAGTATACATTAACTAATACTCCTTAACGTAATCTAGGTAGTATAAAATGCGTAATAGACGCAAACCAAGGGCCTATTAAAAGGGTTTGGTTCCTTAAACACTTAAGGGCCATATATAAAAAATTAAGGGCCTATTAGATAGGGGTTAACTTTTTAAATATATGTTAACTAATGCTCCTTAGCAGGCGAGATTGGTAGAGGCCTTTAGCAGGGACTAATCAAGCTTGTCTCTCTTTATAGATAATACGTCTCCTAATCTATAATCACTAATCAGTATTAGTATCACTTCCGGTGATACGTAATGCTATTGCAATAGTATAGGTGGTAACTGATTTTAATTAATGCTTATTGATTCTCCTATTCTATAGATAGAATTTAGTGGATTTCCTAAGCTCGCTTAGCTTACGTGATCGCGTGCAACTGCATTGCGAAACCTTGTTCAGACAATAACTAACGCTAGCTTCTTAAGATGCGATATAGTAGAATTATCCTTCTCTACTACCGGCTCCTTCTAGCTCTTCCAACTCCTCTCCCTATAGTTAACCAAGTTAATAATAAGATATTGCAACGGCTGCTTAATAGTAGAGTCACCAGAGAGAAGCTTATTATTCTACTACTAGAAGTTTTCTATACTAATAGGATAATGGTTAATTACAGTATTAGGTAAGTTAGGCGACTTCTTATCCTACTAGCACGTCTTGCCTTTATTACAGCAATGTATATTTATACAAGGCCACCTATCTACAATTGCCAGCATTCTATTACTAGAAGTATCCTCAGCAGTAAGCACATTAGGTAAATTGGTAAGTTAAGCTTATATAGCTGTCCTTCTACCCACAGGCCTAATAACTACTTACTAACTTAGAGTTACAGTAAGAGCCTAAATCTCTAGCTTCTTCTCCTTAACTAAATATAAGGTAAAGTTTAAGGATAGATGTTACGGATACTTTAAGTACGATGTTATAACTACTTAGAGAAGAGTTAGGGGAAGCTAGTTGGTTAATATAGGCACGGTCTAGAATGGAACCAGTGGAACTATGTGACAAGGAATAGTAACCAAGGTTACGTGGCGTTAAATATATTAACTATGTTAAATAGAAGGGACGTTATATTTAATACAGACAATACACACCTTATATATAAGAGAGGATTTCTTAGAAGTATGGTTGTGTATTTAAAGGACCTTAGTCCCTACCATAGATAGTTCTCTCCTTATAGTAAATCTTAGAATATAATTAGAGTTAATCTGTTAGGCAACCACTCCACTAGTTATTATTATGTTGTTAATTTATTCTTACCTATATACCCAGCCTAATAATAGAACCTATTATAGTTCCTACTACAAGGTTCTGTTATACATTTACTACTAAGGTTATAGTATTAAACAAGATCAAACAATATGCTACTAAAAGCACCAGTTATAACAACGTTAATAGTAGCCACAACCTTAGGGCTAGGAGATACCAGTATAGATAATAGAGATTCTTAAGTGGTTACAAGAGGTCAGTTATAGGAAATAGTTAATTACTTATAAGATAATAATAGGATACTTAAAGAACGCATTAATGGAATTAGAGCAGTAAAGATTAAGTTACCTTTAATTAAATGGTTCTTAGGAGAGAAGTTAAAGCTTAAGGAATTTCTTACGCAGATGCACTTTAAGGTTATATAGGAAGAAGCGAAGTTAGTAATATTATTAGATTAAGTAGCCTATGTAGGATTGTTCCTAATAGGGAGGGCACTTAAGTGGTTTAAACTATATCTTATGGAGATATAGGCTAATGGCATAATAACTACCAACTAGGATATACGGTATATATTTGCCAGTTAGAACGGGTTTATAAAACGGTTAATATAGATGTTTAGAGACCTAGAGGCTATAACTATAGCAGAACAAAAGCTACAGAACTTAGTATAGCGCACTTTAGCAATTGAGTATATAACGCAGTTTTAAACACTAGCTATATAGGTTAAGTGGAATAATAGGGCGCTTATGGCACAGTATAAATAGGGACTTAAGGCTAAAGTCTAGGACGCAATTATCCTAATGGAAGATGCGGATACTCTAAGAGAGTTAATAGACTAGTTAATAAAGATTAATAACAGGATCTATTAAAGGGAATAAGCTAAAAAAGGGTAAGATAGAGTTCCACAGTTATATAAGGCGCAGAGTACGTAACGGCAGATATAGAGTTAAAAACTATAAAATGGCGCAGAGCTAATGGACCTAAGTAGTACCAAAGAAACCTAGAGGTAGAAAAAGAAACTATAAAAACCTAAAGGTTAAAGATCTAGTGATTAAAGGACTAAGGAGCAGAGGCTAAACCAGGGATCTTAGTAGTAGAAGATGTTTAGGCGGACTCTATAGTAAAATTAGTAGTTTAGAGATAGAGCTTGTATAAATTGCAGAAAATAAGGTTATTTTACTAGAGACTATAGAGGTAGTTAGAGTAACTATATAGTAAAGGGAACCAGACTAGTAGCGGACATATATATATAAAGGGATAATAGTACACTACAAGGAATAAAAGAATATTTAATTAATAGTTTTGCGTTTTGTTATAACAACGCATACTAAATTTATAAGGACGCTAAGTATAGTGCAAGCTATTGGCTATAGAAGCTATTATTATCTAAGTTTAAAGAAACTAGCAAACTAGCTTATAGATCAGATATTAAGGATAATGAATTTAATATAGGCGAAGTATTTACTAATAATAAGGTAATAAAGGCAGCTTACTAGGAGTATATAGACCTTAGAGAAGTTAAAATAGAAGTAGAGACTAAGACCATTACTAAATAAGGTTTAGTAATGGGTATTATAACACCATTAAATACGATTTCTATTGCTTTATAAGATGATAGGAGTAATATTTAAAAGAAACTAAGTAAGTAGATGACTGCTAGTGCTAGCTTATTACTTAATAAAGGTAAAAGGCCACAGGCTTAAGATTCTTAAGAAGAGATATAAGATGCTTAAGATTTTTAAGATAAGATAAGATATACCTAAGGACCTATAATGGACAAAAACTAATAGGAAAGGGTAGTAACTTAGTTTAGTAATAAACGAATAAGTATAGGACGTAAGTTTAAGAACTATAAGTTTAGGGAATAATTAAGAACGTTAGCAATTCTAGGGGAACATAGTGTTTAGCCTAAAGATTAAAAAGTTAATATTAGGATTAAAAAGCAAAACAACTATAAGGATTTAGCTGCAAGATGCAGAAAATAAGAAACTATGGATAAGTTTAGGCAAAGAATTATTATATAGCAAGAGTAAAAGCTAGATAAGAGATTAGCTATACTAGGTTATATAAGGGACAGAGTACCTATATAAAGAGTTACTAATAGGCTAAGTATAAGGATACCTAGAGTAAAGTGGTTAGATAAACTAAAATAAGAAGAGGATCTAGATATCCTAACCAGGTTTAAAGAAAGATATACTAAAGGATATTATAATATAGCAATAATAAGGTACTTTCTAATAGACAGACTATATATACTAAAGTAGTTATATAGAAAGTAGTATAGGCAACGACATAATGACAAATAGGAAGATTTCTATATATAAATGGATAAAAAAGTAGTCTAAGACTAACCCATTATAGAAAAACGTATAAGTTATATTAAGGGAGTATTAATTATAATGTTAAGGAACCTAGAAAAAGGATCTAGGAACTGGAGAAGTAAATAATAAATCTTAGTACCTATAACAGAGATACTAGTAGTTAGGTTAACTAGGTATAGGTTTAAACTTAAGGGTAAAGATAAGCTAAGAGTTAATCTAAAACATATAGCGCATTATACACTATTATGGATAACTTATATGGATAACATATGTAATATATATAGAGCACTAAAAAACAAGAACCGGAAATACCTAGTAAGGATATATTAGGTACCAGAAGAAAAGCGGTTTAAAAATGCTAAGTATATATATAAATAGCACCTAGTAAAAGTATAGGGTTAAGGAAACTTAATACTTTAACTAGGAAGATTCCTTACGGAAAAATGCCTAAATAGATAATAGTAGTGGGAGTGCCTAGAGAACACTTGTCTATGGTATATAGAGGAAAAAAAATAAACTAAGTATTGGCCTAAGTTGGACTAAGTATAAAAAGGATCTAGCAGCTAGCAGTTAGGAAAAGAGAAGGCATATAGAACTAGAGGGAACTAGTATTAAAGCCTTAGACCCTTAAAGGAATTTAAGGATAATACCTAAATTTATAAGTTAAATGGCAAGATTAATAGTTTAAAGTATTAGTAGATAGTAGAGTAATAAGAAACCACATATCACCAAAGGCAGTAGAAAGGATAGGGTTACTATATAGATAGAAGGAATACCTATATCTACTTATAACAATTTTAGGAGATTAGATAGCCTATAAAGGAGGCATTATTAACCTTAAAATAGGACCTATTCAGTTAACTATTAAAGGGAGACCAGTAAGAATGTCTTTTAATATTCTACTATTAGGACAGGACAAGGCAATACTAGGAATACCTTAGTTATAGGAGTACAATCTAAAGATTAATTGGGTTATAGGTTAGGTTAATATTAGAGATACTTAATAACATAAAGTATAATAGTAAACCAAGTTAGTATAGTACTAAGTTAGAGTAATATATGAAGAGACTAAGCGAAGCTTAAGTTATATACTAAAGAGATACCATAAGTACGGTAAAAAGTTATAGTTACTAGAAAGTGAAAAGCTATTAGAGTATATAGCATAGGACTATAAGATAGAATTGGAAGAAGAAATAAGTCTAAAGTTCTTTTTAATCTATAAGCTTACTAAAACAGAGTTAGTAGCGCTTAAAGAGTTTATCCAGGAGAACTTACGCAAGGGATATATTAGACTATTATAGTTATTAGTAGGATATCCAGTATTGTTTATCCTAAAGAAAAACAGAAAACTTAGGATGTGTATAGACTATAGACAGTTAAATAGCATTACCAGAAAGGATAGGTATTCTTTACCCTTAATTAGCAAAATCTAAGATAGGATAGGCAACGCGAAAATCTTTACAAAGATAGATCTAAGATAGGTGTACTATTAGATTAGAATTAAGAAAGGTAATAAATGGAAAGCAGCTTTTAAATCAAAGGAAGGACTATATAAGCTATTAGTTATACAATTTAGACTTATAAACGCACCAGTAATGTTCTAAAAGCAAATTAATAGTATATTAGGAGAACACCTAGATAAATTTGTTATAGTATATCTTAACAATATTATTATTTACTTAGCAAGTAAGGAAGAATATAAAGAACACATTAAATAGGTCTTAAAGAAACTATAAAAAGAACAGATACTAGTAGCAATTAAAAAATGCAAGTTCTTTATAAGGAAAACTAATTTTATAGGATTTATTATTAAACTAGGAAAGATTAGCATAAACCTAAAGAAGATTAAAGCTATAGTAAGTTAGCAAGAACCAGAGAACGTTATATACTTAAAATTATTTCTAGGGTTTTATAACTACTATAGGAGGTTTATAGCATAATAGTTAAAAAGCATTAAGCCATTTACTAGGCTAACGAAGAAGGAGGAACTGTAGGTTTGGGGTAGTAAGTAGAAGAAGCTGTTCTAAGAACTTAAAGAGTTGTTTACCCAAGAACCAATCCTTAAGATCTATTAACCAAAGTTAAAAACGGTTATTAAGACAGATGCATTAGACTTTATACTAGGAGTATATTTACTATAAAAGTACCAGGACATATAGCATCCAGTAGCGTACTATAGTTAAAAAATAACACTACTAGAGTTAAATTACAACATTTACAATAAGGAGTTGCTAGGTATAGTTATAGTACTTAAGAAATAGAGAGCATTCTTGCAAGGTATAGAGAAACTATTTATAGTTAAGACGGACCATAAGAACCTTATAGGATTCCTAACAATAAAGGAACTTAACTAAAGATAGGTTAGATAGGCAGAAATGCTTACAGAATACCATTTTAAAATTTAGCATACTAAGGGTACAGACAATGCACAAGCAGATACTCTAAGTAGAAAAGCTAAACTATAAAGTAATAAAAAGCTATTAGGAGCTTTATTATGAAGGGATTAAGACAGATTAATTAGGTATAATTATCTAAGGATTGCAGCAACTAAAGAAAGTCAGATCTATAAATTACTAGAGAATAATTGGATATAAAAGATCTAAGAAGTATAGGTAGAGGATCTGGACTTAGAGTAATATAAAAACAGAGAAGTAATATATATGCCTAAGTCTATTACAGAAGAATTTATTAAGGAATTTTATAAGGGAATAATATAAGGACATAACGGAGCTATAGGCTTAGTGTTAAGACTTTAAAAAGAGTACATTATTTAAGGAATCTAGGGACTAGTAAGACAAGTTATAAGAAAATGTCTAGATTGCTAAAGAAATAAACTAATAAGGTATAAGCTGTATAAAGGGCTATAACCTATTAAAGTACTAAGAAGACTATAGGAAGTTATATTATAGGACTTTATTATTAAGTTATTAAAGTTAAGAGATCCTATTATAGGACAAGATTATAACGCAATTTTAGTAATAGTAGACAAGCTAACAAAGTGGGGATACTTTATAGCGTGTACTAAAAAGATATTAGCAGAAGATATTGCTAGAATCTATATAAAAGAAGTATTTATAAGATATAGAGCACTAAATAAGATTATATTGGATAGAGATCTAAGATTTATAGTAGTATTTTAGGAAGTGTTTCTAGTAGAATAAGGAGTTTGCGTAGTAACCTCTATAGCGTATTATCTGCAGACAGATAGACAAATGGAAAGACTAAACTAGACACTAGAATAGTATTTAAGGCATTATATTAACCATATATAGAACAATTAGGTATTATTATTACCAGTTATATAGTTTGCATATAATACAATACTATAAGAAGGAATGGGGACATTACTATTTAAGGCGAATTACGGATATAAACTAAGAATATTGTTATTGCCATATCAAGTAAAGAAAATAAGTAGCACAGCTAAATAACGAATGGAGATGTTAATAAATCTTTATATAGACCTTAAGGAAACAGCTAAACTAGTATAAGAACAAATAAAAAGGTACTATAATGCTAAGAGATCTAAGGGACTAAATCTTAAGAAGGGAGATAAAGTGTGGCTATTATACAAAATTTTTAAAAATTAATAACTAAGTAAGAAGTTAGACCATATTAGACTAGGACCTTTTAAAATTATACAGAGAATTTTATTGGTTATATATAAGTTAAACCTATTAGCTAAAATAAAAATCTACCTAGTATAATATGTCGCAATGCTAGAACCAGTATATAGAGACATTAAACTACTAGTGTATAAAGTAGATATATATAGAGGGCAAGAAGAAGACAAATAGCAAGTTTTAAAGATTATTAGTTATAAGGATATAGATAACAAAACATAGTATAAGGTAAAGTAGATAGGCTATAATAAGACTACCTAGGAACTACTAAGCAACCTAGAGAACGCTATGGGAAAGGTATAGGAGTATTAGAAGAAAGCAGGTCGGGCAGCATTAATAAGAAAAAATCGCCAAAAAATAAGTTGCCTAAGGGGGACCTAAGAGGAGCAATTGCTAAGCTACTTAGAGTTATTTCCCTTACAGGAGGAGAGCCAGTCCTTTTATTATCTAGCTTAGACAGACCCTATTAAATAAGTTTCTACTCCTTAGAACAAACCTTCTTACGGATATATTTAAGACGTTAAAGATAAGCATAAGCTAGACATTAGGCTTTAAGGACGTATATAGACTCTTTTAAGGTATATTAAACCGCAAGCAGCGCAGAGGCCAGCTTACCATTAAGTTTTATAGCGGTAGATTAAATACAAGACCCTATAATAAGTTACTTAGGGAACTTAAAGACTACTAAAAGTTATAGAATGTGTATACTTAGTATCAGAAACAGAGCAAACATTATAGGACAATTAAATGTTTACTTTAGTGCACTCTAAATAAGAGGAAGGTTATTAAAATAAAGGACTTACTAGCGCAATATAGACTAACCCCTCTTTTGCGCACCTAGAGTAAGGAATTGCTATTACTTCACTAAGTGACAGTATTAAAGAGACAGTATATAGGCGACGCTCTACCTAAAAAAGAGAAGAAGAGGCTTTAGGTATAATAAGTAATAATATTAACTAAATTAATTAAATGGACATTACACCTCTAGTAGATGACTTGGAGATATTAGGAATCTTTAAGGACAAAGATAAAGAGGAGGGAGATAGTGTTATAAACGCTTTAAGTATAATATTATAACTACTTAGAGAAGAGTTAGAGGAAGCTAGTTGGTTAATATAGGTACGGTCTAGAATAGAACTAGTGGAACTATATAACAAGGAATGGTAACCAAGGTTATATAGCGTTAAACATATTAACTATATTAAATAGAAGGGATGTTACATTTAATATAGATAATACGCACCTTATATACAAGAGAGGATTTCTTAGGAGTACGGTTGTGTATTTAAAAGACCTTAGTCCCTACTATAGATAGTTCTCTCCTTGTAGTGAATCTTAGAATACAATTAGAGTTAATCTATTAGGCAACCACTCCACCAGTTATTATTACGTTGTTGATTTGTTCTTACCTATATACCCAGCCTAATAATAGGACCCACCGTAGTTCCTGCTATAAGGTTCCGTTACAATAGAGACCTTAACGGCCAGCGCTTATACCACTCCTTAATTATAGCGAGAGCTTAATTTAGATCCTTACTTAACCAAATATCTTAAGGGCAGCAGTTGGCTTGCTGGGCCTTCTTATAGGAGGCGATAGCTTAGAGCTAAGTAATCTTAAACTTCCGTAGTAATAGACGTTATACGGTCTCTTCCTGCCATAGATCTAGCTTAAAGTAGTATATATTTTTAGTGTTAAATACAGCTAACTTTATGCCAGGAAGAGACTTATTTTTACTACTCATAACTACCTTCTAAACACTTGTAAAGCGTGCAGGCGGCGGCAGCGGCGGCGGCGAGTCTATATCCTTATCTTCCACCTCTATAGGCTCCTTGGTATTCTTATCCTCGCCTTTATCAACCTTATCTACAGATATAGGCTCTGTAGGCGTTGCCGGCGACGGCGACGGTAACGGTAACGATAATGGTGACGGTAATGGTGACGGTAATAGTAACGGTGACGGTACTGGTATTATCTTCTGCCTCTTCTTTACTACCTTCGCCTTCCTCTTTGCCTTCTTCTTAGGCGGCTGTAAGATAGCAGAAGTAGGTATAGATTAAGCCCGCTTTCGTTTGGAAGGCTTTTGAGGACGACCCGACGATTGAGTAGGCTGCTGCTGCTGTTGGGGCGCCATAAGATGCAACACCAAGATTTCTATATAATCGACTTAACTAGGTAACGCGCCAGCTTTAATATTTGGGCACTTATAACAGGTGGTTAACGTATTATAGGTGGTTAAAATCAAAAGAATTACCCCGCATACAAATTTTGGTGGGGGGCGATGCGGCTCTTTCGCGTCCTAAGCGAGTTCCCGATCTTTTGCAAGAGACAGTAATTCCATGCCATAGTTGGAGTGCAGGAAGCAGACAGTAAAATCGCCTACTATAGCGGTAGTTTATCGTATAAACTTGAATAGCTATATAGGCAAGCTCACCTTATTAGTTTGTGTGACGCCCATCTAGTCGGAGATCCGCCGGCACTGCGCCGGACCTGCCCGGCACGTGACCGGACCTTATATAGACCTGTGTCGAGATATCCTCACTCCTTAAGGATTCGTCTCATCTCCAATCGAACCTATTACTTCTCGACCGCCTCTCATACTGCTGCCAGTGCCCTCACAGTGCGAATATTGACTGTCTCAATCACCCACTCATCGATAGGCTCATATCTACCGTTCCGAAGCCCAAGAACGAGACTGTCTAATAAGTCGTTCAGCGGGTCGTTAGTCCCACTGCCTTTTCGATTGCTTTCGGCGTCGCAAAGATCGTCAAGCTCCAAGGCGGCCAGGGGCGTCGGCTGCGGGGTCGCGATGAACTTGAAAGTATCCACGCAGGCCGTACCTTCGAAGTTCTGAGGAATTTTCATCCGTATCGGGAAGACTAACGTCTCGTCCTTATCAAGCGGCCGTGAATCGCCGCTCTGCGTTGGGAAGACCTGCGTGACGCCGTAGAGCGGCTGTAGGTCGAAGACTGCCAAATGAAGCTGCTGTCTCCAAGTATTCTTAACCTGCACTGTCAAATATTCCCCATGATTGATATTGTATGCACCGTTGTCCTCTTTCGCTGGTGCCATGTAGCCGCCCTGTCTACGTAGGGACTTACCCAGTACAGTGACCTCCAAGGCCCGGCGCATCGCTGATATCTCGTTTGGGTTCTCCAGCGCCTTGACCATGTTGAACAAGACGAGGTGTTCCAGCCTGTAGACGAGCTTCTTCGACGAGGCAGGGGTATTCGCGGGGAGAGGCGAGAGTTGCGACTCGAGATTGGGGAGGCTGACTCCGTCCCTATCTAAGATCTCAAAGTCCCCGGCATTGTTGACGTTGATGATGAAGTTCACAGGGAGACGTTCGTGTCTGGCAAGAATGCGCATCCGAGCTGTCCTATAGGGAGGCACAGCAGTCCATGCATCCAGAAATTGCTCCTCAACTGTGTCACTGACGTCGTCTGAGAAGCAGATGGAGAATTGAAGATCCTGAGGCACACTAAGAAGCACGGCTATGCACCCGGGTTCAATCATGTCGTTCATGACTGGCTCGTCCAGCTTAGCCTCAGATTTCTGCTGAAAGGCTTCGGTGACTTCGACCACTGCGAGCATCTCGCCGCCGTTTACGTCAACCGTGCTCTCGTCGTTAGTGGAGGAGAAGATGCCGTACTTGTATCCTTCGCCTACACCGTGGAGCGTCCCGCCTTCGATATCTACGCTCCACACCTCGTCGTTTCTCTTGTGGACTTTCGCCACTCGAATAAAGTTTACAGGGGCGATGTCCTCGATGCCGAAGAAGGCTAGATCCGCCGTGCCTCCGATATGCGGTTGCTGATCCGAGTAGATGCTCTGGATCATGGACGACACGCGCCGGTACAGGTTCCGCGTGGAGCGGGCCTTTAAGGGGTCCTTGCGGAGCGTGTCAAGCAGCCAGAACGTCAGCGCGCCATGCCAGGTGCCATGCTTGTCTTCGTACTCGCGCGCAGACTGGCGAGGCTGACATGCTGCCAACAGTGTGTAGCCTTGCGGCTCCAGCAACACGGCGTCCTTCAATACGCTGCCTTCGTGGACCTCCTCGTTTGCTTTCCCGATGCCGCGCTTGAGTAGCTTGTTCATAAATGTCAACGCAGACTCGTCTGCCTCAGTCGACTTGTACGTCTGAGGGATGCCGCGGAATCGGACTCGGCCGGAACCTCGAGTCGCGCTGCCGGAGTGGCAGCAGTCTAGTACGATGGTTGCTTTTATCTTTTGGTCCACCATTCTCTTGAGCCACAGGGCAATCTCAACGTCGCGCAGATACTTGCCTCCGTTATTGGCGTCTGTTGGAACGAGAGCTTCGTCGATGCCCCCTTTGCCTTTCAGCGTCGGATAGACAGTTGTGGCCTGGGCTCCGTGGCCAGAGTAGTGGAAGTAGACGAGGTCCCCTTCTTCTGCATTTTTGCGAACCCATTTCATCGCAAGTTTCATTTGGTCGTATGTCGGGGATCCATCTGATGGCCATACGAACTCACCATGCCATGGCGCCGTCAGAAGCGTTCTAATTCGGCACTCCTTGACCCCCATATACTTGGTCAGATGCTCTTTGACCTGCATTATATCTAATACAGCCCCAAGGAGGTCTTCGTACACAATGGGTTTGCCCAGAATATCCATCCTAGTTTCCGCCTTGGGAGCTTCGTAGACATCCACCCCTATGAGGACCGCCCACTTGTTGACCATGGTCCTACTCCGGGCTCGTGATAAATTAATTAGGGCGGTGACTGAAATGGACTTTGGATCCTCGTATCAGGCCCGTAGCCTAGTTAAAGAAGATAGTCAGACAGGCGAGACAAATATGAAGAGCGTAGTTATTACTACCCTAGTAGAGGTATGAAGTAGAAAAGATGAAGTAGTAATAAGAAGACGTAGCTTGCGAATACTAGTATAAGAGAGTACTCTGCAGTGTCTGCTTCAGGTGGGGACGTGCGTCAGGCGGGGTCGTGCATCAGGTGGGAAGCTACCTATGGTACTCGTCTACATTCCCGCTCGGGTGACAATAAAAGCCGCACACCAAGACAAGTCGTCCTTTTCAACGCGACTACACAACTGTATAATCAAGAAATCTAAGATGAACGCTTTTTAGAATTATAGGGAATTACCCTCTCTATAATCTCTATATTTTAATTCTTTCATACGGTGTTGTTGCGTAGAGGTACGCGTGTTAGAAGGTAGTAAGTGATTTGGTGTTCCTTGCGATTAAGTGGGACGATCTCTAACGTAATCTACAAGCGAGTGGGCCACACAAGCCAGTGGGCCACCCCACCTGACACGCGACGCGTTAACCAACAACTATCTAAATGGCAACACCACAACAGCAAGAGGACCTTTTTCGAGAAGGCAGAGTTGACCTAGGTGTCCAAGCCTATAAGCTAGGTCAAATTAAAACTTTCCGAGGCGTTAAGAAGACATATAGCGTGTCCCGAACCACAGTCAAGCAACGTGTTGATGGTATTACGCCATAATGCGGTTCTACCCCCTCAAATCGCCGTCTTACACCAGTAGGAGAAGAGAGTCTTAAGTAGTGGATTCTATTAATGGATTAACGCGGTATGCCACCTAGGATTGTAACTATATGGCAAATAGCTAGTCTTCTAGTTACCTAATACGCTAGATAGACCAACCCTATTACTATTGGCCAGAACTAGGTACAAAATTTCATTAACTGCTATAATAATTTAAAATTTAAATATAATTGCAAGTATAACGTAGGTGATAGGGTTATGACAGTCGGCATAGTTATAACAGTGGGGCACCGCCTTCCTAATTAGGCTTACTGCCTGCCTAATTAATATATGGTTTGGAACTTCAAAATTCTGCCAGATGCCCATTGGAATATTTTAGAACATTAAAACTGCGCATAGACGAAATTTATTAGGAACCGTTATAACTATACCGATAGTTATAACCGTATTACCTACGTTAAGACTTTAAGCAGAGCTTTAAGCAGAGCTTTGAGCGGAGCTTTAAGTAGAGCTCCAAGCAGAGCCTTTACAGAGCTTTATACGGAGGTTCGTGCAGAGCTTTTGCAGAGCTCCGTGTAGAGCTCTGTGTAGGGCTCCAGGTATCCGCCCTACGGACTATTCGCTTACGCTTATAGTCCTACACAGCTCAACGGAACACCAAGCTTAACGGAACACAAGCCTAAGATTAAGCCTTACCTATTTCCTTATATAATTAAATTACTATAACCATGCCTATAGAATCCAAAATTATTAAAATACGCGTGCAAGATACACTTTGTGAGTTATTACGTATAAAAACACCTAATATTTAATTAGTAGCCCGCCTATATATATTATTCATTGCTTAACGTCCGATTTGGATCCCTATTGGGCCCACGCGGACTACTCCTTATATACATATAGGGAGAAAACTCTATTTAAGAAAACCCCGTGATCCGTCTCTCCGCCTTTTAGGGCTCGCTTGCGAGTTGCCTACGAGTTACCAGTAGTGCTCTACTACCTTACTTTTTAACCTCCTTAGGAACTACTGCTGCTGTAACAAACCTACAGACGCGCTAATATTATATACTGTACTTTACTCCTGTAGAGTTATTAGGGGGCGCCTATTACTTACCCCTTTGCTTTTTATTGCTATTTCCTTTGCAACCCGGAACTAGTCTAGTATATTTTAGCTAATAAGCTACCAGGTAGCCGCCTTAAGGCCTTTCTATGTTAAGAGCAGTATATTATAGTTTTCTATACTAGCTGCTAAAAGTATTGCTTCTTAGCCAGTGCATAAGGGGCATAATAGTATTATATGTTTTAGTGTCTGTCTTAGCCAGCCATATTTGCACCTTAGGCTACCTACTAGGATACCTACCCAGTAAAGCTAATCTTTTAGTCCTATTATCCCTATCCTTAAGAGTGTTGCTATTATATTTTCTGCCTTTATTAGGCCCTCTTGGAGCCCTTAGGTATTTACCCCCTATAGCATTACCTATGCTACGGCTTGGGTTCCCCTTGCCTAAGTCTACCTCTATACTTTTAACTCCCATTTATCTCTCTAGTATTAGTCTAACTAGTATTATGTTATAGTAGATGGTTTTCCAGTACTCTTTTATGCTCTACTTTGGCTTCTTTCTCTCCCTTACTGTTATCTTTGCTGGCCTCTTATACGTCTCCCTTCCTTCTCTATATAGGCCTGGGCCCTAACACCGCACTATTCTTTTTCTACTTTCTCTACCTGTTTTCCTAATATATCTTCCCTACTTTAGGGTTATTGGTTCCTTCTCCTATAGGGCACCCTAGGGTCCCTCTATAGTTTGTTTAGGTATATCTTGATATACTTTATAATGTTAGAGTTACGTTCCTTTTACACCCTTTATATTACATTGGCTTTAATATATAGTTATAGGGGGGGAATATTAGCTTCCTTTTTGAGTAGTGCTGTGGCCATTTGCTTATACCCGCCTGTTATACTCCTAAGGCAGGCTGTTTAGACCTTTTGAAGTGGTTTAAGGAGTGATTTAAGGGGGCCTTTATTAGTTTCTCCAGTGGCCCAAATGCTAGATCTATACGTCATGGTAGCCCACCTATATAACGCGCCATTTAAACGTATCTATAATTATATTAATAGCATTAAAAGCAAGATATAGAGGCCTAGTAGTAATAAGATGCTTAATTAATATAATGGAACCTTGTAGTAGGAACTATAGTAGGTTCTATTATTAGGCTGGGTATATAGGTACAAACAAAATCAACAACGTAATAATAACTGGTGGAGTGGTTGCCTAATAGATTAACTCTAATTGTATTCTAAGATTTACTACAAGAAGAGAACTATCTACAGTAGGGACTGAGGTCCTTTAAATATATAACCATACTCCTAAGAAACCCTCTCTTGTATATAAGGTATGTGTTGTCTATATTAAACATAACGTCCTTCCTATTTAACATAGTTAATACATTCAACACTATATAACCTTAGTTACCACTCCTTATTATATAGCTCCACCGGCTCCATCCTAGACTATACCTATATTAACCAACTAGCTTCCTCCAACTCTTCTCTAAGTAGTTATAATATTGTACTTAAGCTGTCTGTAACACTATCTCCCTCCTCTTTATCTTTGTCCTTAAAGATTTCTAACATCTCCAAGTCGTCTACTAGAGGTGTAATGTCCGTTTAATTAATCTAGTTAATATCTCTGCTTATTATACCTAAAGCTTCTTCTTCTTTTTCCTAGGTTAAGCGCGCCTATGTACTGTTTCCTCAATACTATTACTAGGTGAAGTAATGGCGACTCCTTGCTCTAGGTGTGCGAAAGAGGGGTTAGTTTATATTGCGCTAGTAAGTCCTTTATCTTAACAACCTTCCTCTTGCTCTAAGTGCACTAAAGTAAACATTTAATCATTCTATGACATTCACTCTATTTCTAACGCTAAGTATACGCGTCCTATAACTCTTAACAGTCTTTAAGTTCCCTAAGTAACTTATTATAGGGTCTTATATTCAATCTACCAGTATAAAGCTTAACGGTAAGCTGGCCTCTATATTGCTTGCAGTTTAATATACCTTAGAAGAGTCTATACGCGTTCTTAAAGCCTAATATTTAGCTTACGCTCGTCTCTAACGTCTTAAACGTGTTTGTAAGAAAGTTCGTTCTAAGGAGTAGAAACTTGTTTAATAGGGTTTGTCTAAGCTAGGTAATAAAAAACCGACCCTTCTTCTAACTAAAAGGGAAATAACTCCAAATAGCTTAGTAGGTGCTCCTCTTGGGTCCCCCTTAGGTGACTTATTCTTTGGCAATCCTTCCTTATTAATACTACCTAACCCTTTTTCTTCTAATACTCCTATACCTTTCCCATAGCGTTCTTTAGGTTGCTTAGTAGTTCCTAGGTAGTCTTACTATAGCCTATTTACTTTACTTTATACCATATTTCGTTATCTACATCCTTATAACTAATAATTTTTAAAACTTGCTATTTGTCTTCCTCCCTTCCTCTATACATGTCCGCCTTATATACTAGTAGTTTAACATTCCCATATACTGGTTCTAATATTGCAATATATTATACTGGGTAGATTTTCATTTTAGCTAGTAGGTTTAACTTATATATAACTAATAAAATTCTCTATACAATTTTAAAAGGTCCTAGTCTAACGTGGTCTAACTTCTTACTTAGTTATCAACTCTTAAAATTTTTATATAGTAGCTATACTTTATCTCCCTCCTTAAGATCTGGTCCCTTAGATCTCTTAATATTATAGTACCTTTTTATTTATTCTTATACTAGTTTAGCTGTTTCTTTAAGGTCTATATAAAGATTTATTAATATCTCCATTCTTTATTTAGCTATGCTACTCGTCTTCTTTACTTAATATAGCGATAACAATATTCTTGGTTTATATCCGTAATTCGCCTTAAATAGTAATGTTCCTATTCCTTCTTATAGTATTATATTATATGCAAACTATATAACTAGTAACAACAATACCTAATTGTTTTATGCGTAATTAATATAGTGCCTTAGATACTGTTCTAGTGTCTAGTTTAGTCTTTCTGTTTGTCTATCCGTCTATAGATAATACGCTATAGATATTACTATATAAACCCCTTATTCTGCCAGAAATACTTCCTAAAATACTACTATAAATCTTAGATCTCTATCTAATATAATCTTATCTAATGCTCCGTATCTTGTAAATACTTCCTTTATATAGATTCTAGCGATATCTTCTACTAATATCTCTTTAGTGCATGCTATAAAGTATCCCCACTTTATTAGCTTGTCTACTATTACTAAAATTGCGTTATAATCTTGTCCTATAATAGGATCTTTTAACTTTAGTAACTTAATAATAAAGTCCTATAATATAACTTCCCATAGTCTTCCTAGTACTTTAATAGGTTGTAGCCCTCTATACAGCTTATGCCTTATTAGTTTATTCCTTTAGCAATCTAAATATTTTCTTATAACTTGTCTTACTAGTCCCTAGATTTCTTAAATAATGTACTCTTTTTAAAGTCTTAACACTAAGCCTATAGCTCCATTATATCCTTATATTATTCCCTTATAAAATTCCTTAATAAACTCTTCTATAATAGACTTAGGCATATATATTACTTCTCTATTTTTGTATTACTCTAAGTCTAGATCTTCTACCTATGCTTTTTAGATCTTCTATATCCAATTACTTTCTAGTAATTTATGGATCTGACTTTCTTTAGTCGCTGTAATCTTTAGATAATTATACCTAATTAATCCATTATAATCCTTCCGCAATAAAGCTCCTAATAGCTTTTTACTACTCTATAGTTCAGCCTTTCTGCTTAGAGCATCTGCTCGTGCATTATTTGTACCCTTAGTATACTGAATTTCAAAATAGTATTCTATAAGCATTTCCGCCCATCTAACCTATCTTTAGTTAAGTTTCTTTATTGTTAGGAATCCTGTAAGGTTCTTATAGTCCGTCCTAACTATAAATGGTTTCTTTATACCTTATAAGAATGCTCTCTATTCCCTAAGTACTGTAACTATACCTAATAACTCCTTGTTATAGATATTATAGTTTAACTCTAGTGGTGTTATCTTCTAACTATAGTATACCACTAGGTGCTATCCATTTTAATATTTCTATATAAAGTATGCCCCTAGTGCAAAGTCTAATATATCTATTTCTACAACTATCTCTAGACCTAGTTAATAGATCTTAAGAACTAGCTCCTAGGTAAACAACTCTTTAATTCTTTTAAATAGTTTTTATTACTCCTTTCCCTATACCTATAGTTCTTCTTTCTTTGTTAACTGCGTAAATAGCTTAACGTCCTATAACTATTGCGCTATAAACCTTCTATAGTAATTGCAAAACCCTAGGAACGATCTTAATTGCGTAACATTCTCTAGTTCTTGCCAATTTACTATAGCCTTAATCTTCTTTAGATCTATACTAAGTTGGCTTAATTTAATAATAAATTTAATAAAATCGGTTTTCCTTATAAAGAACTCGTATTTTTTAATTACTACTAGTATCTGTTCTTTCTATAGTCTCTTTAAGACCTACTTAACGTATTCTCTATATTCTTCCTCATTCTTTAAGTAGATAATAATGTTGTTAAGGTATACTATAATAAATTCATCTAGGTGTTCTCCTAATACGCTATTAATTCGCTTCTGGAATATTACTAGTACATTTATAAGTCCGAATTATATAACTAATAGTTTATATAGTCCTTCCTTTAACCTAAAGGCTGCCTTCTATTTATCGCCTTCCTTGATCCTAATTTAATGGTATACCTATCTCAGATCTATCTTTATAAAGATCTTTACATTGCCTATTCTGTCTTAGATTTTACTAATTAAGGGTAAAGGATACCTATCCTTCCTAATAATACTATTTAACTGTTTATAGTTTATACACATCCTAAGTTTTCCGTTTTTCTTTAGGATGAATAGTACTAGATATCCTACTAATAACTATAACAGTCTAATGTATTCCTTACGTAAGTTCTCCTGGATAAACTCCTTAAATACTACTAACTCTATTTTAGTAAGCTTATAGATTAAAAAGAACTTTGGACTTATTCCCTCTTCTAATTCTATCTTATAGTCCCATGCTATATGCTTTGACAGCTTTTTACTTTCTAGTGACTATAACTTTTTGCCATACTTGCGGTATCTCTTTAGTATATAACTTAAGCCTTACTTAGTCTCTTTATATATCGCTCTGACTTAGTACTATACTAACTTGGTTTACTATCGCATTTTATGTTATTAAGTATTTCTAATATTAACCTAACCTATAACCCAATTAATCTTTAGATTATACTTCTATAACTAAGGCATTCCTAGTATTACCTTATCCTATCCTAATAGTAGGATATTAAAAGACACTCTAACTGGTCTTCCTTTAATAGTTATTTAAATAGGTCCTGTTTTAAGATTAATAATGCCTCCTCTATAGGTTATCCTATCTCCTAAAATTGTTATAAGTAAATATAGGTATTTCTTTTATCTATATAGTAACCCCATCCTTTCTACTACCTTTAGTAATACGTGGTTTCTTATTACTCTACTATTTACTAACGCTTTAAACTACTAATCTTGCCACTTAACTTGTAAATTTAGGTATTATCCTTAAATTCCTTTAAGGGTTTAAGGCTCTAATACTAGTTCCCTCTAGTCCTATATACCTCTCCTTTTCCTAACTATTAGCTGCTAGATCCTACTTATACTTAATCCAACTTAGGCCAATACTTAGTTTATTTCTTTTTCTTTATGTGCTATAGATAAGTGTTCTTTAGGTATTCCCACCACTATTATCTATCTAGGTATTCTTCCGTAAGGAATCTTCCTAGTTAAAGTATTAAGTCTCCTTAACCTTATACTTCTACTAGGTGCTAGCTATATATATACTTAGTATTTCTAAACCGCTTCTCTTCCAGTGCCTAATATATCCTTACTAGGTACTTCCAGTTCTTATCTTTTAGTGCTCTATATATATTGCATATATTATCCACACAAGCTATCTATAATAGTGTGTAATATACTATATGTCTTAAATTAACTTTTAGTTTGTCTTTATTTTTAAGTTTAAATTTATACCTAGTTAACCTAACTACTAGTATCTCTATTGTAGGTACTAAGACTTATTATTTACTTCTCCAGTCCCTAGATCCTTTTTTTAGGTTCCTTAATATTATAATTAACACTCCTTTAATATAACTTATGCGTTTCTCCGTAATAGGTTAGTCTTAGATAACTTTTTTATTTAGCCATATATAAAAGTCTTCCTATTTATTATTATGTCGTTGCCTATACCACTTTCCGTACAACTGGTTTAGTGTATATAGTTTATCTATTAGAAAGTACCTTATTATTACTGCGTTATAATATCCTTTAGTATATCTTTCTTTAAACCTAGTTAGAATATCTAGATCCTCTTCTTATTCCAGTTTATCTAACCACTTTGCCCTAGGTATCCCTACACTTAGCCTATTAGTAACTCTTTATATAGGTGCTCTGTCCCTTATATAACCTAGTATAGCTAATCTCTTGTCTAGCTTTTGCTCTTGCTATATAATAATTCTTTATCTAAACTTATCTATAATTTCTTATTTTCTACATCTTGTAGCTAGATCCTTATAATTATCTTATTTTTTAATCCTAGTATTAACTTTTTAATCTTTAGGCTGAACACTATGTTTACCTAGAATTGCTAATGTTCTTACTTATTCTCCAAACTCGTAGTTCTTAAACTTGCGTCCTATACTTATTCGTTTGTCACTAAACTAAATTGCTGCCCTTTCCTATCAGTTTTCGTCCGTTGTGGGTTCTTGGGTATATCTTATCTTGTCTTAAAAATCTTAAGCCTGTGGCCTTTTACCTTTACTAAGTAATAAGCTAGCACTAGTAGTTATCTGCTTGCTTAGTTTCTTTTAAACATTGCTCCTATTGTCTTATAAAGCGATAGAAATTGTATTTAATGGTGTTATAATGCCCATTACCAAACCTTATTCTATAATAGTTTCAGTCTCTACTTCTATTACGTTATTAAGGTTTAAGTGCTTCTAGTTAGCCTCCTTTTCGTCCTTATTGCTGCTAATTAATAAGTACTCTAACTCCATTATTATTGTTGCTAATCTCTATCTATATATTGCTATAACATCTTAATCTAGCTTATAGAGTCGATCCTATTCTTTATTTAACTCTTAGGTTCCTTTAAGTTCTTTTAACTCTAGCTCTTACAGCTAATAGCTTGCGCCATATTTAGTATCCTTATAAATTTAGCATGCGTTGTTATAACAATACACAAAACTATTAATTAAACATTCTTTTGTTCCTTATAGTGCACCATCATCCCTCTATATATACGCGCTGTCTGCTAGTCTTGTTCCCTTTACTATATAGTTACTTTAACTACCTCTATAGTCTCTGGCAAAATAACCCTATTTTCTATAATTTATATAAGCTCCATCTCTAAACCACTAATTTTGCTATAGAGTCCGCCTAAACGTCTTCTGCTACTAAGATCCCTAGTTTAGCCTTTGCTTCTTAGTCCTTTAATTACTTAATCCTTAACCTCTAGGTTTCTATAGTTTCTTTTCCTACCTTTAGGTTTCTTTAGTACCACTTAGGTCCATTAGCTCTGCGCTACTTTATGGTTTTTAGCTCTATATCTATTATTACATACTCTGCGCCTTATATAACTGTAGAACTCTATCTTACCCTTTCTTAGCTTATTCCCTTTAATAGATCCTGTTATTAATCTTTATTAACTAATCTATTAACTCTTTTAGAGTATCCGCATCTTCTATTAGGATAATTGCGTCCTAGACTTTAGCCTTAAGTCCCTGTTTATACTATACTATAAGCGCCCTATTATTCCACTTAACCTATATAGCTAGTGTCTAAAACTGTGTTATATACTTAATTACTAAAGTGCGTTGTACTAAGTTCTAAAGCTTTTGTTCTGCTATAGTTATAGATTCTAGGTCTCTAAATATCTATATTAGTTGTTTTATAAACCCATTTTAACTAGTAAATATATACTATACGTCCTGGTTAGTAGTTGTTATGCTATTAGCCTATATCTCTATAAGATATAGCTTAAACCACTTAAGTGCCCTCCCTGTTAGGAACAACCCTGCATAGGCTACTTAATTTAACGATATTGCTAACTTCGCTCCTTCCTATATAACCTTAAAGTGCATCTATATAAGAAATCCCTTAAGCTTTAACCTCTTTCCTAAGAACTATTTAACTAAAGGTAACTTAATCTTTACTGCTCCAATTCTATTAATGCGTTCTTTAAGTATCCTATTACTATTTTATAAGTAATTAACTATTTCCTATAACTAACCTTGCGTAACTACTTAAGAATCCGTGTCTACTATACTGGTATCAGTTGGCCCTAAGGTTATAGCTGCTGTTAATATTATTGCAACTAGTGCTCTTAGTGGTATGTTATTCAATCTTTCTGTTTAATACTATAACCTTAGTAGTAAATGTGTAATAGAACCTTATAGTAGGAACTATAGTAGGTTCTATTATTAGGCTGGGTATATAGGTACGAATAAAATTAACAACGTAATAATAACTAGTGGAGTAGTTGCCTAACAGATTAACTCCAATTATATTCTAAGATTCACTATAAGGAGAGAACTATCTATAGTAGGGACTGAGGTCCTTTAAATATACAACTATACTCCTAAAAAACCCTCTCTTATATATAAGGTATATGTTATCTATATTAAATATAACGTCCTTCCCATTTAACACAGTTAATATATTTAACACTATGTGACCTTAGTTACTACTCCTTGTTATATAGCTCCACTGGCTCTATTATAGGCTATGCCTATATTAACCAACTAGCTTCCTCCAACTCTTCTTTAAGTAGTTGTAACATTGTACTTAAGCTGTCCGTAACAATTAATACTAGGAGGCTATGCTCCTATCCTATATTAATTAAATAGACCGCCTTAAAGTTAGCGCGCTATTCCACTAAGTCTATAATTATGCGCAGTATATCCTTAAGCTCTATACGCCTAATGTTACAGACAGCTTAAGTACGATATTACGACTACTTGGAGAGGAGTTGGAGGAAGCTAGTTGGTTAATATAGGCATGGTCTAGGATGGATCTGGTGGAACTATGTAACGAAGAATGGTAGCTAAGATTATGTGGTGTGATCTATATAATCTGTGTAATCTATGTAATCTATAATAGAGTAGATAGAGTATATGTACCTTACGGAGCGAAGGGATTTCTTAGGCGTATGGTTATATATTTAAGGACCATAGTTCCTACCCAGATAGTTCTCTCTTTGTAGTAAATCTTAGAATATAATTGGAGTTAATCTGTTGGGTAACTACTCCACTAGTTATTATTATGTTGTTAATTTGTTTTTACCTATATACCTAGCCTAATAATAGAACCCCTATAGTTACTACTATAAGGTTTCATTACACATTTACTACTAAGGTTACGGTATTAAATAGGATTAAATAATATGCCACCCAAAGCACTAGTTGCTATAATGGCAACAGCAGCCACAACCTTAGGCTTAGGAGATACCAGTATAGCAGATACAGATTCTTAAGTAGTTATAAGAGGTTAGTTATAGGAAATGGTTAATTACTTATAAGATAATAGTAGGATACTTAAAGAACGCATTAATGGAATTAGAGTAGTAAAAAATTAAGCTACCTTTAATTGAATGGTTTGTAGGAGAAAGGTTAAAGCTTAAAGGATTTCTTATATAAATGCACTTTAAGGTTATATAGGAAGGAGTAAAGTTAGCAATATTATTAGATTAAGTAGCCTATATAGGACTGTTCCTAATAGGGAGGGCACTTAAATGGTTTAAACTATATTTTACGGAGATATAGGCTAATGGCATAATAACTACTAACTAGGATATACGGTATATATTTACTAGTTAGAATAGGTTTGCGGAATAACTAATATAGATATTTAGAGACCTAGAGTCTATAACTATAGCTAAATGAAAGCTTTAGAACTTAGTATAACGCACTTTAGTAATTAAGTATATAACGTAGTTTTAAACACTAGCTATATAAGTTGAGTGGAATAATAGGGCGCTTATGGCACAGTATAAATAGGGACTTAAGGCTAAAGTCCAGGATACAATTATCCTAATAGAAGATGTGGATACTTTAAAAGAGTTAATAGATTAGTTAATAAAGATTAATAACTAAATCTATTAAAGGGAATAAGCTAAGAAAGGGCAAGACAGAGTTCTACAGTTATATAAGGTGTAGAGTATGCAACGACTAATATAGAGTTAAAAACTATAAAATGGCGTAGAGCTAATAGACCTAAGTAGTACTAAAAAAACCTAAAGGTGGGAAAGAAAACTATAAAAACCTAGAGGTTAAGGATCTAGTAATTAAAGGACTAAAGAGTAAAGGCTAAACCAGGGATCTTAGCAGCAGAAGACGTTTAGGCGGACTCTATAGTAAAATTAGTGGTTTAGAGATGGAGCTTATATAAATTATGGAAAACAAGGTTATTTCGCTAGAGACTATAGAGGTAGTTAGAGTAACTATATGGTAAAGGGAACAAGACTAGTAGAAAGCGCGCATATATAGAGGGATAATAGTGCACTGTGAGGAACAAAAGAATGTTTAATTAATAGTTTCGCGTTTTATTATAACAACATATGCCGAATTTATAAAGATGCTAAGTATAGTATAAGCTATTAGCCGTAAGAGCCATTACTATCTAAGTTTAAAGGAACTAGCGAACCAGCTCGTAGATTAGATATTAAGGACAATAAGTTTAATATAGGCGAAGTATTTACTGATAATAAGGTAATAAGGGCAGCTTACTAGGAGTATACAAACCTTAGAAAAGTTAAAACAGAAGTAGAAACTAAAACTATTATAGAACGTGGATTAGTAATGGGTGTTATAATACTATTAGATATAATTTCTATCGCTTTATAAGATAAAAGGAGTAATGTTTAAAAGAAATAAAGTAAGCAGATAACTACTAGTGCTAGCTTATTACTTAATAAGGGTAAAAGGCCACAGGCTTAAGATTCTTAAGAAGAGATAAAAGACGCTTAAGATTTTTAAAATAAGATAAGATATACCTAAGGACCCATAATGGATAAAAACCGATAGGAAAGGGTAGCGACTTAGTTTAGTAATAAATAAATAAGTATAGGACGCAAGTTTAAGAACTATAAGTTTAGGGAATAAATAAGAACGTTAATAATCCTAGGTAAATGCAGTGTTTAGCCTAAAGATTAAAAAGTTAATACTAGGATTAAAAAGTAAGATAACTATAAAGATCCAACTATAAGATGTAAGAAATAAGAAACTATGGATAAGTTTAAATAAAGAATTATTACATAGCAAGAGCAAAAGCTAGATAAGAGATTAGTAATACTAGGATATATAAGGGATAGAGCACCTATATAAAGAGTTACTAATAGGCTAAGTATAGGGACACCTAAAGCAAAGTGGTTAGATAAACTAGAATAAAAAGAGGATCTAGATATCCTAACTAGGTTTAAAGAAAGATATACTAAAGGATATTATAATATAGTAATAACACGGTACTTTCTAATAGATAGACTATACACACTAAACCAGTTATATAGAAAGTAGTATAGGCAAAGATATAGTAATAAATAGGAAGACTTTTATATATAGCTAGATAAAAAAGTTATCTAAGACTAACCCATTATAGAAAAATGCATAAGTTATATTAAAGGAGCATTAATTATAATGTTAAGAAACTTAGAAGAAAGATCTAGGGACTAGAGAAGTAAGCAACAAATCTTAGTACCCGTAATAGAGATACTAGTAGTTAGGTTAACTAGGTATAGGTTTAAACTTAAGGATAAAGATAAACTAAGAGTTAATCTAAAACATATAGCGTATTATACACTATTGTGGATAGCTTGTATGGATGATATATATAATATATATAGAGCACCAAAAGATAGGAACTAAAAGTACTTAGTAAGGATATATTAGGCACTAGAAGAAAGAAGGTTTAAGAATGCTAAGTATATATATAAATAGCACCTAGTAGAAGTATAAGGTTAGGGAGACTTAATACTTTAACTAGGAAGATTCCTTATAGAAGAATGCCTAAATAGATAATAGTGGTAGGAGTGCCCAGAGAATACTTATCTATAGTATATAGAGGAAAAGAAATAAACTAAGTATTAGCCTAAGTTAGACTAAGTACAAACAGGATCTAGCAGCTAGCAGTTAGGAAAAGGGGAGGCGCATAAAACTAGAGGGAACTAGTATTAGAGCCTTAGACCCTTAAAGGAGTTTAAAAATAATATCTAAACTTATAAATTAAATAGCAAGATCAATAGTTTAAAGTATTAGTAGATAGTAAAGTAATAAGAAACCATATATTACCAAAGGTAGTGGAAAGAATAGGGTTACTATATAGACAGAAGGAATACCTATATCTACTTATAACAATTTTAGGAGATTAGATAGCCTATAGAGGAGGTATTATTAATCTTAAAATAGGACCTATTTAGTTAACTATTAAAGGGAGACTAATTAGAATGTCTTTTAATATCCTACTGTTAGGACAGAATAAGGCGATATTAGGAATGCCTTAATTACAGAAGTACAATCCAAAGATTAATTGGGTTATAGGTTAGGTTAATATTAAAGATACTTAACAACGTAAAGTATAATAGTAAACTAAGTTGGTATGGTACTAAGTTAGAGCGATATATAAAGAGATTAAGCGAAGCTTAAGTTACATACTAAAAAGATATAGAAAGTATGGTAAAAAGTTATAGTTACCAGAAAGTGAAAAACTGTTAGAATATATAGCATAGGACTATAAGATAGAGTTAGAAGAGGGAATAAGTCTAAAGTTCTTTCTAATTTATAAGCTTACTAAAACAGAGTTAATAGCGCTTAAGGAATTTGTCCAGGAGAACTTATGAAAGGGATATATTAGACTATTGCAGTTATTAGTAGGATATCTAGTATTGTTTATCCTAAAGAAAAACAGAAAACTTAGGATGTGTATAAACTATAGACAGTTAAATAGTATTACTAGGAAGAATAGGTATCCTTTACCCTTAATTAGTAAAATCCAAGACAGAATAGGTAACGCGGAAATCTTTATAAAGATAGACCTAAGGTGGGCGTACTATTAGATTAGAATTAAGGAAGGCAACAAATAAAAGGCAGCCTTTAGGTTAAAGAAAGGACTATATAAGCCATTAGTTATGCAATTCGGGCTTATAAACGTATTAGTAACGTTCCAGAAGCGAATTAATAGTGTATTAGGAGAACACCTTAATAAGTTTATTATAGTATACCTTAACAATATTATTATCTACTTAGTAAGTAAGGAAGAACATAGAGAACACGTTAAATAGGTCTTAAGGAGACTATAAGAAGAATAGATACTGGTAGCAATTAAGAAATGCAAGTTCTTTATAAGGAAGACCAATTTTATAGGATTTATTATTAAACTAGGAAAGATTAGTATAGATCTAAAGAAGATTAAAGCTATAGTAAGTTAGTAAGAACTAGAGAATGTTACGCAGTTAAGATTATTCCTAGGGTTTTATAACTACTATAGGAGGTTTATAGCATAGTAGTTAAAACGCATTAAGCCATTTACTAGGCTAACGAAGAAAGAGAAACTATAGGTTTAGGGTAGAGAGCAAAAGAAGCTATTCTAGGAACTTAAAGAGTTATTTACCTAGGAACTAATTCTCAAGATCTATTAACCAAAGTTAGAGACGGTTGTTAAGATAGATATATTAGACTTTATACTAGGAGTATATTTACTATAAAAGCACCCAGACATATAGCATCTAGTAGCGTACTATAGTCGGAAGATAACATTACTAGAGTTAAATTATAATATCTACAATAAGGAGTTACTAGGCATAGTTATAGCACTTAAAAAATAGAGAGCATTCTTATAAGGCACAGAGAAACTATTTATGGTTAAAATAGACTATAAGAACCTTATAGGTTTTCTAATAATAAAGGAACTCAACCGAAGACAGGTTAGATAGGCGGAAATGCTTACAGAATACTATTTTAAGATTTAGTATACTAAGGGTACAGATAATATATAAGCAGACGCTCTAAGTAGAAAGGCTAAACTATAAAATAATAAAAAGCTATTAGGAGCTTTATTATAAAGGGACTAAAATAGAGTAATTAGGTATAATTATCCAAAGGTAGCAGCAACTAAGGAAAGTCAGATCCATAAATTACCAGAAAGTAATTGGATATAGAAGATTTAAGAAGTATAGGCAGAGGATCCAAACTTAGAGCAATATAAAAATAGAGAAGTGACGTATATGCCTAAGTCTATTATAGAAGAATTTGTTAAGGAATTCCACAAGGAAATAATATAAGGATATAATAGGTCTATAGGACTAGTATTAAGACTTTAAGAGGAGTATATTATTTAAGGAATCTGGGGACTAGCTAGATAAGTTATAAGAGAATATTTAGATTACTAGAGGAACAAACTAATAAGGTATAAGCTATATGGAGGGCTATAACCTATTAAAGTACCAGGAAGACTATGGGAGGTTATATTATAGGACTTTGTTATTAAGTTACCAAAGTCAAAAGATCCCATTACAGGATAATATCATGACGCGATTTTAGTAATAGTAGACAAGCTTATAAAGTGGGGATACTTTATAGCGTATACAGAAGAGATATTAGTAGAAGATGTTGCTAGAATCTATATAAAGGAAGTGTTTGCAAGATATAGAGCACTAGATAAGATTATATTAGACAGAGATCCAAGATTTATAGCAGCATTTTGGGAAGTGTTTTTAGCAGAATAGGGAGTTCGTGTAGTAACCTCTATAGTATATTATCCGCAGATGGATAGATAGACAGAAAGGCTAAACTAGACACTAGAACAGTATCTAAGGCATTATATTAATTACGTATAGAACAATTAGGTATTATTATTACCAGTTATATAGTTTATATACAATACAATACCTTAAGAAGGAATAGGGATATTACTATTTAAGGCAAATTATGGGTATGAACTAAGAATATTATTATTGCTATAATAAGTAAAGAAAACAAGTAGCATAGCTAAGTAAAGAATAGAGACGTTAATAAATCTTTATATAGACCTTAAAGAAACAGCTAAACTAGTATAAAAACGGATAAAAAGGTACTATAATACTAAGAGATCTAAGGGACCAGATCTTAAGGAGGGAGATAAAGTATAGCTACTACACAAAAATTTTAAGAGTTAATGATTAAGTAAAAAGTTGGACTATATTAGACTAGGACCTTTTAAAATTATAAAGAGAATTTTATTGGTTATATATAAGTTAAACTTACCAGCCAAAATAAAGATCTACCCTATATAATATGTTGCAATGCTAGAACCAGTATATAGAGATGTTAAACCACTAGTATACAAGGCAGATATATATAGAGGATAGGAAGAAGACAAATAGCAAGTTTTAAAGATTATTAGTTATAAGGATGTAGATAACGAAACATAGTATAAAGTAAAGTAAATAGGCTATAGTAAGACTACCTAAAAACCACTAAGCAACCTAGAGAACGCTATAGGAAAGGTATAGAAGTATTAAAAGAGAGTAGGTTAGGCAGTATTAATAAGAAAAAATTGCCAAAGAATAAGTTACCTAAGGGGGACCTAAAAGGAGCAATTGCTGAGCTACTTAGAGTTGTTTCCCTTATAGGAGGAGAGTTAGTTCTCTTATTACCCAGCTTAGATAGACCTTGTTCTATAAGTTTCTATTTCTTAGAATAAACCTTCTCACGAACTTTCTTAAGATGAATTAACTAAGTAGAAGCAGCTAAACAAGACTTAAGAGCCTGTTGCTAAGCATTAGCAGCCTCTTGCTTAGCGTTACAAGAATACTAGAGCTCTGCCAGAGCGACTAAGAGCTCGTCGTCAAGCTTTATAGCGGCAGATTAAACACAAGACCCTATAATAAGTTACTTAGGGAACTTAAAGACTACTAAAAGTCATAGAACGCGCACACTTAGCGTTAGAAACAGAATAAATATCATAGCGCGATTAAATGTTCGCCTTAGTGCACTCTAAATAAGAGGAAGGTTGTTAGGCAGAAGGACTTACTAGCGCAATATAGACCAATCCCTCTTTCGCATAATAAGAATACGGAGACGGCATTATCTTACCTAGTAATAGTATGGAGGAAACCGTACGAATATAACAAAGGGTTAAAGACGCAGAGGAGGCTTTAGGTATAATAAGTAAGGATATTAACTAAATTAATTAAACGGATATTATACCTCTAGTAAACAACTTGGAGATGTTAGGAATCTTTAAGAATAAAGATAAAGAGGAGGGAGATGGTATTACAGACAGCTTAAGTACGATATTACAACTACTTGGAGAGGAGTTGGAGGAAGCTAGTTAGTTAATATAGGCACAGTCTAGAATAGATCTGGTAGAACTATATAACAAAGAATGGTAGCCGAGATTATATAGTGTGATCTATATAATCTATATAATCTATATAATCTGTAATAGAGTAGATAGAGCATACGTACCTTACAGAGCGAAGGGATTTCTTAGGCGTATAGTTGTATATTTAAGGACCACAGTCCCTACCTAGATAGTTCTCTCTTCGTAGTAAATCTTAGAATATAATTGGAGTTAATCTGTTGGGCAACCACTCCACTAGTTATTATTACGTTGTTAATTTGTTCTTACCTACATACCCAGCCCAATAATAGAACCCCCGTAGTTACTGCTACAAGGTTCCGTTATACCTAACGGCACTAAACTACCTACTCTTAAATATAACTGGACTAAGAGATTTCTTAAACAAAACCTAATAGTATATAAGGTTAAGTAGAAGCCTATAAAGATTAATTAAGCTGCTATAAATAATCCTACTATAATATAGAAATGGTATACTTTATATAGGAATATAAAGAAGTAATAGGGTATTCTACTATATAATAAATATAACTTTAATAAATCTAGATTTTATATTAGAATTAATAGCAGCTAGTAGATAATTATATATATATCAGATACTAAAAGGATACACTTAGCTAGCGAAATAAATTACAATTTTGCGTTAGTATTAGAGGCTGTATCTAGTAATAGAGTTATACTTACTCTAGCAGTTATTATTAAGGGCTAATAAATTATGCATTAACACCTTAATGATATAAGTATACCTGGCAACTATATGCTAGGCGCTTAAACTAAAGGCTATTTAAATAATGACCTTATATTTAATTAGATTTAGTACTTTAATAGGCAAAGCGCTGCTTAATAGATAGATACGCATTAGCTACTATTATTATTATTCATTGCTTAACGTCCGATTCGGATCCCTGTTGGGCCCACGCGGACTACTCCTTATATACATGTGGGGAGAAAACTCTATTTAAGAAAACCCCGTGATCCGTCTCCCCGCCTTTTAGGGCTCGCTTGTAAGTCGCCTGCGAGTCACCAGTGGTGCTCTACTACCTTACTTTTTGACCTCCTTGGGAACTACTGCTGCCATAACAAACCTACGGACGCGCTAGTATCACACACTATACTCTACTCCTGTAGAGTTATTAGGGGGCGCCTATTACTCGCCCCTTTACTTTCTATTGCTATTTCCTTTGTAACCCGGAACTGGTCTAGCATATTTTAGCTAATAAGCCACCAGGTAGCCGCCTTGAGGCCTTTCTATGTTGAGAGCAGTGTATTATAGTTTTCTATGCTAGCTGCTGAGAGCATTGCTTCTCGGCTAGTGCGTAAGGGGCATAACAGTATTACGTATTTTGGTGTCTATCTTGGCCAGCCACATTCGCACCTTAGGCTACCCACTAGGACACCTACCCAGTAAAGCCAATCTTTTAGTCCTATTATTCCTGTCCTTAAGAGTGTTGCCATTATATTTTCTGCCTTTATTAGGCCCTCTTAGAGCCCTTAGATATTTACCCCCCATAGTATTACCTATGCTATGGCTTGGGTTCCCCTTGCCTAAGTCTGCCTCTGTACCTTTAACTCCCATTCATCTCTCCAGCGTCGGTCCAACCAGTATTGTGTTGCAGTAGATGGTTTTCCAGTACTCTTTTATACTCTACTTTGGCTCCTTTCTCTCCCTTACTGTTGTCTTTACTGGCCTTTTGCGCGTCTCCCTTCCTCCTCTATATGGGCCTGGGCCCTAGTACCGCACCATTCTTCTTCTACTTTCTCCATCTGTTTTCCTAATATATCTTCCCTACTTTGGGGTTGTTGGTTCCTTCTCCTATAGGGCACCCTAGGGTCCCTCTATAGTTTGTTTAGGCGTGTCTTGATATACTTTATAACGTTAGAGTTGCGTTCCTTTTGCACCCTTTACATTGCATCGGCTTTAATATATAGTTATAGGGGGGGAATATTGGCTTCCTTCTTAAGCAGTGCTGTGGCCGTTTGCTTATACCCGCCTGTTATACTCCTAAGGCAGG
>Ga0307507_10000792_pt1 | contig 69948 bp, 46 predicted proteins | sample 7_EM_MG_FD_207223 | JGI IMG/M metagenome (GOLD analysis project Ga0307507, IMG submission 207223) | Populus trichocarpa ectomycorrhiza microbial communities from riparian zone in the Pacific Northwest, United States - 7_EM | ecosystem: Host-associated > Plants > Roots > Unclassified | place... | reverse complement strand
GTTTTGGGGGTGTTATAGTCGTATCCATACTATTTTCGTAAGACATTACTATACTGCCCCCAAAACTTGCAGGGAGGGCGGTTGGCCCGCTCAGGTTACCCCCTTGTATCAGTGTCCTTAATATAATTAAGCTTAAAGTAGTCGTATATAGGTTAATTAACCCCGCACGATACAAATCAAATCAGACGGCGTATTAGACGTTCTAACGGTTGTTTTCATAATATGGTTTAGCGTTATAGTAAAACCTCGGTAGAAGGTCTAGGAATGAGATAATCAAAATGAGAGATTCTATATAATGCTTCTTAGTAAAATGTAATACACCTATGTATAGCATTTGCCATAAGAGGTGAAGACCGTGCTTAGTTATCGAGGTCTAACCAGATACGTCGTCAAACCACATATTAAACTCGTCAATATTGAGGCTGACGATTCGCGGATGTAACTTCTTAACTAGGCCTAGGTTATGGCTATGCACGCCAAAATAGCGTCAATTAACGAGTCCAATCTCTGGCAGACCCTCCCAAACGGAGGTACACCTGCCGAGAATGACGTGCAGCACACATAGCTGCAGCACACACAGCAAGGAAATTGTGGTCCGATTCATGGCACGCGAGTACTGTTATATTTGCAATACCTTTGTTATGTGAAGTCATGGCATATCTCTTGCACCTCTAGAACCTCTCCGCAGCTGGCTTTTGCCGCTCCTGCTCCTGCTCCTGCTCCTGTTCCTGCTGCTCCTCCTGTTGCTGTGACCTGCTCTGACCGGGCGTGCACTGCTCCACTACTCCACTACTCCACTAGTCCCCTAGCCGACTCCACACGCTAGGGAGGAATTAACAGGCATGTAGCGCATCAGCCGCTCTTTTTTTTTCGCGAGTCACCGTGCGGACGGTGCCAAGCTACCCGCAACAAGGCCAGCTGACAGCCTGGGTGTCGATTGCCGGCGCGCTCGGATGGGGAAGCGTGAAAGGTGCGAAAAGCGTGAAATGCGTGCACGCTGAAGAGCCTCCTCTTGTCCCAGATTCGACGCAGCCAAATCGATTATCCCCGCCTTGGTCTTACTCTATCCCCGTCCAGCGCTGACAAGATGATGGCCGCGCCTGTCCCAGAGCATCATCGCCTGTCTCAGCATGCTTTTCACCTGGCTGGTAGGCTCCCCTGGAACGCTGGACGATCGTCAGCTGATAAGGATCGCATGCGGGCGTCGGCCCAGGCGAGAGCGAGACGAATCAATAGCGTTGGCCAGCGACCGTGCCAAGCTTCCACTCCCAGGGCCGAATTCGAGTGCCTGCGGCCAAGATGGGAAACGCATCCCTGCGCTGGCTTTCAGATGGCTCGCCAATCGTCGTGCACGAACCAGAGGCACTGCGAGACCGCTACACTTCCAACCACCATGGGCATGAGTCCGAGCAGCGGATGCAGGGAATGACTTCCCCCCGACCAGACCATTGCTAAACTTTTGCCCCAACTCTGTCTACTGCTCACCTAACGTTGGACTTGCGCTTTTAGCGGGCGGCCACGGCGCCTGACCTGGAAATCCCTCAGAGCAACCTGTCATCGCGGAGGAACCTATTGAGTCACAGATCTGTGATATGCTGTCAAGCACACGCCGGCTCCATGGGCCGGTTGACTTTGTCTCTGCTGTCATCGTCGTGGCGCCCTGGAGGGGTGGTGAATGTGAAGGTCAAAATCTTCACTTAGCCTTTGGGGAAGCGCCACTGCTGAGCTCGCATTTTTGCATTTTTGCATTTAAGAATATAATCTTTTTTTCACGCTGCTTGACTGTGCTCTTTCTCTGCTCCTCCCACCAGTACCTGAATCTTCCTTTCCTGTCTTAGGCTGGTGCCCAAACCCGAACTTTATTCCCAATCCCCCACCTCGATACTATTTACGGCTTCCGTTACGTCAGCGCTGGCTTGCTATGGCCCCTCAGACTTCAATCCCGCCTGTGCGTAATTCCGTGCGAAAGCCGAGCTCCGTTCCCATGCTGATATTTTGACCCGGAAGGCTGCGAACATTCTAGGGGTACGTTCACTACATCTGCCTGCCGTAGTGCAATAAGTAATGGATCCCTAACCAACACACCATGGACACGTAGACAATTGGCACTGGTAAGGAGACTCGCCACTTACAGTTCATTCGCTCTTCACTCACATTCATCTAGTGTATGTCAAGATGGAAATGCTCTAGGAGACTGCAGTTGCTGACGCATTCGGGCGCGATGAAGGTGCTGGTGCGTTCAGGTAAGGCCTCCATTGACATTTATTTTCTCAGCATGGACAAAAGCTGACATCGTGCCACCAGCTTATTCCTCAGTATGTGTGAGGCTTTCTGAAAACGTGAGAATCTGCTGACCATGTGAAGAATATGGCACAACTGGCGACTAAAGAAGACCGATGGTCTTCCCGGCTTGATGATTATGCTCTGGGCTTCATGTATGCGCGATATATACGTTCTATTTTGAGGGCACAGCTGAAATATGCTAGGCGCTGTGCCATTCGGTATCTATTCCGTCGTGCAGGCCAGTTCTGATTGACTCTATCCCGCACATGACTTTTCTAACAACCAACAGAACTTTAATATCCCAATCCAAGTCCAGCCACAGTGCTTCGGTCTCCTGTGCCTAGTTTGCTGGGGCCAAACACTTGTTTACCATAAGTGAGTTCTTAGAATACCTCGGCTACCTTCGAAGTTTACTGATTTAGTTACAGTGGCTGGAGAACTTGGACTGCCTCCTTAATCACCATCATACTGGCTGTTGGATTTGGAGTTGTTGAGGCTATTCTGATTCTGACCTTACGAGTATTATTCTCAAAGCTCTCACACCATGAATTCTTTCTCTAAATTCCTCTAGGGTCCCTATTCGAGAGGAGTCTCATGGCCTCTCACCATGATCGGCATCATCGCGTCTGTTATCTTAGCCGCCGGCCTCATTCCGCCATACTATGAACTAGCGAAGCGTGGAGGTCGAGTTATTGGCATCAGTATGAGATCCTTCAAAAGGCAGCCTATCTAAGATATAGAACATATATTGACATTGTTTAGACTTCATCTTTCTTACCATAGACTGGTTTGGAGCGTTCTTTTCGTTGGCGGCACTAGGTATGGCTAGTCAAATACGTCCCGTAGTTTCAAAACTTAAGAGCCCATTTACTAATTACTCTTTTAGTTGCTCAAAACACATTTGACTATCTTGGCGGAACACTCTACATTGTCTGGTTCGTGATACTTCATATATCTCATGCTCCTACAGCGCCATTAGCCTCTCTTAACTACCGGGATTCTGTGCACAAAATCATTTTTTATTTCCGTATTTGATGTTTCAAAATTTGGGCAACTCCCTAACTAAACATCGGAACTTCAAACCATCTTATCTCACCTGTCCTTTATCCAATATTACTTACCCTGAAGGCGCAATACCGTGCTAACCTCCGCACTAGTCTCTTCCTCGAGCTCGGCATATTCGCCTCCCAATTTGTCTGGCTTTATCGCACTCGCCATATACGGCATGCTGCCAAGAAGGCTGGCAAAACCTACGACGAATATATGACTGCCACATCTGACCCTTCAAGGCCAGATACAGCCGGCACCACAGATATTGTTGATATAATTCCAAGAGCATCGTTTGAGACGATTGCAACATTAGAAAAGTGCAAAAATAAGTCCGATATCACTCGAGCGGGTCCTTCCTTGGATCTCCCAGACCTCCATAATATCGATCTTGAGAAAGGGACCCGAGGTGCTGGCATAGCGGCTGGGGAATCTGCAGGCCGAGCCTAACACGTAAGAGCAGGGTTGTAGTAGCTCCGCTTTGTTGGCTTGAAGTGCCAACAGCTGCTGCTTTCCCAGATGAATTATGACATTATTCAATATTCTCGAGGACCACCGACATACCGTATACTTAGTTCCTACTTTCAAGATTTGTTGTGCTAAATACTAAAAGTGCACCGATTGGCTCCTTACCACCTCTTATTTGCACGTTGAACTTATCTTTCTGCTTCCCCCAACGTCGAGTGTATCATTTTGGGGTTTTCTTGAAGTTTTATTTCCGTTGAAAAGAAAGAAAAGCTGGGTGTCTATTTCCATACTACATTTATGTATTACCCTTTTGTCTGATCATTTTCGGTAAATATTTTCTAGGTCAGATAGAACTACGGCCGGCGTTAAATGATGTTGTGTTTATGGTTTCTGGTACTTTTACTAAGTGGACTGGTGCGGGGTGGGCTTTCAGAGTGGCAGTGTAAGGGAAATTGTTTCTGGAACTGAATGATAGATACAACTAGATGAAAAGCAAGTGCTGGATGAGCGACTGGTGGTATGAGCCAGAAAAGGTCGAGGCTGTTGTTTGTTTGACTACGGAGTACGGTTGGTAGGCCTGGTAAATGGAGATGGCCGGGGACTGGCTAGAGTATGTGGATCAAACTTAAGGAGTCATGGAAATCTGAAAATGCTTTACGCCTAGGACGCTGTCTTGTATCGTTGTTATGATGAAGTTGGAGTTGTCTACTCTAAACGTAGTGCCGGCCTCCTTATTTGCTGCTTCAATGATAGGAACTTCATGACAAAACCTAGCTTGTCTCTCTTTTTGCTCCGAAACCAGAAGAGCGACGACTGGTAAAAATTAATTGGGATTAGTTTGGCTTGCCTACTTAAAAGACTTCAAGTATTTCAATGTCAATCCAGTGTGGTCTCTAACGAGGGGAGGGTGGGTTTTTATGTAAGAAGCCAAGCCCCCCGCCGGAGCGTGCACTCCGGATAGCTTCTCACGTCTACGAGGGCACGTTCGCGGGCATGAAGCAACCACTGGCCGCTTTAAGGCCTCCTGAACGCTGACGCAAGGCGGGCCCTTGGCGTTCACGGTCGAAGCTCATGCAGCGGGGTTCCTGGCAGCCACGACTCCCTCCCCGGCACTCGGAACCTCGGTGGCAGAAAGCTCACCGTTAAGCCACTGCTTCCCCGTCTTTGATACCAATACGAAGCCATATATCCTTTTGCCCTTGGCCTTTCTCCAATTCCGAATGCCCTCTATTGACCACCTCTCTCGACCTTACTCAGTAGCCGTAGTTATGTGTCATCGCTCGCTGCAGCCATTTCTCCTAGTTTCACTCTCACGGTCTTATCTCCGCACCAATTCAGCAGTAGCTTCAGAAGTCCGGCCAGCGCTTTAAATCCCTCTTAGCAGTCTACATATTCCCCTGAACTTCAGGCGTCAGGTCTCCAGGAGCCGCACCTATTATCTCTTCAAATCCCCCACTCTCGAGTTATCGACATCATGGCTACTCCCGAAGCAGCTCCACTCCCTTCTCCTCCCTTTTTCACCATCCCCCATATAGATAACTTTCGCGACGCAGCGCTCTATCCCGGCGGCCTCCCTACGTCCACCGGCCACAAAGTCCGTCCCGGCATCCTCTTCCGCAGCGCCGAGGTATCCCAACTAGATAGCGCCGGCTGGACGCAAGTAAAAGCAATTGGCGTAAAAAAAGTCTTCGACTTACGCTCGAGGACCGAGGTCGAGAAAGGCTGGAGAGGGGTAGTAGGCAGCAAAACGCAGGAGGTAGGAGAGGAAGGGATTCCAAAAGATGCTACGGGTGCGAGGGATGGCTGGATCCATATGATGGAACAGGAGGGCATCGAGAGGGAATGGTGCCCTGTTTTTGCGGATGACGATTACAGTCCCGAGAGACTAGCGGATAGGTACATGAAATATATGGGGGAGAGTGTTGAGGTAGGCTGACTTTCACTTGTTATTTGCACTTTGTCTTTGATGTGGATAGCCTGGTCTAGAATTAGTATAGAGTGGAAACGGGTAAAAAGATGATACATCCTATGCCAATGAGAAAAGCAAGGGTCTGGGGTGCACAATAAATGAGAAATCAGAAAGACAACCCCTCTCTCAGCGACCTTTGGAAAGGGTTGGCAGAGGAAGCAGTGTGCTTCATCATCACTCACTCGCACCTCTGTGCCGCAGTAGTAGCTGGTTCTATAGATTAATCTGGAAGTTAAGGATTCCGTATTACTCTTTCTTTTTTTCATGCTGTATCACCTCTACCCCTTTTCGTCCTATTTTGCAACCCATTCTCCTGCTAAGCTAATTCTTCTTTCAGGGCTTCACACACGCTTATCATGATATCCTCACCCATGCGGGGCCGGCTTTCCGCACCATACTGCTCTATCTTGCTTCTCTACCACCTCCCTCTCCTTGCCGCAACTCATTATTCCTCTCTAACTCTCCCTCGGCCCCAATCCCACCCCTCGCTACCTCTTCAAAGCCTCCCCTTGGCGCGTTAATCCATTGCACTGCAGGTAAGGACCGCACCGGCATCTTCTTCGGCTTAATCCTCGAGCTGCTAGGTGTGCCAAGAGAGATAATTGCTGCGGAGTATAACCTAACCGAGCAGGGTCTGCTTCCCGTAAGGGAGAAGTTAGTTGGACGGCTGATGAACAGCCTGGGCCTTAGGAAGTTCGCGCTGTCTCAAATGACCGGCACAGGTATGAACACGTCGGAACTTGCAACGCTGCTAGAGAAGAGGGACTCGCACCCCGGCGGCGACGAGAAAGTCGGTGGCGCTGAGGAAGAGGAGACCCCGCCTGAGGTTTTGGAAACATGTCGTGCGGCGGCAATGAGAATGGTCGGCGCGAAAAAGGAGAATATGATTTTCGCGTTAGAGATGGTTGAGAGGGAGTGGGGCAGTGCTGAGGGCTATATGCGAGCACTATGCGGATTGGAAGATGCAGAGATTGAGCAGTTAAAGAAGGTTTTGGTTGTGTCGAGTGAGGAGGTGAAAATTGCGCAGGCGGGGGTCGTTGGGTCTGGACGAGCAGATGGGTTCGGGCAAGCCGCTTTATAAAGAGGGAGTAGGATAAAGACGATACTTTTTTTAAAGCAAGATGGGCCTTTGGGGGAGTGACAAAAGATATAGAACAAAACTAGGAACACGAACATCTGTCGTTGAGGAAAAAGGTAAGCTGAGAGCGACTTGGCGAGATACCGTAATCTGAATATCAAATGATAGGAATACTATTTCTCCACATAGACCATTTTGTCTGACTAGATACATTATTCCACGAGCGACCAGACGATCAGTGATCTTCTTGGACTGGAGTGGAGTGGATCCGAGCTCAAATCCACTCCATCCAGCTTGTAAATTATTTGGCTCCAGGAGCTCCATAGAGCTCCAATGTATTTATATGCTATATTTAGAAATGCTTGGCATTAATATAGTATTATAAATGGGGTAGTAAGAGTAATTTTATAGACAGAGTAGATAGGATGGGTTAAAAATAAGAGATAGAGGTGGGTGGATAGGGTTAGATAAGTAGAAAAGAAGAGACGTGGGTAGGGGGAGGGAGGGGGGTAGAGAGGTAAGTGGTAAGAATTTGGGGAAGAAGTACCAAGTACAACGTACGGAGCGCAAATACTCTTATCTTATCACACGTGATATATTCACGTACCATATTTTCTTATTAAGATTAGGTCTTTCCTTATTAAGTTAGATCTTTCTATTAGATCTGGAGCTCCAAGGGCTCCACGACTTCAAATCCACTCCATCCAATCAATCAAATCAACAGGATCCGCTCCAATCAAACTACGGCTCCACCATGGAGCTCCTAAATTAACCCAGTCCAAGAAGATCACTGCAGACGATAGAGGAGTGTTTGAAGTGCGCTTCTTTACAACACCAGATCGCTCACACGAATCTAAGAGATATCTTTTATGTTCGTCAGTTGGCTATTCCTTGTCTCATATGACCGTCAAAAATTTGTATATCGTTTGTTATGTGACCGTCCATAGTTTGGATTGCATGGGAACCGCGGTTTAGTTTTCAAGAGTTCGGGACTGGGTATTGAAGCCTGAGTAAATCACACGACTATTATTGCCAATAGGAGTGTCAACATAATGACAGTACAAATTTGTGATTTTAACTCTTAGCCATTGTAGTAATTATATACTTCCACTCAATTTCAGCCTCTATACTGTCTTGGTTGACCTTGCAGTTTTTGCGCCGCGGATGGGCGGATACGCCTATCCCTTAACCCGCCGGAATTCGTCCACTCGGTATCGGGTAAAACCAACCAATAAGGTCAATGCAATCAATCGTCGTGGTTAGGAATATGGAGCCGTTGTAAAATCGGGCAGCGGCCACGGCTCTGGTGGTGAGCTTTTAGCGACCCGATTTGGTTGAACGTTATATTGAGTCGGCCAAACAAGGTCTATATCATTGGAAGTACGATTGGAAGGCATATTTAATAGTATTGTATTGATTAAATCTACTTAGGCTATACGCATACTTCTGATTCTGGTGTTCCGCACGGACCATATAGTTGGTGGGTTAAGGGATACGGAGTCAATTTCGAGCAAACCATCGAAAGGCCAGATAACAGTTGCCAGCACATCGATGGCAAAAGAGACTGGCATCAGGCCTGTAGCAATCACAGCATCTCTCTGTGCTTTAGTCTTCGACTGCATCATTGAGTTAACGAACTCAGTTCTGATTCCTCGGTACTAAGAATGGTAGTTGGGTAGATCAGCACCATTTCTTGTAATCCCACAGTCTTATAAGTTGTCTTGCCTTCAGAAACACTATCCTCAGCATAAGAATCGATATGCTAGCCACCACTTTTTCTATCATCCACAGTGCGGTTTAGAAACTTCAGATTGGCTGACTGCCCAACTGATGCCATTTGTAGCTTTGCTCTTAACACCTTGCTAGTTTGCCGTCTTAGCGGTGCTGGTCTTGGCCGATCGTACATCCCCCTCCCATTTGCGGTGTATTTTGTGCATACGATCTTCCTTCTGACCTCCTGGCGGTTTGGATAGCGGTGGCGGTGGGGGAGTGTAAATTAGGAACTGATTGGGAACCTGGTCCATGCAGTGATGGAATTGGATTGGCGTGGAGTGGAGTAAGGGTCCCAATATACGTCAGCGCTCCAGCCGCCATCCAGATGTTTATACCCAACTAAGCTTAACGGTTACCTAAACAGGCTAGCACGCCAACTCCGCGCCAATTGGAATGTTAGCGCGCTCCAATCTAATTCCATCACCGGGTCTATGAAGGTATGAGGTATGCAACCAGTTTTTGAGGATCGCGAATATAATGAACTGGATTTGATGGATCATCATCTCCAAAATGTGGCTGGGCTCTTCGTGGCGGAAGCGGCGGTTGGTACTCTCGTGATGCAGGAAATTGGGAGGGTTGAAGCGCGTAATAGCCCTGTGAAGGTGGCGAAGAACGGTCTGCCATTGCCTAGCACATCGGCCTCCTATTCCCACCCTGCTCCCTTGATAACGTCCTTTAGTTGCCTCCCTGCTAACATTCTTCCTTACACAGCGGTGATATAGCCTACGGAGTTGTCAGACTCGCTGCAACGTTCCAAAAGGATGGCTCGGTAGTGCCAGTTTACACCTTAGTAGATAGAAGAATTAAGCAACACATACCCTACATTTTGGCAGACTACGCTGCTCACAAAGTGAACATCTATTAGAATAAGTGAGGAAACTAATCAGCATGGCGATAGATAGCATTTATTGCGTGAACCATAGGAGTGTAAAGCACAGAATACCTACCTGTGGTGTTCTGACTATGTGCTAAGGCGCTAATGCCAATTCCGTTGTAGGCAGTCAGGCGGTCTATGGCAATAACGACTATTATGACTATAGTAGGAATGCGCCATTGCTGCCAAAACCCGTGTTGTTCCGGTAAGAAGAGCTACTTTCCTGCGACAGAGAAATTAGAGCTCGAGGGTGGTCTTTCCTACGATATTGTTGAAAAGGATCATAGAGATAGCTAAGGCTGTGCAGTGAACCTTTTGTAGTAGTGTTTAAGCCACAAGTTTAACAGAAGCTGACTTGGGCTATTTACGGGAGAAGAATTCAATACCAATATGATACTTGACCGATTTTTGATTAAGATGGAATGATAGTCACACGAGGATGCGGAAGTCGAGTTAGGAAGGTATTCTCATAATACTAGCGCTAGAAATTTCAATAAAATGACTGAAAAGTAACACCTGTTTTTCGCACAGCTCAAGGGTATCTTATAATGCTGTGAATCAAATCGCCCTCAAGTCCGAGCTCTACATTCACCTCGCCTCATTAACGTAACCGCTAAAAGATGCGCCAGAAGCATGAGAAGATAAGCACGGGATAATCATCTATCCTCTAGTGTATTTTGCAGCTGGCATATGTGTAAGGACTGTGAGCGAAAAGTAATCTTACCATGCCACGCGACCTAATCGTGAGTGTAAAGAATTGAAAACGCCACATAGAACAATCATGCTAACCGTTTGGCAAGAGATATGAGGGGAGGGAAGAAAAGGGATAACTACAATACGAATGCCTCATGAAGGTTTATCGCACCCAATTCTACCCAGCAGCTCTTTTCGGTCACCATGGCCAGGAATACTAATCCCACTTGCCATTCCGCCACCTCCTCTTCCACCACTCCGCTTGAAGGACCTTATGCCAGGGCTTGTCCGTCGCGTAAAAGTCAAAGATTCAACCCCAACATCTTCCTCTACTGGCGCCATGCCAAGGTTAGCCTTGGCAATCCCATTGAGATGAGACACTTTAGGCTCAATAAACCCTTCAACATCAATTTCTTCCTCTTCTTCCTCTCCCTCATCATCAGAGCGCGAGTCGTCCGCTCCACCACCATTCACAACTTTCCAAGCTACGCGCACAATCATAGCAAACCAAATCAGCGCAATGACCTGGAGCGCAAGCAATAGTCCCAGGAAACTCGATCTGATTCTCGGATTCCAGCAAACGAGGCCTTCAGGGTCGAGATACGTTTGAAAGATATTCGTCCAGATGGCATTACCTCCATCTTTAACGTATGCCTCGGGGTTGGAAGTGGCAGTAATGACGATGCCGGTGTCGGAGTGATAGCATGCGCACGGGATACTGTCAGCATATATTGACCAACAAACCATGAAGTAGAAGACGTGGCGAGTAATGAACCAGACGGCTATAAAGATGCCAAAGGCAATGTCGCAGGCGGTTGTGAAGCCGAGGTATTTAAGCGTTTTGGCAGCCTAGAATGGAATATTAGTTTATCCCCTCGAATATCCCAACTCAAGATATTTGGTGTTTACTACGGATCTCCGGGGCAGACTTACAGGAAGAATGATATCTACAACATCCATAACGCACAAAATTACGTTACCAACCCTCATTTGGTAATACCCATAACTCATGAAGATGAGAGTGCTCGTGATGATATGGTGCGTAAACATCTGTGCGTAGTCCTTCCGTCTTTCTTCAATATTCACTACGAGAATTTGTTGCAAGCAGAAAGCAAACTGGACTAGGTAGTACCACTTGAAAAGAGAGTTCATTTTCCGGGTCGGCCAGTGTGTCCACATTTCCTTTAGGTTGAACCAGTAGGTTGAATGATACATGATATACTAGAAATAGAGAAGTCAAAAGGTGGCCTAAGGTTTTGGGGTATAGAATTGAACAAACGACGCGGATTGGGAAACGTTTGTGGGTAAGGCGGACGGGAGACTAACCATGCCCAACGTCCAGAACACCGTATAATATGTTAATAGCCAAGCCTGTTCAGCAAATCTGACCTTCTCCTTTTTGGTCTTAATACCTCCGAAGCTGGCGAGAGGATACAGGATGTAATCCATGACCGTCGCACGAAGGCCGGTAAAGACGGCGATCCAAAATACTACGAAAGGGAGATCATCAATTCCAGAGGTGTAAAGGCCGCTTTCCGCATCGTAGTAGGACAGGTGGAAGAATTTTTCAGTTCGTCGCCTGGCGCGTGGGAAACATACATGAGTTAAGAAAAGGAGGAGGAGGAGGTTTATAGAAAGACCTGATTTTGTAATTAGTTTTAGTCCGATAAATCACCTCAATTGCCTGATATACCTGTCTGGTGCTCGCAAATCAATGTGCAGAGCGTCGCTGTAAGACTCTCATCTTTGGGTTTTTTTTTGGCTCTTTCCACAGCAAGCCGATGAACGCTACTTTCGGGAGTATAGCTACCATAAGGTTTTAGGGAGTCAGTTCGTGTAGGCGGGACATTCTGCTGCTCTTCCAGTGCCCAATTGGAATCAAAAGGGGTGGCAAAACCGTTGTCCGCCTGTGGAAATGCCTCCTTTGCAGCCATGGGATTGTTGAGGTGGCGGGGTGGTATTAATTGATTCGGGACTAGAAGGCGGAGCGCATAGAGAAGCGTGTAAGGCTATAAGGGCAGGGGAAGAGGTAAGATAAAGGATCGGTTGTTATGTTGAGTCTTCCAGTTTGCGGGGAAGAACTTGTTTCAAGATGGGCGGTGTGCTAAGACGTTTTGCTTTGTGGGCGTTGATGGGTCGGGATACGGATGGGAGTGGAGGAATACCGCTGAAAGATAGCAAAAGGCGGGGAATGAAAGGTCTCGGAATAGCGAACGACTTTGTTCTCTTTAAAGGCTGACGAAGGGGTTGACAGGGTATTTTCGAGATGTTTGGTGGTCTCGAGATTTGCGATTCAGTTCTGGTGTCGCTCTTCCCAGCTCTGTTCCAAATGCCAAGAAGTTCCGGCTTAAGCGATAGCTCCACCACCATATGCGGGAGTGTTATCTGCATTCGGCCACCAATCATCTTATCACATGGCAATAAATCGTGCCGTATTTGCCTGTCCCATAGATATGAGACACCCCATGCAAGAAAGAGAGGCGCAGGATTAAGAAGGCCCTTTAACGGGAGATGGGAAGGTTATTGTAAAAGTGATAGAACGGTTTTTGGCTATAGTACAATATTGATCAAAGCAACTTAATCGCAACGAGCATTACAGGCAAAGAAAACGATTTTTTTCAATGTGCTATTCCACCAAATTTCCAAGTTAAAGAATGCACCAGTTCAAGTGTCCGTCCCATATAGAGTAGTGTTTCTACCGCGTATAGAGAGCCTAATTGTTGTTTTGAGAGTTAAGGATCCGGAGAATAGCCAAGAACAAGTTGATTACATCAAGGTAAAGCGAGATTGCTGCTGCAATCTCCTCTTCGATGTGGTAGTGTCTTATGATTAGTTGTGTATCCACAAGAATATACCCGCTAAAGATCAGTGCAGCAACAACACCGTAGCCTAATTCGACCTTGCTGGAATATGGGAAGAACATGGACATGAAGCCGAAGAGTACCAATACCCAGAGAGCTCCGAAGAGATACGGCATCCATGATGTGAAGTCATACTTGGTCTGGCAGGCAAACAGACTTAGAGCAACGAAGATACCGAGTGTAAAGATGAGCGCTTCGACCACGATCTTGGCATTGTAGAAGGAGACTATGACTGAAATCGAGTATGCTTCGAGAACTGTGAATCCGGTAAGGAAAAGCAAATTCGTTGGATATGACTTGCGCTTCCAGAAGGTAAGTAGCATGAATCCTATAGCTCCGAAAAGTGAAATCCACATCATCCATTGGTTGCGCTGGATCCAATCTCTGTAACCTGTGCTGAAGAAGGAGACGGAGCTAAGTAGTGCAGTGGCAAAAAGTTGGACAGTCCTGGATAGTATATCAGTCTGGATACATTTTGAATCGAGATTAGAGTAGGATAAGTATGTTCTTACAGAATCGCATAAACCTTTCGAATGAAAGCCATCCGAATGTCTAGAGTAGCTTCTGAGACAACCCCACCGAACTATAAAGCATATTAGCCATCCAAGCTCTCGCCCGACGTGCATTTAGAATGTTCTTAAAGCCTCTAAGTACCTTGAAATCATCAGGAATGTTATCATCTTCGCTACGCGGGACTCCTCCGAGTAAGGCTGCCTGAGTTGACGCCTCGGCTTCGTATGACGGCGGAGCCTGGGAATAGTGCTGCTCTTCCAACGAGTCGCGTTGGGGTGCGGCCTGATACTTAATGTTTCCTGCCATGATGAATAGAGGTCTAAAGGAGATGCCAGTATCGGTTGTGTTGGTGGGTAGGAGAGAAGGCGATGGCAGAGTGTGGAGTAGCTTGGCTGCCCCATGTGCCGCTTTGAGGCTTGGCATACGTGACTGTACGATACATGTACATACGCCAAAGTTTACAATTCTCCATTCCCGAAAATTCCATTGTAGTGTTCTCGCAGACATTCCTCCAACCAGCAAATACGGTGCAAATGGTCCTCAAAATTCGTCTCGCTCGCTTTGGCAAGCGCCATGCGCCATTTTATAATATCGTGGTCTCTCATGCACGGTAATTACTGGAAAATTCCCTTCACCCTCTCCCTTTCAATTTCTCCCCCACCCTCCGTTTACTACTATTGATAAGACGTAAGGCGTCCTAATTTCGACACAAGCGCTAACATGACATACTATAGAACGGCCCGTAACAGCAAGCCCCTCGAGGTTCTTGGTACCTATAATTCTCTCCCCCAACCTCCTCGGCCAGGCGATACTACAGGGCGACCTTTCAAAGAAATAAAGCTAGACTTAACCCGGACGCGATACTGGATAGGGGTTGGGGCGCACCCAAGCGATACCGCTTGGAGGTTATTGTCCATGGTGAGGCTAAAATGACTTTCCTGTTATATTTTGGCTTCGTTTTGATGTAATATGGCGAGGCAAGCTTGTACAGATGCTGGGCGAACGGGGTTGTTAGCAGAGGAATGCAGTCTAATCTGGTGGATACTCTTGCCGCTTCTGTTACTGATGGGATAGGTGGACAAGGACATCAATACGAGTGCTAACTTAATTTTCGATACAGGTCGGAATCTTGGAGCCAAAGTATCGCATTGGACAAATAAAGTCGCAAGTTATGAAAGCAGACTCAGCAGTGAGGTCGAAGATACCTGCACCACAGAATAAGTGATTGGTGACCCAAAACCTAATGCACGTTTGAATCGGCGTTTTGGGATCGGTTTTGGGGTGGGAAAAGTTGTATATATACTAGCTAGGTGTCCCATAAGTGGTAGCTATAAATATATAAATACGTAAGAATGGCCTTGAACTTTGAAATATCGAGAGTGGATGAGAATGGATGTGCGCTTTTTCTGTTGACAGCATTTGCTTGAATTGTGTGAGATTTGTCAAACCTAACTATACATCAACTTGTGCATACAAAAATCCCAGGATAAAGATCTAAAACGCCTCAAATGCGTTGCTGTTTATAACAACAATTCGTCGCTGTTCATAAAACCATCCTGACATCTCTTAATGTGCTGCTATTAAGAATGTATTGGTCACCAAACAGATTACCATGACAAAGCACCCATAAATCGCTAATGCTAAGCTTAACTTCCTCAGCAGTTCCTTCTTCCAATGTCTCGTCTTTCTCTCCGTGCTTATACCTTCATCTCCATCACCAGATTCGTATTCATACTCATGCTCATCGTCATCTTCCTTCATAAGGCGCTGATGATACGGCGAATCTGGCGACGAGATTTTGTAGTAAAACAAACCCGGTAGAATGAAGCTAATAGTAGTACTTCCTGTGCTACCGACATATGCCAGGACTTTCTCGAGTGAGGAGACCGTCATGGCAACAATGAAGCTTAATACAATAATAAACGTGGTAAGGATGGCAAAGCGGAGATCGCCCATTTCAAGCTTTGTCAAGCTGGACCCCGGCTTGACAGGATTGAGGAGTGCATTGCGAGATGGTGAAGTCTCGTTGTTCTGACGGGAACGGCGCGCGGGCCGCCATTTTAGACATGCGTCTACAGAGGCTCTGCAGGGGTGCACCTGGAGTGGATAGGAAAACATGACGAGAATGACAATTGCTAGACGGCCGATTGTTGATGCGACGGTCGGGGGATCTATAGAATATCAGCTAAGGGAATTTGAGTGACTGGTGTGTAGGACAATGTACACATGTTTATGATATTTCCGCCGACGTTGTCGCCGTATGACAAATAGCCGGTGATAGCGACAAGGATGTAGAGCAAACACGCTGAGCCAATGCTGGCGGATATTACGCTGGTAGTCCGGAAGTGAGAGTTGTCAAATATTTCGTTAAGGATCGAGAACATCTAAGGGCTCTTAGCTCCTGTTCGAGTAAGTCACGCAAGTTGTAAACTTACATTTTGATGGCATGTATATGCAAAAACAATGACTGGGAAGGCGGCAAGGGTAGGTATAGGGCCGGCCCATTTGAATATCCGAATAGCTCCACGGTCTTGGATAGTGTCGCCCTTAATAAAGTGGGCTAAAACCAATATAACTATATATGCAATAGATATTAAAGCAATGATGCTTGTGTACTTTAGGGAGTCTAAACGGCGTAAGAAGGATAGTGGAATGACGATTAACCTGTATGACCTTGATTAGCCTGATCTTCGAAAAATAGTGTCATGTCTTACATAAACGCTGTGATCCAGAACTGTCGGTTTACAAGAAATCCAATCTCAGTGGCACCCGGGCTAAATCCTTGAACAACTCCTGGCATTAGATCGCCAATTATTATCAGGTAGCCCACACCGACACCGAAGCACTTAATGGCTATGGCAGCATCGAAGATTATCGAGAGATTAGGGTAGGTGATTTGAGACAGGGCTGCAAAAGAAGCAGTCCCTCGATCAATGTATCGCGCACATCGAGATTGGAGATATAATCCGAAGCCAGCAGTCAGACCGGCCCAGGCGATAACGAATATCCCAAGAAGTATTCCCATTTTCGACAATGCGGATGGCATGGCAAGTAAACCCGCTCCAAGGACTATACGGCTAATATCAGTAAAGTATCCAAAGGTTCTCCTAAGGGATTATCATACTTGTATTGACGAGGTTTATAACGCTGCTTGTCCAGCTTGCCTGACCAACGAATCCAGCATCTTTCTTCCCTCTACGAGACCTTCGATCTGTTAGTTCGGTCTCTCTAGTACCAACACCTTGAACTGACCGTCGACCTCTTAAGGAGCCAGTACTCGCAGTCATGAGATCAGTATCATCTGGCTCAGTGTTGATGGCAGCGTAGCTTGCCATTCTCCCCACCTAAGAAGCTATACGTGGCAGTAGAGATGTCCGTACCCGCGAGACCATATACGGGGATGCTGAAAGAACAATATGGGGATAGGTAGATGGTGGAAATACCAGGAAGTGAACTCTTCTTCCCACGAGCGAAATGGTGAGCTAACTCGGTATGTGACAGTCAAGGCTCTAGGATAGCGTCCGCGGGTTGAAAGTCACTTTGTTGCGGCTAGAACTGGGCAGAGTTCGCCAAGCCACCAAAACCCGTTTGATTTTGCTAAGGAGTTCGGTTGCAACTTCTGGAATGACTTTGAAATATAAAGTACGCATTTGCTGTATTGTACAAACCGTGATTAGGTATATTGCGAATTAATTCAATTACTGCACTGAGATTTTGCTTGACTGCTTGTGTTGTTTTTGTTTGGTAATTCCCTTGTATCTCCTCCTTCCAATATGATACTTTATTGGTTTCAACCGACTGAGCTCACCACCGAATACCAAACGATTTCCTAAGGCCTAGAAAGTGCACTTAACCAATAGATTACCTCGTACCCTGTGGCTGTTTTAATAAGACACTATTTAAACCTTACCTGTTTCTACGGGTCAACAGCTGCTAGCTGGTGACTGCAGGGTACAAATAGACAAGAGCTAGGTGGATACAATGAATGATACTTCCCTAAATGTGACTTTTGAGATTCGTGATTCCTTTGAATGGGCTGGATGGTCTACACGCTCTGGAACTTAATCACTAGACGGAAAATTGAAACTACATGAGAAATCGGAACCTTGATGATATGCGGGGAGTGTTAACTGCATTCGGTCGGAGGATGCTTGAATGCAGAAAGGACAATTGAATTAGGTGATGTAGGAGCGTAGTCTGTCTAATTAGGAGGAATCTCGGTTGGGAAATTGCAAGATGTTATATAGCGTTGAGAGTCATTCCATCTTGGTAATTTTTGACGCAAAATAAAATGCTAGTGCGGAATACTGAGATATACTGTCCGCTGTTAGGTGGGAGCTGTCTCCAAGAACTGAAGCTGAATAACACCCCATCCGCTAAATTTTGGGGTCATGCCTGGGCAGCATTTGCTAAATGCCAATGCACGATTTTCACCGAGTCGTTCCCTTGAACCACAAACACGAGTATGCAAAATTTATGAAAGGATGCCCGACCCCGACGATGTTGCATATCAAACTCTTGAGTTACTCGAGTCGCGTCTACGTCGGGTAGCTTTCGTCCTTGATGGCGATTTACGGCAGGATGAGAGCAAGCAGAAACGTTCCTTGTCCGTTCCTGAGAGGATCCGGAAGCTGGAGGACTCTCTTCTGAATCTCTCATCAAAAACGGCGCTCATATCAGAGGTACAACGGTTAAGTATGTAGCTTCTAGTTTTGAAATATGAACTCTAAACTGATACTGTATTGGTAGAATCTCGATATCCTGACTTAATAAATCCATCACCGGCAAAAGATGTGTCTCTAGAGCTGGAACTGGCAGAACAACTAGCAATGATCCTCACCGAAGCACCCTCTTTTCCAACAACAGCGTCACAATTGAATTCCCTCCACGACCTGCCTATTCCGCCCGCGGAGTCTTTTGCGGCGTTAGCAGCCCTCCAGCCGCGCGTCGCAGAAGCAGAGCGGCGCCAGCTCACCCAAGCCATGGAGATATCCGATCTAAGGAAGAGAAGTGGAGCTCTCGTCCTCCGTTGGCACGAGATCTTTATCCTGGGACAAGGAAGATGCTGGGCTGAATGGGACACGCGGGTCAGGAAGGCTGAGCAGTTAGTTAGAAGGAAGGAAGTCAGGATTTCCAAGGAGAATGAGGCTTGGTCCAGCACGGCCACGATTACGCATGGATTATGAGGCCTTTAACGACAGTCTTCGTCATTACATCACATCAATATTATTGTTTGCGATGTACGCAAGGCTCTGGTGCAGCGGCTAACTAGTATGCGCTGCCCATAAGACTGGAAGTTCGAATGAAGATGGTTTGAACTACAGGACCTGGGGCAGCATCTGCCTAGCCTTGATAATGGCGAATAAGTAATGAGTTTGGGCGACTGGTGACGAGGCGGATGAGACGCTCTTTGTTCTAGAACATCTAGCTAGCCTGCCTTACTTCGTAAGCAGAAGATTTCTTCTCTTCGCGTTTTGGATTGTGAATCTGATGAGTGCGCCAGCTTCTGTTCCCCCTTCCGGGCACTTCGGCATCAGGCATTCCGACAATAAATCCAATATGTGAGCGACCCGCTCACTCAAATACTGATATGATGGAGTTGTACTTGTGGAATATCGGATTTCTCTTCTCCGATTCCAGCATTGTGTTGGATCAAGGTTTCATTAGCGTCTCAAATACTCCATTGGGCCCGATCTACACGGGATCGCATTGACCATGTGCTTTGATGAGCACTCTAAGTAATTTCAGCACTAGTGTTGTCGATGGGCAAAGAATCCATGGGAAAGGAAGCGGAGAGTAGATGGGCAGGATGGAGAGAGAGGTACAGGTGTTGCTCTAACAACGTGGCACTTTGGGTGGCTCCTTTGAACGTGCAAAGAGCAGCAAAGTCAACTCCATTCGCCCACAGCGGCAGTGCCCTCGTGATTTCGTCGAGTCGGGGGTCTTGACCAGCTTTTTGTGCTGGCAATCTTGCAAACTCTTTCTTCTTCCCCCGCAATGAATTCGTGACAAGGGACTCTCTCAGCGCCACTGGCTGCCATTTAAATTTGCTGGCTCTTAACTGTTAGCCAATTCCCCGGGTGCGCTTTTAAAGCCATCAGGCCAGCCAATCAACCAGGTCGACCCTGCACATTGCCGACGCTTGGGCGGGTTGGGTGAAACAGCCAGAGAAGCGCGAGGGACCTGACTGCTCCTCCGATCCCGACCTCTCAACTCTCCGCCCTGAGCAGCAGTCGAGACACAGCGTCAGCGAGCTCCATCGTCGTGCGCGCTTTCTCTCAGTCTTTGGTGTTTTTGGGCTCGTTCGTTGCTGGCCTTCCTTACCGTCGTCGCTATTTGGCGTCGCCTGCTTTAGCCCTTTCGTCGACAATCTCTCCTCACCTTTCGCCTCTAACTCCTCGTCTTCGGCCAGGCGCTGCGGCAACCTTCATAATCTCTATTCGCTCCTAGCCCGACCTTATCGCACGCCGTTCGCAAGTCCCGAATAGTGTGCTTTAAGCCGTCGTCGCGCCCTTTTGCAACATCTCCTTCACCCGACATTGCAAGCTGAACTTCATGCCATCCTACGGCTCCATTCCCTCTCCATCGCTTCGCAAAATGGAAAACGGACATAGTTACGGGAATAGATCAACATTCTCCTTTGGTCGGATTGTGGGAGACCCTTTTGCGTTAGCAACAATCTCGATTGGTATTGTAAGTGACTGAACGGTCTTGGTCTCGTATGTACGACAAGACTAACATTCGACCTGTTTTAACAGCTCGCTTGGATTATTGCCTTCGTTAGCTCGATCATCTCTGCTATTCATGGAGGCTTCCCTAATTTCGCATGGTGGGCTCTGGTCTTCATGTTCTTCTGCATAGTGGGTGTCACAGTCACGGTAGCCTCGGATTCTGAACGTACATATCATGTCGCGGTAAGTTCACTACCAAAATTTTGGATGCATATAGAAGACGATTTTTGCTAATGCTCATACAGATTGTTGGTTTCCTTGCTGCTGGCTTAGTCTTTACTACCTCTGCCGTCAATTCCTTGGTGTACTCTCCCACAGCTGCTTTCGAAGCAGCAGCGGCAGGTTTCATTTTATTATCTATGGTTGCGGTAAGCACAAACTATACAATCCATGGTGTACAAATACTAATATATTACGTCCAGATCGTTTGGATATTCTACTACGGCTCCCAGCCGCAAGCTAGCCACCGAACCTTCGTCGATTCATATGCGCTCCACAAAGATCGACACTCCTCACGCAACTCCAGGCAGATGTCAAACAACTATGGTGCAAGACCCGACACTTCCGTCACTGCAAATCCCGCGCCACAAATGTACACTTCGGCTCAACTCAACGGATTCGAAACATCTTCCCCTGTTTCAGGCTATCCGGGTGGGCCTGTTGGTGTGGATCAGCGAAACTCTTCACAGCCACGCTTTGGCGCAACAGCTCTTAATAATACGTCACAAGTACACACTCCCACAGATGGTCCAAACGAAGGCGAGGCCGGCACGTCTGTGGAATATCCGTACCGCGCAAAGGCAATTTACAGCTACGAAGCAAACCCTGACGACGTGAATGAGATTAGCTTCCAGAAACATGATATTTTGGAGGTTTCAGATGTCAGCGGGAGGTGGTGGCAGGCTAAGAAACCAAACGGCGAGACTGGCATTGCGCCTAGCAACTATCTCATCCTGCTATAGGTTGAGGGAGGCTGGGTCTCCCGACCGTTCTTTCACGACTCTTGCGATGACCACGTTTCCTTGTCGTCAGGATTTCATTTCTCGTCTTCTTCCAGTATCCTCACTGGCTGTAACAACTGCTATGGATGTCCACTTCTTGAGATGTGCGCGGGTTTCTCAATTCAAAAACGGAGTTGAAGAGGAGGGTATGTCTAGAGGCATTGGTGCCCTGAGATTCTAGATATCTCATCGATATGACTCGATATAACTCTATCACTCATCTTCGGCTGCGCTTCTCTGCCCGATACCCGGATTTTTGGCTTGTTGTAATAATTTCTAACACATTCACCTTTATCGGCGGCGCGAACCTTTACATCCTAGCTCCTTGCGGCCGAGAAATGAGCACTTCAAGTTCCGCTTTGGCTCTCCCGTTCCGTTAAAGAGAATCCGAAAGCTTCTTATTCCCTGTTTCATGTACCGGTATATCCAATGGGTTTCCTTTGTTACTGTTTTCATCTACCTGGCGTTTTTCGTGTTGCTTTGTGCCATCTCTGCCTTTGCGAAAGATTTTATAGTGTGATGGGTGGGCAACCCTCGTCTACTCATTTTCTATCCTGAAACGCCCATTACAATTACTCCTGATTTGTCGATGCGGTAAGATAGAATGTCTGAAAAGATTGCTATTGGATTTTGGAGGTATGTAGCAAAGATTTTCAGAATGAAAACCTTTAATGAATATGCGTGCCCTCTTCTGAGATTGATCTATTATTGCTCTAAATCTATATGCTGTGGCAACGACCAAGCAGATTACGCCTCGCACTTCTGCCAACAGGGACCGCTTCATGCGCAATGAGAAGCCAGGTGAGTCGCATATTCATCCGGTCAAAGCCATTTGGTTAAACGGTTAAATTTGCGATTTCCTCTGCACTCCTGATCCAGCAGAAGCAACGAAAAGCTCAGGGAAGCTATTTGCTCGGAATGGATAAGCTAGTTGGCTAGATCCTGTGACCAAAGTTTCTATCCTTCACTGGAACGGGCATGGAGAACGGAAAGGCATAGGATACAGCGTTGCATTTGCAACCGGAAATAGTAAGATCTGTTCATATGCCTATCCCACAAAAAAAAAGCCCTTCCCTATCTCCTAAGTAGACTCCTATTTATATTAGTTGTGTAAAGTGTTGACTCTTCCAATCAAGCTGAAGCATACCCTCCAGGTGGCAGCATTCAGTAAATGCCAACAAAAGTAAGGGAAGCCAATGCAATTATTTAGGAGGGGAACATACTGTACAGGAATTGTGCCTTATAATAAAGTCTCTGGCACCGTAGTAAGAAAGGGATAGTAATATTATATAACCTCTGAAGTACGTCAAAGGCTGCAGATAGATCACCAATCGGAGCCTGAATTATCGGCTGCCATTGCGAGAAACGCGGGATTCCGCCGGTTGCAGTCACTTAAAACCCACGATAGAGGCATGTGGGTTGGTCAGATACACTCATAAAATACTAAAGAATTCTGTGGTCATAAATCTAATATCGCTGTAGAACGAGGTCGTTCGATAGCATTCTACGAGGTGGGTTGGGGATGTTGAGCACAGCTTGCAGTAGAGCATTTATGCATAACTACACCAACTCCTATTTTCAAAGTCGTGCGGCACCAGCTTTACTATAGGTACATTGCTTATACCACTATGATAATTACAGACTCAACCATAATTTACAGTTTGTCAGTCAATAATTTAGTGGGCTGTTTCTAAACACAGATTTCTTTAGGGACTATTCTTCCGTTCTCTTCCGCTACTAAGCAGTGTGATGTAATCGCTTTCCCCTCTAGGCGTCCGGGGTCTCCTTCCAGCCATAGGTTTCGATCCTCAACTCATAAAGCTGAGGAAGCAGTCAGAACAGTTCAGGGAAATGGCTTTGAGAGTACAGTCCCGCCATCCTTATTCTCCTGCTACTAACACAAACCCTAGACTCTTTCAGCAAAGAATGCTGCTGCGCTAGACAAGGAGCTTATGAGCACCGGGGCCTTTTCCATCGATCAGTTAATGGAGTTGGCAGGATTATCGGTTTCACAGGCTGGTATGAGAAAGATATCATCCATAGCTATTTTTGGTTCATGGCGGACTTATTCGAGAGCTAATTTCACGTACAAGTCTTTAAGCTACAGCCGCTTAACAAGGGGAGGCAGATCCTAGTAGCCTGCGGGCCTGGCAATAATGGTGATACCTGTGGATAATATGTCATATCTGTGCAGCTCAGCTTATAGATGGCAGGTGGTGATGGCCTTGTAGCAGCAAGACATCTCTGGCACTATGGATACCAGCCAATGATGTATTATCCCAAGCAGAGCAAAAATGAACTCTACCAGGTGACAAATCCTGGCACCTTCTACAATGACTTATAGCTCACCAATGCCTAGCGCCTTACCAAACAGTTAAAAGACCTCGGCATTCCCTTCACTGAGGACTTTGAAACAGCCTTGAAGCATGCTGACCATGTCGTCGACGCTATATTTGGTACTATTGGCTCCTCAGCTCCATCCTTCCCTCTCTGACAGTGGACTAAACCTGCCAACCAGGCTTCTCCTTCTCCGGTGAAGTCCGTGAACCTTTTCCCAAAGTCATCGAAGCCCTGCGAGACACTACAGTTCCCATTCTTGCAGTTGATGCGCCATCTTCCTGGAATATCGAGAACGGACCACCGCCTTCGGGTCCTGGGAAAGACTTCCAGCCAGAAGCTCTTATATCATTGACTGCTCCAAAGCCCTTGGTCGAATGGTTCAGGGGGAGACATTTTATCGGAGGCCGGTAGGTTTACGTTTCCCCTGCGAATAGGGTGGAATGCCACGAGCACGCCACGGAACGTTGACTTGGTAGTATAGTTTCTTAAGTCCCGAGATGGCGGAGAAGTATGGGCTGGATCTTCCGCCGTACGAAGGAATGGATCAGATTGTTGAGGTGGGGTTTGAGGGGCAGAAGTTGTAAATTGGTTGACAGAGCTTATTCGGAGGGTCTAACGATATGGTAGTGATGACGTGGGATGAATTTGACGGCACTTGGAGGCCATGGTACAGGGTATATGAGTGTTACGCAGTGATAATTAGATTCTTCTTATCTACTGCCGTTCTATTGCTCTTCTAGTTTTATATTAGTGCTTATATACCCCCCTCTATTTATTATAAAGTTTACAAGACTCTACTGGGTTATATAATAGTTATATTAATATTAATAAAGTAGTAAAATAATAATTATAAAATATAAAAGCAAAAAAGGTAAACGACTAAACAGCAAGTGCGCATTATGATTCAGATTAAGCTGTATAGTCATCTCGCTGTTGGTTACAGTACGAGTAGAAAATACGGAGTTAGGACATCGTCTTGCCTTCGCGTATTCATGAATATTCACCACATGATCACCTCAATTTAATTATTCTTGTCTTATTTTATTTCGCAGACATCATAGGGCCCCCACGACGAGAATAACTTTCACGACAACATGAAGAAGTGGAAGGAAAGGCCAACCAGGTTCAACCGCACCACCAAACGGATCCTTTCCTTTCCCCTCAGCATCCAACGTCAAAGCTCCGCATCCCAGACCCTCGGACACACGCCCCCAAAACCCCAGTCCATCGCAGCCCAGTCTAAATGATTCACATCAACGTCTAACGGAGCCTGTCCAGGCATGTTAGGGTATACTCCCGGCCCAATTACTCCGTACCCGCCTTGCCCTCCCATGTTATACGGCAGGCCGTGGCTGCCGGAGCCCATCGACATCGACATCGGAAAGTTGTCAATGCTCATGCCCATAACACCGTTGGGCTGTTGTGTGTCAGCAATTTGTGCATTTTGGGCTATTTGAGCCACTCTGTGTCTGATGGATGACACAACCCTTGGTGGCATCAACGGCTCTCCTAATTGACTGAAAGCTGCCTCGCGAGCCTCCCAAGCCTGGAGGACAATTTTGGTGAAAATTTTGAAGAAAGGATTTTCGCCTTTGTAGTATAGAAAAACGAACCGAACCTCGTAGTTGTCACTCATAATCTCCCAAGACTGTTCAGCTTGCTTGCTGCCAGGTCGCCTTTTCAGGTCTTGAACGATTTGAATGTATGCGGGAAATGGGAAGTGGATGTGAGCCAGCCAAAGGAATCGTTTGGTGAGGGGTGAGGTCATGAACTTAGTATCGCACTCAAGCAAGCGAAGCGCATGGGAAATGGCAGCGTCGCGCTGCGCGTCCGTCTGATGCACGGATGAGCTAGAATATCTCGAATGGTGTTCCAGGAGGCGGCATTTAGCAAGGTATGCTCGCGTCCACCAGATCGTCATGAAGTGGAGTGGATTTTCTGGGTCACAGAATTTGAGATATTTGTCCTCAATCATTTTCTCCAGGGTGGCCAGCTCAGCAACTTCTGGAATGAGACCGTGCTGAGCAGTCTTGAAAATGGGCTTCAGAGCCGGATTGGTAAAGTCAAGGTGGAACATCGTGTGGCGGACCAACTCCCCAAGCTCGCTGCGCACAACGGCAAACAGTGCATCGGTGGATTTTCCCTGTACCGCTGGTGGCTTCTTCATCTCTGGTCGGAGGTCAGAATCATTCACGTTGAGAGGAATCCTGCAGTCCCAGGTGGGAGCTAACGTTGCGGTCTTGTGGTCGGCTATCTCGCCGATGCGAGTGTCGAAGAGTACGAGTGACCACCAAAGTCTTCGGCGTAGTTCGGCCTCGAGAGCGGTGCATTTGGCTAAGGCCGACTCGCTATGAATACCCATGCGTTGCGCAATGCGAATCGCAACGCCAAGTATGGCGGACAGAGATTGAGGAACTGTACTGGGTCTAACCGAGACCTAAAATCATTAGAAAGCATAAACACAACCCGACAGACTTACTAGATAGAGATATAATGCGGTCAAGCAGTCGCGATCGCTGGATCGTAAAAACCCACAGTTCAGTAGAGCTTGCTGACAGCCGAACTGAAACCTCGTCAAAAGATCTTCCTTTGACGAACCAAAAATGGCCTGGCAGTCGTCCACGACGAGACTAAGAATGGCCATACAATAGATGCTAAACATGAGCGCCTCTAGGGTGGGGCTGATATTTGTCACGTTGCTGGCAGCTTCTATGATGCGTCCTTGCAGGCTGGGAGTATGTGTGACCTTGAGCAGCGGGTTGACGTTGTCCAAGTAAATCTGCCAAAGCCTGAAAATCTGGACTGGTTCAGGGTGTAGAGTAGAGAGGTCGACGTTTGTATTAGGGGAGCCAAATAGAAGGTGGTCGTTATCTCCAAATAACTGGACCCACCTCTTCTTGACCACCACCTCAGGCACATCATCGTGCGAAGAATCGCTGTCATTGTCGGGGTCTCGGAACTATTTCAATTGTCAGTAGAGCTTGAATCGCACGCGCCGTAGTCCTACTCCTGAATTCAGGGCGTGCCAGAAGTCCCTGAGAGAATTAGTCATCTTGAGATGGCTTCTTGGAGAGCGCGCACTTGGCCTCATATCCCTTAACCCGTCGATTCTGGCGCAACGATATCGATAAGGATTAGCCAATAGGAGGCCCTCATTCGAACCTTCGTGATGAGAACTGCAGCAACCGTGAGGCTCTGTGGATGCCTCGAGTACAGCTCAGCACGGTGTTCCTGCACGGGCCTGCTAAGCTGGCCTCAGCGTTGCGCCTCGACGGGTTAAGGGATACTCTTCCAGACTTGACAGTTGCTGAAGGAGACGACCAATCCGCCCCCACAGCTTCTGGCTGCTCGTCGTCCGATTCATCGACGCCCTGCGTGTTGGGAGATTCCTTCTCTCCAGCTGGATCCTTGTGGAGCGGTTCGAACTTGATATTGTTTTGACGGAGCAGATCCTCGTACTTGCGGAGACGTTCCAACAGCTCTCGCTCGGGGAACCTGCGTCTTCGCCGGCCGCGTGGGGTCAGCGTCGCCGGCACACATTGCGCGCGGGACGTGTTGCAATTTGCGCAAGGAAACCTGCGATCACACTTGACCTTGCGCTGCTGACAGCGTACACACGCCAGCACCCGCTGTGGCTTCGAAGGTTGAGAGGACGGAGAAGGCGCCGACGGAGACATGTTTGGGGTACTCATACTTGGCCCTGACGTGGGCAGCGCCGTCGACATGGTTGCAGCACTGGCGGGGTCGCGGCGACACCCTTTGACGCCAAAATATGCGTCCCCGCTCGCCCAAGCGCGTACTGTATGTGTCGACTAATTCCCGCGCGGCTACCGTCTAATGACGTTCGGTTCCCTGTTCCTTCTTTGCTGTCTCTTAACCATTGAGTTTCCAGAATTGCCTAGTACGACGCTGGCAGCCAGACAGACGTGAAGACCAGTCAGCCAGGCTGCCAGGAACGCAGCGCAACGCCGAATGAAACCCTGCCGAGATGCGGCTCAAACGATCGGGGGTTACAGCTGAGCGTGGTCCGGAAAAAGTTGAACGTGGTCGCCGATGGGGGTCGGCGAAAGCTAAGCGTGGTCACCAATGGAACGCCGGAAAAAGGTCAGCGGTACTCAACTTCTACCCATACAGAACGCGCATCAGTAGCTATATTTGACTTAAGCGACCATACAAACCAAAATATCCAGAGTATATGCTACGTATATACACAGAGATATATATATAGAGACATATACATATATATATATATATATATACCTGTATATACACACATATATATATATACCTGTATATACACACACATATATATATACGCGTATTTATACGTCCCTTATAATACTAATAATAAGTGAAAACTATACTAAAGCAAATGTGAGTATAGCAGGGTAGTTAAACGGCCTACCGGCTAGTATCCACAACTATATACTATGCATATGCTAAGTATAAGCAGATACCTCAGATCGCACCTAATATTAAACACAAAGATAATAGCTCTAAAGATGATATAATTAGTAGTAACTCTTTGATTAACGTCTGATACGGATCCTTCTGGCCCACGCAGACTACTCCGCACAGGGGGGAAAACTTATGTATTTACAGGAAGAAAACCCCTGCAGTTGGGGGAGGAAAAACCCTATGAGCAGCCTCAGTAGGATGAAAAACCCCGATTTGCCATGTTTGCACGTAGCTGCGGCCCTGTGGGCCTACAGCACGTCCTCCTCCTTAGATATTTTGAACTCCTTGGGAACCACTGCTTCCTTCTCTAGCTTATCCAAAGCTAGGGTTTACTACGTCCTAGCTAGGCCTTGCTAATCGATCGCCGTGTATTTGCCTCTCCTATATCTTAACCATCCCCTGTGTGCTATCTCTTATTGACCATTGCCATATACGCCTTGCCTCCCCCCCCCTAGAGCCATCGAAGGCGTAAGGGGGATTTATCCGTTCTAACTACCGTGATACCAAGCAGTGGGATATATTGTATTGGGTATCTTTTATGCCTAGGCCCCAGCTAGGCCCTTTTAAAGGGTCACCACTCCGTTGAAAGAAGATAAGGAAAACCATGGGTCGCAATCCAGGCTGCCAGCAGTATTACGGCAGTAAAACGGCGAGTGACCGCATGCTCCGCGGGCAATCGCCCTAGGGGTTAGGAGGGGCCGTATATTTGCTCATTCGTTCGTTCGTTCGCGCGTTCACTCGTTCGTCAATGTAAGGTTATTGATGCTTTCAATTGGGGGTCGGGGGATGTTATCGAGTACTGTCCATCCATGTTGGATTGTACAGGTGCCCTGGATAGGAGAACAGTGTAGTAGTCGTCGTACTGTAGAGGGCCAACAGTGGTGGTTTTCAAGATCTCACCATCCGAAAATTTTTCACCACCGCCCTTAACGCCCACAACCACCACCAGGTCCTGTCCGCACGCTGTGCGACGTCTCTGCGTTGGCTCTGGATCTGATCTTCGAAGACCCAGGTTCGTAGCCGTCACCACGTACAGGTGCAGAGTCCGATTTCGACGACCAGATGATATAATTAATAGAGAGAGTATTAAGAATAAGGAGGATAAGGAGGTTAAGGATAAGGAGGTTAAGGGTAAAAATAGTATATAATAGTAGCTTTTATTTTATATGGGTCTCTCTAAGGTAAGACTTTATACGGCTTTATATATAGGCTATGTATAGGCTATATATATGCTTAGGATAATTAGAGTACACTTTAAGACTATAGAGTACTTATTAGCTTCTATAGTAAGTATTAAATTGTTGTCTAAGAGGTAGTAGATTATATTATAATGCTAGAATATCCAATAACTAGAAAAGAAGGAATTATATACTTTATCTATAAAGTAATACCTCTACTATCTATAGATGCAGATAAAGAAACAGTGTGTAAGGTTATTAAGTAATATATGTCTAAGGTAAGCAATGCATATGCTAGGTATATACTATATTTATACCTCTAGTAGATTTAATTCTTATTCTATAAAACTGGTAACCCTAGGATTCTATAACTATAGCTTCTTAGAGAAAATAATTAGGAGAGTAGAAAAGCATTTTATTAAGCGTTTAAATGTAGCGGTATTAAATACTGTGAGCACGCCTATAAGGATATCCTCTATATATACCCCGCATATAATAGGGTTAAGCTTAAATTAATTAACAACCTCTAAAAGCGTAGCAGTTGTTTATACTAGGCAGTAGAGATTAATAAAAAGCTTAAGTAAAGCATAGAGAAGTAAGTATTGTTTATATATATTATATATATACTTATAATATATAGCTACTACTATGGTATTCTATAATTATGGCGGCAGTATATCTACCCTAATATATAAGAATGTGTATATAGTGAAAGTAGACTAATAATATTTTTTTAAATATAGAGTACGTATATGGCCAGCGTATGTATAATATATGCTTATTATATGTAGATTAAGTTTATTAGTTATTCTAGCAGTAGTAATACTAAACTATAGTATACTGCCTAGCCTTTATTATTAACAACCGCCTAAGTAGATATTTAATACCTTTATATACTTATAGAATATAGGGTTTAAGAACTGAAACAAGAATATACCTATATTGGATATCCAATATTAAAGTAAAAATATTGTGGTATGTAATATTCCATATTGTATATGCTATATATATATTAACCCTATATAGGGTTCAACTACCTATAAGGCTAAGGTAGAGTAATAGGCTAAATATATGGTGTATAGCTAGATTACTATATTCCTATTAATATGGCATAGTATCTTTATATTTGCCTTATTACGCGGAATTCTTATATATACTATCTACTATACCTAATAAAGCTACTAATTAACCTTACTAATAATGTAGTTAAAGTAATAAAGTAGGTGGAAGTTTTAAGCCTTACTATATATATGCCCTATATATGCATAGTATATATAAATAAAATTACTTATTATAGTATAGGTTAATTTATCCTATTACTGGAATATTATACTTTATATAGGAAGTGTAGGGTGTAGATACTATGTACAGTATATAGTAGTCTTAATATTAAGGATTAAATTACTACTTTAATTTAAAAGGAGAGGATGCTATAATTCCTAGAGGGGATGGCATATATAGGTAAGTATAGGTTAGATATATACTATATATATATAGAGTCTAAGCAAAGTAGGTATACTATGTGAATTCTCTATAGACTAATATAAAGAAAAGACTAAGTAATGGATTTAGGCAATTTATAACTTTAATAATGAGCATTTCCTTATTATATGTTGTATATATATATAAGCTAAGGCATTTCAACACGTAATATATATTAAAATGGACCTATTATTTAAAATAGTATAAGGTAAAATAAATTTATTCTTAATTGCTAGATAGGACAAGAATTTAAAATATATGTACGCCCTATACTATATATATGCTATATATGGGCTAATATTTATAATAGGAATTAAGGTGTGGGTATACGCCTTTTTTAACCTAGAAACATATATTATATATACAAAAATATTTAAGCTGGTATTTAAGGTTTTAGGTAATGTTGCCTAATTATCTATATAATTTATACATATTTACAGAACTAGACTTTATATAGCTATAGTTAATATATGTAAGAAATAAGCTAGTGGTATATATACAGAATATATATACTTGGTATATGCTTAGTATATACTTATAATATATAGGTTTTGGACATTACCTATATATAATTAACCTATTATATAAATGGGACAAATACCTTTAGTATATACTTATATTCTGCCTAGTATATATTAAATAGAACTTTATAAAGCGCTTTCTAACTTATAAAGTAAGATATATTATAGAGCAGATATAGGAAGCGGAGATAGAGTAGAAACTTATAGCGCGTATATAAAGTATATACACACTATATCCGGAGCTTATGTCCTAGATAAATAATAAGACGAAAATATAGATACTAGCTAGGCTTATAAAGGAAAAGTTAAAGGTGCCTTATAAGTAGTGGGTATATACATAGAAGCATACTAAAATTGGTAAAAGTAGTCACTTTTAAGACAATAACTTTACTGGTTGAAAATTATGCGTACTTACTGCAGTGCTTTAGTAATACACACGCTCTGTATATACGTTATATATAAGAGATATTAATATATAAGAGCTATATAAAGAGATGGGAATAGATAATATATAGAGAAATTATTGTGACTTAAAGCGGATAGTAGTATAGCTATAGAAATAATGTATATATATACGCTATAAATATAAAGTAGATGCTAAGCTTAAGAAGCCTAAAAATAGTAGAAAGTAGCTAGGTAATAAGCTAGAAATTCTAGACTAAATCTTCCTTAAAATCCTTAGAACCTATTTAATACCCCTAAGCCAAATCTATAGTATATACCTAGTATAGAATTATCTACTATATTTAGTGGGCAGACTATATTACAGATAAGTATAGCAGATAATAATATTGTATTAGTATTAGATATGTTATATATATCCACAGTATATATAGTGTAGATGTAACGGAACCTTATAGTAGGAACTACGGTGAGTCCTATTATTAGGCTGGGTATATAGGTAAGAACAAATCAACAACGTAATAATAACTGGTGGAGTGGTTGCCTAACAGATTAACTCCAATTATATTCTAAAATTCACTATAAGGAGAGAACTATCTACAGTAGGGACCGAGGTCCTTTAAATATATAACCGTACTCCTAAGAAATCCTCTCTTATATATAAGGTGTATATTGTCTATATTAAACGTAACATCCCTTCCATTTAACACAGTTAACGTATTCAACACTATATAACCTCAGTTACTATTTCTTGTTACATAGTTCTACCAGATCTATTCTAGACTATACCTATATTAACCAACTAGCTTCCGCCGACTCTTCTCTAAGTAGTTATAATATTATACTTAAAGCGTCTATAACACTATCTCCCTTCTCTTTATCTTTATCCTTAAAGATTTCTAACATCTCTAAGTTGTCTACTAGAGGTATAATGTCCGTTTAATCAATCTGGTTAATATCCTTACTTATTATACCTAAAGCATCTTCTTCTCTTTCCTGGGTTAAGCATTGCCTTTATATAGTCTCTTCCATACTGTCGCTGGGCAAGGTAATAGCAATCCCTTACTCTCGTTGCGCTAAAGAGGCGTTAGTATGCGTTGTGCTAGCGAGTCCTTTATCCTAATAACCCTCCTTTTACTCTAAGTGCACTAAAGCAAACGTTTAATTGTCTTATGACGTTTGCTCTATCTCTAATGCTAAGTATACATATTTTATAACTCTTAACAGTCTTTAAGTTCCCTAAGTAACTTATTATAGGGTCTCGTGTTTAATCTACCACTATAAAACTTAATAGTAAGCTAGCCTTAGCGTTGCTTATGGTTTAACGTGCCTTAGAAGAGTCTATACACATCCTTAAAGCCTAACGTCTGGCTTATACTCGTCTTTAACGCCTTAAATGTGTTTATAAGAAGGTCTATTCTAAGGAGTGGAAGCTTATTTAATAGGGTCTGTCTAAGCTAGGTAATAAAAGGACTAGCTCTTCTCCTATAAGGGAAATAACTCTAAGTAGCTTAGTAATTGCTCCTTTTAGGTCCCCCTTAGGTAACTTATTTTTTTATAATCCTTCCTTGTTAATATTGCCTGACCTGCTTTTTTCTAATACTTCTATACCTTTCCCATAGCGTTCTCTAGGTTGCTTAGTAGCTTCTAGGTAGTCTTACTATAGCCTATCCACTTTACTTTATACTATATTTTATTATCTACGTTCTTATAACTAATAACCTTTAAAACTTGCTATTTGTCTTCCTCTTATCCTCTATACGTGTCTGCCTTATAGACTAGTAGCTTAATATTCCCGTGTGCTAGCTCTAGCATTATAATATGTTATATAGGGTAGATCTTTATTTTGGCTAGTAGGCTTAATTTATATATAACCAATAAAATTCTTTGCTTAATTTTAAAAGGCCCTAGTCTAACATAGTCCAACTTCTTGCTTAGTCATTAACTCTTAAAATTTTTGTGTAGTAGCTATACTTTATCTCCCTCCTTAAGATCTGGTCCCTTAGATCTCTTAGTATTATAGTACCTTTTTATTCACTCTTATACTAGTTTAGCTATTTCCTTAAGGTCTTTATAAAGATTTATTAACATCTTTATTCTTTATTTAGCTGTGCTACTTATCTTTTTTACTTAATATGGCGATAACGATATTTTTGGTTTATATCCATAATTTACCTTAAATAGTAATATCCCTATTCCTTCTTATGGTGTTGCATTATATATAAACTATATAACTGGTAATAACGATACCTAATTATTCTGTATGTAGTTAATATAATGCCTTAAATACTATTCTAGTGTCTAGTTTAGTCTTTCCATTTATCTGTCCGTCTATGGATAATACGCTATAGATATTACTACGCGAACTCCCTATTCTGCTAGAAACACTTCCTAAAATACTACTATAAATCTTGGATCTTTGTCTGATATAATCTTATCTAGTGCTCTATATCTTGCAAACACTTTCTTTATATAGATTCTTGTAATATCTTCTGCTAATATCTCTTTAGTATATGCTATAAAGTATCCCTACTTTATTAGCTTATCCACTATTACTAAAATTACGTTATAATCTTGTCCTATAATAGGATCTTTTAACTTTAGTAACTTAATAATAAAGTTCTATAATATAACTTCCTATAGTCTTCCTGGTATCTTAATAGGTTATAGCCCTTTATATAGCTTATACCTTATTAGTTTATTCCTTTAGCAATCTAGATATTTCTTTATAACTTATCTTGCTAGTCCCTAGATTCCTTAAATAATGTACTCCTTTTAAAGCCTTAATACTAAGCCTATAGCTCCGTTGTGTCCTTATATTATTCCCTTATAGAATTCCTTAACAAATTCTTCTGTAATAGACTTAGGTATATATATTGCTTCTCTATTTTTATATTGCTCTAAGTCTAGATCCTTTACCTATGCCTTTTAGATTTTCTGGGTTTAATTATTTTCTAGTAACTTATAGATCTAACTTTCCTCAGTTACTATAATCTTTGGATAGTTATACCTAATTAATCTATCTTAATCCTTTTACAATAAAGCTCCTAATAGCTTTTTACTATTTTATAGTTTAGCCTTTTTACTTAGAGTATCTGCTTGTGTATTGTCTATACCCTTAGTATACTAAATTTCAAAATGGTATTCTATAAGCATTTCCGCCTATTTAACCTGTCTTTGGTTGAGTTCCTTTATTATTAGGAATTCTGTAAGGTTCTTATAGTCCGTCTTAACTATAAATAGTTTCTCTATGCCTTATAAGAATGCTCTCTATTCCTTAAGTACTGTAACTATACCTAACAACTCCTTATTATAGATGTTATAGTTTAACTCTAGTGGTGTTATTTTCCAACTATAGTACGCTATTAGATGCTATGCGTCCTAGTGCTTCTATAGTAAATATACTCCTAATATAAAGTCTAATACATTTATCTTAACAACCGTTTCTAACTTTAGTTAATAGATCTTAAGGACTGGCTCTTAGGTAAACAACTCTTTAAGTTTCTAGAACAGCTTCTTCTATTTACTACCCTAAACCTACGGTTTCTCTTTCTTTATTAGCCTTGTAAACGGCTTAATGCTTTTTAACTATTATGCTATAAACCTCCTATAGTAGTTACAAAACCTATAGCTTTAACTTTTTTTTGGGTCTATGCTAATCTTTTTTAATTCGATAATAAATTCTATAAAATCGGGTTTTCTCGTAAAGAACTTGCATTTCTTAATTGCTACTAGCATTTGTTCTTCCTATAGTCTTTTTAAGACCTATTTAACGTGTTCTTTATATTCTTTCTTGCTTTCTAAGTAGATAATAATGTTATTAAGGTATACTATAACAAACTTATCTAGGTGTTCTCCTAACATACTATTAATTTGCTTTTAGAATATTACTAGTGCGTTTATAAGCCTAAATTGTATAACTAATGGTTTATATAGTCCTTCCTTTAACCTAAAGGCTGCCTTCTATTTATTGCCTTCCTTAATTCTAATCTGGTGGTACACCCATCTCAGATCTATCTTTATAAAGATCTTTATATTGCCTATTCTGTCTTAGATTTCGCTAATTAAGGGTAAAGGATACCTATCCTTTTTAGTAATGCTATTTAACTATCTATAGTCTATACATATCCTAAGTTTTCTGTTTTTCTTTAGGATAAATAATACTAGATATCTTACTAACGACTATAATAATCTAATATATCCCTTACATAAGTTCTCCTGGATAAACTCTTTAAGCGCTATTAACTCTATTTTAGTAAGCTTATAGATTGGAAAAAACTTTAGACTTATTCCCTCTTCTAATTCTATTTTATAGTCCTATACTATATACTTTAACAGCTTTTTACTTTCTGGTAACCATAACTTTTTCCTATATTTATGGTATCTCTTTAGTATATAACTTAAGCTTTGCTTAGTCTCTTTGTATATCGCTCTAACTTAGTACTATACCAACTTAGTTTACTGTCGCACTTTATACTATTAAGTATTCTTAATATTAACCTAACCTATAACCCAATCGATCTTTAGATTATACTCCTATAACTAAGGTATTCCTAGTATCGCCTTATTCTGTCCTAATAGTAGGATATTAAAAGATATTCTAACTAGTCTTCCTTTAATAGTTAGCTAAATAGGTCCTATTTTAAGATTAATAATACCTCCTTTATAGGCTATCTAATCTCCTAAAATCGTTATAAGTGGATATAGGTATTTCTTCTATCTATATAGTAACCCTATCCTTTCTACTGCTTTTAGTGATATATAGTTTCTAGTTACTCCACTATCTACTAATACTTTAAACTGCTGATCTTGCTACTTAGCTTATAAGTTTAGGTATTGCCCTTAAATTCCTTTAAGGGTCTAAGGCTCTAATACTAGTTCCCTCTAGTCCTATATACCTCCCCTTTTCCTAACTATTAGCTGCTAGATTTTACCTATACTTAGTTTAACCTTAGCTAATACTTAGTTCGTTTCTTTTCCTCTATATGCTATAGATAAGTGTTCTCTAGGCACTCCCACCACTATTATTTATCTAGGTATTCTTCTATAAGGAATCTTTCTAGTTAAAGTATTAAGTCCCCCTAACCTTATACTTCTACTAGGTGCTATCTATATATATACTTAGCATTCCTAAACCGCTTTTCCTCTAGTGCCTAATATATCTTTACTAGGTACTTCTAGTTCTTGTCTTTTAGTGCTCTATATATGTTATATATATTATCCATATAAGCTATCTACAATAGTGTATAATACGCTGCATGTTTTAGGTTAACTCTTAGTTTATCTTTATCCTTAAGTTTAAATCTATACCTAGTTAACCTAACTACTAGTATCTCTACTATAGGTACTAAGATTTATTATTTACTTCTTTAGTCCCTAGATCCTTCTTCTAGGTTTCTTAATATTATAATTAATATTCCTTTAATATAACTTATACGTTTCTTTATAATGGGTTAGTCTTAGATAACTTTTTTATTTTATCTATATATAAAAGTCTTCCTATTTATTATTATGTTGTTGCCTATACCACTTTCTATACAACTGGTTTAGTGTATATAGTCTATCTATTAGAAAGTACCTTATTATCGCTGTATTGTAATATCCTTTAGTATATCTTTCTTTAAACCTAGTTGGGATATCTAGATCCTTTTCTTATTCTAGTTTATCTAACTATTTTACCCTAGGTGTCCCTGCACTTAGCCTATTAGTAACTCTTTATATAGGTACTCTGTCCCTTATATAACCTAGCGTAGCTAACCTCTTATCTAGCTTTTGCTCTTACTATATAATAATTCTTATTCTAAACTTATTTATAGTTTCTTGTTTTCTATATCTTGTAGCTAGATCTTTATAGTTGTCTTACTTTTTAATCCTAGTATTAACTATTTAATCTTTAGGCTAAATACTGCGTTTACCTAGGATTGCTAATATTCTTATTTATTCCCTAAACTTATAGTTCTTAAACTTGCGTTCTATACTTATTTATTTATTTATAAACTAAGTTGCTACCCTTTTCTATTAGTTTTTGTTCTTTGTGGGTCCTTAGGTATATTTTATCTTGTTTTAAAAATCTTAAGCTTCTTTTATCTCTTTTTAAGAATCTTAAGCCTGTGGCCTTTTGCCTTTATTAAGTAATAAGCTAGTACTAGTAGTTATTTACTTACTTAGTTTCCTCTAAATGTTACTTCTATTGTTTTATAAAGTAATGGAAATCGTATTTAATAGTGTTACTATATCCATTACTAAACCTTATTCTGTAATAGTCTTAGTCTCTACTTCTATTTTAACTTCTTTAAGGTCTATATGCTTCTAGTAAGCTGCCTTTGTTGCCTTATTATTAGTAAATACTTTACCTATGTTAAATTTATTGTCTTTAATATCTGATCTATAAGCTAGTTTATTAGTTCCTCTAAACTTAGATAATAATGGCTCCTATAGCTAATAGCTTGCGCCGTACTTAGCGTCCTTATAAATTCGGTATACGTTGTTGTAATAATATATAAAACTATTAATTAAACATTCTTTTGTTCCTTATAGTGCACCGCTATCCCTTTATATATACGTGTCTCCTGCTGGTCTAGTTCCCTTTACTATATAGTTACTTTAACTACCTCTATAGTCTTTAGCGAAATAACTTTATTTTCCGTAATTTATATAAGCCCTATCTTTAAACCATTTTTCTTGCTATAGAGTCCGCCTAAATATCTTCTACTACTAAGATCTCTAGTTTAGCCTCTGCTCCTAGGTCCTTTAATTACTTAATCCTTAACCTCTAGGTTTCTATGGTTTCTTTTTCTACCTTTAGGTTTCTTTAGTACTGCTTAGGTCTATTAACTCTGCGCCATTCTATAGTTTTTAACTCTGTGTCTGTTGTTGCGTATTTTGCGCCTTATATAACTATGGAACTCTATCTTACCCTCTCTTAGCTTGTTTCCTTTAATAGATCCTATTATTAATCTTTATTAACTAGTCTATTAACTCCCTTAGAGTATTTATATCTTCTATTAGGATAATTACGTCCTAGACTTTAGCCTTAAGTCCCTATTTATACTATACTATAAGCGCCCTGTTATTTCACTTAACCTATATAGCTAGTGTTTAGAACTGTGTTATATACTTAATTGCTAAAGTGCGTTATTGTTACGGACGCTTTAAGTACAATGTTATAACTACTTAGGGAAGAGTTGTAGGAAGCTAGTTAGTTAATATAGGCATAGTTTAGGATGGAACTAGTAGAGCTATATAACGAGGAATAGTAACTAAGGTTATATAGTGTTAAACGCGTTAACTGTGTTAAATAGAAGGGATGTTATGTTTAATATAGATAACATATACCTTATATATAAGAGAGGGTTTCTTAGAAGTATGGTTATATATTTAAAGGACCTCAGTTCCTACCGTAGATAGTTCTCTCCTTATAGTAAATCTTAGAATATAATTGGAGTTAATCTGTTGGGCAACTACTCCACTAGTTATTATTATGTTATTAATTTGTTCTTACCTATATACCTAGCCTAATAATAGGACCTACTGTAGTTCCTGCTATAAGGTTCTGTTATATATTTACTACTAAGGTTACGGTATTAAATAAGATTGAATAATATGCCACCTAAAGCACTAGTTATAACGGCGTTAATGACAGCTATAACCTTAGGGCTAGGAGACACCAGTATGGCAGATATAGATTCTTAAGTAGTTACGTAAGGTTAGTTATAGGAAATGGTTAATTACTTATAAAATAATAATAGGATACTTAAAGAACGCATTAATAGAATTAGAGCAGTAAAAATTAAGCTACCTTTAATTAAACGGTTTTTAGGAGAGAAGTTAAAGCTTAAAGAATTCCTTATACAGATGCACTTTAAGGTAATATAGGAAGGAGCGAAGTTAGCAATGTTATTGGATTAAGTAGCCTATATAGGTTTGTTCCTGATAGGAAGGGTACTTAAGTGGTTTAAACTATACCTTACGGAAATATAGGCTAATAGCATAATAACTACTAACCAGGATGTACGGTATATATTTACTAGTTAGAATGGGTTTGCGGAATAACTAATATAGATATTTAGAGACCTGGAGGCCACAACTATAGCGGAACAAAAGCTTCAGAATTTAGTACAACGCACTTTAGTAATTGAGTATATAACACAGTTTTAAACACTAGCTATATAGGTTGAGTGGAATAATAGGGCGCTTATGGTATAGTATAAATAGGGACTTAAGGCTAAAGTCTAGGATATAATTATCCTAATAGAAGATACGGATACTCTAAGAGAGTTAATAGATTAGTTAATAAAGATTAATAATAGGATCTATTAAAGGGAACAAGCTAAGAGAGGGCAAGATAGAGTTCTATAGTTATATAAGGCGCAGAGTACGCAACAACAGACATAGAGTTAAAAATTATAGAATAGCGTAAAGCTAATAGACCTAAGCGGTACTAAAGAAACCTAAAGATGGGAGAAGAAACTATGGAAACCTAGAGGTTAAGGATTAAGTAATTAAAGGACCTAGGAGTAGAGGCTAAACTAAGGATTTTAGCAGTAAAAGATGTTTAGGCGGACTCTATAGTAAGAAAAGTGGTTTAAAGATAGAGCTTATATAAATTGCGGAAAATAAGGTTATTTTACTAGAGACTATAGAGGTGGTTAGAGTAACTATATGGTAAAGGGAATAAGGCTAATAGACGGCACGTATATATAAAGGGATAACAGTGCACTATAAGGAATAAAAGAGTGTTTAATTAATAGTTTTGCGTATTGTTATAATAACGCATGCTAAATTTATAAGGATGCTAAGTATAGCGCAAGCTATTAGCTATAGGAGCTATTATTATCTAAGTTTAGAGGAACTAATGAACCAGCTTATAGATTGGATATTAAAGATAATAAATTTAACATAGGCGAAGCATTTACTGATAATAAGGTAATAAAGGCAGCTTACTAGGAGTATATAGACCTTAGAGAAGTTAAAATAGAAGTAGAAACTAAGACTATTATAAAATAGGGATTAGTAACGAATGTTATAATACTATTAGATACAATTTCCATCGCTTTATAAAATAATAGGAGTAATATTTAGAAGAAACTAAGTAAGTAAATAACTACTAGTGCTAGCTCATTACTTAATAAAGGTAAAAGGCCATAGACTTAAGATTCTTAGGAAGAGATAAGAGAAGCTTAAGATTCTTAAGAAGAAATAAAATATACTTAAGGACCCACAACGGACAAAAACTGATGGGAAAGGGTAGTAACTTAGTTTAGTAATAAATAAGTATAGGACACAAGTTTAAGAACTACAAGTTTAGGGAATGAATAAGAACGTTAATAATCTTAAGTAAATATAATATTTAGCCTAAAGATTAAACAGTTAATACTAGGATTAAAAAGTAAAATAACTATAAAGATCTAGCTGCAAGACGCAGAAAACAAGAAACTATAGATAAGTTTAGAATAAGAATTATTATATAGCAAGAGCAAAAGCTAGATAAGAGGTTAGCTATACTAGGTTATATAAGGGACAGAGTACCTATATAAAGAGTTACTAATAGGCCGAGTGCAGGAATACCTAGGGTAAAGTGGTTAGATGAACTAGAATAAGAAGAGGATTTAGATATCCTAACTAGGTTTAAAGAAAGATATACTAAAGGATGTTATAATATAGCGATAATAAGGTACTTTCTAATAGATAGACTATATACACTAAACCAGTTATATAAAAAGTGGTATAGGCAAAGACATAATAATAAATAGGAAGACTTTTATATATAGCTAGATAAGAAAGTTGTTTAAGACTAACCTATTATGGAGAAATACATAAGTTATATTAAGGGAGTATTAATTATAATATTAAGAAACCTAGAAGAGGGATCTAGGGACTAGAGAAGTAAGTAATAAATTTTAGTACCTATAGTAGAGATACTAGTGGTTAGGTTAACTAGGTATAGGTTTAAACTTAAAGGTAAAGATAAACTAAGAGTTAACCTAAAACATATAGTATATTATATACTATTATGGATAGCTTATATAGATAACACGTGTAATATATATAGAGCACTAAAAGATAAGAACCGGAAGTACCCAGTAAGAATATATTAGGCACTAGAGGAAAAGCGGTTTAGGAATACTAAGTATATATATAGATAGCACCTAGTAGAAGTATAAGGTTAGGGAGACTTAATACTTTAACTAGAAAGATTCCTTACGGAAAAATACCTAGATAGATAGTAGTAGTAGAAGTGCCTAGAGAACACTTATCTATAGTATATAGAGGAAAAGAAACGAACTAAGTATTGGCTTAAGTAGGACTAAGTATAAATAGAATCTAGCAGCCAATAGTTAGGAAAAAGGGAGGCGTATAGAACCAAAGGGAACTAGTGTTAGAGCCTTAGACCCTTAAAGGAATTTAAGGTTAATACCTAAATTTACAAGCTAAATAGTAAGATTAGTAGTTTAAAGTGTTAGTAGATAGTAGAGTAACTAGGAACCACATATTACCAAAGGTAGTAGAAAGAATAGGGTTACTATATAGACAGAAGGAATACCTATATCCACTTATAACAATTTTAGGAGATTAGATAGCCTATAGAGAAGGTATTATTAATCTTAAAATAGGACCTATTTAGATAACTATTAAAGGGAAACTAGTTAGAATGTCTTTTAATATCCTACTATTAGGATAGGATAAGGCGATACTAGGAATGCCTTAATTATAGAAGTATAATCTAAAGATTGATTAGGTTATAGGTTAGGTTAATATTAAGGATACTTAACAGCGTAAAGTGCGATAGTAAACCAAGTTGGTATAGTACTAAGTTAAAGTAATATATAAAGAGACTAAACGAGGCTTAAGTTATATACTAAAGAAATACCGTAAGTATGGTAAGAAGTTATGGTTACTAGAAAGTAAAAAGCTGTTAAAGTATATAGTATAGGACTATAAAATAGAATTAAAAGAGGGAATAAGTTTAAAGTTCTTTCTAATCTATAAGCTTACTAAAACAGAGTTAGTAGCGCTTAAAGAGTTTATCTAGGAGAACTTACGTAAGGGATATATTAGACTGTTATAGTTATTAGTAGGATATCTAGTACTATTTATCCTAAAGAAAAACAGAAAACTTAGGATGTATATAGACTATAGATAGTTAAACAGCATTACTAGGAAGGATAGGTATTTTTTACCCTTAATTAGTAAAATCTAAAATAGGATAGGTAATATAAAGATCTTTACGAAGATAGATCTGAGATGGGCGTACTATTAAATTAGGATTAAGGAAGGTAATAAATAAAAGGCAGCCTTTAGGTTAAAGGAAGGACTATATAAACTATTAGTTATATAATTTAGGCTTATAAATGTACTAGTAATGTTCTAAAAGCGAATTAATAGTGTATTAGGAGAACACCTAGATGAGTTTATTATAGTATACCTTAATAACATTATTATCTACTTAGAGAATAAGGAAGAATATAGAGAACATATTAAATAGGTCTTAAAGAGACTACAGAAAGAATAGATACTAGTAGTAGTTAAGAAATGCAAGTTCTTTATAAGAAAAACCGATTTTGTAGGATTTATTATTAAACTAGGAAAAATTAGTATGGACCTAAAGAAAGTAAAAGCTATAGTAAGTTGGCACAAACTAGAAAACGTTATATAGTTAAGGTCGTTTCTAGGGTTTTGCAACTACTATAGGAGGTTTATAGTATAGTGGTTAAAAAGCATTAAGCCGTTTATAAGACTAACAAAGAAAGAGGAACTATAGGTTTAGGGTAGCGAATAGAAGGAACTGTTTTAGGAACTTAAAAAGCTGTTTACCTAAGAACTAATTCTCAAGATCTATTAACCAAAGTTAGAAACGGTTATTGAGATAGATATATTAGACTTTATATTAGGAGTATGCTTACTATAGAAGTATTAGGACGCATGGCATCTAGTAGTATACTATAGTTAGAAAATAACACTACTAGAGTTAAACTATAATATCTATAACAAGGAGTTGTTAGGTATAGTTATAGCACTTAAGAAATAAAAAGCATTTTTGCAAAGTATAGAGAAACTATTTATAGTTAAAATAGATTATAAGAACCTTACAGGATTTCTAATAATAAAGGAACTTAACTAAAGATAGGTTAGATGGGCGGAAATGCTTATAGAATACTATTTCGAAATTCAGTATACTAAGGGTATAGACAATGCACGAGCAGATGCTCTAAGTAGAAAGGCTAAACTATAAAGTGATAAAAAGCTATTAGGAGCTTTATTGTGAAAGGATTAAGACGGATTAATTAGGTATAACTATCTAAGGATTGCAGCAACTAAGGAAAGTCAAATTTATAAGTTATTAAAGAGTAATTGGACATAGAAGATCTAAAAAGTATAGGTAGAGGATTTAGACTTAAAGCAATATGAAAATAGAGAAGTAATATATATGCCTAAGTCTATTATAGAAGAATTTATTAAGGAATCCCATAAGGGAATAATATAAGGATATAATAGAGCTATAGGCTTAGTGTTAAGACTTTAAAAGGAGTATATTATTTAAGGAATCTGGGGACTAGTAAAATAAGTTATAAAGGAATATTTAGATTGCTAAAGGAACAAACCAATAAGGTATAAGCTGTATAGAGAGCTATAACCTATTAAGATACTAGGAAAACTATGGGAAGTTATATTATAGGACTTTATTATTAAGTTACTAAAGTTAAGAGATCCTATTATAGGACAAGATTATAACGCGATTTTAGTAATAGTAGATAAGCTAATAAAGTGGGGATACTTTATAGCATACACTAAAGAGATATTAGTAGAAGATGTCGCTAGAATCTATATAAAGGAAGTGTTCGCAAGATATAGAGCACTAGGTAAGATTATATTGGATAGAGATTTAAGATTTATAGTAGTATTTTAGAAAGTGTTTCTAGCAGAATAAGGAGTTTATGCAGTAATATCTATAGCGTATTATCTGTAGATAGATGGATAAATAGAAAGACTAAACTAGATACTAGAGTAGTATTTAAGGTATTATATTAATTACGCATAGAATAATTAGGTATTGTTATTACCAGTTATATAGTTTGCATACAATACAATACTATAAGAAGAAATGGGGATATTACTATTTAAGGCGAACTACGGGTACGAACTAAGAATATTATTATCACTATATTAAGTAAAGAAAATAAGTAGTATAGCTAAACAAAGAATAGAGATGTTAATAAATCTTTATACAGACCTTATAGAAATAGCTAAACTAGTATAAAAACGAATAAAAAGGTACTATAATGCTAAAAGATCTAAGGGACCAGATCTTAAGGAGGGAGATAAAGTATGGCTACTATACAAAAATTTTAAGAGTTAATGATTAAGTAAGAAGTTAGACTATATTAGACTAGGACCTTTTAAAATTATATAAAGAATTTTATTAGTTATATATAAGTTAAACCTACTAGCTAAAATAAGGATCTACCCTATATAATATATTATAATGCTAGAACTAGCACGTGGAGATATTAAGCTACCAGTTTATAAGGCAGACATATATAGAGGGTAAGAGGAAGATAAATAGTAAGTTTTAAAGATTATTAGTTATAAGGACGTAGAGGACGAAACGTGGTATAAAGTAAAGTGGATAGGCTATAGTGAGACTACCTAGGAACCACTAAGCAACTTAAAGAACGCTATAGGAAAGGTAAAGGAGTATTAAAAGAGAGTAGGTTAGGTAATATTAATAAAAAAGGATTACTAAAGAAAGAGTTACCTAAGGGGGACCTAAGAGGAGCAATTGCTAAGCTACTTAGAGTTGTTTCCCTTATAGGGGGAGAGCTAGCCCTTTTGTTACCTAACTTATTAAGACCCTATTAAACTAGTTTCTACTCCTTAGAACAAACCTTCTTGCGGATATATTTAAAACGTTAAAGACAAGTATAAGCTAGACGTTAGGCTTTAAGGACGCATATAGACTTTTCTAAGGTATATTAGACTATAAGCAACGCTAAGGCTAGCTTACCATTAAGCTTTATAGTGGTAGATTAAACATAAGACCCTAAGATAAGTTACTTAGGGAACTTAAAAACTGTTAAAAGTTATAGGACGCGTATATTTAGCGTTAAAGATAGAGCGAATGTCGCAGGACAATTAAACGTTTGCTTTAGTGCACTTAGAGTAAAAGGAGGGTTGCTAGAATAAAGGACTTGCTAGCACAACGTATACTAACCCCTCTTTAGTATAATAAGAGTAAGGGATTGCCATTACTTCGCCTAGCAATAGTATGGAGGAAACCGTATAAAGGTAACGCTTAACCTAGGAAAGAGAAGAAGATGCTTTAGGTATAGTAAGCAAGGATATTAACTAGATTAATTAGACGGATATTACCCCTCTAGTAGATAATTTAGAGATGTTAGGAATCTTTAAGGACAAAGATAAAAAGGAGGGAGATAGTGTTACGGATGCTTTAAGTATAATATTATAACTACTTAGGGAAGAGTTGCAGGAAGCTAGTTGGTTAATATAGGCATAGTCTAGGATGGAACCAGTAAAACTATATAATAAGGAATAGTAACTAAGGTCATATAGTGTTAAATACGTTAACTGTGTTAAACAGAAGGGATGTTATATTTAATATAGACAACACGTACCTTATATATAAGAGAGGGTTTCTTAAGAGTACGGTTGTGTATTTAAAGGACCTTAGTCCCTACCGTAGATAGTTCTCTCCTTATAGTAAATCTTAGAATATAATTAGAGTTAATCTGTTAGGCAACTACTCCACTAGTTATTATTATGTTGTTAATTTGTTCTTACCTATATACCTAGCCTAATAATAGGACCTACCATAGTTCCTACTATAAGGTTCCGTTATAGTTATACTAAGTTCTAAAGCTTTCGTTCTGCTATAGTTGTGGCCTCTAGGTCTCTAAATATCTATATTAGTTGTTCTATAAACCCGTTTTAACTAGTAAATATATACTATACGTCCTGGTTAGTAGTTGTTATGCTATTAGCCTATATTTCCGTAAGATACGGTTTAAACTATTTAAGTGCCCTCCCTGTTAGGAACAATTCTGTATAGGCTACTTAATCCAATAATATTGCTAACTTCGCTCCTTCCTATATTACCTTAAAGTGCATCTGTATAAGAAATCCCTTAAGCTTTAACTTTTCTCCTAAGAACCGTTTAATTAAAGGTAACTTAATCTTTACTGCTCCAATTCCATTAATGCGTTCTTTGAGTATCCTATTATTGTCTTATAAGTGATTAACTATTTCTTATAATTAATCTTGCGTAACTACCTAAGAATCCGTATCTGCTATATTAGTGTCTCCTAGTCCTGAGGTTGTGGCTGTTGCTAACGCCGTTATAACTAGTACTTTAGGTAGCATATTGTTTAATCTTATTTAATACTGTAACCTTGGTAGTAAATATGTAACAGAACCTTATAGTAGGAACTACAGTGGGTTCTATTATTAGGCTAGGTATATAGGTAAGAATAAATTAATAATATAATAATAACTAGTGGAGTAGTTGCCTAATAGATTAACTCTAATTGTATTCTAAGATTTACTATAAGGAGAAAACTATCTACGGTAGGGACTGAGGTTCTTTAAATATATAACCATACTCCTAAGAAATCCTCTCTTGTACATAAGGTGTGTGTTATCTATATTAAATATAATATCCCTTTTGTTTAATATAGTTAACGCGTTTAATACCACGTAACCTTAGTTACTATTCCTTATTATATAGTTCCACCGGATCCATTCTAGACCGTGCCTATATTAACCAACTAGCTTCCGCTGACTCTTCTCTAAGTAGTCGTAACATCGTACTTAAAGCGTCCGTAATAGTAGATGCCGCCCCTACTATTTTAAAGTTAAACGCCCTAGACTATAGGTAAGAGGTATAGGTCTAACCTATCTATAGAGGAGATAGAAAAGGAGGCATATATACTATATATAAAAAATATAGAGTAATAAATTAGTAAATTAAAATAGGCTAAAGATATATATAATAAAGTAAAGGAACTAGTAGAGCTTAAGGAGTAGGCGTAGGCGTAGGAGTATAGTATTAGCATATAGGGCGTATATGCATAGTATATATAGAGCAAGTATTATATAGAGTTTTATTACTATAAATAAAGAATTAATTAATATGGGTCTATAGCCCCCGCGCCTAGTATTAGGTATATACCTAGCCTATTTGCCTAGCAAACTCTACTAAAACTCTAATAATATATGCTATATACTGCGTATATAGTGTATAGGCCTAGTATATACTAGGACTTAACTAGTAAGGTGGGATAAGTAATAGGCTCTATCTGTGTTGGGAGTGGCTTATATAGAGTACAAGTATAATATATATAGTAGAATAAACTAAACTTACTAAAGCTCTTACTACTACTGCGGCGGCAGCTGGTTATTTTTTTGCTCTCTATGCTAAATATTAATAGTATATATATAGAATATATATAAAGTAAACCTACTACTTTGGCGGCGTATAAATAGTAAGGGGGATTCCTTATAGTTACCTAGGGGGGTTAGGCCGTGCTGTATATATAGTTAGTATATACTAAATATATATAGGTAAAATACTAACCTTATGCTTTAAGCTGGTGGAGGGAGTAGTAGGGCTAATGCGCTGTTTCCCTTATATTAGCATACGCCTAGCATAAGTGCGTGTTAACCTATAGTTAGTAGAAGACATTAGGGGTTTATATATATATAGTATATACGCGTATAAGCTAGCAATATAACTAAGTAGTAGTTTTGGTAATATATATATAGGGGTTATACTAAATTAAACTTTCCTAGTCTCCTAAATATAGAGTTAAGTATTAGTTTCGGAATTGGGTAGTAGCCCTAGTGGTAGCCGTACTTATTCCTTATACACATTACCCTTAGGCCTATAAGTACCTTTAGGTTTAAAATTAAACTTAGGGGGAATAAGTATATAGATAGATAGATAGATATATTGGGGTATAGTGCATATATATAGAAGCAATACTAGTGCTCTTACCTTACAATGGAATTGCCTACTAAATTAGGTGGTAAACCCCTAGTTCTAGGTACTGTATTTAATTAGCTTAGGCTAAGTATATGCGCAGTATAGAGTGGATATATATAAAGAGTATATAGGTATCTATATACTCTAAGATCCTAGACCCTAAAGGGCCACGACTATATATACTATTAGCGATGTATATATAATATATAGGCATAGATATACCTAGGCTTATATAGGTATTTAGTATTCTATTAAGCACTAGAGAGAATAAATATTATAGACAGCTTAAGTATAATATTACAACTACTTGGAGAGGAGTCGGCGGAAGCTAGTTGGTTGATATAGGCACGGTCCAGGATGGATCCGGTGGAACCATATGACGAGGAATGGTAGCCGAGGTCACGTGATGTGATCTGTGTAATCTATGTAATCTATATAATCTATGACGGAGTAGATAGAGCACACGTACCTCATAGAGCGAAGGGATTTCTTAGGCGTATAGTTGTGTATTTAAAGGACTACAGTTCCTACCCAGATAGTTCTCTCTTTGTAGTAAATCTTAGAATATAATTGGAGTTAATCTATTAGGCAATTACTCTACTAGTTGTTATTACATTGTTAACCTGTTTATATTTACATACCTAGCCTAATAATAGGACCTACTGTAGTTCTTGCTATAAGGTTCCGTTATACATTTACTACTAAGGTTATAGTATTAAATAAAGTTAAATAATATGCCACCCAAAGCACCAGTTACGATACTATTAATGGCAGCTACTACCTTAGGTGGAGATACTAGTATGGCAGATATGGATTCTCAGATGGTTACGCGAGGTTAGTTATAGGAAATGGTTGATTACTTACAGGATAATAATAGGATACTTAAAGAACGCATTAATGGAGTTAGAGCAGTAAAGGTTAAGTTACCTTTAATTAAATAGTTTTTAGGAGAGAAGTTAAAACTTAAAGGATTTCTTATACAGATGCATTTTAAGGTTATACAGGAGGGAGCGAAGTTAGTAATGTTATTGGACCAAGTGGCGTATACAGGATTGTTCCTAACAGGATAAGTACTTAAGTAGTTTGAACCTTATTTTACCAAAATATAGGTAAATGGTATAATAACTACTAACTAAGATGTACGGTATATATTTACTAGTTGGAATAGGTTTGTAAAACGGTTAACGCAGATATTTAGAGACCTAGAGGCAACAACTATAGTAAAATAAAAGCTTTAGAACCTAGCACAATAAACCTTAGTAATAGAGTATATAATACAGTTTTAGACGCTAGCTATGTAGGTTAAATAGAATAATAAGGCGCTTATGGCATAGTATAAATAGGGACTTAAGGCTAAAGTCTAGGACGTAATTATCCTAATGGAAGATGCGGAAAGTCTATAAGACTTAATAGATTAGTTAATAAAGATTAATAATAGGATCTATTAAAGGGAATAAGCTAAGAAAGGGTAAGATAGAGTTTCATAGTTATATAAGGCGTAGAGCATGTATTAGCAAATATAGAGCTAAAAACTATAGAATGGCGCAGAGCTAATGGACCTAAGCAGTACTAAAGAATCTAAGAGATGGATAAAGAAACTATAGAAACCTAGAGGTTAAGGATTAAGTAATTATAGGACTAGGGAGTAAAGGCTAAACTAGGGATCTTAGTAGCAGAAGACGTTTAGGCGGACTCTATAGCAAGAAAGATAGTTTAAAGATGGAGCTTGCATAAATTGCGGAAAATAAGGTTATTTTACTAGAGACTGCAGAGGTAGTTAGAGTAATTACGTGGTAAAGGGCACTAGGTCGTTAGAGTATAATAATATAGATATAGGGATGTTGCGTAGGACCAAGGAGTGTTCAATTAAGTACTTTGCGTTTTATTATAATAACGCATACTAAATTTATAAAGACGCTAAGTATAGCGCAAGCTATTAGCTGTAAGAGCTAGAGTTAAGAGGGCTTAAAGGAACTAGAGAGTTAGATAAAGAATAAGATTAACTCTATAAGCTAGATTAAGATGTTAAAGCAATATATGGATAAAGATTAGCAATAATAATGGAGTTAGAGTACTTATTAATTAATAGCGATAAGGAAGAAAATGAGGCTAACTGGGAGCACTTATACCTTAGTAACGTAATAGAAGCAGAGACTGAAAGTGTTACAGAGTAGGTATAAGCCGGGATACAATGCACTAAACGAGGTAGTAATTGAGAAGGCTATGTATATGTAACTATGCATAGTTAATATAAAGACATTGGATGAAGAAGAAGAGTCTTTGTGTACCAGGTACGGGTATAAATAGGGGCTGTAGGGGAACGTGCGTAGGTGTCTTGGGACGAACGTGAGCACGGGTCAAGAACGTCAAAGACGCGCAGAGACGTGAGAACGAGTAAGTCCCGTGACAGTACCCCCCCCTTACTTCCAAGCTCCTGCGAGGCGTATCGTATCGTATGTATACCAAAAAAACCTATTATAGGGGAAAAAAAATTTGTTAGCCCTTCTCCGCCCTTCTACATCCTGCGCTGCGCAGGCTCCGCTAGTTCGGTCCTTCTATGTTTTATTATTAGGCCACTAACTTCTCAGGCCTGAAGCATAGCCCAGCTTCTGTTGCTAGCTATACTCCTATCCTTGCCGCTTGGAGACGCTTTGCTGAAGCTTATTTAGTCCCTTCCTCGCTTCTAGCAGCTCTATGGTCTTCCCTTGTTATCCTACTCCAGGTCCCCCTAAAAAATAGCCCCGATTTTTGGTATAAAATAGGCGATTTTGGTCTAAAATAGGCGTTTTTAGGTGGTATTTATGGCTTATTTGGCAGTATACTACGGTCGGTACAGTGTTTATGGTCATGGTATAGGTCGGTATTGGTTCGTATAAGGCTCTTGTTGGTGGCAGTACGGTGCCAGTGTTGGGTTTGGGGTCGCAGGCATATTGGCGCGATGCTTATCGGTTCACGTAGCAGTACGATGCAAGCGACAGGGTCGGTCCAGAGAGCTATGCTCTATCTGGTAGGGTACCTAGGGAGCGAGGCTCTACCTAGTTGTGTTTGGGTCGTAGGCTTATCGGCACGATGGGTTATCAGGGTTGTTTTGTAGGCGTATTGGCACGAGTCTTGTCGGTCCGTAGGCGTATCGGCACGGAGACTTGTCAGATTCGTAGGGCAGTAACGGTGCTTCGGTAGAACGGCAGTACGATGCTAGCGACTAGCAGTACAATGCGAGCGCAGGTTAAACCAGAGGGCAGTAACGTGCCTGTTCGAAATTGGTAGTAGTAGGGTGCAAGCCAGGTCGTCTCGTAGGCGTAATGGCACGAGGTCTTGTCGGCAGGTCCGTATGCAAATTGGCGCGGAGTCTTGTCGTACCAGATCAGAGCCCTAACGTCCTAGTCTACCTGCAGCCAGCAGCTCCTGTTCCTACCCTCGCAAGGTGTAGAAAGGCATGCTCCGCAACTAGTAGCCCTAGGCCCGCTAGGTACGTAGAAATGGGATCCAATGTAGTGTTATGGAGTAGGCACGAGCCGGGATACAATACACTAAACGAGGTAGTAATTGAGAAGGCTACGTACACGTAACTATGCGTGGTTGATATAAAGACATTGGATGAAGAAGAAGAGTCTTCGTGTGCTAGGTACGGGTATAAATAGGGGCTGTAGGGGAACGTGCGTAGGTGTCTCGGGACGAACGTGAGCACGGGTCAAGAACGTCAAAGACGCGCAGAGACGTGAGAACGAGTGAGTCCCGTGACAGAAACCACTATAGAACGCGGATTAGTAATGGGTATTATAACACCGTTGGATATGGCATCTATTACTTTATAAGACAGAAGGAGTAATATCTAGAGACGGTTAAGCAAGCAGATGACTGCTAGTGCTAGCTTACTACTTATAAAAGGTAAAAGGCTATAGGTCCAAGATTCTTAAGAGGAGATAAGGAAAGCTCTAGACTTGCTAGACGCGACAAGGACAGCTTAAGAGCCCATAATGGATGAAAACTAATGGGAAAGAGCAGCAACTTAGTTTAGTGATAAACAAATAAGTATAGGACGTAAGTTTAAGAACTATGAGTTTGGGGAACAAATAAGAACGTTATTAGGAAGCTAAGATTTTAAGAAATAAATAAGGACTATAGCAATTTTAGGTAAACATAGTGTTTAGCCTAAAGATTAAAAAGTTAATACTAAGATTAGGAAGTAAGATGACTTTAAGGATTTAGCTATAAGACGCAGAAAACAGGAAACTATAGATAAGTTTAGGTAAAGAATTATTGCATAGCAAGAGCAAAAGCTAAATAAGAGGTTAGCTATGCCAGGTTATATAAGGGACAGAGCACCTATATAAAGAGTCACTAATAGGCCGAGTGTAGGGACGCCTAGGGCAAAATGGTTAGATAAACTAGAATAAGAAGAAGATCTAGACATTCCAGTTAGATTTAAAGAAAGACATACTAAAGGATGTTATAACGTAGCGATAATAAGGTACTTTCTTATAGACAGACTATATATACTAAACCAGTTGTATAGAAAGTGGTATAGGTAACAACACAATAATAAATAGGAAGACTTTTATATATAGCTAGATAAAAAAGTTATCTAAGACTAACCTATTACAGAAAAACGCATAAGTTATATTAAAGGAGCATTAATTATAACGTTAAGAAACCTAGAAGAGGGATCTAGGGACTAAAGAAGTAAGTAATAAATCTTAATACCCATAGCAGAGATACTAGTGATTAGGTTAACTAGGTATAGGTTTAAACTTAAGGATAAAGATAAGCTAAGAGTTAACCTAAGTCACCTAGCGCATTATACACTATCGTAGATAGCTTGTGTAGATAATGTATATAATATATATAGGGCACTAAAAGATAAGAACCAAAAATACCTAATAAGGATGTATTGGGCACTAGAAGAAAAGTGGTTTAGAGACGCTAGGTATATATATAGATAGCACCCAGTAGAAGTATAGAATTAAGGGGACCTAATATTTTAACCTAGAAGATTCCTTACAGAAGAATGCCTAGACGGATAATAGTAGTGGGACTGCCTAAAGAACACTTATCTATAGTACGTAGAGGAAAAGAAATAAACTAAGTATTAGCTAAGAGTGGACTAAGTATAAGTAAGATCTAGCAGCTAATAGTTAGGAAAAGGGGAGGTATACGGGACCAGAGGGAACTAGTATTAAAGCCTTAGACCCTTAAAGGAATTTAAGGATAATACCTAAATTTACATATCCAGTGGCAAGATTAGTAGTTTAAAGCGTTAATAGATAGTAGAGTAATAAGGAACTACATATTACTAGTAGCAGTGGAAAGGATAGGGTTACTATATAGATAAAAGGAACACCCATATCTACTTATAATAATTTTAGGAGATCCAATAGCCTATAGAGGAGGCATTATTAATCTTAAAATAAGACCTATTTAGTTAACTATTAAAGGGAGACTAGTTAGAATGTCTTTTAATATCTTACTATTAGGAAAAGATAAGGCGATACTAGGAATACCTTAGTTATAGGAATATAATCTAAAGGTTAATTAGGTTATAGGTTAGGTTAATATTAGAGATACTTAATAACGCAAGATGCAATAGTAAACCAAGTTAGTATAGTACTAAGTCGAAGCAATATACAAAGAGACTAAGTAAGGCTTAAGTTATATACCAAAGAGATACCACAAGTATGGTAAAAAGTTATGGTTACTAGAAAGTAAAAAGCTGTTAGAGCATATAGTATAGGACTACAAGATAGAGTTAGAAGAGAAAACTAGTCTAAAGTTCTTTCTAATCTACAAGCTTACTAAAGTAGAGTTAGTGGTACTTAAGGAGTTTATCTAGGAGAACTTATAAAAGGGATATATCAGACTATTATAGTTATTAGTAGGATATCCAGTACTGTTTATCCTAAAGAAAAACAGAAAACTTAGAATGTGTATAAACTATAAATAGTTAAACAGCATTACTAGAAAGGATAGGTATCCTTTACCCTTAATTAGCGAAATCTAAAACTAGATAGGCAACATAAAGATCTTTATAAAGATAGATCTAAGATAGGCGTACTATTAGATTAGGATTAAGGAAGGCGATAAATAGAAAGCAGTATTTAGGTTAAAGGAAGGACTATATAAGCTATTAGTTATACAGTTTAGGCTTATAAACGCACTAGCGACATTCTAGAAGCGAATTAATAGTATATTAGGAGAACACCTTAATAATATTATTATCTACTTAGAGAGTAAGAAAGAGCATAGAGAACACGTTAAATAGGTCTTAAAGAGACTATAGGAAGAATAGATGCTAGTAGCAATTAAGAAATGCGAGTTCTTTATAAAAAAGACCAATTTTATAGGATTTATTATTAAACTAGGAAGAATTAGTATGGACCTAAAGAAAGTTAAAGCTATAGTAAATTGGCAAGAACTAGAGAACGTTACGCAGTTAAGATTATTCCTAGGGTTTTGCAACTACTATAGGAGGTTTATGGCATAATGGTTAAAGACTATTAAGCCATTTACAAGATTAATAAAAAAGGAGAAACTATGGGTTTAAAATAGTAAGTAGAAGAAACTATTTAAGGAACTTAAAGAGTTGTTTACCCAGGAACTAGTCCTTAAGATCTACCAACTAAAGTTAGAAATGGTTGTTAAGATAGATATATTAGACTTTACATTAGGAGCATGTTTGCTATAAAAGCATTAGAACGCATAGCATCTAGTAGCGTACTATAGTTAAAAGATAACACTACTAGAATTAAACTATGACATCTATAACAAGGAGTTATTAGGTATAGTTACAGTATTAAAGAAATAGAGAGCATTCTTACAAGGCATAGAGAAACTATTTATAGTTAAGACGGACTATAAAAACCTTACAGGATTCCTAACGATAAAGGAACTCAACCAAAGATAGGTTAGATAGGCGGAAATGCTTATAGAATACCATTTTAAAATTTAGTATACTAAGGGTACAGATAATACATAAGCAGATACTCTAAGCAGGAAAGCTAAACTATAAAATAACAAAAAGCCGTTAGGGGCTTTGTTGCGAAAGGACTAAGATAGATTGATTAGGTATAACTATCCCAAAGTAGTAGTAATAAGAGAAAGCTAGATCTATAAATTACTAGAGAGTAATTAGATATAGAAGATCTAAGAAGTATAGGCAGAGGATCTAGATACAGAATAGTATAAGAATAGAGAAACAACCTATATTCCAAGGTCTATTGCAAAAGAGTTTGTTAAGTTATTCTATAAGGGACTAACTTAAGGACACAATGGAGCTATAGGCTTAGTATTAAGACTTTAAGAGAAGTATATTGTTTAAGGAATCTAGGGACTAGCGAGATAAGTTATAAGAGAATGTCTAGATTGTTAAAGAAATAAACTAATAAGGTATAAGCTATACGGAGGGCTATAACCTATTAAAACACTAGAAAGACTATAGGAAGTTATATTATAGGACTTTATTATTAAGTTACTAAAGTTAAAAGATCCTATTATAGGACAAGATTATAACGCGATTTTAGTAATAGTGAATAAGCTTATAAAGTAGGGATACTTTATAGCATGTATAGAAGAGATATTAGCAGAGGATGTCGCTAAAATCTATATTAAGGAAGTGTTTGCAAGACACAGAGCACTAAGCAAGATTATATTAGATAGAGATCTAAGATTTATAGCAGTATTCTAGGAGGTATTCTTGGCGGAATAAGGAGTTCGCGTAGTAACCTTAATAGCGTATTATCCGCAGACGGATAGACAAACAGAAAGATTAAACTAGACACTAGAACAGTATCTAAGGCACTATATTAATTACGCATAAAACAATTAGGTATTGTTACTACTAGTTATATAGTTTGCATATAATGCAATACTATAAGAAGGAATGGGAATATTACCATTTAAGGCGAATTATGGATATAAGCTAAGATTATTAATATTGCCACATTAAGCAAAGAAGACAAGTAGCACAGCTAAAGAAAAAATGGAGACTTTAATAAATCCTTATACAGACCTTAAAGAAATAGCTAAACTAGTATAAGAGCGAATAAGAAGGTACTATAATACTAAGAGATCTAAGGGACCAGATCTTAAGGAGGGAGATAAAGTATAGCTACTATACAAAAATTTTAAGAGTTAACGACCAAGCAAGAAATTGGATTATATTAGACTAGGACCTTTTAAAACTACGTAGAGGATTTTATTGGTTATATTTAAGTTAAACCTACTAGCTAAAATAAAAATTTACCCTATATAGTATATTGCAATATTAGAGCCAGTATATGGGAATGTTAAGCTACTAGTCTATAAGGCAGACACGTATAGAGGGTAAGAAGAAGACAAATAGCAAGTTTTAAGGATTATTAGTTATAAGGATATAGATAACAAAATATGGTACAAAGTAAAGTAGATAGGCTATAGTAAGACTACTTAAGAACTATTAAGCAACCTAGAGAATGCTATAGGAAAGGTATAGGAGTATTAAAAGAAAGTAGGTTAGGCAGTATTAATAAAGAAGGATCGCCAAAGAATAAGTCACCTAAGGGGGACCTAAGAGGAGCAATTGCCGAGCTACTTAGAGTTGTTTCCCTTGCAGGAGGAAAGTCTATTCTTTTATTACCCAGCTTAGACAGACCCTATTAAATAAGTTTCCACTCCTTAGAATAAACCTTCTTATAAATACGTTTAAGGCGTTAAAGATAAGTGTAAGCTAGACGCTAAGCTTTAAGGACACGTGCGGACTCTTTTAATATATATTAAACCTTAAGCAGCGTAGAGGCTAGCTTATTATTAAGCTTCTTAGCGGTAGATTAAATATAAGACCCTATAATAAGTTACTTAGGGAACCTAAAGACTATTAAGAGTTATAGGACGCGTATACTTAGTGTTAGAGATAGAGCGAACATCGCAAGACAATTAAATATTTGCTTTAGTGCACTCTAAGCAAAAAGAAGGTTGTTAAGATAAAGAACTCGCTAGCGTAATATAGACTAACCCCTCTTTCGCACAATAAGAATATGGAGATAGTATTATCTTACTTAGAGATAATATTATAGCAATAGTGCAAGACTAATAAGCTGTAAAAGAAGAAGAAGAAGCTTTAGGTATAATAAGTAAGGATATTAACCAGATTAATTAAACAGATATTATACCTCTAGTAGACAACTTAGAGATATTAGGAATCTTTAAGGACGAAGATAAAGAGAAGGGAGATAGTGTTACGGACAGCTTAAGTATAATATTACAACTACTTGGAGAGGAGTTGGCGGAAGCTAGTTAGTTAATACAGGCACGGTCTAAGATAGATTTGGTAGAACTATATAACAAGAAATAGTAGCCGAGGTTATGTGATGTAATGTATATAATCTGTATAATCTATATAATCTGTGACAGAGTAGATAGAGTATACGTACCTTATAGAGCGAAGGGATTTCTTAGGCGTATAGTTGTGTATTTAAAGGACCACAGTCCCTACCTAGATAGTTCTCTCTTCGTAGTGAATCTTAGAATATAATTAGAGTTAATCTGTTGGGCAACCACTCTACCAGTTGTTATTACGTTGTTGACCTGTTTATATCTATATACCCGGCCCAATAACAGGACCCACCGTAGTTCTTGCTACAAGGTTCCGTTACAATAAACAGTTTTAAGGCGCTATAATGCATTAGCCTTATATATATACTCTATATATATAGTATATACTTCTTACCTGTGATAAGCTCTCTAATTGGCGTGTTATTAGTAGTTGGGTTAGTTACTATATATAGTAAGTATATGCTAAGCTACTATATTAATATAGTAGTATATATAAGCACTACTGTACTTATTACAGACATGCCGGTAATACTATAACCATATTAGTAGAGCCGTAGATACTGCGTATATATAAAATGTATGCTTAGTTAAGCGGTGAAGACATAGCTGTATATTTATGTGCTATTAACTGCAATATTGTACCTAAACTTTAGCTTAGCATATGCTATATATAGGGTATAGATAGGTAATATATACTATAGTATTTACTAAGGAGAGTATAGAGGCGGCATTAGTTGGGTCTAGTATACGCTTAGTATATGCCTATACAGTATATAAAGCTATATATACTTATGTTGTCTTAAACCGTGACAGCTAGGGTTATATATAGTTAGCATATATACTAGATATGCAATTCTATATACATTTATATCTTCCCCCTATAAGAGCTGCTGTAGTATATACTATAGTTATTATAAGTATATGCTGTGTATATATAATTATATAACTTAATAGGTGTTACCTAATTAGGATTTGGATTTAGAATTGGACCTATAAGGCATTATAAGTAGGTATATATACTGACCATAGTAATAGCTAAAGGTAGATAGATTTATAGTAGAGGCCACCTATAGGTTGTTAAAATCCGTAATTATTAGGTTGCTTATAGTGAGTATATACGCGGCGTATGCAATTATTAAATTAGTTATTAAAAATTCGCCTTAGTCTTTTTATTAGTATATATAAGGCCTATACCTAGGTTATGCTATATATACTTATAGCATATGCTGTAATATTATAGAGATAAAGTTATAGTGTAAATATTGTTATAGATATGCTACATATATATATAGGCCATATTTTAATAACTAACTACTATTACCTTATATGGCTATATTAGCGCATATGCATAGCATATACATAAATTACGTACTATAATATCTGCGATTTATAGATTAACAACTTTACATTTTCTATTTATTTAAATTACATGTGCATTGCATATATGGGGGCTAAGCGTGGTCTGAAGCTGGGTGTGGTCCGAAGTTAAATTTGAAGTTCGGACTATGTTGAACTTTTGGACCACGCCGAGTTTTTTTCGGACCACGCCGAGCTGTAACCCCAAATGATTGCATGGCGGGGCTCGACCGCTGCCGAAACTTGTCCTGCGTGCATTGGCGATTTTACATGACCAACATCTGCCCACCTCGGGCTTTTACTAAGAGTCCGAAAAGCTACTCCATTCTTCCACTCATTCACACGGGTTCCTGGCCTCCCCGTTATCATCATCGCGCGTTTATTTGGCGGACTCAACCTTTAAACTCTGTCCGCATTAATATATGAGAGAAATGTATATAAAACAAAGTTCGCCGCTGCACAGCAGCAGCATTATCACGCACCTGGTTAGACAAAACAAACATCACTCAACCTCCATTGAAACTGCATTCATATATCTACTCATTCCACCTGCACTGGACTGACTATGAATTCTTCTATAGCTTCTTCTGGGCCAACGTCCGCCGACCAAGCACCCACAGCAGACAAGCCGGCTCAGTCAGTTGACGACCAATATGAAGATGCCGAAAAGAACTATCAACCAAAATCCCTGAAGTTCTAGACAATCATGATTGGCATGTATCTGTCTATTTTCCTCGTCGCATTGGATCGGACCATTATTGCGACCGCCATTCCAAAAATCACTGACGAATTCAACTCCATCGAGGATGTCGGCTGGTATGGTAGTGCCTACATGTTGACTGCCGCCTGTTTATTTCCCATTTCTGGCCGCATCTACCAGCTCTACTCGACAAAATGGGTTTTCCTTATTTCCCTTGTCATCTTCGAGGCAGGCTCGGCCCTCTGCGGCGCCGCCCCCAGCTCTGTCGCCTTCATTATTGGACGTGCTATTGCTGGTCTGGGGTCGGCTGGCATCTTCACTGGCGGCATGATGATCATACTTCCACTCATTCCCCTTCGCAAACGCCCTACTTACACCTCCTTTTTCGGTATGGTTTTTGGTGTTGCATCGGTGCTTGGCCCTGTCATGGGCGGTGCCTTTACCGACAAAGTGTAAGTCGACGCGGTGCCTAGCAAGCTCTTTTGCTGACTCCTCTTAGGACATGGAGATGGTGTTTCTACATCAACTTGCCGATTGGTGGCTTTACAGTCCTTGCGATACTCCTCTTCCTCCACATCCCATCACCCAAGCACGAGAAGCTCACTGCTATTGCCCAGATCAAAAATCTTGATCCCATCGGATTTTTTTTCTTCGTTCCGTCCATGGTATGCTTCATCCTCGCTCTTCAGTGGGGAGGCTCCACCTACTCTTGGTCGGCACCGAAGATCATCGGCCTCTTTGTCACCTTTGCCGTCTTACTCGTCATTTTCATCGTCGTTGAGGTCCTAATGCCAGAGACTGCGACGACCCCAACCCGAGTCGTTCTGAACCGTTCCGTTGCTGGCAGCATGACTTTCATGTTCCTACTCTCCGGAGGGTTGATGTCCATCGTCTATTATCTGACGATTTGGTTCCAAGTCGTCAAGGGCGACTCAGCCATACACTCTGGCGTCAGCACGATCCCATTGGTCTTTTCCATGGTCATCCTGAGCATCCCGACTGCCATTTTTACGGAGAAGATTGGGTACTATGTTCCGGCCCTGCTGCTTTCCCCAGTTCTCTGCGCCACTGGCGCTGGTTTGCTTTCAACCCTCACGCCGAGCTCAGACCACAGCAAATGGATCGACTACCAGGTCCTTTACGGGTTCGGCCTTGGCTGTGGCTTCCAGACTTCCAACCTGGCCCCGCAGAACGTTTTGCCACGCGCTGACGTCCCTCTCGGCATGGCCATGATGTTCTTTATGCAGCAGCTTGGTGGCTCCATCTTCCTTTCTGTCAGTCAAAACATCCTCTCGAACAAACTCGTGGACCGCCTCTCTGGGGTTGCGGGCCTCGACGCCGAAGCTATTGTCAATACGGGTGCGACCGATCTGCGCAGCGTTGTGCCGGCGAGCGAGCTTAGCACTGTTGTAGACGCATACAACTACTCACTGACCCGAGTCTTCATCATGGCTACCGCCCTGAGCCTCTGTATGATTCTGGGATCCCTGGCCGTGGAGTGGAAGAGCATCAAGGGGAAAAAGGGCTCTGAAGGTTCTCCGGAGACTGAGGAGGCCAAGCTGAAAGAGGGCAAGAGCGAAGCCTAGAGTCAGAGTGCCTTTGGACGGATACAGTGGCTCAAATGAGGGGATGCTTCCCAGCGAGACTAAGGAGAAGCAGGTGTAATAATAGAAAGCGTGGTTGATAAAGGCGTTTAAAAGATAGAGAGTTTGGTCAAGTATCCAGCAAGATACCAATTTTGTTTATCGAATATTGTCCACTTAGGCTAGATTCTCTCATTAGCATGTATACTGATCCCCGTTAATCACACCTCGTCGGGCCGCACTTTGCTGTTATATGAGCAAGCTTCGAATTGCTGATTGGGATTTTTTATATCGCTAGCAATTAGTCGCGCTTGACACCACGCAGGCTTTATTATGGCATCTAAGATTAAAGTTACTCCTAAGTGAGTTTCCCTATGTGCAGATGAAGCTATATTTGTAATAAAATATAGCTAACGTTGAGCGATTAGAGTATTAAGTCGTCTAACTCCTAGATCTCTATTAGATGCTATCTACGTATAAATTCGGCATTCCTATACTTCTTCTCGTCTAGTGCCTAGTATATTCTCGTAGGGTATTTCTGTAAGGGATATTATTGCGGTCACCTCGGGCTGCCCTCAGGACAACCCCCGGACGCCCCTTGGATGGTCGCCGGTCACGTGCCGGATGCACGTGCCCGTAGTATATAGTCTCCACGATCCCAGAGGCCTCACCTCCTTAAGGATTTGTCTCTCTTACCAATCTATCCTGTTCCATAATCGTGTTCTTATAGCCCCCTGTCTATAAAGTCCCCTTATATTTAAATCCTTCCTACTCTATTTAGAAGGGTAGCTAGCTTAAGAACTAGATTATTTATTTATATCTTTTATTTATATCTACTATTCCTCCCTTAAAAAACTTTACGATAACCTAAACGGAAACTCTATAGATACTTTATAGAAAGCCGTTATATTAAGGTAAGAAGGTCCCTCTAATAGCGAGAGATTGTAATAATATAAGCCTTTAGGTAAGATGGCTAAATAAGCCCTAATACCTAAATACACTAAGAGCTTAAAGACTCTTATATACTTACGGTTACCGTTAAGGAAAATATAAATACCCTTTATAACAGATATAACGCTCCTAAAAAGTAACTAGAATTCCTTTAGCCCTAACTAAGCTAATTAGAAGACTAAGCGCTAGAGGCAACTCTAAGATCTTCCCCTAAGCTAGAAATACTAAAGAAATATACTAATATATTTAACTAGGGACCTAACTAGAACCCTCCCAGAAAACTACCGGCTTATAATTAGTATAGTAGCGGTATATAGACTGCTTATAAGCTAAGCGGGCCTGCCCCTTTAAGTAATCTAATCTAAATACTAACTTGACCTAAGGCTTATTAGGAAATCTATATTAGTTACTAGTACTAATACTACCTCTATAGCTAGAGCTTCCCTAGGCCTAAGTTTAGAAAGTTAAAAGCCTTATACTAATCTCCTTTAAAATAGATATTAGGAAGCTATTATAAGGCTCTTAAAAGCTATGCGGGAGAAAGCTATTAATAAATATATTAGAACCCTTTAAGGGCAAATTTAGATCTAGTAGGGTTTAATTTAAGCTAGATAATTTTTTTTAGAACCTAGCTAAGGCTATGGGCTTTTTATGGGCTTTTTAGTACCTATTTAAGGAGGTATAGAAGACTTAGAAAGGTATTTACGCAATAAATAGAGAAAGAATATAGACTAACTAGTTAAGGCCTCTAGTAGTTTAAAACTCTATTATAAACCTAGCGCCTAATATTTGGATAATTAGGTTTATAAGGTGAACAACTTTTTTAAAATGCTAATAATATAAGATAATACCAAAGAATGTATATAGTAGATTATTAGTAAGATTAAAGACTAATTACTAAACTAGATTGCGCTTAATTAACTTAATAAAGAGTAAATTACTATATAGCTATAGCTGCAGACCTTTCTAAAGGATTGGACCTAAGATCTATATATTATATAATATAATAATATAGAATAATTCTAGAATAGTATACAGCTAGACCGTTAAGATTTCCGCCAATTTATAAACTTTATAGAAACTTATGCTTAATAAATAGATCTAGAACCCTTTAAAAATAAAAACAGTAGCGTCCATAAAAAGGAGAAAATTAGATTTATTTAGGCTAGAATTAAGCTAGTAATTTATAATAAAATAAAGCGCATAGGAGCCCTACTGCGGATTACTATATATACGGATTTTAAATAAGCGGTTTTAAATACTAAGGATATGGTAAGAAACTAGACCTCTTTTAGTAAAAGGCTGGGGGGTAGTTAAAAGCGCAGGCACTTTAATAGTAATATAGGGCAGACCTAGTCTTTAAAGAAGCCGTTCTTAAAGAGAACTTTAGAATAGTTAAAGCTAGAAGCCTTAAGCAGTAGGAAAGATTCCTATAGCCAACCTAATACCCAGTTAATACCCTTATGGAAACACCTTAAAAAGCTAAAAGGAAATTCTTATTAAAAAAATAAGTAAGGTAATAAACGTTCTAATAAACCAAAAAAAGAGAAGCCCTAGTTATAGATGTCTCCTAGCTATAATTAGGGCAAAATATAGAAAGGAAGACTCTCTATATTACTATTAAGCTAGAAATAATACTCCCTATAGGCGAGATACGTTAATTCTAAGTACTATATAATAGCGGCGCTGGAATTAATCTTATATAATATAATTGGACAAAAGGGTATAAACTTATCCTGTTACTAGGGTGGCAAAAACCTATTATAGGCTTCCTAAATAAGTATTAGATTAAACTATATAGCGCCTATAAGCTTATAGTATTAGTGGCCGATATATATAATTATACTAAGGTAGTTGGCCTATAGCCCTTCTAGGTAGCTAACTTTATAAGTTATAACCTTATCCTCAGATATCCTTAGCTTGCAAAAGTAGATCCTAAAATATGCTTTAAGATAGAAGTCTTTAAATAGTAGAATAATAAAGAATTGGAAGGGCGTATATTACTAATAAGCTTAAAAGATATTCTAGAAGATATAGCTCTAGGCAAAACAGTATACGCTCTATATCTAAAGGAGTATTAGATTTAACCCCTACTCTATAGTAAGATAGGTATAAAGCCTAGTATAGGTAATAACCCTTTTTAAATAAATACCTTATAGGGAACTACTGGATAAGTCGCGGAGATACTGTAGGGAGGCGGCAATCTTAAAGATCTTATAAGATACGTCTACCGCCATAGGTTACTCTAGCTTAAGTAATATATAAAAAGTATACTATAGCACCTTAAATGCTACGTTAAAGAATTCCCTACCCTCTACTAGCTACTATATAAAACTGTTTAATATATAGTGGCAACTATATATAAACAGCTACTATAGCGCGCGACGCTACCTATAAGCGTTTTAAGAGAGCTTTAGGACCTACCTAATAATAATATAGAGGATAAGTATAACCCTAACCTATTAAATATTCCGTTAGGCCTAAGGGACTTACTTAGGGTATTCTTAGGTAGGTAAATAAAAGTCCTTTAGCGGAACTTAGAATATAATTATATAATTAATCTAAAAGAAGGTAAATAACTGCTAAACTTTTTTATTTATAATCTCTTTTATAAAGAGCTTAAGATCCTATAGAAGTACCTTAACGGCTTATTAGAAAAGGGATAGATTTAGCCTAGTAAGTTACTAGCAGGCGCGTTAATTCTCTTTATCCTAAAACCAGATAGAACTATAAAGCTATATATAGACTATTATAGTCTTAATAAGATTATAATTAAGAACCATTACCTACTACTACTAGTTAGTGAAATGTTAGATTAACTATTTAGGGTAAAGATCTTTATAAAGCTAAATTTATAAAATACCTATTATAGGCTCCGTATTAAAAAGGGGGATAAGTAAAAGACTGCTTTTAAAACCTAATACGGCTACTTTAAGTATTTACTAATACCTTTTAGGCTAGCTAATGCGCCTATAATATTCTAATTATATATTTACAGAGCCTTAGAGGGACTAGTTAACTGTATATATATTATCTATTTAGATAATATTCTAATCTATTTAAAAGATAAGGATTAGTATAATTAATACGTCTATAAAGTGCTAGAACGCTTAGATAATTAGTACCTCTACGCTAAGGCGTTAAAATATATCTTTAATACTAAGTAGGTTAAGTTCCTAGGTTATATTATAACACCTATAGGCGTAGTTATAGACCTAGTATAGGTATAAATAATCTAAGAGTAGCCGGAACTAGAGAGCTACTAGGATATTTAAGTGTTTTTAGGCTTTGCTAATTTCTATAGGCGCTTTATTTATAACTACTTAGATATTGCCTAGTACCTATTTAACTACGTTACTAAAACTTTCTAAGACCTGGCCTAAAATGTAAAAAGCTTAAAAGTGGGAAGGAAGAAAACTAAAAGGGACCAACTAAATAATATAAACTATAAATATAGCCCAGAAAGTTCTAGGAAGCCTTATAGAAACTATATATAAAGTTTATAAAAGCTCCACTACTATAGTATTTTAACCTAGATTAGTTACTAATAATAGTTACTAATATATTAAATTTTGCCTTTATTAGTATCCTATTATAACCTAATAGGTATCTAAACACTACCTAGCTCTACTAAAGACTAGTAGTATTCTATAGAGGAAAATTCTAAAGGCCTAAAGTTAGGTATTATACCCACGATAAGGAACTACTAGCTATAGTTAACTGCTTTAAATAGTGGTAATACTACCTTAAGCACGCGAGCTATACTACTTATATACTCTTAGATTATTATAATCTATACTACTTTATAACTATAAAGGAGCTTATACCTTAATAGGCTAAATAGGCAGAGAAGCTTACGTAATTTAATTTTAAGATTAAATATAAGCTAAGGGAAAGTAACCCTGCTAATAAACCATTACAATGGCTAAACTATACTAAAGGCTTTAAAAAGGGAGAAAGAAAATATATAATAGATATTTTACTCCCTATATTATAGAACAAGCTCTAGGTATAAAATGCTTAAGCACCTATAGTTTTACGTACTAAGTCTTAGGTGGTATAAGCCCTATTAGTTTCTACTAACGTTCTAGCTAGTACCCGGTCCGTTACTAATAAGGGTCTAAATATACCTAAATAGGATATCCCTAATACACTCTTAGAACCTAGTAATATATTACCCTTAATTACTAAGCTATCCTCTTAAACTAATAGTAAAGCAATAGAGTAATTAGAACTCGGAGCCCTATAATAACTAAAGGACTTTAACCTTGTAGCGGCCTTTCTAATATACATATATTAAGAGGTTGCAAAATCTATAGTACTATCTAGTTTTATACTTAGAGCAGTATAGAATAAAATAGCTTTTACCTAGAAACTATCGAAAAGGTTAACGGATTTTATCTATAAGGTATAATAGAGGGACGTTTTTTATACTATCTTTAATGTAGAAGTAGACTGGAAATGTAATGGAAAGGAATCCGCTAGGCGCTACTATTAGAAACTAAGCCTAATAGGTCTACTACGTAGAAATGGTAAGGTTTAGGTGCTATAAGAAGTAAATCTATAATAGAAGATTCTTATAAAGAATTATAATAATCCTTTAGGTGGCCACTATAGTTAAGCTAAAATAGTGGAATTACTTTAATATAAATACTACTGGCTAAAGCTTAATTAGGAAGTAAAGGAGTATATTAGCTATTATAAAAAGTATTAAGTATATAAAATCTGAAGGCATAAGCTATGGGGTTAATTTAAACCTATTCCCCCTGCTAGTAAGCTATAGCAATATTACGCTATAGACTTTATTACGGATCTCCCACCCTTAAAAAATAGGCAAGGATAAATATATAATTTGGTTCTTATACTTATTAATAGGTTTTTAAAGTACATCCAATGCCTTTCCGTTAATAAGATAATTAATATATAAGCGCTTACCAGCCTAATTAAGGAGAAATGCTTTCTTAAAGTATACTAGCCGTACTCTATTATTACTAATAGGGGCAGCGTCTTTACAAGCCAGTTCTGGTTGGATTTATGCTTTTATTTAAAGATAGACCACCATTATAGTATAGCTTTTTATCTATAAATGGATAGGTAAATAGAATGCTAGAACTAGGAACTAAAGTCTTACCTATAAATATATTTAAACTATTAGTAAGATAACTGGTATAAGCTATTTCCGTACGCGAAATACGCTTATAATTTAAAGTAATACGCATTATATAAGTATACACTAATCCAGATTGCCTATGGCGTCTAACTATTTAGGTTTAATAGTATACCTAGTAATTACTAGCTAAGGCCGTATAATTAATTATAGGATCTTACCGGGAGGTCTAAAAATATCCACTAAAGAGTATAAGAGTACCTCTAGAAATAGGAAAAGTAATAGAAGTATATAAAGTAGAGCCTATAAGATACCTAAGAGCAGTAAAGACTTTGGTATAACTATAAGCACTAAAACAAGTATTTTAGAGTAGGCGATAAGGTTCTATTATATTTAACGAATATTAAGACCCGTTAACTATTAAAGAAGCTTAATATAAGATACCTAGGTCTCTTCTAAGTTAAGAAATAGATTAGTAAGTTAGTCTACTGTCTCTAGCTACCCCCATATATAGCCTATATATATTTAGTATTTTATATAAACCTACTAGAGCTATAGTATAGACTACTACTAGAAAAGAACTTTTGTCTAGGCCTAATTAAACATCCTAAGGTAGTAGGCGAGCGGTATAAGGTTAAAGCTATACTATGCTATAAGTCTGTTAAAAACAAGCTTTAATATAAAGTTAAATGGCTAGGTTAGCCCGCTAAGGACTTTATATAGGAACTAGAGGATTACCTTAATTATTGCGAAGATATTCTAAAAGAATATTAGGACTAAGGTCCGGAATCTATAAATTGTAGAAAGTGCTCTAATACTATAGTGTTATCGCGACCTATAAAGAAAGCTCGTAGAAAGAGTAAATAGGTTAAATTGGATATAGAATAGATAGGCTCTAAAAACCATAAGGATTAGGGCTACAGCCTAAGGTAGAATAGGTCCTTAGCCTTTTTATATAATAGTATAGAATTAATAGGGGTAGGATAATAAGGTATAGCTAGAGCAGAGATTCCTAAACGCTTAATACCAATATTTGGTCTAAACTAATACTAATAAAGCTCTTAGGGCGTTAGCTTATAGTTAATAAAGATACGTTTAAGCCCAGAATAAATAGAAACGTTAGCTGGCTAATATAGTCCGGAACCACCGAGACCTTACTACGGCAACTGTTAGTTACCTATCTGCTAGGTACCTAAAGGGTAACCTACTTAATACCGCATTATATTATGCTCTTTTAAAACTTAACGTGTATACATAAACTCTTTCCTATAGTAGACAGCGACCTTCTTCTTATTACCCCTATCCCTTACCTTATCCTTAGTATACTAGCCTTGCTATAAGCTTTACAGTGTAGGAGAATTGACCGAGCAACTTAATTCTAAATCTATGGAAATCAGGTGGAATATATATATAAAAGGGGTAGATAATAGAGGGGTAATTAACCAAGTTAGTAAGTGAGTTGGTAAGCGAGTTAAGGTAATACACTGGTGAGACAGTGGTGGTTTGGCAGGGTACCGTAGTCGGTTACACTTGCTCTTATATTAGGCGTTACTAGCTGGCTTGCTAGGAATTATAGATAGTGTAAATAGCTATAGTATAGTCTTGAATTTAACCTAGATGTTTAGTATTAGCGCTAGAATAAGAGAGAGCCTAGGCGATATAGTAGTTAAGGATATTAAAGAATCGTCGCCACTTAGGCCTAAGCTATTAAAGCTTAAAGTCAATAATAGAAATCTATTAAGAATAGAAAAGCTTACCTTAACGTAACTATCGCTCTTAGTATATATGCATTAATTATAAGGACTAACGGTGTTAAACCTTATATAATAGGTCTTATTACAAGCCTCCAGAATTCTCTTATTAGACTTCTGGTTTTTTAAGAACGTATAGGTAAAGTTATTTAGGTAGGACTAGTACTAGTTGCGGGTTAGTGGGGATTAAGGTTCTATATACAACGGCAGGGCTAAAATACGCTAAGGAATTGGCTTAAAAGAGTAGTTAGTAAAAGAACAAAGAGGTATATTAAATTAATAATGGAAAAGAAGAAAATCTTAACAATATATTAAAGATATGTCTAAAATTGGATAAAGGTTAATAATGGGAATGTCATGGAACCCGACCGCAGGGGCCTCCATAGGAGAGCCCCGTGCTCTCGTATATACCTCGCGTACAGCTTATGTCAGCTACGCGTGGGTATATCACCTCCTTACGCCCTCGACCCTTACGATCGATCGCGCAACGTCTTGTAGACTCCTCGAATACATACGTTCAGCT
>Ga0307507_10000791_pt1 | contig 69972 bp, 21 predicted proteins | sample 7_EM_MG_FD_207223 | JGI IMG/M metagenome (GOLD analysis project Ga0307507, IMG submission 207223) | Populus trichocarpa ectomycorrhiza microbial communities from riparian zone in the Pacific Northwest, United States - 7_EM | ecosystem: Host-associated > Plants > Roots > Unclassified | place... | reverse complement strand
GGTGTAACTTTATAGCTGCTGCAATACACTTAATAGACCAATCAAATAGAAAAGCTACCAGAATTTAATAAAGCTGCCATTGAGGGATTCGTTTCGGCATAAAAGGCAAGTATAAGTGTATCAGGCGTGGCAGGCATACGATTTGTATGGTAAACTCACCAAAAGTCGATGTTGTGTGTGCGTGGCTCGCTTAATTTGATTTTCGCAACACTTTTGCAAACCACAATAACGAAGATACTAAGGCGTTGGCAGATCCGCCTCTATATATTATAGTTAAATTACGTGCCTTAGTTAGATATAATAGAGTTAGGTAATCTATATAGTTTATAGACTTTGCAGAGGAAGGTATTAGCAACATTGCTAATAGCTACGCCTTTAGTTAGAACGTAGTGGCGTTCTTTTATAAGTCGATATATTATTATAAGGATATTTTTATAGGTTCGGCTATGTTATTTATAAGGCGGTAGGTTAATAATGAAATCTATAGCAATATCTGCCTATCAGCGTATAGGTACTGGTAGAGGGTGTAATAGTCCTTAGTACTTTATATAAAATGCTTTAGCACGCTTATAACCCTAGCAGGCGCCTATAAAGCGTTTAACTAAGTCTATTATTTTGGGCCAGAAGTAGTATTAGCTTAGGAGCTTATAGGTCCCTCCTTTGCCTAGATAGCCGCTTAACCAGAGGTTATAGGCTATTTAGATTAGTTGCCGTTATAGGTCTTCTAAGTTAGGGATAAATAGACGGCCTCTATAATAGAGCCTGTTCTCTTTTACTTCTAAGGCTGCTATATTAATCTAGCCTAAGCTTTAGAGATTAGTAGATAGCGTACGGGTACTAGCAATCTTTATGGCAATTAGTTAATATAGTAATGGGTTAACAGAGATATTATATACTACAGTAATAAGCTTGTAATTTCTAGGGTTAACTTTAGTTCTATAGTATAAAGCTAAGGTGCAGTTAGCTCCATTATAGGTAGCATACCTAAGGCCAAGTTCCGTGCTTTTAGCATTATCTATTATTGGAACTAATTATAGGGGTTATCTTTAGACTAGGGAAGGTCTTATAAGCGGCGTATTAGGCTATTAGGCTTAGTGCCTTATATTCCTAGCCTATATATAATTTTAAAGTTAAAACTAGAGAGGAACTTATTCTAACGTATTTAGTATTAGTTTAGTTATTTTATAGTTATAAAGTACTTAAGGTTATAATAATCTATAAGGACCTTAGTTAGCTAGTTAGGTTTTGCTAAAAAGAGTTCTAGTTAGAATTCCTTAAACGCTTTTATAATTACAAGGAGTTCCTTATTATAGATCTTATAGTTATATTCTTATAGTATAAGCTTAAACAAGTAGAATATAACTAGATAGAGAAGACCGTTATTACCTATCTAAGAAAGGACGCCCGCGTTAACATAGTCTAAGGAGTTAGTCTTAAGATAAAGTTATCATCCTAGTATAAAGTGGGCTAGGATAGGTGCTTTAGTAAATATATCTTTTAAGTCTTAAAACGCCTTTTTGTATTTAGGCATCTAGATAAAACATAAATATGTTTTTCTTCCTTTCGCGGAAAGGCCCTTTATTCGCATTATTGCTATAAGTAGTGCTATAACACCTAAGAAGTTGTATATAAATTTTTAATAAAAGTTGGCAAAACTAAGGAAGGCTTATATATCCTTAATATAGGTAGGGGTTTGCTATCTAGTGATTATATATACTTTTTTAGGGTCCATACGGACACTTTTAGTAGTAATAATTAGTCTAAGGTATTTTACTTCTGTAACTAAGAATTTATACTTCTTTAAATTAATATAAAGTCCTACGTCTCTAAGGCGCTATAGGACCTTTTAAACGTGCTTGGTATACTTAGAAGGGTTATTACTATAAATAAGTATATTATCCAGGTACGCGGAGAAGAAGTCGTTAAGGTAGTCCTATAAGGCGTTATTAATATAGCTTTAGAAGCTGCCTAGGCCATTATATACGCTAAAAGGCATAACGGTGTATTTAAATTGGCCAAAGCGTAATATAAATACGGTTTTCCATTTGTCACCTTCCTATATTTAGAGGCGGTTAAAGGCGGCGATGATATTAAGCTTAGCATAGATTTTGGCTTAGCTAAGCCATTTAAAGGTCTTGTATATAAGCGGTATGGGGTATCGGTTCTTGATTATAATAGCGTTAAGTCCTCTATAGTTAATATAGAATTAAATACCTCCTCCTAGCTTTTTAGCAAGGAGGATAGGGGCGGCTGCTAGGGATATACTAGGACAAATAAACCCTTTGTTAATGTCGGGACAATATTATGTGTGGTTACGTGGTCGTCACGTGTCGCCGCGGCACTAGCGTGGTGAGGAGCTTTAAGCTCTTCACTCTTCCTCACTTTATTATCAAATACAATCGAACAATATCATACTAGCTACAAACTGTAACTACGTGATATCACCTTGTGTTACTAACACTGATCAGTGGTTAACTTCACTGTTATACTACAGAACAGCTAGGTATTTTACCAAGAAGAGACGAGCCACTGTACTAGTGCTACTCGTGCTAGAGGAAGCTGTCTTTTAAGGTCAGAACTGGTCCTAAACCTTAAATAGAACTCTTCTACGAATCTAAGGATCTAAAGGCCAGAACTGGTCCTAAGCCTTTCCTAGATTATAGATTCTTGCATCTATTATACAGAATAATACGCTTTATAAGTCTTCGCGATTTAAGGCTAGAACTAGTCCTAAGCCCCATAATCGCAAATACACGTTATAAATGCGTACTAAACAACAAACGCGTACCAAACGATAATCCCTACCCCAATAACACTTCCCTCCCCCCGAAAACATGGCTACGCCTACCTTAAACAACTAGGAAGACTCCTTACTACTAGGGGTAGCTTTGTACGTAAAACTTATTAATAAAGATTGGGACGAATTTACTATTAATATAATAACTTATACCGTAAAATAAGTTAACGGCTTTCTCCTATACCGTATTATATTCTACTAAAGTAAACACTACGCCAATCTACAGCTGTGGGAATATTTTAGGGAGGATTTTGTAGGATGGACCGCCAATACCTGGGCACTTGGCAATGTTGATATTATTTAGGATTTTTGAGACTTCCTCTATAGGAATGGGGTATATATTGCTGAGAACGATAATCCAATTACCAGTAATATTTAGGCCGTTATTATTGGTATAGAAGAACTAGTATGGACGGAAGCTGAGATTATACATTATATGTAACTATAGAAACCTAAAACCAACCCATATTCTTTAGAAGGCAGCTTTAATTTGGAATGGAACCCCTAGAACGCTAATCCTCTATTCCAGCCAACTGGTGAGCCTATACTACTAGAGACGCAGCAACCTCTATAAGAACTTCTGTAAGAACTTCCGTAAGAACCTCCGCAGCAATCTCCGTAGTAATCTCCGTAATAACCTCCGTAACAACCTTTGTCTTTAGTTCCCTAGTATCTACTAATTTAACCCGCAACCTTGACTACTGCCCCTTAACTTAAGTAAGTATAAGATCCCCTTGCTTTGCGATTTAATAACCTTTAAACTCTACCACAGCAAGATTAGGAGAAAAAGTTTGGTGGAGAATTGTACGACATTCTTAATATTAAATTACAGGTTTCCTATGACTATTGCAACAAGATTGGATTGCCAGAGGTTTAACATTATAGTGTATTTTTAGTTATGCTTAAAGATCGTGCTAGTAGCTTCTATTATAGCAAGATCACTGGAAGATTATATGACTTAAGATCTGTAATTGGTACTGCTATTCGCTCTTGTAAGGCATAGTAATTCTACTTTAATAACTACCCTTAGCAGGAGCTTAATTACGGCAAATATAACGGTTATAATGACGATTATAATAACGGCTAGTACTGCACTAATCCCTCCTACGGATGAAGTGGGTATAGACAAGGCTATCGCAGAGGCTCCGACTACCGTGGAGGAGGCTCTTATGGAGGATCTAGTGGAGGTAGATTCTGGAATAGAGCCGGATATTAACAAGGGAAGCAATTGGAACAGTATAGTTACGTAGGCAACCTATAAAAGAAGAGTTGCTAGTGTTAGGACTATATTAGGACTGTATCAGAACTAGGTTATATAATTCTTAGGCTATATTTAACTTACGCTCCACTAGCTCTATAACCCTATTTTAACAACACAGTTCCCTAGTCAATCTACCTAGGATTTCCTAGTTTACTACTTGGTTAACTACCATTTCTTTAGCAAATTTTGGGACAGCAAGACTTATATTACAATGGCAATAGTAAGTGAAGAGGATTGATATTTATTACGCTAGTTAAGCAGTATTTGTATATAGATGGCAACCACAAAATAAGAGTTGCTAGTGTCGGGACAATATTATGTGTGGTTACGTGGTCGTCACGTGTCGCCGCGGCACTAGCGTAGTGAGGAGCCTTAAGCTCTTTACCCTTCCTCACTTTATTATTAAAAACAATCGAACAACATCATACTAGCTACAAACTGTAACTACGTAATATCACCTTATGTTACCAACAGTTAAGGTGCTTGTTAATATACTTTTTAATAACTAGGAGTTCGTCTTTTAACATTAGGTAGGGTCTCTTATATAGCAGCGTTTTTCCTTATTTAATATTAATAGTATAGTTATTAGATTAATATAGGGGGAGTATATCTACGCTCTTTTGTGAGCATATATTAATAAAGTCATAGTATCTCTTAGGGAGGAGCTTATAGAGTTCCTTATTAGTAAGTCCTTTTTTAAGCTTTATAAACTTCTTAAAGTCTAAGGGTGTAAGTCTATAGAGTTCTGCGGGGGTATTATTTTCTAGGAGGTTAACTATATCTATTCTATTACTATAGAGGATATAATCCTAATCTTTATTAAGCTTATATAGTTGTAATTAAAAGGCTGTGGCAACAGTCTAGCCTTTCCTATATACTATATGGTAGAAGGCCGCGGCGCTTATATAGTGGCAGTTAGTTATAGGTGGGGTAATAAGGGTTTCCTTAGGTTAATATCCTAGGGAGTAGATAGAGGCGGCTAGGCTATACCCTAGGTAAGTCTCTCTATAGTATTTAGAGTTAAAGGTTACTTCTCTCTTTTACTAGTTAATGGTAGGGTTATATTATTCAAGCTAGTTCATTCTAAGAATAATAGGGTAGTTTATAAGTAGTATAATATAGGCCTAGAGCTCCTCCTAGTATCCGTTTATATTTAGGTAGAGTTGTGCTATATAGGTAATCTTTTATATAGTAAAACTACCGTTAGCAAGTTATAGGGCGCGGGCTTTAGCAAGGGGTAAGGTAGGTAAATTATAAGTACGCATAAATTAGGTATCTACAAATTTATTAGTAGCTCCGCAGTTAATTATAGAATGGGTTTTATATTATTTCTTAGCGGTAGTTCCCTCTATAGGTAAGACTATTTGCTTTTATCCTTCTATTTTTACTAAGCTATCTATTAAATAAGCCGATATATAGATCCCTCTATTATCAGAGTATCCTAACCTGCGACTTAGGGCTAGGACTTTACATATTCTACTTCTATGTCTAATTTTACTACTATTACTACATCTTTATCTTATACGGTAGCGGCGCGTAGCAACGTATTTAGTGTCTAGGGCATAGTGTTAGGTATTTAACGGTAGCTGCTAAACCTAGCCATTAGGCAGTTTAGGCTATAGCTATAATAGCCTTCTTAATGGCATCTATAGTAATATTTTAGCTTCTGGAGTAGCTTACGCTCCCCATCTAGTAGCTTCTTTAGGAAGGCTGGTATAGAGAGGTTAGTATTAGGACCAGTAGTGTTACTTAGGGTAGTAGGCGTTAGTGGTTTAGTAGGTCCAGAGGGCTTCTATAGGGAGGTCTTTAGGTAGGGGTTTGCAGTAGTAATCTAGTTTAGCCGTTATTTAATCTTCTATAGGGCTGCTACCATATTATAAATATTATTATAGTTGTGGCTAGTGGCTGCGTGACTAAGGCAATAAGTAACTTTTTTAAAAAGATCTTCCTGGTCTTTAGCGTTGTCTTAGGTAAGAACTCTAGTGTATTTTTAGAATTTAATATAGAACTTGTTAAATAATTTAGTAGGACTTATCTTTAGGGCGCGTAGTTTAGCTTAACTAGTAGCCACTAGGTTATGGTCGCGGTATATTTAGTTAAGGTTATTAAGGACTTCCTAGTAGGACTGCTACTTTTAGGGACTGCTAGTCTCCTATTAAATAAAAAGCCTATTAAATGGGATACCTTTTGTTTATCTAATAATATAGCTAATCTTAGTATCTTTTATGGGGAAAAGGTAAGCGCTCTAGGTTAGTTTTTTTATAGATTTATATCTTCTAGTAGCTGTATTCCTTGCGGTTACCCTTAAAGATTAGGGGATTAGGGTAGCGTGTATTAAACCCTATAGTAGTAGTTTAGGTTTAATTATTATAGCTTTTATTATTACTGCTGCTGTAGTAGGGGTTCCTATTAGGTAAAGCTGCTTAGTACTAACCTTCCATTAAGCGTTAAATAGATAAGGTTGCTAGGGGCGTAAAGACTTAGGTAGCATTATATACAGTAAAGAGGTATCTGGTATTGTTATAAATATACTTATTAAGCTAAGATTATAGGTATTTAATTATACCCTCTCTTTTAGTAATTATAGCAATAAGTATAATCTCGGCCTTCTTTAATTGTTAGATATCGCGTTTAGACACATAGAGGTTATTTTTAATCTCTTAGCGTATATTATTAGCGAGCGCCTTACAAGCTTATAGGTCTTGGATAATATTATAATCTTAGGCAGTACGCATCTTAGTTTATATAAGCTTTAGATAGTAGTTCTGTAAAAGGTAATAGTATTTATTAGGTTCTTATACTACCATTTTTATAAACATCTTAGCGTCTTATATCTTAATCTTAATAGGTAGTAGCCCTTAGCTTATTTATCCGTGGTTATATAGTTAATAAAGGATAAGACATTATTAATATCCCCTTTATAGTTGTTGTAGTCTTTTAAGCCACTAGGCTTCCCTTTAGGGGTTAAGGCTAGAGTTAATAAATTAAATCCTCTTAGGACTAATTAGTATTGTGGTTTTAATATAGGTATTAGGTTATTCTTTAAGTTTAACATAGTAGCTAGTAAGGAATTTTGTCTTACTATTATCAATTCTTTAGGAGTATAAAGTAAGGTAACTTGTAGACACGCTACTTCTAGCAGCGTCTGCGGTATTATGGAGACGTAGAATTGGTTGTAGGCTAAGCGTCGGTAAAGAAAAAGGCGCAACGTAATGTTATGGGATAGGGACGATGGCTACAAAGCGTATGTATTTGGGGAGTCTACAAGACGTTACGCAATCGATCGTAAGGGTCGAGGGCGTAAGGAGGTGATATACCCTCACGTAGCTGACATAAGCTGTACGCGAGGTGTACGCGAGAGCACGGGGTTCTCCTATAGAGGCCCCTACAGTTAGGTTCCGTAACAGGTTCTTCTTTTCCTAACTTGTTAAATATTTCTTCTTCCTCTATCTTCTTAATATTGTGGTGGTGTGATTTGGCCCCCTAGATTTAACATCTAGATTAGGCGTAGCTTTAGGAGAGCCTAGGCCTTCCACGTATTTTATATAGATCGGTCTAGAGCCCTTAGAGTCTTTAATAACTCCAATAGGGCTAACAGATATATAGTTTCTCTTTAATATACTTTTTTCTTCTCTTCTTACTGACCGCTTCCCTACTGCCTAATTACGACTAACTGACTAACTGACTACACCGTGACTTCCTATCTAAGAGAGACCGTACCCTCCCATATATTTTATAGCATTCTACGTAGGGACGATGGCAAGCTCTTTAGATTAGAAGTCTAGTGCTACATATACAGGAGACATATAGGAACAATCTGGAACTACAAAAGAACCAACGGACAGAAAAAGAACGCGTGGAAAGGGAGGCAGAGAAGCACAGGTATATTAGCGACCGGTGCGCAGCCACTACCATAGGAATAAACCAACAACACTTTCGGTCTCTGTACGGGAACGGTCGGTCTCCGTATAGGAACGGTTGTCGGAGAACAGCGATCAAAATGCGAGTGCATAGCGCAGCAGGACAGAGGATAAAAGAAAGGACTATGGTACGCCAGGAACGGTAGAGAAAAGTCTTCTATATTTTATTTACTATATTTATAACGGTCTATACAATTATTCTCGCGTTTATAGGAGCTACCTTTAAATTTATAGAAACAATGGCGACAGTACCAGTAAAGGGATTATCAGGGATATTAGGTCCATTCTACAATAACAGTAAAGGTGCTGGAAGGGGAGAGGAAAGTAAGCAGCCTATTAAACCGCGAGTCTCTCCTAAACTAGGGGATGTAATACTAACCCCAACTCCCATAATGTTAGGGACCGACAACTCTTAATAGATAGAGGATAAGGGTTACAAGGTCTACCTACCTGTCCCTAAAGAATCTATAGGTCCGCCGCATTCTACTAGACTACTAATAGAACAAGATAAGGTATATATTATAGCCTAGCCTATGCCGGCTCTAGGAACTCCCGGGACCCCTTACTTTATAGGATAAAACGTGTTGTAATTTGTTGAACAGTATAAGTGACTATGCATCTGATATTATATTACGGATAACAAGAAGCATTAAGGACTTCCAAAGTATTATAACTATTAGATAGGGATATGGATCCAGAGCCTACCTAAGTTTATAATTAGTAATTAAACGGAACTTATAAGAAAGCTTAGGATAAACTACTAAGAAAGTAACTACTTTTAATAAGTTAAAATAGTAGAATTCTTAGAAGCTTATATACTGTAGTATAGGAACAATCCACCCAGCAGTATACGTGAATACTATAGGCAGTTCACGTTAATCTCCCAAAAGGTTACTAAGGCTGGTAATTTGGAAAACCGTAATTAAGGGTACTGGTTCGCAAGGGGACTCCTATTTAAATATTAAAGACATGCTATAACTAAAACAGGAGCTGACCTGGATAGATAAGAGTCTTTTAACTTCCATCTAATAAGGAGAGCTGTAGAAGACAGGCTTAATTCGTATAAAGGCGTAGATTAGTTGTTAATAATGAATCCTAAAGAGCAAGGCCTTTATTAGCTAGTTAGACAATTCTGTAATTAGTAACCAGCCGTAACTAACTAAAGAGATACTGCCCTTTAACCGCCTATAGTCTCTCTATTAAGCGAGTTGGCAGGTACCTATTAAACGACTTAGGAAATAGACCCTAAGCTAGAGAGACTTACTAATTAACTCCGGAAGCTTAATCTTAGGACAGTTAAATTGGCGGGTGTTGTATCTTTAATACCATTCCTAGACAGGATTCGCCAAGATCTAACACGGTACACGCAGCTCCTAAATAGGGCGTTAGTACGGCAAGAACAAATAGGCCCGTGACTGGCACTAAATAATAACAGACCATAGCCGCCCTATAAGGGAGCGCTATAAAAACGATATAAGCCGGGCCTAGGAAGGTATAGAGGGCCGGGAAACTTTAGTATATACCCAGTATAAGCTTAAACATATTATAGATATAGGGGTTCCCACTATTTTATTAATTAGTGTCTATAGCTCTAGGAATTAGTTCGTTATAGTTTCCTATATATAAATAAGAACAACCAAATCTGCGCTAGAATATAAAAGCGCCTAGGAAATACAATTCCATATTTACTAAGCGATAATCGGATTAAGTTCCTTAAAGACTAGCTAAAGTAGAATGTAAATATTAATCCTAATGCTCTAGTAACAGGCGTCCAACTAAAGGCAGCTTTAGTAGAGCTTGTAGAAGGAAGTAACGCTAAAAGTAAGGAAGAACTCGGCGAGTCTTAGGAAGATATGTACCAAGTAGAGTTAATATACGTTAATTTAGTAGGAGCCACAACCCAGTCGCAGCCTACGCCACGGTTATATAATCTTAGGAAACCGCAAGGGGAAGTAAGAGTGACAAAACCGCCTTTAAAACCATCTGGTTAGCGACCGGCAGTAGTTTAAAATATACAACTAGGAGGATATATCCAAATCGCACTATAGCCCCAGCAGCAAGCTTCTTAACCACCGTTAAGCAATAATAAGATTAATAAAATAGACTATACTAAATAGCTAAGATAGACAGAGCAAATAGCGGATGCAATGATAATAGCCAAAGCACCATAACTAAAGCTAGTTAGGATAATGGATATACTAAAGGGAAACGTCCTGAGCCCAGCCGTAATAGCGGATAAGATTTTGTTAAAAACTATTAAAGTTACGGTTGGTAATTGCCTTGTGTATATGCCTAAGGTCGTAAGGCTATTCTTTAAGCCTCTCCTGCTACCCCTTACGGAGCCTTACTAACAGAAGCAAGAGGATGTTAAGGTATCTATATTGTTAGCACACCTAGCGTTCTATGCTAATTAGGCTGGCTTAATAACTGCTAAAGTAGACCAGATTGAACAAAAAGCTAAATTTGTCTAGTTTTAAAGATAATGCCCAAAAGTAGAAGCGTGGATAGGAGACGGAAGGGCTAAATGCTTAATTAACTCTAGAGCGGAGCTTAACCTTATTAAGGAAAGCGTGGCTCTATAACACAGCTTACTAATATTAAGTCTACCTCTATAACTACAAGGTGCACGTCTAATATCTACTAATAGGACTTAGTCTGAGTTTATTAGATTAGTGCATGCGGTCCCCATAGTAATAGGTAACGTCTTAATATCTACAATGTTCATTGCTGTAGGAGAAATGTTATATAAGGTAATACTTAGTAAGCTATAGTTAGTAAGGGCTAAACTGGCAATAAAACGCACCGCAACAGGTTAGGTATCTTGCATTATTTAATTAGAAGATAGCAGAGTTAAAACAAGGTTCTTAACGTCTTATAAGAATACAATATTCTTTAAACTAGATAAAGGCATTAGTATAGATAATAGTTTAGGAAACGTATAACCGGTGCGACTGCTGGGATTGTATCTGGGGTTACTTATAACCCGGCGCATTAGGATAAGAAGGATGTTAAGATTGAAGAGGAGGGAAATGAGGTGCGGCTCTAATACGGACGCTTGCCGTTTTGGATATCTGCTAGACAGAGCTATTAGCAGAAAGAAGACTATAACATTGGATAGAGAGAGCTTAACAGTAAAACATTAAAGAAAGTCCTAAAGAAACACTTAAGAAAGAATTAGAAGCTAGTATTTAAAGCAAAGGCTAGGTCCCTTATATATTGAATATTAAAGACAATAGATTTATTTATAATGTAAACGGAAAGCTACTAGAGTAAGGCCCAACAAAACGCCATAAACGTAGCAACTGCGTATAAATGAAAGGCAGACAAGGTCTACCTGGTTAATTTGTCGGCACCAGATAGAACAGTTATAGGAGGTATAATGGAATGGCGAGAGGTGGCCTTATGTAGACAGAAGGCATTAATCTAAGGGTTGCCTCTTAGTCCGTATAATTATTTCCTTAAGCCACAATATACTAAGCTGGCCCGTGGTATACAACTAAAGCCAGAACAATTAGAGCGCATAATTATAGGGGACATTTAGCCAAGAGAATAAGAGATCTTTAAGGCCATACTATTTAACTAAGAAGAGACGCTAGTATAAGAGTTCTCTAAGATGGGTCGTGTTAGCAGAGACGTAACTCCACCATTGAAGATTAAGACTGTGCTGTATAAAGTATAGCAAGTACCAAACTTTCCTATACTAAGGGCCCTATAAGGAGAAGTGATAAGCATATTACAAGAACGACTAGCTTAAGGGACTCTGGAATATTGCGAAAGCCTATATAGGAATCCATGGTTTCTTATAAGCAAGAAGGAATATAAGAAGTACCAACTAATTAATATAGCGATGAATATTAACTAAGTGACTATTAGGGACGCAAATCTGCCGCTATATGCTAATGAGTTTTCTAAGGAGTTTATAGGGTGCAAGGTTATGTCTCTAGTAGACTTCTTCTCTAGCTATAACTAACTGGAGCTTAATATAGAAAGCAGGAACCTAATAGCTTTTATAATACCTCTAGGGCTTCTATAACAAACAATAGTACCTATGGGAGGCACGAATTTAGTAGCCTAGTTTGTAAGGATAATTACTAAGATCCTAGAACGATACATCCTATACTATACCTTGCCGTTTCTGGATGACATTACAGTGAAAGGCCTACAGATAGTGTATAATGGAGAAGAGAGTCTTTTAGGCATGCGCAGATACATTCTGGAATATATTATATAGCTAGACGGAGTGCTTGCAGATTTAGAATAAGCTGGATATATAATCTTAGGCGCAAAGTCTTATTTCTATAAAGACGAGATTATAGTAGTTAGTTACTACTGTAATGGCAAGGGACGATATCCGGAGGAGTTAAAGGTCGTAAAGATTATTTACTAGAGAGACTGTAAAGATATTACGTCCGCCCAAGCATTCCTAGGAGTTGTCGTGTATTACTAAATATAGGTAGAAGACTTTGTAATTAAGGCAGAGCCAATCTTTTAACTGCTATAAGTGAACGTTCTGTTTATATAGGGCATAGAGCAGATTACCGCTATAAAAACTCTAAAGTATGCCATTACTACCGCACCCGCATTGGTTTAACTGGATTATAGTAAGGGGGCTAAGCTAATTGTTCTCGCCATTAATGGATGCAAGAATGGATAGGGGTGCGGCCTTATATAACTGGATATGCAAGGTCGTTGTCACCTATATTAATATAAGAGCGGCATCTGGTCTCAAGCGGAACAGAAATATAACTTAGGAAAGCTTGAGTGTTGGGCGTTACTATATACGCTAAAGAAGTGTTGCGTGTACCTATACGGCGTTTGCTTTATAGTGGAGATAGATATAAATACCTTAGTCGCGTAGCTAAATTATACTGCTACTGATTTACCTGGAGCCTTAATAATAAGATAGCTAGCTTGGATCCAGTTATAGGACTTTAATATTAGATATATGCCAGGGAGGAAGAATAGCCTAGCTAATAGACTTTTATAATAGCTACCTAATAGCGAACGACCTAATAAGCTAACTGAGGATATTAAAGAGTTTATTAACTATAAGCTGAGTGTCTTAGAATATACGGCTAGCCCTCTTAAAATGGAAGCGGGTCTACTATTAGAAGACTTATATTTGGAGGAATCTTAGAGGATTGTAAAATGGCTAGTAACCTTATAGCGTTTAGAGGAGATAAATACTAAGGAATTTAAAAAGTTTAAGTGGTATATACTGAGGTTTCTAGTGCGTGACTAATAGCTCTTCCGCTAACAGTCTAAGAATGTACTAATGTAAAGGGTAGTTGATAACAAGACTACTTAGTAGGAGATTATTAAGAGCCTTTATAATTAGAGTGGATATTGCGGATGGGAGGGAACGTATTAGAGGGTCTTAAATTGATACTAGTGGCTAGGGCTATGGGATCAAATATTATAGCATATTAAGTTATGCTTATAGTACTAACAGCGACAGCCGGGATAGGAAGAAGAAGTAATATACCCTATATAGGAGTCCACCTTGTGGCAATAAGTAACAGTGGATATTATATTTATGCTGCCAAACCGTCTCGGGTTCTAATACCTGGCCATTGCTTAAGAGTATATATCTAGATGGGTAGAAGCCCGGGCCCTTTGGAATAAGGATATAAAAAGTATAGCAAAGTTCCTCTACAAAGACGTCATCTGCTGATAGGGAGTGTTTGGACAGCTCTCTATAGATAGTAGAGGAGAGAATGCTAATATTACCGCTGCGCTTGCGGAGCTCTATAACATTAAGAGGGTTGTGGCTTCCGTATATTACCTATAGTCGCAAGGCTTTATAGAGCGAGGTCATAAGCCTATAGTAGACGCTTTGGTAAAGATAGAAGGCTTATAGCTAGACAATCTTTATACAGTCTTATAGGCAGATAGAACGACTGTTAAGAGGTCTATAGGAATAACACCAGTAAGGGTTATATATGGATATAAGTATGTCCTTTTTGTTAAACTCTACATACCCACCTAGCAGACGCTGCCTTGGGAAACAGTCCGGACTACTATAGAGCTACTAGCACTTTGCGCAAAGCAGTTTGACTAAAGAGACGCAAATATATAAGAAGCTGTCGCGCGTATAAAACAACTAAGAGTTGTAAATAAGGAGTATTTTGATAACACCTACCGCATTCGCTAGGACGGATTTAAGGTTGGAGATATGGTTATACTCTATAATATATAGCTTAAGCAAGACTATTTTAGCAGTTGTAAGTTGGATCTAAAATGGCTAGGCCCGTTCCGCGTACGTAAGAGTCACCCTTATAAAGAATAGTACTTAATTAAGGATCTCAATGGTATGCTATTTCGCGATTAAACTCTAGGGAATAGATTAAAGAGGTTCTATTAACAATAGATATCTAAGGTCCGTTAGGAGGACCGGCTTAACTAGTTAGGCAGAACTATACTATAAGAAATAATAGCAGAGCTAGAGCCTAAGGAGGATATTATATAAAATCCACTAGTATTGCAACGCCGCGTATTTTAAGAAGTGCGCGTTCTAGAAAGATTATTTAACAGAACTAAGTATAAAATGTTTAACTAAGGGACAGTCAAGTTCTGAGGTAGGGGAGGGGATATAGATAATAGCCGCGCAATCCATCTGTTTATTTGCCGTATTTTCTAAAGCTCTTTCTATTACGCTTTTTTATTTGCTTTTTTTAGTCACAGAAATCTAATACGTGTTGATAGTAAGGTAAGAACAGAAGAATGTTTGTATATAACCATCTAGTATTATTTACTGCAAAGATATTAGTTCCGCTTACCGCCTTTACTAAGCTAATAGCGATTTTCTATCCTAGGGATGGAAAATCATAATTGGTCTATTTAACGATTAGCGCTAGCAGAACTCCACACCGCCACTAGATTTAGTGGACCATTTATATTAGGAAACCCTATTAAGAACTTTACCTTTTTACCCTTAATAAACCTTAAAGATAACCGTAATTAGCTAAAGCACAAACCAAGCAGAATTAATAATAGTATACTTATTATATCTTCGTCTAGCAGACCACTGGTACTATATAAAGGAGCTAAGCAATAGATTAATAATGTCCTTATAGAAGTCAGAGGCTTTGTAGTTAATTGGCGTTGTATAGTGCTTATCCAAATCTATGACGAGATTCTGCTTAAGAGAGAGAACTACGCAGATGCTGCTAGTATGGTAGTTAATTTCGTTAATTATAATAATAGGTTGCAAGCATCTCTAGGAAAGGACACGTTCTTAATAATCTTTAAGGACATCTCTAATGTTAGTAAGATGGCAAAAGATTAAAGGAATTAGTGCAATAAAGCTAGAGAAACTATCCAAAAAGCCTAGAGATAGGATGTTCTTAACGGACTACTAAAACATGTAGTCTCCTACTACTTCCTTTCTACTGCCCGAAAGCTTACCGTCTACCTACTTTATAAAGTAACAGCGCGAGTTAATAAAGCCCTGGTTAAGAGGCTCGATCATCTAGAACACGGCATTAAGAATACTACTTAACTATAGCCGACCAACTTCGCGCTCGCGCCTAAAATGTTAGGAAGAGCGATATCAGATTAGGTGGTAAATAAGTATAGTTTAGGGAGACACTTGACTAGCTTCCTTGTTCCAAATAAGGACCTACTACTAAGAAGTAGGAGACTAACTACTATAGGACTAGAGGTTACCAATGTCGGAATTAAATAAGCGGGAGAGAGCTTAGCTCTTACACTATAAGCGCATTTACGATATACTTCCAACGTAATGAATCCCTTAGCTTTTTAGCCATTAACACCTATTTAAGGAGGAGGCGTTAGTATTATACTAAGCCCGTCCTAGTAAGGATCGCCTATGTTAGTAAACTCGCCTTTATTATTTATAAATGAAAGCATTCTTACGGCTAGAACGCCTGTTGGCTCGCCCCTATAGCTACTAGTATCCTCTTTAAGGAGGAATCTAAGGAGAGGGCTTACAGTTGCTTATCCAGAAGTAGGAGGGCTAGAAGTGGAATCGCTGTTTAATAAAAATATTATTAAGCCAGGAGATAATAAAGAATATATTAAGGAGGCCGCAGACGCTATGGCAATACTCCGCGCGAAATAAGGATGTAACTACAAGAATAATATACTAGCTTATTTTAAGGCGTCCCTAAACCGAACCACTAAAATTAAACTAACTAAGGTTATGAAGCTTTTGCGTAGTTGGTATAGGGCGGCTAGTTTAAACCCGGAAATATATAAGGTCTGCTAGATGCACACATAAGCCATAGGAGGGCGTATAGGTTTAGCGATAAAGGGTCTAAACTATGCCGCGCTATATTATAGACTCCGTTTAATATATTACACTCGCAATTACTTAGGCACTATAAAGATAGACCCTACTATGTACTCCTAGTTCTAAAAAGCTTATAGGCCTCTAGTTCCGTCCAACTCCTTAGGACTGTATAAGTTTATTTATAACTCGGCACCAAGGTTTTCCTATAATAGGGAGGCTTTACTCAATTAGATACTGTTACTAAACGACTAAGATATATAGCAGTAAGAAGGATCTGTGGTTTTAAGCGTGTTTGGGTAGTAGTAGGATTCTAGCATCTTAGTAATAATTAATAAGGAAATGTGTATATACCGCTATTATCAGCGTCTGATTAATAGGCAACCAAATTATAGCTGGTTAAGAATAATGGTCCACAGTCTCTACTAACAGCTAATAAGACAAGACCCTTAGTATTATCGCCTCTATTGCGCTCTTAGGCCTGATAGCTAGTGGCGACTTATTTCCTACCCTTATTATACAAAATTCGCGGTCAAAGGAGACTCTACAGCTTTCTGCTATATTAACGTTAATATTCCCTCGCTCCTTAAAAGTGGATGCAGTGCTAATATAATCCAAGGGAGCGTTTTTTTAGATAATAAGACTAAGGATAACTGCATAATCATCCTTCTTGGCATGCATTATTACTTGGAATTATAGTAGGCAGATCTTAAAGCGCGAGGGTTAGCTAAGGGCAACGGATTTATACATAAAATCTCAGACCATAACTGGACCGCTAAGGACGTAGAGAAATATACGACCGACTAGGTAGCTTAGCTATATAAAAAGGGAGATATATATATAACTATGCCTTACCTTCCTTATGGAGTAAAAGGACCTTTAACTAGGACCTAGCGAACAATGCTGCCATAGTTTGTTGGTATTTAGGACAATTATAATAACCTTAAGGTCACTAAAGGAGGTACTTAGACAGAGTTAGTAGATGCGCACCAAGACTTAAGAGCGCCGCCCTGTACGCTGTCTAGACATGCCAATCTCTACGGCGCAATTCCATATCGCTTCCCTGCAGTAGTTAAGCTTATGGCTGCCAGCGCTCTATCCAACGCCCTTCTTAGTAAACGACGATGGGATTCTCTAGTAGTAATCCAAGATCGTGATCTTCTTCTTACCGGTAATAGGAACGAAGTTATAAAATAAATGCATTCCTATTGTCTAAAGGCCATTAAGAACTACAAGGATGCGTTTTAGCTTATATATATAACTAAAGTAGAGCGCTTTAACAGCCGCTTATACTTCTACTACGTTAACAATAGAATCGAGCCTTTAACTATTACGGTAGATCTAAGTAGAGTACCCCCAATTGTTATAGAAGGACAGAGTTATGCGGAGCTGCCTAAAGAATTATGGGATAGAACTGAGTAAGTGGAAGGATGCAAAAGAGCCATGTTATCCAAGAGCCGCCAGTCTAATATATCTCATACTGCTCAGCTAGGCGGACGAGAACGGTCTTGTTTAACCAAAACGGAGTCTCCTCGTTTACCATCTTGGGTTTGTAGTAAAGGCAAGGAACGCATACGATTACCTGCCGCGCCTTTATTTTGAAGATAAGGAGTTTTAGAGTTTCGGAAGTCATTAGGGGACAACAACTTGGGTGGGGGAGGTATGTAGTAGTGTAATTTAGCCCCCTAGATTCAATATCTAGATTAGGCATAGTTTTAGGAGAGCCTAGGCCTTCTATATATTTTATATAGATCGGTCTAGAGCCCTTAGAGTCTTTAACAACTCTAACAGGGCCAACAGATACACAGTTTCTCTTTAATACACTCTTTTCTTCTCTTTTTACTAACCGCTTCCCTACTGCCTAATTATAACTGACTGACTAACTAACCACACCGTGACTTCCTATCTAAGAGAGACCGTACCCTCCTATAATATTACCTATATCCTTTAGCTCTAGGCAGGACAAGGTAAAGTGGCCATTCTTTCTATAATTAAAGCATATAACCGTAGCAGGGTTAATTAGGGTATTGCGATAAGTATTAGTTAAAGGTATTATATATAGCGGGTTAGGCAAGGCTTGTAGGTAGGTAGTTATAACCGCTCTTAGTATAACAGCGGTTGTGATTTATCTTCCAACGCTAGCTCCTATTAGTATAGTAGATAGGTTACGGTCGTTGCGGGGCCGCTTTAGTTAATTAAAACGAGCATTAATTCGTTTTAGTTCTAAATCCAGTAATAAATATTAGGCTGCGAGTTTTTGGTAGGTTAGTAGATCGTCTAAGGCTACCGCAATCTTCTCTTATAGTCGAACCGTTAGCTTATTATATAGGTCTAAACGGTAGTTCCTAGGGGGAACCTGGCCTTTACCTATTAGGTATAAAAATTAAGTCTGGAACTTAGTAAAGGATTAGTTTAATTTTATTATTAGGCGATTATAGTTATAATAGGCATCCCGTACTTTATTTAGATTAATATAAATAGTAGCTAGGTGTTATATTATCTTATTAACAGATATAAACCAAACAGGTAGCTCGTCCTCAAACTTAGCCTAAAGGTATTACTAGGCGTCTCCAATGGTTTAACCAAAGAGGTAGAGTATTTTAGCTTCTTTAGAGGGGAAATAGTTGTGGTTAATATAAAGCTTTCCTTGCACCTAGATTCTCTAGTTTTTAAAGGTTAGATCTATGCTATCTAATAATAGTAGGGGGTTAGGGAGCTTAACGGACTTTAATTGCTTCGTTATTATATCCGTACTCTCTGGTATACTACATTCGGTTAAGCGAATGGGTTGGCTAAGGCTTTATAAAGGGGAGGCTAGGCTATTTTATAAGGCAGTAAGGCTTTCTAGAATCTCCTTTAGAATCTCTTATATACTTTAGGCTTAAAGACAATTAACCTTCTAATTGGCTGCAAGGGTACAAATCTACTCGCATACCTCTATAACATCGTCATTATCCTTAATTTCCGATCCTAGCTAGATCTTATATTCCTCTTAGGTAGAGGTAGGTTTTTTAGATAAGCTCGCTTTAGGTGCCATTATCGGCTTCCTAAGGTTTATCGGAATTATATAATTTAGTTTTAATTTTGGGGTTTTTTTAGGGGTGTAGGTTAAGTATAGTCTAACCTATAAAAGTGGGATATTATTAGGGCCTTCTTAGGCGTAGTAGTGTAAGTTATTTAGTGTCTGAGTATAACGCGTCGACGCATTATTATAGACGAAGGTCTTTTTTTTTAGGGTGGGATATTATTAAGGCCTTCCCAGGCAATGTAGGGAGAGCTTAGTATAATGTAACGGGCTTGTATAAATACTTCTAAACCAAAGCTTGTAGATTGCTACTATATAAGAATACTAAGCTAAGGAGAAGAAGGAGAAGAAGACTATTAGTGACTAATAAGATGCAATAGGTCGCTAAGGCGCTAGTGGTAGGCGAGCCAATAGCGGTTTTCCATCCCGGGGATAGAAAATCCTAATTGGTCAGCTCTACAAGTAGTACTGGCAGAACATGGCAGATTTTCCAGGTGACGCGCTCCAGCACCGTCACAGTAGAACAGTTGGTAGAAGAACTTAGTAATAGTAAGTAAGTAGTAGGACATCCAGTAGTAGAACTTTTAGTAGTAGAAATCTTGGTAGCGACAGACAGTTAATAGCAGTTGGTTGGTAGCAGTTAGTTAGTAGCAGTCGGTTAATATAGTAGTAGTAAAATAATCGGAATAGTGGGATAGGACAGTTAATAGGAACAGTAGTTAAAATAGTAGAATAAAATGGTTAGAGTAGTAGTAGTAGTAGTAGTAGTAGTAGTAGTAGTAGTAGTAATAGTAATAGAATGGTTAATAATAGAACGGTCAGTGTAGTAATCTATTTAGATTGGAGTAGAGCGGTTTTAAAGCTAGGTCCACTCTATCTACTAAATATTTAATTTAAAACTAGGAGCGCCACGGAGCTCTAGTGTAGTTATATACTATTTATAGTAAGTCTTAGCACAAATTTGGTATAATATTTAAGAGGTAGGCGGCCTTTAAACGTACTAAAAAAACATTATTAAATAGGCTTATTAGATTCCTTATCTTCCTCTATAATATTATTATCCTTAATAATAGACTTGCTAATAAACAAACTCCGTTTGCTTACCTTAGCGAGCTTAGACGTAATTTTTTAGCTAGCGTCGGAATAACCTACGCCGTCTTCCAAATTGCAAAATCACGTCTAAAAGTGTTTGGCACGTCTTATTAAAATTATTACCAAAATCCGCTAAGCGGAGATTGCGGATATCTAATTCACTTATTTATATAACGCGTTATTATTACCACACAAAGTCACATTTTTTTAAGACTTAGGGCTTCTAAATGGTATAAATTTTATAATACGGCTATCCCTTAGTCCTGATATTAATTTCGTTAAAGTTAAAAAACGTATTGTTAAAATTATTATCATATATTATATTTTATTAAATAGTCTGCTAATATAGATAAAACTATACAGATATGTAGACATCTACTACTTAAAGCTATTGCAACACCTAGGAGGTGCTATAGTTGGGTCCTTCCTTAAAAATATCCTCCCTTAGCCTGGAGTGCCTCCACTACTACTAGGGGGCAGAGCTTCGTGCAGAGCCTTATTAGAGCTTTGTGTAGAGCTTTATATAGAGCCTTATGTAGAGCTTTGTGCAGAACCTTAGGAGAGCTTTGTGCAGAGCCACGTGCAGAGCCACGTGCAGGTATATAGATGTGTAGCTGTACAGACATGCAGACGTTCGTACAGGCGATCAATTACAGAGACGTTTGTAGAGACGTTTGTAGAGATAATTATATGGGTGTTTGTACGGGCGATTATACAGGCGATTGTAGAACCTTCCTAGTATATTAGTGCTGCGTATTAGTAGAGCTTTAGAGCTTTATATAGGTAGCGAAACGCTAATAATGATGCTAACGATAAAGCTGACGACTATAATTTGTAATTGCCACTGTCGACAACGCCACTCAGTTAGTATTTGGTAATAGGAATTGATAATAGGGCTTCAAGTAGAGCTTCGAGCAGAGCTTTGTGCGGAGCTTTGTGCGGAGCTTCGTGCAGAGCTTTTACAGAGCTCCGTGCAGGTCTCCCCCTAAGCTTCGTTCCGTAGAGCCCTCGCAAAGCTCTACGGCTCTACGCAGAGGGCTGGCGGCATGGGTGTAAGCGTTCAGCGTTGGTGTTTACTGAGTGGCTCGGCGGTATAGAGGTAGAATTGGGGCCTTCACGGCGACTACTTCCTCTTAACGTCGCGCGCATATAAGAAGCTAAGGATCTTATAGCTTTATAGAGTAGGCTTTTCTCTATAATTTGGTGTGATTTTTATGTCGATAGGTATTGTAGGAGGGTAGATCAATTTTGTTAAAGGTAATAAGGTCTTCTTATATAAAGATAATCGTTAGGGTAAAAACTAATGAAAATTTTAACCAAGTTTACGCTTACTAAGCCTTTTATTTAGAGCTTTAATATAGAGCCTTAATTTAGAAGCCTTTAATCCAGAAGCTATTAGCTTAGAGGCTTTTAGCTTAGGGGCATTTAATAGAGCTTTTATAGCTAGTAATTAAGATTATATTAGTTATAAATCTAGTATATATTTAGACTGCAGAGCTTTAATACAGAGCCCTATATATAGGATATAATAGAGCAGTTAATTGTGATTCCGATTTAAAGCTTTATATACTAAATATTTTTAATCGCCTAATAACAAAATCGCCGCGTAGCTGCTATATTCTCTGCTTACCTTTAAGCCAGTATATAATTTCCTATTTAGGAAAAGTCGTTTATAAGTAGTTGCTACTGCCTCTATATAAAATCTTCCTATTATACCTCCTTAGCCTTACTTATAGATAACTAAAATCATTCCTTATTAAATCCATATTCAAATATAAGCCCTAAAAGCTTTTTAACTTATAAGATTACTATATAAGTTAGCCCAGCTGTCTTATCCTTTTCCTTAATATCTAGAACTACTTAGTTAAGCGTTAGGCCCTAGCTTTTATATATAGTAAAAGTAAAAGCTAGAGTAACCAGAAATTAACGCTGTAAGTAAGAGCCTCTTATACCCTCCTACTTATAAAGTATAGAAAAAATAGGGATAACCTTCCTTCTGTCCTGCTAAATAAATAGGGCAGGTCTATTATAACTATCTACTATAATTAGTAGTGCCTAGGGCTAATCCCTTTTAATATTAGCATGCTCCTTCTATATAATATCTTTAACTATACTAGTAGTGCCATTTACTAAGCCTAGTTTAATCTAGATATTCTATATTAGTATAACTTTAGCGCTAATATATAGAGTTAAATTCTATATAGTATTATACTAATCGGGAGTAACCTTTTATACACCAATACTAGTGTCTACTAACTTAATAACCACTATTGGCCGTAAAAGGTCGCAAAGCTAGATAGCATTATACTTACCTATAGCTGCGCGTATGTTATAGAGTTGGATTATATTATTAAAGCTTATAACCTTATTAATAAATAAGCCCTGCTAATACCTAGTTAAAAGAAGCTTCTAAGTTAAATTACTTATAGAATTAATATATAGCTTGGCGAAGGCGGTCCTAAATATAAAACTCTTAACGTTATTACTGCCCTACTATATAACTTAATTAAGGATAGCAGTTCGGTTAATTGCCTTATAGGCTTCCTTTTTATAGCTAGTAAGCTCTAATAGGCGAGTAGACAGACTGCTATATAAGGCTATCTAATATACAGGGGACAGTTAATAGAAATCGCCTACTAGTAAGACATTTAAGCCTCTAAAGTAATTGTTGTTATATATAGGATAGATCTAATAGAGGCGGCAATTAATCTAAGCTAGATATACTTGCCTAATTATTAATTTTTCGTTAAGGATAAGGTAGTAAATATCCTTAAAAGCCTATTATAAAGGCGTAAGACTAGCAATAGGCAATTCCTTAAAGGAATAGTTTACTGGCAACCTTAATAGTTTATATATAGTTCTGCCGTTAATATTAAAGGCAGCTACTCTAGCAGGGGCAGCTTAAACTAATAGTAATGGCTTACTATTAGATATTGCTATATTGCGGAGCGTAGTAGATAGAATTATAATAAGATATAATTTACCAGTTCCTGCCTCTTTATTAATATTAACCTATAGTAGGGGGGGACTAAGGCCCATCTGGATCTGCCTATAGTGACTAACTATAATATTATAAATATAACGCTAGGCTGGTTATAGGGAGGACGGAGTTGCTATCTATGGTAGGTAGCTCTATAGTAGAGGCTGTAATTATACATCCTACTAATAAGTCCTCTTATTAAGATATAGGTATATACCCCAATACCTACCCCAATTATAGTTATAATTAAGCTCCCTATCACCAAGCTTATTAGGATCCTTAACTTTAACTATATTAGTATTTTAAATATGGGTATATAGCATCTTAAAGGACTAATATAGCTCTATATTATCTATAAAATCGCCATTAAACTTATTAATATTAGTAGTAGCCTTATAAGCTTTCTCTAGTACCCAATTATAAAAGTAGTTAAGTGGGTACTAATAAGATATAACACAAGCCTAATAGGAAGCCACGTAATCTAGGGCCCTAAATTTATTAGTATAAGTAGCTACTTCTTTATACTCCCTCTACGGGTAATAAAGAAGAAGCTTTATATAATAGAACTTAGGATACTACAGATAGAAAGGATCGCCTTTATAGCGTAGAAAGTATAATATAACTTAAGGCCTTACTCTTAGCCAACACTTATAATTAGTATAATTAAAATAAAGTAGAAAATTAAGAAAAGTAATGTCCTCTACCTTATCCAGGCGGCGTTTATATTTCTTATAAGCAGACAATCCGCGCTCCTCTAGTTGCCTATCCTTAAGCTTATATACAGCGCTTTAATTATCTTTCTACCAGTAATCTAAAGTTACTATATTCTTAAAGCCTTTATAAAGGGGAATATTAAAAAGTAGATGGTATACTTCCTATACTAACTAATCGCGTTTAGCAATAAGCTTATTTATAAATTTGGCTACTACCAAGCTAAAGGCATAAAGACTGTTAGCGTATAGCTATACTAATTAGAGCAACTCCTAGTAGGAAGTTAACTTCTTCTCCTCCTTACTGCAATATTTGCCTATATAGTTACCTATTACTAATATACTTATAGCTGGCGAAGTATCAATATTAGCCATTTACGCTAATATTATAACTGTATTATAGCCATTAAGAAGCTTATTATTACGCTACAGACAGAACATCTAGTAATATAGATTTTAATCCTTTAACATAGCGGCCTTATTATAAAGAGAGCGTAAAAAGTAAAAGCAGCACCCCTTTACTCTAGCAGAGCCTTTCTTTAACCTTAAGTAGTAAGATTTAGTGCAACTGTAGTAGCGTTCAAATCAATTAAGGTAAGCGGTAAGCAGCTTACTACTATTAAGCCATTTTCTATAGCTAAGAGCAGAAGGATATTAAAGATTAGAAGGCCTAGATTAATTAGGATTTAATATAGATATAAAAGTAGCCCAGTACTTAGTAAACGCCTTTCTTAATTCACTAGTTAACGTATCTAGCTTTAGAGCCGTTAAACACCATAAAAAACTATATATATAACCGCTACCTTATACCTACCACTTAAACTAAAACCAAAAGTCAGTGCTATTAAATAGATCTATAAGTACGTGCTTCTTAAATAGGTTAGAGCAGCAATATAGCTAATAAGCAGTAATATAAAGATTTTTATTAAGATTTTAAGATGCAATCTAACGGCGTCAGGCCTTATTAGCAGCCTTATATTTATTAAATTAAGGTATATAAGACTGTAGATTATACTAATATAAATTAGCAGCGCTAAGCGTAAAGAATAGAGACCCATTCTTAATATTTTTAGCATAAGCTATAAGCTTATTTCTCTTCTGTCTCTAGTAAGGCCTAGTGCCCTTAAGCTTCTATATATGCTGTATAATCCTATTTAGAATCTAGTTACCCCTATTACTACTAATAAAATTACTAAGCTTATCTAAAGACAGGCTACTCTTAATAGATCAACTATAAAGGAAGCTAGTGGCTTTAAGGGTTTACTCTCTCATAATCTAATTAAACAGATAGTAGCGAAATAAGGGGTAGCGGCTAAATTAACTGTCCTAATACTTAAGCATATACTTAGCTTACGCAGCTAGGGTAACCATACGTCTTTATAGTATATTAAAATCGGCCTTACTATAAGGAAATAATATAAAAAAGGCGCCGCGTATAATATAATTGGCTAATCGCTTAAAGAGAGGTATCTACCGCGCAGTAGGGACTTCTAGGCCCACCTATAGGCCTTACTAATATTAAACCTTTATGACGGCTCGAACCATTGAACAAATGTCTTAATAAAGACTTGAACAAATGCTTCCAAGATAAAGCGAACGAATGCTGTATTACAAAGATATCAAGGTAAGGAGCAAGAGAAGTGGTGAGGCCACGTCTAAATACACAAGCCAAGCCCTAAGCGAACCCCTGACTAGGTGACGCGCCCCAGCGCCGTCACATCACCCCCCCCTTTAAAAAAGCCTGCCCTCAGGCTTCATTCTCCAGATACTTGTCTATCTTGTATACAGTTGTTGCTGCAGGTGGGGCAGCAGGGGTCAGTGTAGTACTGCAGGCAGAGCAGTAGAGTCAATTGCGGTGCTGCAGGAAGGCAGCAAGGTGTTGGTTTAGCTGCAGGCAGGAGCAGCAATTGTCCGTTCGAGTGGTAGTACGGTACCAGCGGCAGTAATAGTCAGTCGAGCACAGAGCTCGTCTATCAGTTAGTCGGTAGATCGCAGGCATAACGGCGCGATCAGTATCGTAATAGCAGGCATAGCGGCGCTATTATTGTCGTCGTGATAGCAGGTGTAGGACGCTATCGTTGTCTGGTATATGGCAGTACGGTGCCAGCGTCATATGGATTGCAGGCGTATTGGCACAATTAGTAGTCGGTAGATCGCAGGCATATCGGCACGATCGGTCAGTCGGTTTGTCCTAATCGATTTTAACCTCAAAGCTTGCACAGCTCAGTATCAGTTGACTTCGTTCCTCGCAGACAGTATCTCGGTATCAGTCGAAAAGGATCTCCGTAGGCTATCGGCACGGCGTTGTCAAAGGTAGTCCTAGTGATTTCGTTCCTCACAGCTCACAAAACCGCAGCTCACGTAGCTCAGTATCCATCAAAAAGGACTATTCGGGTAGCAGTACGGTGCAAGCGTCCGTAGACGTACGGTCGGTCGGTCGGTCGTCGGTCGTCAACAGATATACGCGTTCGACGCGTCGTTGTCGTCACTCGGTCGACACATTGATAGGTATACGCGTTCGACGCGTACATCCGTAGGGACCTTTGTCGTTGTCAATCGGCGAGTCGTACGGTCGGAAAGAGGTTATCGCCCGGCACGTGCTTCCCCATAGCATAGGCGGCCGTTTAATAGAGAGAAGAGAATAAAACAAAAAGAAACATGAGGGTGTAGGTGCCTGCACGGTATAGGGAGTAAGCTTCTCGCAACCCAGCCACCACAGGACTTCGCACGAGATGTTTACTGTCCTCGCGGACGACCTGAGATACCACAGCCTGCATATAACTGGGGACCTTAATATAATATAACGGCTCGAACCATTGAACAAATGTCTTAACGAAGACTTAAACAAATGCTTCCAAGATGAAGCGAACGAATGCTGTATTACGAAGATATCAAGGTGAGGAGCAAGAGAAGTGGTGAGGCCACGTCTAAATACACAAGCCAAGCCCTAAGCGAACCCCTGACTAGGTGACGCGCCCCAGCGCCGTCACAACCTTATAACTTAGAAGCTCCAATTTACTAAAATTAGGCGCTAGATTAGGAACTAAAGTATCCAATACATTATTATTAAATTCGCCATCCTATATATTATCGCCAAGCCTAATAGGTGGATAATTAATAGTAGGAGTATAATTGCCTATAGGAGCTAATATAGCCTGCGGTCTAGGAGGGGGGTAAGCTCTTAGGTTACTAGAATTAGAATCTAACTTATTAATAGAAAGTAGCTAATTTAATATAGAACCATTTTTAGGTAAGCTAGTAAGCAGTTACTATATATTTTAACATTACAGTAATCTGGATAATTAATCTTTAGAAAGGAAAGCTAATATATTATAGCAGAGCGCCTTATAGTATACCGCTTAATAAACCGTTAACTTAGGTATTTGCCACCCTCTACTGCCGTAGGCCTTATAACTAGTATATTAAGTTTAGAAGGTAGCCGTGGTAGCTGCCTTTAAGTCTTTAGTATGTTCTGGCCAAAGCAGTAAACGTAACTGTCTGAACAAGGTTTCGCAATGCAGTTGCACGCGATTACGTAAGCTAAGCGAGCTCAGGAAATCCACCAAATTCCACCTATAGAATAGGAGAATAAGAAGAAGCATCAATCAAAATTAGTTACCACCCATACTATTGCAATAGCATTACGTATCACCAGAAGTGATACTAACACTAATTAGTAATTACAGATCAGGAGATATATCATCTACAAAGAGAGACAAGCTTGATTAGTCCCTACTAAAGGCCTCTACCGATCTCGCCTGCTAAAGAGCATTAGTTAACGTATATTTAAAAAGTTAACCCCTATCTAATAGGCCCTTAATTTTTCATACACGGCCCTTAGGTGTTTAAGAAACCAACCCCTTTTAATAGGCCCTTAGTTCGCGTCTATTACGTATTTTATACTACCCAGATCACGTTAAGGAGCATTAGTCAACATATACTTAAAAAGTCAACCCCTATCTAATAGGCCCTTAATTTTTTATATACAGCCTTTAGGTACTTAAAGAACCGACCCCTATCTAATAGGCCCTTAGTTCGCGTCCATCACGCATTTTAAATGCGTTAGGTACTTAAGGAACCAACCCTTTTAATAGGCCCTTAGTTCGCGTCTATTACGCGTTTTTTATCTAGAACCCAAAATCGAACTTAATAGGAGTCACAAGACAAGAATCAACATGTTAGACATTAGGACACAAGTTAACGCAGAATAGGAGAAATGGCCTAAAGGCATTAACTTACAGTCCAATAAAACTACCACAAAGGATATTAATAAATTTATAAAGTTTAAGATTCTAGAATATAAAGCGTATAACCTTAAAGACAATAAACTATAGAAGGTCTACAAGGAAGATTTCTAAAACTTTATAATATAAATCTTTAAGGATTGCAACCAAATTGGTATCTAAAAGCTCCGAACATTCCTATAGACTAATGGCGTATAGATAAGAAAGTATAGGAATACTATAGTCCCTAAATCGCTATTTAACACCTTATAAGAAGAACACCCTATAAAATAGACCAAGCCTAAAATTAAGGAGCACATGGTAACTAGAGGAAAGTTTACTTTAAGATAAATTAACTACCTCCTTAAGAATAACTTTGCCAGTACTAGTACCATTAAAACCCTAATCTTAATCTCACTAGCCACAAACCCTACCCTACTTATAATACTACCCACTACACCCTAACCTACCCTTATACTACCCCTATAACAGGAACCTAATTATATTAACTTAACCCTATAACTAGAACCACCTAGGGGACAGAGTTAAAACTAGGGTTTTAGCAAGGAGTTAACAAACCTCGCAAAGGTATATACGGAAGATAATAAGTACAGCAGAGAAGATAACAACTTTAACTTTAAACTTACTATCTTCCATAACCTCTATAGCAGAGCCAATGTACCCTAAGAAGCCAAGGTTAAAGTCTACCCTATAATGCTACACAGTCTAGCACTTAACCACTATTATACTAACCTTAAAAACGTTACCCTAACCCTTTCGTTTAACCAAATCTGTAACGCCACACGTAATTACTTTAAGGGACCTAAATACAGACGCGGCATATTAGGATAATAGAACTCAACAACTCTAAAGTCCACAATAGGCAAGAGCGAGAATGCTAGAAAATTAACCTTAGACTGCCTATAGTTACTTATTAAAGAACTAAGACACCTCCAGCATAGTCTTAACCTAGATTTATATACAGATAAGTTTCTTCACAATAAGCTTATTAACGCCTACTAGGAGTTACCAGCGTATTAATATACCTGCTTTAAACCTTCTGACAGCTTAACTGGCCTAATTAATAACTTACAATCCTCTATTATAATATTTAAAAAGTTAAATAGTAAGAACCCCTAAGCCTTCTTTACTAACTGCCGCTACTACAGATAATACCCTTAATTACCTTATAGAACACAATTATCCTTATCTAGCCGATATACATCACCAAAGAAGCGCTGCTTTGTCTATAATAAAGAAGGTTGTTGGTTATCCAAACACTTTAGAGAAAAACGTAATAAATTAAAGAAGAAGTTTAAGAATAGATTTAACCACCGCTTTAATAGATATACCTAATAATATATTACTAAGTACAAAGGAACAGATAATAATAGTAATAAACTTAACTTAGAATCTATTAATAAGGCAATAGAAGCTCTTATAATTAATATTAAGTTACCAACAGCATCTTTAACCCAAGAATAGACTAAACTGTTTCTTACCTCTTTCGGAACAATATAGCACAAAGGAGCTATTAATACTATAACTAACTTAGCAGATTAATCCTTTACCTATACAATTACTAGCACTAATTTAATTGCTTACAATAACCTAGACCTATTTGCCTACGTTACTACTAGCTAGTATACATCCAACAAGTTCTATAGAGTAATAATTAACACCGGAGCTTTAAAGAGATTAATAGTAGGTTACGGATAATACCTCGCATATAGAAAGACCTATAATACCGTTATTAATACCTTAAAGGCTGGCGCTATTAACGTCCAGTTTAGCATCGGTTCTACCTCTTCTATTAGCTCCGTTATAGTCAATACACCAGTTAGCAACGTTAAGTTTTATATTATAAAAGCCAACACACCCTTCCTACTATGCCTCGCAGATATGGATATACTAAAGGTCTATTATAATAACCTTAAGAACGTCCTAGTTACCCCAACAAAATTAATACCAGTGGTTTACCAATTCAGTCACCCCTTCCTATTATAGGAAGAGTTACTGCAGTTATTTATAACCCACTTATTTAATCAAAACCCTTACTACCTAACCACTACTAAACTCCGCCAACTCTACTATCGCTTTAGACATCTATCGGCAGACAAGCTATATAAGGTACTAGAACACTCTAGCCACAATAATATTAATAAGCAGGCCATTAACTACCTCACTAAGTACTATTCCCACTGCTAGAAACACGGCAAGTCTCCTAGACGGTTTAAATTCACACTATAAGAAGACCAAGATTCCATTTCAACTATTCCATTTTTGTTAATATTATATATATTAACGGGAGTCCTATTCTCCACGTAATTAATAAAGCTACCAGATTTCAAGCTGCAAGATAGCTACACAATATCTCCATAAAAAATACCTAGGACATCCTATAACTATATTAGATTAACACCTACATTAGACCACCTAACTACATTACCCATAATACTAGAAAGAACTTCGCAAGCAAGAAGTTTTAACAGCACGCTATAGCAATAGCCATATTAACTAAAAGCGTCCCAGTAGAAGCTCACTGGTCTATTAAAATAGTAAAAAGAGCTTATCTAATACTACGCCAAGCATACCAGATAATTACAAAGGAGCTACAGGACTCAGGAATAACCAAAGAACTAGCCTTATAAATAGCGGTAAAGGCCGCTAATAACACAGCTAGCCTAAATAGCTTAGTCCCAATACTTCTTATCTTTAGTGCCTACCCTCATATAAGCGAACTCGACCTACCAGCACCCTCTATTACATAGCAAGCGGCAGCTATAAAGAAGGCAATAGAGGAGATCGCAAGAATCAGGGTAAAGAAGTAAGTTAACAATACACTAAACCAATAAAATGGTCCATCTGTCACCACAATCCACAACCTCCCCCTCAACTTAGACGTGCTTATATGGCGTAAAGGCAATACTGGACAAAGTAGTAAATAGACTAGCCTATTTAAGTTGCTTAGAATTAACGGAGAAATATACAAGGTATAACTCCCTAGTAGACCTACTAACTTCAGGACTATAATAGTAAAGCTATACCTATAACCCAAACCAGAAGAACCCAACAAGGAACTAAAGAAGGAGCCATCTAAAAAACTAACTAAGGAACTAACTAAGGAACTAACCAAGGAACTAACTAAGGAATTAACTAAGGAACTAATAACTACTACACCCCTCCAAAGATTAAAACGGACACAACGATTACTAACAAAGTCCCAGCAAAACATTACGGACGTATTAATATTTATTAACAACAGCCTAACGAAACCTAATACTATAACCCTTAAGTACACCTTACCGTCATTCACAGAGTCTCAACATAAGGAGATAAACAGTTTACTTAAGAAAGGCGTCTTTAAGTTTATTAATACAGCAGACGTCCCAAAGGGAGTCAGAATCTTTAACTCCCGGTTTATTAATAAGATTAAGAACGCTAGAACAGATAAGGCCTTCAAAAAGTCTAGACTAGTTATACAAGCCTATAACAACTATAGCAAAGATCTAGTCTTAACACAATCACCAACCATTTAATATGTTAGCTAGAGAATTATCCTAGCACTTATAGCAACCCTATAAGGAAACGAAAGAAGACCAGCCTCTTTATACCTACATAATATCTTACAAGCTTATATATAGTCCAGTACCTACCTAAACAGAGACTTCTTTATACGCCCACCACTAGAACTTAAACTAAAGAATAGATTAATTCTAAAAGTTATTAAACCACTCTATAGTGTCCCAGAAGCCGGCAACTATTAGTTTAATACATACCACCACTACTACCTTAATAAGCTATAGATAAACCAGTTAATATACAACCCCTACTTATTATATACAAATAGCAACGGCTTTGGAATTATAGGACTATAGACTAATAACACACTATTTCTTACTAATAAAACCTTCGCGGAGGCTAAAGAAGCTAGACTTTAGGAAGCAAAGTTTCTAGTAAAGGAGAAAGAGAAGCTTACACCAAATACCCTAATTAAGTTTAACAGAGGCTGTATTAGGCAAGAAAAGGACTTAATAGCCCTTACCTAGGAATATTAATGCCAAAACCTAAAGTTGGTTACTATAAAGGCTACAGACCTAACTAGCTCCAGAGGGGAAGTCCGTAAGACAGTTATATTAAAGGACCAGTACATTGCCCAAAGAGCAAGAGAAGCCTATATCGCCATAGTCTATTAACCAGAAGCTGCCTTTAACCTCTCCTTTATAGCACAAGTTATTAACCCAAAGGAAGAATATGCGAAGCGGCTTAATAAGCGGCTGTAATAGCAAATTAATAATCCCTCCTAAGGACTTCGCTTTATATAACTTAATATAAGCACTCTTAAACTAATAATATTTACGGACTCGTCCTTTGCCAATAACTATAATCTCTCTTCTCAGATCGGCTTTGTTATTACACTTACAGATAAGGACAATAGGGCTAATACCCTCTATTAGTTATCTATTAAATGCAAGCAAGTTATACAAAGCGTCTTAGCATCTAAACTATATAGTATAGCCCACGGATTTAACACCGGAGCTACAATTAAAGCAACTATTAAGAAGATTCTATAACTCAAACAACTACCGCTTACCCTTTATACCAATTCAAAATCTCTATATAACTGCCTAGTCAAACTCGGGACAATATAAGAGAAACAACTTATAGTTAACCTAATGTGTTTACAACAATTATACAAGAGAAGAGAAATAGTAGAGATTAAATGGATTAACGGAGGCAGTAACCCTATAGACGCTATAACAAAATTAAAACCTTGCCAAGCGTTAAAGGACCTAATTAATACGAATATAATCAAGCTACAGGTCACCAAGTAGGTAGAAAAAGGAGAAGATAGAAAGACAGGAATAAAGAGTATAAAGATATTAAGCTAGCAGCTAAGGCGCTAGTACTAAGCAAGCTAATGGCGATTTTCCATGCCGGGCATGGAAAATCGTGATTGGTTACTTTAGCCATTTGGCAGAATTTAGTGGAATATAGCAGAATTTGGCAGAACTTAATGGAATCTGGCAGAATTCGGCAGGTGGCGCGCTTAAGCACCGTTACAAAACTAAATACCCCCAGTGTCTGAACAAGGTTTCGCAATGCAGTTGCACGCGATCACATAAGCTAAGCGAGCTCAGGAAATCCACCAAATTCCACCTATAGAATAGGAGAATAAGAAGAAGCATCAATCAAAATCAGTTACCACCCATACTATTGCAATAGCATTACGTATCACCAGAAGTGATACCGACAGTAACTAGTATAGTAATATTGCTAGCCGCGTACATACACAACTTATAGATAAACGTATATATACGCAATTAGAAGCTCCTCTACTGCAGTAAGTATAGATAGGAAGCTAGGAACGGGCCCTAGATTAAGCTTATTGCCTTTACTAAATAGGGAAGGAAGGGCTAGATCCTTAAGGCTATTAGCGTCCCTAATACAGGCTTTATATACACTAATATCGTCACCCTCTATAGCTAGGCCTATTTAAAACTACCGCTCCTTATAACGCCTATATATCTCTATACATTTAGCTTATAGCGTACTCCTAAACTTCTTAATTTGCTTTTAATTAATAGCCGAAATGGGTAGTATAGCTATAATTAAAGCTTGCCCTAAAATAGGTAGTATTAACACTAGGGTAGGTATTGCCGTTAGAGAAGGCATTGGAGCCTTATCTAGTATATATAGTAAAGGAGTCTATAAGTAAGCTTTACCCTACTAATTTAGAAAGCGGTGCTCTTGTTATATTGCTATAATTGCCCTCTATTACTAAGTAATTTTAAGGGTATCTTAACTATTCTAGCCGTGAGGTAAAAAAGCATTCTTAGCATTATTTTTAGGTGGAGCATTTAGCTAGCATTTTATAGGATAAGTTTTAGTAATAGAACCTAGCTTCATAAGAGCTTTTTACTTATTTAAATTATATTTAGAGGCCTAGAGAAGTAAGTAGAAGTAAAAGTAATATAGAGGAAAATATACCTTTAACTAACACAACTGGCATAGCTTTAAAAGCTTTTTTAAAGGGCCGTCTTTAACAAAATTAAAGCGGGGCTTATAGATATGGCACTTGCTACACTCAATTACAGTAAAGTCTGCCATATTTACGGTATATATAGTAGTATTAATAGAGAAATCAACAAAGATGTCAATAAAAAGGTATTGTTTGTATCAACTTAATAATACAATTGAGTCATATCCAGGGGCACGAAATACGTATAGTATCGTATGCTCTTTTGGATGGTGGTGACTGTCGATTCTATTAAGGTAGACTACGTGGTCTATATACTGACGCGCCTCCCCCCTGATTAGTCAGCATATAAGTGGTTAGTGCACCGAACGCGTAAATACGCGTTCGTATACCAGGTGCTGTAATTATACACTAGCGGTACTTGAAAATAGGCCTACTTGTATATAGCCCCCGTAATTGCTTTAATAGGACCATAGAATATAAAAGAAATATATAGGAAATCCCTCCTAAGGTGCTTTCTGGACTGCCTTCCAAACGGTGCTCCAAGCTGGCTGTAAGTCCTGCTTACGGTCCGTAAAGTAAACCGTACGGCCTTCCAAAGGGCCGTAAATGAACCGTAGGTGCTCCGTTAGTCTCGTTCCACCCATTCTGTGACCTTTAGGTTAAGCTTATTTATGTTAATTAGGGTTTTAAGAGCTTAACACGGCTTTGCCTTAGTCATGGCGTCCGCTAGGTTATCTCCGCTGCTAATCCATTTAACCTCTGTAATCTCACGTCGTTTATAGGCCTAACGTAAGCACATTAGGTCGACTATAAGCCTCTTCTTTTGTGTCGTGCCTAGTTTAACTAGGCAGTTGTAAAGGGACTTTAAGTCGGTGTATAAAACCAGGGGTAATTGCTCTAATTATAGGATCTTCTAGATTATTAACTTAATTGCGGCTCCTATATTAAAGCTATAGGCTAGTGCGTATAGCTTAAAAGCCAGTATGCTGCGGGTTACTCATTTGCATTTAATTAAAAACTAGTACAGTATATTTACGTCTTAATTACGGTCCGTAAGTACAATTATAAAGCCGATTTGTAATAATAGGTCCCTGTTATTGGCAAAGGAGGCGTCTATAAATACTAGTACGCTAAGGGAATTTAGGTCTAGTAGTACAAAAGTAAGTCTTCTTATTATATTGTTAATTTGCCACTAAATACGCTTATTTAGCTGCTTAATATTTTCCTCTTACAGATCTGTTACCTGGGCCATAAAGGATAAATTGTAGGCAGATTTGGGTTGACAGACTATAGCAATATAGGCGCCTCTTGCACGTTGTGCAGCGTATTAGTCCTTTATATTTACGGTCTTACAGGTCTCTCCGCGGGAGCTAGTAAGGTCCGTAGGCTTTACTATAACAAGCCTTAGGTTTTAAGCTTAGCGTTCCTAAGTTAGCTAGATTAGGTTGCCCTTTTGTGTAATTAAGCCTCTATTAAACTTAATTAGAGTCTGCTTAGTTAACTACTCTTGCGACTTTACTAGAAACTTAGCCTTTTACAATTTAGTCTCTTTAATATCCGCAAAAGTCCGGTCCGCTAAGAAGAGGGTATTATCTGTTTGGAGTCTAATAATACCAAGGCCGTTTAATAGTGTGTATAGAAGGTAGGGGTTGTAGGTTAACTGTTCCATTTTAAGTTTACTGACGTAATACTAGTAATATGTCTTAAACCAATAGTTTCTAGCTTCTGGTACTCTATAAAGGGGTTTTACAACCTATAAAATTGTTCCTAGTTGTAAGTTAAGCTTAGGGGGTGGTTATATAAAGATATCCCTACTTAGGTAGGTATTAGACTGTATATAGGCTTGTAAGATATCCCGTAAGTAGAGGGCTACGGGCTTGGTTTACTATAGTTTAGGCATAAGTGCAAGTATAATTCGTTAGCTGACTCGTTAAATTATAGGCGATTGCGTAAGGACTAAGCCCTTTCCCTAGTCGTTATAAGCTTGTACAATAAGCCTTGATTTCTTAAAGGCTTTATTAGTACTAGGGTGCTTAATCTCATTAACAAAGCGTAAGTTAAATATACGGACGCCTTGCGGGACGTCTTTCTCCGTTATAACCATAAAGACGCCCTTTTTAAGTAGTCCATTAATCTCTTTACATCTTAAGTCTATAAAAGGGTTTTCCTGTACTAGAACTAATATATTTATAGGCGGAGGTTGTCTTACGGATATACCTATAGAGGTTAGGTAATTCTCTATTATAGGGTTCTTAGTTATAGGGTGCTTTTAGGGGTGTCCTCGGCCACGCTTTATAGCAGGTTTAGTAGGTTTAGTAGGTTTGCGGGGGACTCCTAGAGTAGGTAGGGGTGCTTCTAGTTTATCTAGTTCGACGTTATAGGTGTTTTTGGGCCAAAAGTAGGGTTTTACGGACGTGCTTCTAAAGCTAGTTAGTCCGCTAGGAAGTTATACATAGCACATTTCGTCTTCTATAGCTAGTAAACAATAAGGTCTAGTCTAATTGCCGCTCTTACGCCATATAAGGACTTTAGAGTTAAGCGGGAAGTTGTGTACTAAGGTTGTATTAGGTCCGTTATAGTAATATAGGGCGCTATTAATAGCTTATTTAGCCCGTAATTTAACTATTTTGGCTATTGCCTTCTGTATTACAGCTGCTTGTTCTATAATAGACAGGGCAGGAAGGCCTAGGTTGCTTATCCTTAGGTAGGCTCCATAAACCAAGAGGGTAGGTACTAGTCCATTAGGGCCAGCGGTATTATTAACGGCTTTTATAGCTATCTATAAAGCTAGTTCCTTTTGGATATCCTTATACTCGTCCATAATAATATAGTAAGCTCTCTATAGAGCTAGGTAAGCTCGCTTAATAAGCCTAATTATTACAGTGCTATAATGCTAATAGGCTGAATAACTACATTGTGGTATAAAGAGGAGAAGGAGGTAAAAGGGGGTATTATACACAAATAGTAGGGGCAGCCGCTAAGGCGCTAGTAGTGGGCTAGCCAACAGTAGGAAACAGTACGAGACAGTACGCGTTAGGACTATGCCGTGACAGTACTCCCCTCCCTAGAAGGTTTGGTCCCTAAACCGAACAAGTAACCTATTTTCGCTGCAAAGATGTTACTTCTGCTCACCACCCTTAACCGAGCTAATAGCGATTTTCCATGCCGGGCATAGAAAATCTTGATTGGTTAGCTTAATAAATAAAATTGGCAGAACTCCACACCGCTACTATATAGCGCTTCTTGGTAAAAAACCAACTAATTAGACAACTTTAACCGGCGGTTAAAGTTCCATAAGATCTTAACCACCACAAATTACCTTTATGGTTGGCCACGGCCTTAGCGTAGCTCTCCCTTATCTCATACCCAGTCTGGGGGTCCTGGCTTCTTAGGGTATTATTTATAGAACCTTAGTAGTGCACGCTCGCACCCTTTTAGGGATTTCTTGGGTTCCCAGGTTTTCTTATTATAGTATTTCCATTTAATACAGTATGTTAAGCCATACTCATCCATTTATTTATTATGTATATTAAGGATCTTTTCAAATTCCTACTTGTTCGTAATATTGCCGTTATTATCCCTTTCGGCTATCCTGCCTGTAACATTATAACGTTCCTCTTTATTAATACGTGCTTAACCAGAGATCTCTTTAGGGAACCAGAGGCAGACTTTTAAAGTATAAAAAGACTTATTAACACGGATATAGTCTGGGAGGTTAACTACAACTGCTCCTCTATAGGTAGCTAAGACGGGCTAGGGTCCGTTCTAGTTATTATCCTATTTTCTCTTAGGCCGGTTAGTTTTTATATTTTTAAGACTAACCATAACCATGTTATCCTTTTTAAATATTATACCTTCGTCTCGTTTTATATTAGCGTTATCTTTATATTATCACTAGGAGATATAAGCTAGGGCTTTAAGCTGGGTTAAGATGCGCTTGAAGCGGTTAGCAATAGTATTAGCTTATAGGTACTCCTTCTTTGCATATATAGACAGGGCTAATAGCTAGGGGCCTGCTAGTTTAACGCCTAGATATAGGTTATAGCCATAGTTAGTAAAGAATAGTAAGATTCCCATGGTCTTATTAACCTAGTTATTTATAGCAAACTTAGTAAGGGGGAGCCAATCTACCTAGTTGTCTTAGGTGAAGCTTACAAAGGCGCATAGGTACTTATTTATTACTATATTAACAATCTCGGTTTAACTATCCGTTTTAGGGTGCCATATGGAGCTAGGGCTTAGGGTTACCTTTAGGCGCTAGTTTAGGCGACGCTAGAAGTTAGAAATAAATAAAGAGCCTCTATTAAAAACAATAGTATTTAGAGCGCCGTGTAACTTATAGACAGTGTAGATAAATACTTTAACAAGCTCCTCAGTATCTAGGCTAGTAATAGGAATAAAGTGTCTTATCTTTATTAGGCGGTTAACAACAACAAAGATATGTCTATATATTTTGCCGTTACAAAGGCACTTAGGCAGGTCGACGACGTGGTTAATAGAGATATTAGTCTATAGGCGGACTGGTAGTTCTAGTGGTTTTAGAAAACCAGGCGGTGCTAAGCATAGGGTCTTTATATAGAAGCAGAGAGCGCAGTCTTTTACAAAGGTAGCCATAAACTGTAAAATACCTAGCCATTAATATATTTAATTAAGGAGGTCTAGTGTTTTAACGCGGCCTAGGTAACCCGCAGGGCCTAAACTATATATGCGGTATATAACTTCTAGTTAGAGTTCATATAAATTAGGGACAAATACTCAATTTCTATAGTAGATTAGGCCGTCAACAATTAAATATTTAAATTTGTTATAGTGGAGCAGCTTCCTAATCTGCTTAGGTCAACAGCGTGCTTTACAGTCTTCCTATTCGCGTAGTACAGCCAACATATTCCTAGCGAGCTTGTTCTCTTTATAGGCATTCTTAATAAGCTCCTTAAGGGGTTTTTTCTTAGGCTTTAGGTCCATTACTGTAATAAAGTCTTTAATACTCTAGTCTTGGGATTCGCTCAGTAGTTCTTCTAGAATAGTAGGGTTAACTTTCTTTAATAGTAAGACAACGCGGTCTCAGTGTCATAAACGTTCATTATTAGCATTGGCAGGTGCAACGCCTAAGAGGTGGCTAAGAGCGTCCAGAATTATAGCTTTAGTGCCGGGCCTATAGGTAATAACAAAGTTAAATTAGAAAAGAAACTTAGCCCAGCGGACTTAGCGCTAGTTTAGTTGTTTTATTATTATAAAGGTCTAAAAGTTCTTATAGTCCATAATAATTTCAAACGGCTGCTTAGTTCCTTATAGTTTAAAACACCATTCTTCTAGTGCCTTAATAATTGCCAGGAGCTCCTTATCATATATTTCATAGTTGCATTTAGGGGCTAAATACTTAGCAGAGAAGAATGCAACTGGCTTAAGCTTATTACTTTTATCGGCTTAATAGAGCACTTCACCTAAAGCCTAGTTTGAGGCGTCTATCTCTACCATAGTCTTCTTCGTGTAGTCGTAATACGCTAGGACCAGTGCTTTAGTAAACGCTGTTTTTAGGGTCTAGAATGCCTGTGCTTAATTAGGGCCCCATAATCAGCTAATGCTCTTTTTTAGTAGCCTAGTTATGGGCTTAACTACCTTAGAATAGCCTTAAATAAATCATTAGTAGAAGTTTGCAAAGCTAAGAAATTGCTATAGTTCCTTAACTAACGTTAGGTCCTTCTATTTCTGTAAGGCCTGCACCTTCTTAGGGTCTATAGTTATGCCATTAGTTGAGATAATTAAGCCAAGGTATTTTATTTTAGTAGCATAAAACTTAAACTTATTAATATTAATCCAGAGTCCAGCATTACCAAGTCTCTAGATAATTTCATTTACGTATTTTATATGCTCGGCGCGTGTTTTTAAGAAGATAAGGACATTATTAAGATACGCAGTGCAGTAGTTATTAAGGGCGTTATATAAAACATGGTTAATATAGTTTTAGAATATAGCGGGCGCGTTATAGAGACTAAATAGTGTAACTAGCATCTTATAGAGTCCAAACCGGGTAATAAATGCTATAAGCCACTTATGGCCTTCCGCGATCCGGATCTGGTTAAACGCAGCAATTATATTAAGCTTAGTAAAGTACTTAGCACCATAGAGTACGTTAACTGTCTCGCGGACTAGTAGCAGTAGGTATCAGTTCTTAATAGTAACTATATTTAAGCCTTAGTAGTTATGGCAGATTTATACACCACCGCTAGGTTTCACTACAAGGAGAAGTAGTACGGCGGCTAGTAAGGTTAATTCGCGGATAAAACCCTTATCTAGCATCTTGTTAATCCACTTCTTTACATAGCTAAGTTCAGCGGGTAAGAGTAGTCTATTTTTATAGTACGGGGCCTACTTTCCTAGTATAATCTCAATTTTATAGTCCTATAGTTGGTAAGGGGGCAGCTTATCTACGTTCTTAGGGAGGAAGTATTTAATATATTTATAAAACTCTTTTGGTAAGCATTATAAAATATCCTTATAGGTTAATCCTGGTTTGCCTTTTAGAAATTTCTTAACATTAGTATTAACTATCTTCCGGCATAGAAACTCAGACTTAGTTTTTAGGTTTATCTTAAGGAAGTTATAGAAATAAAGGGGTAGCGCTTTAAGGGCTTCCTCTATTATATAGTCGCCTTCTATTAGCTAGCGAAAAGACCTTTCTAACAGGTTTAGTACTTCTATTAGGCCTATAGATAGCTCCTTAAGCAGCTATTAGTGTTCTTTTTATTTAACTAGTTTTATTAGCTCCGCTATATAGATCCTTATTACCTTTATGCCTTTTTATTTACAGAACTAGGTAAAATTAACGGCATAAGTGCATTTAATATTGTCTAGGTTAGGGCGTGTCTGGTTCTCCAGTGCTATAGCTAGGCTAGCACAGCTCAGTTAGCCCAGGGGAGCAGAAACAAGGCGGCGGCCTTATATAGTACACGCAGGAGACGGGTGTAAGGTTAGGCATTACAGGGGGGAGGTCTCAATTGCTCTAGTTTTGGTCTTAGCTGTAACGCCCTTAGCTGTTATACATGCGGTCATATATACATACGGTAAATAACTTAAAGTTAGGTGTCTTATTAGCTGACCTAAATTAAGCGGGTATATGCAGGGGACTTATAGTTCTAGTAGTGTTTATTTTTTTAGGAATAAGGCGGTAATTTAGTCTTCCAGAATCTCTATTTCATTTACTATATATATTGGCTTACTAGTGTTAGGCACCTCTTTTACTATCAGCTAATAGTATCTAAGCGTTGGCCATACAATGCGTCTGTGTGGTACTACTTAGTTACAGTTAGGAATATACCATAAGAGACAGTTATAGGCATAGTAATCAGAGTTAAACTTAAGCTCTAGAGTAGGGAAGTCTGGTTTTAGGTTATACTTTTTAAGCTAGGGCATTCCAAGAATTACTAGTATTAAGGGTAATAACTTTATAACATAGAAGAGTATGGATTCTGTATAGTAGCCAATTATTATTCTTACTATAAAGTAGTGGGTAATAAAGCTAGATAGAAGTCCATTAGTAAGGCGGAGTGGTTTTAGGACTAGAAGTCTTTTTATTATAATATTATGCTTTTTTACAAGTAAGTCTTTGTCTGCAAACACTAGTGCTATACTACTACTGTCAACAAGGCTTACTATTTTAATAAAAACTTATAGGAGTAGGTTATGTAGTAAGGAAAGGTAGGTCTAAATAAGGATAGTATTTCTATTATTATTTGCTATTCTAAGGTTAAGTAGTAGCTAACTTAGAATAAGATCTAACTAATCTAGTAGCATAGATCTAATCCTTTTATCCTCCTCCCCATATGGTTCTAACCCTTAGAGGCGACTTAGTCTAAGGGTTGGTCTTTTAATAACTGGATTATAGGGCTTAGCTAGTGGCTATAGTCTTAGCTAGTATATCCTAACATATTAGTCTCCAATGGTGTATATATACTAGGGGGTACTTCGCCAAGGACATAGCCGGTCTTATAGTTAGTAGCGGCATAGAGCACTTGTCTATAGTTCATGTACGGGACTATTGGCTGGGGCTATATTAGGGAAGGGAATCGTGGGGGTAGGTCTCTATGTCCGAACCCACGTTCCTATCTATAGTTATCGTTTTGGTTACTAATCCCTCTGCTAAAGAATCCGCCGCAGCTAGGAAGGGGTTAGCGCAGTAGCATTAAAAGGGGATTTAGGTTTGTTTTAGGGTTATAAGCATCTTTCCAGTGGCCAGGTTAACTATATGCTAGGCAGAGTCTATTATCTATATAATGTTTTCGGATGTTATTAAGGAGGCTACTACTACCGCCGCCAAATTTAACGGCGTTAAGGTCTATTAGGTTATTCTATAATACTAGTGCTAAGGTGTTGTTGTTAGGTAGTATAGGTCAATAGCCACCAGCGGTACTTAGCTTAGTAGTATTTAGCTTAGTATAGTAGGCGTAGTTCTATAGGTTATAAGCAAACACATCTATTTGCTTACTCCAGCCCTTATAGTTAGCATTATCAATTTTGCGGCTAAGGGTAAGGGCTAAGTTCTTTATCTTAGACAAAATATTCTTTTTAAGCAGATCCACTTTTTGTTCCTTAGTCTTGTTTGCTTTTATTATTAACTTATTAAGCTCTGCTTTCTAGGACCAGTAATTGCGCTTACCTTGGTTTAAGGTGTCTAATTTGTTCTTAGCCGCTTAGGTTATATCCATAGTCTTATAGTGCTTCTTTATATACGCAAACATAGACTCTCGGTTAGAAAAGGTCCATTTACTTAGGTTGTTTGGGTGTATATATAGCATATCAAGGCCATACTTGACATAGTTATAAGCCTTATCTATTAGCATATCTAACATATAGAGGACTTCGTCCATTAGGGTCTTAAAGCACTTTATATCTCTATAGAAAACGCCTTAGATCTTTATTTTCTATATTTTAAATTTTTCTTGCTTTTTAGTTGGCGATCCCTTGCCATCAAATAGGGTAGGGTCTTTTGCTTTACGCTTTTTTCTACAGGGCTTAGCTAGGGGAGGAGAGCTAGTAGTAGTATTCTTATCGGCAATAGTTTGGGTAAGTGTAGTGATCTAAGAGCTTAGGCTTTGTATAGTCTCAGTATATACCGAAGCTTGCTGTTTATATTGCTTTATACGTAGTTTAAGTGTCTTAAGGGAGTTAATTCTGTGTTAAGCTTCTTTAAGTTAGGACTTTACAGTCCGACCTTTATTGTAGACTGTTTAGAGACCGCTCTTAACGCTAGTTAAAAGGGTTATATATATAGAGAGGTGCTGAAATGTTCCTGCTATATTAAGGTCCTTAGGGTACTCCGGACCACTCCTAATTGCCCAGGCAATATTGGTGTAGGAGGTATTAAAGAGGCGGGCAAGCGCTTCACGTATATTCGCTAATGGGGTATTCTGGTCACCCATTTTAGGGGATCTGGGCAGGGTAATTAAAATCTATAAGGCTAGCTATAATACTAAGATTATTTAGGACAATACTAAGATTGTTTAAAACTGTACTAAGATTGTCTAGGACTGTAGTACGGTGTTATCAGTCGCGCCGGGTCGCGATTATACTGGGAAAATAGAGACAGTAGGCTAGGGAGAATAAAGATCGTAATGGGGCGCAAGAGGAGATACCACAAACTGTTACAGTGCTATAATGCTAATAGGCTAAATAACTACATTGTGGTATAAAGAGGAGAAGGAGGTAAAAGGGGGTATCGTACACAAATAGTAGGGGCAGCCGCCAAGGCGCTAGTGGTGGGCCAGCCAATAGTAGGAAACAGTACGAGACAGTACGCGTCAGGACTATGCCGTGACACTAATAGACTAATACGCCTTAACTAGAATGGCTTTTGTTAAAATAGCTATGGCTATAGCGTACTGTTAGAATTCCTTGCTAATAAAGTTTCTACTAGCGTTGTGGGTAATATACTCAGGGGGTCTAAGGTATGTATTAATCTAACAGGTCCGTAAAATGTCCTAAGTATATTTTATAGATATATTTTGCAACTAACGGGCGGCTTAGTAGCGGGTTGCCTCGTTAATTATATATAATACTGGGCTGCCGTTAATGTACATAATATCTACGTACACTAAGTGGTTGAAATCGAGATCCTTACAAAGGGTGAACTTAAATCGGCCTGGGGAACGTCCGTATTTCTGGCAAAAGGAGCAGTATTTGGTCAGGTGGTCGATTGCCTTCCTGTCGACGTCGTTATGTCCAGAGCGTTTAAGGACTCTATATAGCTTTTCGGCTAACGGGTGGCCAAAACGGCGGTGCAGGCGGTGGATTTTAGTGCTGGTAAGGTAGCATGGGTTGTAGTCAAAAGATTCCTGAATATAGGTCCGTAACGAAGGCTTGAGTACTGCCTAGCGGGTTTGAGGCTTCGTACGTTGCAATGGAGGACCGTAAATCGTTGATAAGGCCAGCTACGGTGTCTGCGGGCTTGTAACAGGCGTATTTGCAGGGTTCCATTTCCTGGCAAGCCGTAATAAGTTTATTGTGCAGGAAGTCGTCCGTTCGAAGCTTAATATTAAGACCGTGCTGTAGGTGGCGGAGGTCTTTAATAAGGATTTGCAGGCACTCTATAGTCGATTTTTCAGTGTTCTTATCTATTACGGTCCGTAACTTGGTCGTATTCCATTGGGTAAGGATATTACGCTTATATTCCGGTCCTTTAAAGTAGTTGCGTGTGGCTTCGCATAGCTTATTAAAGGGAACACTAAGGGGGTTGCTCTTGAGGTTAGTATAGTAGTGGTCAAGTGCTAGGCCGCGCAGCATAGTAGAGTAGGCTTGGCTAAACTCCTATTTAGGAATATCGGCCTTCTGACAGAGGTCTGTAAAGATGGTTAGTTTAAAGTCAAAGTTGTTGTTTTCACCGCTGTACTTAGATTTATCGGTATAGAGCTTAGCTAGGTTGGCTAGCTCCTTGCCATAGGTCTTTGCTTAGGTGGTTTGCGGATCTATGACTTAAACGGAAGGGTTTTGGTCCGTATTTTGGTTTGCGGGGGTATTGCGGTCCGTAACTTAAGCACCGGGTGTGCTTTGGCCCGTAAGATTAATTCCGAAACTGCTTAGGTTTATAAGACGAATTTGGTTAAGTGGGTTAAGTATAAGGCTAGCGATCCCATTAAGTTTAGAAGAAGTAAAGAGTTCTTTAGTGGCTTTAACCTGGTCTAGGATTTCCTCTTTAGTCTATTCCGTTTGGTCCTTCTTATATATTGTATTATATAAAGACTGTACAATAGTAACTTATTTGTCCCTTTTAACCTATATACCTTAGTGACGTAAAAGGGTTTGTAGGTTACGGATAGTAGTAGGGTTATAGGCCTTAAAAATAGCTTCCGTAAAGTCCGTAAAGTCTTCCTAGTATTGCTCCTATAGGTCGTTATTTATAAGCTTAAAATATTTATATTTAAGAACTTTGAATTTAATATAGTTATTGACATTGGTTATGGACGTAAGGTCGACTCCCTGCCTCCACTTTTCTTAACCTTTATCGACTTGCTTGCTTAGGTCTGCCATACTATATAGTGTAGTATAGTGCGTTGCGGGTAGGGAAGGTCTTGTAGTGGTCCATAAAGGCGGTTAATAGGTCTGTAACGGTTTGTAGGAAGGTAGAGGGTTTCCGTAAGGTCTTGTAACGGTCCGTAAAAGCGATTAATAGGTCCGTAGTGGTTTGTAAAGGGGTAAGGGGTCTCCATAAAGGGTCTAAAAAAGAGGTCGGAGGGTGTGGTAGGAATAGGGGTTCGAGGTTTAGAGGTAGATTAAGGGTAGAGGTTCTGTATAGGTCTATATTCGCGTCTATTATACTTCCGGTAAACTATACTAAGACTTAAATAAGTATATAGAGTTGGTGATAAGTCCGTAATCCCCAACTTCCGACCTTCTAGCAGGTCGTACTAGGGTTCTAAACGGGTAGTTGCTGTCGTATATATCGCTCGGAGGGAGGTATTAAGTAATTGCTGATCTATACGCGCTTACTAATCAGTATTTGTATTAACTTAATAATACAATTAAGTTATATCTAGGGGCACGAAATACGTATAGTATCGTATGCTCTTTTGGATGGTGGTAACTGTCGATTCTATTAAGGTAGACTACGTGGTCTATATACTGACGCGCCTCCCCCCTAATTAGTTAGCATATAAGTAGTTAGTGCACCGAACGCGTAAATACGCGTTTGTATACCAGGTGCTATAATTATACAGGTATTTTAATGTTCTAATATTTTAAAGTTCGTTATATAAATTCTGCTATAACTTACTATACGTAAGTTTTTTTAAACCAATTAGAAGCTAGCTTGGTAAAGTTTAAAATCTAGGATCCATAAGTATAGACCTTATAAATTCGGTCAATAAACCATGTTTAGTTTTCCTATAAATCTTGCTAAAGTCTCTCAGACTAAGAAAACGATTGCTGTTTTAAATTAGCTTAGTGGATGGTATAGATATTCTTATATTCGCACAATCGATTTCTTAGTCTGCGAGGCTTAGCTTATCCTCAGTTAGCTAGGAAATTACGTGTTTAGCCAGCTACCTAGGGCAGATTTAACGATCTCCACAGCGCCATAAATGCCAAGCTGAGAAAATACGCGTATTAAGGACCACCTGCTAATTAAGCCGCTAATAGACGCCGACCACATAGTAATTAGGGCCATTAGGGCCCTAAGTATATATAAAAAAGTCCTCCCTACCTAATCCTCGATTGCGGTAGTATGTCTACTATTATACCTGCTATATAAGATAGCGCTAACTAACCATATAGAGATTAATATCGCTAATAATGCCGAATTACGCGCTAACGCGTAGTATATCCTCACCCTTATGCGTGCCACTAGGCCTAAGAGTACATCTTTAATATATAAACTAAAGTAGAGAGAGTTTAAGGTAAGAAGGATATAATACCCCTATTATACCCTATGGCTAATATATTATCCGGCTCTAGGCCTTTTATAAATAGAAGCAGTACTATAACAGTGATACTATTATAGAGGATAAGCTACTTCTCTTTCTTATTAAGGAAGTTGCATACCAGCCCTTAAAAGGGAAGAGCTGTAAAGCTAATAGTGATATACCCTAAGAGGAGACGCGTCTCTTATAGCGGTTAGTTTATAGCTATATTACCGCTCTAATGGACCTCTATTAAATACAGAAAGTTATAAGAATAAATAGCCACCTGTTTCCGCGAGAGAATAGCATTAGGGAGTACCTAAAGACGCTATAGTAGAGGGACGCGCAGCGTAAAAAAGAGTAGTTTGCTAATAAGGGTAGAGATACCCTCCTTAACGGCTATACTAAGGAGGAGTTTTAAAGCGTCTGCCATAAGCTCTAGACTAGGAGCGCTGTCTTATTCCTAAAGTGCTACTTTTATATACTTATTAGTATCCTACTAGGCCACTATATGCTTACCTATAGCAGCAATAGACGCTCCGCTAAGATCTTAGATCTATTTACCTTTAAGTTTAAGGGTAAAGGCCCTATACGCTATATGCCCTTAATATTCACTATATATATAGGTAAGTAGAACCAGTATGGCCGCCTTAAGACTATTAGGGCCCTACGGAACAGAAAGCCGCTTATTTACATGCTTAGTAGGCTAGCCTTTTATCTCTTATACTGCTAAGGTTTTAGTACTAAGCCATTTCTAAACTTTAATAAGCGCTTAGTATAGTACAATATACGCCTAATTAAGAGCAGTATAAGGGACCATAAGGTGGCCCTCTTATATAATTTATAGCGAGATTAGGTCATAAAGGCCTTCTAGTATATTGGCGTCTTCTTAGAGAAGAAGATGTATATTAGGTAAAGCGCTAGCGCTAAGACAGTAGAGCTAAAGGGGGTTAGTAAGGACTAGATTTAACGCGCTAGGAGGTAGAATTAAGAGCAGATAGTAGGCTATTACTTAAACTCTCTCCTATAAAAGTTTATAAGGTTAATAATAGGGCACCTCTTATAGATAGGCTGCTTTAAAATCCGCTATGCGGATATTATACCGCCTAACGCGCTGCTATTAATAATATAGCCCAAACTAGATAAATAAAAGGGCTGTTTTGGCCTATAGCTATACTAGATTGACAACCTTACCACTATAGGGGTTATAAGCCTTCTTTTTTACCTTTATAATGTTATTCTATAGGACTTAGTAGCCCTCTATAAGATATTCCTAAGATATCCAGTATAAAGCCACCATATTTTTTAGTATAAGGTATATAAGGCCTTTATATAGGAGCTAGAGCCCTACCTATAAAAAAAGGGGAGCCTAAACTAGCTATTAATTCTCTACTAGGCTATACTACTCCTTACTAACTAATTAAAGGCTCTATATACCAAAAATAAGTAGACAGCTAGTAAGGTTAAGGGCTTATTAGACTATTTAAATAAGTTCTAGGGGACCTAGTCTTTATGGCTTTAACTACTAATATCTAGAGGCCTTATATTTTAACTAGAAGCCCCTTTAGCTATAGTAGTAGTATACCAGTCTACTAACCCCCTATATCCGCCTATAGAAGCAGCCCTTTTAGCTCTATCTAATACAGGATCTAGTAGATATACATCTACTTAAGTAAGCGCTATAGGCTCTCCTTTCTATACAGCTTCGCTACTACTACTACCGCAGCCATTACTACCGCTACTATTACTGCTGCTGCTATAGCTAGAGCTATAGTCCTAGCTAGAGCCTAGGTCTAGGTCTCCACCTATATACTATATAAGCCGTACAGTAAACTCTATATAGGCCCTTTGGCGTAAGTAGACTAAAAGGCTAGGGGGTAATCCTTTTATAGTAGCGCTAGATTCTAAATAGGGTAGTAAATAGTAGGCTAGCCAGCAGAAGGAGGTTTAATAGTACTCCTTATAGCTTAAGATTATTAAGGAGATTAAGCGGGTTATATAGGCCTAGAAGGTTAGTAAGGAAGTGGCTATATAGTAGGTTAATCTACAGCAGGAGCAGATACAGTACTTACTAGATTAGCTTTATAAACGGCTTTAAGCGAGTAGAAAAGCTTTAAAATAGTTATATATATTATCCATATCTAAATTCTAATAAGTTCTATTAAAGCCTTTATCTATAGCCCCCTAGGGGCTTATTTTAGTGCAATATAAGTTTAATAGAGTGCTTTAGGGTGCTTATATAATAGCGGCGCGCAACTTAAAACGTAAATAGCTCTATTGTCACGGGACTTACTTGTTCTCACGCCTCTGCGCGTCTTTGACGTTCTTGACCCGTGCTTACGTTCGTCCTGAGACACCTACGCACGTTCCCCTACAACCCCTATTTATACCTTGTACCTGGCACACGAAGACTCTTCTTCCTCATCCAATGTCTATGTATCAACCACGCATAGTTACGTGTACGTAGCCTTCTCAATTACTACCTCGTTTAGTACATTGTATCCCGGTTCGTGCCTACTCCATGACATCCATCAACCCACGGCCAACTCTTGCCATTCTAGTATAAGCAGAAAGCGCTTAGTAGGCTCTATATATAGGGCTTAACGGGTATTAAAAAGGCGTTGTCGCTAGCGATTAAAATTCAACTATAAATATAGGGTAACATCTACAGTTATTAAACGCACGGGCCTCCTTACCTGTGTAATTATAACCTAGCCGCAGATTTAGCTATACAAACGTAACTATGCATATACTATTGGTCTAAGCTTCTAAGGTAATCCATTTACTAGTTTATTTACTTATTTACTTTATAATCAATTAATCAATTAAGCCTAGAGGTCTGATTTTAGCAGTCAGTCAAGCCCTATATCGTCCCGTTTAATTAAGTTAGTTTGCTTATTTAATATATAAGATATAGGTATTATTTTTAGTCAAGGGGGGGTTCTTAGTAGTTTAAGTTTTAGGCAGTTCTATAATATACTATAGTCGTAATATAATATACGCGCTGAAAATAAATATCTAAACACGTCTTTCTAATGTCAGGAAAACGGGAGAGTAGTAGGGGCTAGCCAGGGGTTAGCCCGGGGCTAGTCATTTCAGCTGGATCCGCTGATGTCACGAAGTTTAAATAGATAAGTTCATTAATGAAATGGGTTGATTGATTGATAATCTTGTATTGTGTCTTTTTGACCTTGATCTGACGTGTCTTCAGTAACGTGTCTTTATACACGTGACTCGTGCACGTGACCCACGCCTTTAGAGAATATAGATTATCTAACACACCCCCTTAGCTTTAAGCTCTTTAAGGTCAAAGCTAGCTACCTTCTCGTGTCTGTTAATGAGTTAATTGAACCGTAATCTTATCTAAATCCTTCCGTCTTGCTTTAATACTGTCCCTTAGGTCCTCTAGTTGCTTCTCCTTATCTAGCTGCTCCTTAATATCCACCATCCCAATTATATTAATAAAGCTTTGAAACCTCTGCTTGGACAGGGCCTTTATAAGTCCATTAGCAATTATCTCCTTTATTGCTGTCTATTGAAATCGTACTTGTCTTATTGCGTATTCCTAACATAGCCAGTGTTAATAGATGTTAACGTGTTAGAGCTTTATAATTAGCTTTACTATGTCTTCTATAATTAGTTGGAGCGTCTATATATTATTACATTTAATAATTAAGGGCTTGTTTAGGCGTAACGTTATTACTTTAAATAGCCTACTGATAAAGATAGCTTCCTTTGCTATCTATAATAGGGCTAACAACTCGGCTTCTATGCTCAACGTTATTACTATACCCTGCTTATTTGCTCTCCAGGCGATCGGCCCCCTAAATAGCTTTATAATGTATCCTTGCAAGCTCTTTCTGTTGACGGAGTTGTCCGCAAATAATGCATTGCTGGCACAGATAAATGATTGCGCTTTACCTCTACCGTCTCTTCCGTCGTCTCATCCTTTGTCGCGTATTTCTTTATCTCTCCCTCTACCGTTTATTCCTTCCTTGTCTCCTCTATAGTAGATTGCTCTGCTCCTCGTGTTATATAGGTACTGGATTACTCTGTCTACCACTTAATAGTGCTTTTAGCTTAGGTTCTAATTAAACCTTACTAGCTGTAATACTATAAAAGCAATATCCGGACGCGTTGTAGTGGCTATATAAAGTATTGAACCTATTTTTCTCTAATATAGCATCGTAGAAGCTGCTTCTCTTAGTAGGGACATAGGACGGACTAGTAGGTCTATATTAGGGGACAAAAGCGTTGGACAGATCAATCGGTAATTAGTAGGGAGGAGTTTAGATTCTGCTATAGGAGTGTCTAGAAAACGCCCTATAAGATCTATTTTATACTAATTAGCTATCTTCTCAATATAGGCTTTTTAGGATAGCCATAGGAGCCTCTAGCTATAATTGTGTAGCATATGGATTCCTAGGAACCATTTTAGCTCGCCAAGGATACTCATCTGGTATTCCTTATATAGCTCCTTAATTGCTTCTTGAGCTTTCTTCTTATCTGTCTTTTAGTAGCAGAAGACAATATCGTTAATATAGAAGAAGACGACTATTCCACCTTTTAGCATAATATATGGCTTCTAAGGTACCTCTTTAAAGCCCAATTCATTTAACGAGCTCGTGAGATTCTTCTGCTATAATAGCGGTAATTGTTATAGTCCGTATAAGGCTTTTCTTAAGCGCAGTACTTTGTCTGTCTTTCCTTTGTTGAACCCTGGCGGTAGCTTTATGTAGACAACCTCATTAAGATCGCAATAGACAAACGTATTAACTGCATCTATCTATATCGTCTCCAGGTCGAATTTTGCGGTGATTGCCATAAGGGTTCAGAAGGTTGTACTAGCTAATATAGTAGCTCTCATAGGTAGGTCTCCTGGGGCCTATTAATTTCCGTATACTACTAAGCGTGCCTTGCATTTCTGGAGAAATCCATGCTTGTCTATCTTGTAGACGAATACCTACATTAAGCTAAGGACCTGCTGTCCCTTTATATGCTTCTTGTCTGTTTCTTAAAACGTCCTTATTTAATAATGGGATTGGAGGTAGGCTTATTAAGCTTCTTGGAACTAATTTTAAAGAGGATGCGTATTAAGGTCGCGGATTAACTAAGGTAGCGGAGGTAAGTTCTTCCTATATAATTTAACATTATGTGTTCTGCCTAATTTTAGCTTGCTGTTGTTAAGTTAACTATTAAGGTTAAACTTCCTTCCTGCTAAGAAGGCGCCTTAATAGGCTAATGTGATCCTTTTAGTAATAAAGTCTTTAAACCTATTATTATAGGCTTTCTTGAACAAGTCTTTAACCGAGTTGTTAAATACCCCCTAAGTATAAAACCCGTCTCCTACTCGGCTAACGATGTCCTAATTAGTACCTTGTATATCTAACTTCATAGGATACTTAACGTGAAAGGTATATAGAGATTCTTCATCTTCTTCTATTAGAGGTGGCGTATAATATGCATCTTTAAGAGCTCTTACAAGGTTAAGATCTGCTAACTTATTAAAGGCTTAAACTAGCTTATCATCAACGTCTTCCTCTTAAATTGACGGTTTAAATACTTTGTTATTATCTTCTAGGAGAACCTCGTTCTTAGTTAGGGTATTAGGGAGTTAAATCTTCTTAATTAGCGTATCTAATTCGGCGTGTAGATCCTTTAAAATGTCTATTTGCTTTTTGTTAAAGAACGTCTTCTCGTTAAAGATAACATCCCTAGTAGAGATAATAATACCTTTATGTAGGATCCAGATCCTGTAGATATTGGTAGAGTTATAGCTAATAAGGTAGCCGATATAGGCTTATAGATCTAGCTTACTTAGCCTTTTCTTCTTTAGCTAGGCATCTAACGTCATTACGTACGCCCTACAGCCGTAAGGCCTTAGGTGCGCTAGTTACGGCTTTCTTAACCTATTAGCTAGGTAGGTATAGAACCTTTTATATAGTAATTTCCATCTATTGCTTTCTCGTGGCGTTTGATCTCAAAGGTAGACTATATAGTTAACAATCTCGTTCTATAGATTATGTGGTAGCTTGGCAGCAATTCTTATTACTTATATTCTCTTAATGATTATACCCCCTAAGCGTTTGGCGGTACCGTTCTGAGCTTAGGTATATAGTGCTAAAGGCTTAAATGTAATCCCTTAAGTCCATAGCTATTTGAGAGTTCTTTTTCTCCCTAGCTCGTTGTCTAATCTAATAGTGTTAACTTTAAGGTTATACCTTAGATAAATCTATTAGATAAAATCTTTAAGTACTTATAGTGTCTCCTTCTTCTTACTATGCGTTGTTATAAAATACGGGAAGGTTTTTCCTAAGAAGGTATTATAGATAAACATAACTCATATAAATCCAGCATGCGCTTCCTTAAGGTCAGTCCAGTCAATATGGAGGTCAAGATAAGGTTTATTAATATTTCATTCTAAGAACCTTCTTAAGACCTAACACTTAATTTTGGCAAGACTGCAATATTAATATTCTATCATCTTTGGGCCTTAAAGCTTAACTCCTAAGGCATTAAGACCTAGATAGTAAAGGCTTATAGGTCCTAAATAACCTAGACGCAGATACTATAAATACGCATTACCTTTCAAATCTAGACGAGCGTCTCTTAACAATGCTCTGCGCTTCCATTGGCGGCATAGCAGTCGGCTTATATTAAACGCTAATAGACTTCCTAGTCGGACGTATTCAATAGTCTATTATCCGTGACGTTCTTCTATTTAATATAGGATTGTATTATCCTTCCAAACTAGCAGATTATTGTCTCCTTTATTATCCCAGTAGAACCCTTGTTTTTAAAGTAGACGGAACAACACTAGATTCATATTAAAGTCCATATAAAAGGCAACGTCCTTAAGACATAGGATTCCCTTACTCTTGTCTAGTTTTGTGACTTAGATAGTAACATTGCTATAACCTAGTATAGGCACTTCTAAGCTGCCGGTAATAATATATTTATATCTTAGAGCTTTCCTAAAATTATAAAAACGAGAGAGGTTATTAAAGATATAGAGAGTAGTTCCTAAGTCAAGAATAGTCAATAGCTTTAATGGATAGAGTTAACCAGTGTGATACAATTCTAGGAATATTATATTAGCTTCTCCCTTAATTTTAACTGTCTCCTATTATTATTAAGCTTCATCAACCTTTAATTCCTTAAGCTTAAGTTATTCCACTTAGGCAGCTAGATCCTTGTCTTGCTCTACCTTTATAAGCACCCTTTTTATATATATACCTACGGCTTTAAATCCCTTAGGCCTTTTGCTCTTAAATAGATACCAACAGTTAGGAAGGGTATGTCCCCTTATATTGCATACCAGGCATTTAAGGTTCTTCAACCTTTTAGAAAACGTCTCTTCAGTCAAATTTATACCTGCCCTTTTTTAACTGCGAGATAAGCTATTCCCTTTTCCTTTTTAGACTTTAGTAGCAATAGAGATACCCTCTTCAGGCTCTCCTACGAAGTCTACATTAAATGCACTCCCTCTCGCCGTCATAGGTACGGCTTTAAAAAGGTTTTGGAATACTTCTTATAGCTCTATTACTACTTTACGGTATTCTAATAAGAGAGCCTTTTTAGTATTATTTGCCTACTTCGTATACAGAACAAAATAGGTTTCACTTATAGTTTATATTATATTTATAAGGTCTATTAGCCAGATCCCATTAGTTATCTATAGAAGATTATACTTCTCTACTATCTTTATCACATGCTCCCATTAGTCAAGCCACTGGGTAACCTTTGTCTGCTTAAGCCCTTTAAGTGACTCTATATACTGCAGTTATACCTTCCTTATTATAAAGTTCTTCAAAAGCTTAGTGTCTTCTTTTAACCAAATCAGCTATTCCTTAACTATAAGGGAAGGGTTAAGCAGTAGCTTCTTTTAAATTAATACTGTGGACGTAATCTGGGTGCGTATCTATTATAGATACTCTTCCTATTTTAGGAAGTACTTCATATCCTAGTTATAGTATTGTCTGCTATTCTTATACGCTTTCTGTTAATTCATTAAGAGCTATATATATAAGATTGCATTCTTATTAAAATTAGTAACTTCTAGATAGGCTAGTTCTTATAGTAGAGCTTATTAAGGTGCTGTATTATCTGGGTCAACATGGGCCTAAATTCATTTGTCCACTAGGGCTTGTAGTTACTAAATCCATTACTCCCAGTCTTCTAGTTTATTGAAGATAATCATGGTCAATAAACTCGACATTAGTGGAGTCATTTTAACTAATAGGCAGGTGGGGAATTGAGATGGTATTTTATTATTAGAATCGCCCTTATCATCAGGATCGTCCTTATCATCAGGGTCGTCCTATAACAATTAATATGGAATCTCGTAGAATCTCATAGAAGGTTCGTGTCAGAATCGTCCTATGACACTTGTGATAGGATTTCTATCAGAGTCTACATCCTTAACAATAAGGTGTCAGAGTCTAACGATAAGGTAGAATTTCTTTAAATAATTAAGTAATAGCTAACTAGCTTCTTAAGTCAGCGGACCGGGCTCATAACTGTCATAAAGTTCAAATAGATGAGTTCATTAATGAAATGGGTTAATTGATTAATAATCTTGTATTATATCTTTTTGACCTTGATCTGACGTGTCTTTAGTAACATATCTTCGTGCACGTGACTCGTGCACGTGACCCACGCCTTTAGAGAATACAGATTATCTAACAGCTGATCTGCTTATATACACTTCTTTACGCTAGCCCAGGGCCACTTTAGCCACTTTAGCTACTTTAGCTACTTTATATCTAATAGCTATAATATTTATAATATTTCCTATAACTGCAATATTTATAAAATAATTAAAATTTAAAATATTAAATTAATACTTAAAGGGGTATATATAGCAGAAGGGGTGAGCATTACGCAGAGGCTCTAAATCGTCAATTGGCTGGTCCAGATAATCCGCCGCCCGTGTATTGATTTCCTAACTAGGCCTAGTGCCTACCTGCCTGCCTGCGTACCTACATGCCTACGTGCCTACCTACGTGCCTACGTGCCTACGTGCCTGTGTACCTACCTACGTACCTGCCTGCGTACCTACCAGAATACCTGCCTGCGTATCTGCCTGCGTACCTGCCAGAATACCTGCCTGCGTACCTGCCTGCGTCCCTGCCTACCTACCTGCCTGCGTACCTGCCTGCGTACCTGCCTGCGTACCTGCCTGCGTACCTGCGTACCTGCCTGCCTACCTACGTACCTGCCTGCCTGCCTGCCTGCCTGCCTGCCTGTGTCTGTTATAGGAGCTCTGCGTCTTTTTAGGTAGACTACCGCTTAGGCTTCGAGCGATTGATTGAGAAGGGAGACACCTCACGCAGAGGCTCCAGGTCGTCGATTGGCGGTGTTCCCGATAATCTGCTGGTCGTGTACTGATTTCCTAACTAGGCCTAGTGCCTGCCTGCCTCTGTGTCAGTATCTGATTCAATTTAGGGGAGGAGTCAGCCCGATGAGGCCTTGATCCGATTCGACTCGGTGACGGGCTGATATCGAGGCTCTGGTTCGATTCGATCGATCGATTGAATCGTTCGTGGTGTTCGCTGGCTGGTCGTTCGAATGGTTGTCGTCTCGGTCTACGGTCATCTGGTTCTGGCGACCGTCGTCTGGTTCTGGTCACAGTCCTCTGGCTACCGTTCTGGTGCCTCCCTAAGTAAGGAGGATGTAAGGAAGGGTAAAGGTGGCATTTAGGTGTACAAGGGGTATGCAAAGGCACGTGTAGAGGCTGTCGGGAATGTAGCGGGGACCCGATGGTACTTAGGACGATTTATATAATTGGGAAAATCAAAGTCCTGCTAAGAGCCTGCTAGGAAGCCTGCTAGGAGCCTACCAGGAGGCCTTTAGGATTTTAATACCCTAATAGTAATAAATGCAATAATACTAATAATATTTATTTTATAGCTATAAGCTAGCGTAATGCTAGCGTATAGCTCTAGGGCTTTGCTAATATGGCGGAAAGCTAGCGTATTGCTCTGGGGGGTTGGCTAATATGGCCAAAAGCTGGCCCCGGGCCCTAGGGGGTTAGCTAATATGACGGAAAGCTGGCCCTGGGCCCCAAAAACACTTTTAGCGAAACTAAATTTCCTGCGCCACTTCCCGTTTTCCTGACGAACTTAACCGTCTAAAATCTCCTCTTTTACCCACTAATTCCTATCGCTATACTACCTATATTATATCTTCCTATCTTACCAAAGCTAGCCCTATTAATTTAGTAGAGAATGTACCTATAATCGCACCTAGCGAAGCCTATAAAGGTTCTAATACCTTATAGTAAGGATATAGTATTTCTCTAGGTCTAGACTATCTAGTAGGGGCCTTATAGGATGGTGGTTTGTATTACCGTAGTTATACTATATAATAGATAGGTAGTAGATCCCTAGCAAGGGTTTTTTGTCTTTTCTTTATTTCTTACTTCTTCTATTTCCACTTTCTTTAGGATTTTTAGAATTTCTATCTCTTGTATCTACACCCTAGTCGCTACTTATTTTATATAGAGCTTTCTATTCCTATATCTTGTATTCCTACTAGCGCTTCTATATCTAAGTCTATTATTATCTCTAGTTCTTTCCCTAATTTTACTAGTTGGCTATATGCCCTTTATAGGTTGGCTGTAAATATTATATTTACCGCATTAAGTCTAATTCTTAATTGTCCTAGTCTTAAGCTTGCTATAGCTATCTATAGGGGTCTTCTTATAGGGCGTTCTCTCCCTTGTGTCCCCTGTAGCCCTTATATCCCTAGTTGGTCTAATAATATTATACAGCATTGCTTCTGGCCTGTTAAGGCTTAGGATAGCTAGCCTAGCCCCCTAGTATTAAAGGTAGGAAACGCTAGGAAGGTACCTATATCCCCCTAGCTTATCGCCTATTATTTCTATTTATATAACCTAGCGTATAGTTATTCCCATAGCTATTAAGCCCTTACCTTCTATCTCCTGTATTTAATACAGTCTTCTCTCTCCTACGCCTTATATATACTTTAGTGGCAGTTTACGTATTTTATTTAGTCTTAGTTTAAGTAATATCTTATATTATAGGGGCCTATATAGTGGCCGTAGCATACCTATACTGCGTATATGGATTAGGTGTGTCCCTATTATACGCAGTAATAGTATTATTTTAGGTGTAGTCTGTGGTTATAGAGCCTTGTGTTATATATAAGGCCATTTATAATTATTCCTTTTTGGATAAGGAGTTTTTATACTCCTAGTGTAAGTGTGCTAATAATAAGGGAGCTATGCGTTTAACCAGCGTCTCCTAGCGAGTCTCTGGCGACCCTTATATCCTTTTATTATTCTTATTATTTACTTAGTTTGCGTTTACGTTTTCCTATTAAAGCCATTAGATTTAGGTAATCTTAAGTCCTAATATAAGGCGTTCCGTTTGTCTTACTATCTCCTATATAATTACTATATTATCTACCTGGCGTCCCTTTTCTACCTTAAGGCTTATAGAAACCGCTAGAACTTTAATTAGGTAATCCTTACGGAGTACTTTTATATCAATATATTCTCCTAGCCTGTCCCCTGCCCTTATAGCTTATTCCTTTACCTATTGGTTCTTTAGGGTGACTTTAATATCTCCGCTCCTAAGGTATTAGACTATAACAGTGTTATAGACCTCTTTATAGATCTTTATAAAGACTTCTATTTCTAATTATCCTCTAAGCCCCTCTACCTTTTTTATATTTAGTTATATTATAATTATATACCCGGTTATTGTCTTAAGGGGGGTAGGTTCCCTATACTATAGAAGTATAGCTATAGCGGCCTAGGTGCGGTTCGCCAGTAAGGGGGGTTTTTATTTATTTTTAATTTTGCTTAGCCGTTAGAGGATTTAGTTAAGGGTTTGCTAAAGGGGCGCCTAAGGTTTACTAGACTGGCGGAGCTATTCTACTAGCTGCGTTAGTTTGTTATAGCTAATAGTTACTCCCCTATAATTCTGGATACTAAACACGTCTAATAGGCTTTATATTTTGTCAGATACCTTTTTAATAGAGGTATTTCCGCTTTATAGTGTAGTATTCACCTATCTTTATTATAGAGGGCCATTGCTAGGCGTGGTTCTGGCGGTTGCACGCAAGTGCAAACCACCGTTGTTTGATATGTGCCTCCCCTACGATGCATGCATCTCAGGGGGATTCTCTAGGTGTTTTTCAGGGATCTTTTGGTTGGTTTTGGTCTTTTGGGCTAGGTGCAGCAAGAGCTCCAGAAAAGGCGTTTTCCTCCGCTTCACTTTATAGTTATAATATATTTAGGATTATTCCGACTTAATAAGGAAGCGTCTAAACCAAATAAGGTAGGGGGTGTACGCGTATTATTTAGGGGGTATATAATTATCAGAGACCTTAATTATATTCCCTTTTAACTTTTAAGCTTGGCGCGAGTATTACAACACCAAACGCCTAATCACCAAATTATAGCGTAGAGCTCCTAAATCCTCCTACCGTCGTATAAAAATATATATAAATCTATCCAAACAGTTAAACCTATCTAAACCATTTGCTAGTTTGATTAACCAAATGAAATAAACAAGTGCAAATCTTTAAAATATCCAATTAGCCAAACCGAAGATCGATAGTTTGAATTGTTTGTTTATCAGCAAGTCTGCTTAATAACCACCATCTTACCGTTAGACGTAGCCTCACTCTTAACCTCTACCTTAACGCCCTTTATCGCATTAAACTCTTTATTAAAGCCGGAACCCCAAGTATCCTTAGAAGTAATAGGTGGTTAAGGTAGCTCTATAGCCCTATAAGTTGTAGAGGCTTATATAGGCGATATTGTAGGAGCTACAAGCTCTCCTGCTACCTCTCTAAATTCCTAATTATTAAATACGCCTTTTTTATAGAGGCCCATACGAGCGCTAAAGACACTTATTTGCCTTAATTATATCTATTCGCAATTAAGAGCGACAATCTTAAGGAAGAATCTTGCGGCTACTAAAGAGCCTCTTATATTTGTCTGAGCTGCTTAGTATTCTTTAGCTTCTTTATAAGCGATACACTGCCTATTATATAGCCGAAACTTATTAAATTCTTAAGACTTATTGGCTCCTAGGTTAATTAATTTTGGTATAAGGATAACGTTATTAGTGGGCGCGGCTGCGCGTATAGGAAAGAATCGCACTATTGCAATTAAGAGAGGTAAAATTAAACTACTAAGTGATTAAGAATATAGGAAAGAAAGTAGGGAGGGAAGTAAAATAAGTAGGTTTTCTAGATTGTATAGAAGATGCTTATATTTTAGAAAATTAAGTTATTGCGTAGCTCTGCCGATTGGCTTAACACCACGCTTTAGTACCTTTTTAAGCCGTACTCTACAGCCTCCTTCTTCTAATTAGATATACTACTGGCACTCTTAGAGCTCTAAAGCCTCAAGATATACTCCGCGCTACTAGTAAAATTAATAGATCTACAGCCAATATAGGTTGGCTCTAACTATCTACGCCAAAAAGGATCCGATCTAAATAGATTACTAGGTTAGTAGCAATTAGTTAGAGGTAGCTAGTTAGGTAGCGGCGGGGCGATTAAAATAGTAGGGTATAGTAGCTAGGAGAGCAATAGTAGAATAGTTAAAACAGTATTAGATCTAGAATAGGTTGGTTAGAACAGTTAGACAATATAGTAAATCTAGTAGATCTAGCAGCGGTATAGATCTAGCACAGTTAGATAGAATATGTAACGGGACTAGCCTAGTTATAGTAGGAGTGTCTTGGTGAAACACTCGACAGATAACTATCTGCGACTGTCTACAACTATCTACAATTGTTTGCCATAATCTACTGTTTTCTACTAGTGCTATAACACCGAAGTCCGTTAAAGACCGTTAAAGACCGCGTGTGTATATGCGCATGTACTAACTACCAAGACCCTAACTATTTAATTATATGATTCTCTTATTATTCCTTTCTCTTCTTTATGCAATGTCTTATTCTTTACAAGAGCTATATACCCTTAGGTTTAGATAGAATTTATATTATTCCTTTAAATCTTCCCTAAAGCCTCTTCGCGCCCTTATAGAATAGTAGAGATAGAATAGTTAGTTAAGATAGTAGGGACGAAATAGCTAGACGGAATAGTGGTAGTAGTAGCAGTAGTAGTAGGGTAGTTGACTAAGGTAGCAGAGGCTCTGGCTTGGTTTAATTATTTAGTTAGTTATTTAATATTAAAACTCTGCATCTAGCTCTGCGTCTGGCTATGCATCTAGCTATATATTTAGCCGTGCATCTAGCTATAAATTAGTAGCTCTATATTGCATATTCTGCGTCTATATCTGCGTGTATGCCTATATACCTACTTTAACTAATAGCCAAAGACTGTTTAATTAGTTGGCGACAACATGCTATAACTAATCGTTTAGTCGTTTAATTAAGGTAAAAAGTCGGCCTAGTTAAAGGCTCTAATTGTCCTAATTTAAATACGGAGACGGCGTTTAACTAATTAAGATTTAATAAGGCCTAGCTTAACTTAGGGTGTTTTCTGCTATATATATAACTAATTAATACTTCTAAGTAGATGTGCAATTAGTTAAGGCTCTGCATCTACCATTTAATTAAGGCTTTATACCCGTATAGTCTATATCTATAAACTCTACTTATAACTCCGCAAGACTATATAAAGGACAATTAAGGGGTTCTAATATTTATCCTAGATATTAACAAAGCTAGCATAAATTCCAAGAAAAAGGGTATAACTTAGAGAGGTCCAGATGTCCATAGTAAGGTAAATATTTGTTTTTATAGATTAAAGTACATTTTATATAATATCTTAACTCTTAGTAACGTGTTTAAGAATCTAGGCTATAATTGTTAAGTAGTATATAGGGATAATTAAGGGTACTTCTGTTACGGGACGAGGTCAATAGCAGCTAAACGTATGTATTCAAGGAGTATACAAGACGTTACGCGATCGATCGTAAGGGTCGAGGGCGTAAGGAGGTAATATACCCACGCGTAGCTAATATAAGCTGTACGCGAGGTATACACGAGAGCACGGGGCTCTCCTATAGAGGCCCCTGCGGTCGGGTTCCGTAACACTAACCCCCCCTTCTATTAAGGCGGAGCTCTAGTGACGCTGTGGTTACTATATATATATAGGGGGAACGCTTAGGGTATAGAGAAGAAGAAGAAATATTATTATAGGTGTAATGGGCTTATACAGATACTTCTGACTTAGGACTTAGGGGTTATTAGTAAGGTGTAAGGGGAGTTACTAAGGCGCTAGTAGTAGGCGAGCTAATAGCGATTTTCCATCTCGGGGATAGAAAATCCTAATTAGCTGGTTTCTCCTTAGCGTCTAGAATCTGACCAATTAGATAAATTTAACCGCCGGTTAAAGTTCCTAGACATTTTAAAGTTTTCTAGTTACATAATCGCACTTTATGGCAATCTGCGGCAATCTAATAGCAATTTACCCTTATATGGCGATGTACAACGGTTTAACTTTATAAGGGCTCCCATAGAGGATTAGGTATAAAATCTCTGCTTAGGCCTGGTTTCTATGGGTTCGCGTAGTAAAAATCGCTAATTAGGTCCTTTACATTCTTAAAGTCTTCCCATAGTTGCCATTCTAGCTAATCTATGTCGAATTCTATATAGGTGGCTTTATAGTAGAGCCGCCGTCCTCTACCTTTGCTAAAGTATTTGGAGTTAATAATTTGTTTAACAGTCTACTCCTTATAGTTCTCGTCTTTGTTCTTATTTTGGATTAATACTAGTAGGGGTTTAGGCTATATTTGTCCTAGTATAGAGTTAGATTAGTAAAGGTATAGTAGCTATAGGTAAAACACAGGCCACACTCTACGGGTAGCTAAGGCGGGCGGAAGCTCCAGTTTGTATACGGCTCCCCTATTAATAACTCGTTTAATCTAGTAGGGGCTAAGGTTCTTATAATTAAGTGACTTTATAGGCCTCTATGTAGAGATATTGTGTGTATTTAACTATACCTAGTCGCCAACACGCATCTTAGGTGGTGGTGCTCTATAATAGTTAGCGAAGTAAGCTTATTTTGCTTAGGCCCAGGCCATCTCTCCTTTATAGTAGTTAAGTAGATCTTTTATACGGTCTATATATTAATTGGTAAGTAGCATCTTAAGGCGTTTTCTATATAGCAGTTTCTTATTAATAGGCTCTAGTGGCTCTATACTAGATTATAGGTAATAAACTTTATTCGCGAAAAATGGGGTAAGTCCTATAGTAGCTAAAACATAGTTATTTGCTGCAAATTTACCTAGTAGAAGGTGGTCTACCTAGTCGTCCTAACTATAGGCGACTACCTATTATAAGTACGCCTTTATGCTAGCGTTAGCGTTTTCTGGTTATCTAGCAGTTTCATAGTAAAAGGATATAGATATCTTAATAGAGATACTAATGCGTTGGTAGATCCGCCTCTATACGTCAGAATTAAACTGCGTACCTTAGTTAGACGTAATGGAGTTAGGTAACCCGTATAGTTAGTAGACTTTGCGAAGGAAGGCGTTGGCAACGTTGCTTATAGCTACGCCTTTAGTTAGGATATAGTGTTATTCTTTTATAAGTTGGCATATTATTATAAGGATGTTTTTATAGGTTTGGCTATATTATTTATAAGGCGGTAAGTTAATAATAAAATCTATAGTAATATCTGCCTATTGGCGTATAGGTATTAGTAGAGGGTATAGTAGTCCTTAGTACTTTATATAAAATGCTTTAGCATACTTATAGCCGTAGTAGGCGCTTATAAAGCGTTTAACTAAGTCTATTATTTTAGGTTAGAAGTAGTATCGGCTAAGGAGCTTATAGGTTCCTCTTTTGCCTAAGTAGCCGCTTAACTAGAGGTCATAGGCTATTTAGATTAGTTACCATTATAGGTCTTCTAAGTTAGGGATAAATAGACGGCCTCTATAATAGAGCCTATTCTCTTTTACTTTTAAGGCTGCTATATTAATTTGGCCTAAGCTTTAGAGGTTAGTAGGCAGCGTATAGGTGCCAGCGGTCTTTGTAGTAATTAGTTAATATAGTAATGGGTTAATAGAGGTGTTATATACTACGGTAATAAGCTTATTAATTTTAGGAGGTAATTCTAGTTCTATAGTATAAAGCTAAGAGGTAGTTAATTCTATCTTAGGTAGTATACCTAGGGCCAAGTTTTATGCTTTTAGGATTGTCTGTTGTTAGAATTAATTATAAGGGTTATCTTCTAACTAAGGAAGGTCTTGCGAACGGCATATTAGGCTATTAGGCTTATTACCTTATACTCCTAGCCTATATATAATTTTAAAGTTAAAACCAGAGAGAAATTCGTTCTAGCGTGCTTAACGTTAATTTAGTTACTTTATGGTTATAAAGTACTTAAGGTTATAATAATCTATAAGGACTTTAGTTGGCTAGTTAGGTTCTGCTAAAGAGAGTTCTAGTTAAAATTCTTTAAACGCTTATATAATCGCAAGAAGTTCTTTATTATAGATCTTATAGTTATACTCTTATAGTATAAGCTTAGATAAGTAGAATGCGACTAGGTAGAGGAGGCCGTTATTACCTATCTAGGAAAGGACGCTTACGTTAATATAGTCTAAGGAGTTAGTTTTAAGGTAGAGTTGCCGTCCTAGTATAAAATAAGCTAGGATAGGTGCTTTAGTAAAAGTATCTTTAAGGTTTTAAAACGCCTTCTTGTATTTAGGCGTCTAGGTAAAATATAGGTATGTTTTTCTTCCTTTTATAGAAAGACCCTTTATTTGCATTATTACTATAAGTAGTGCTATAACGCCTAAGAAGTTATGTATAAATTTCTAATAGAAGTTAGTAAGATTAAAGAAGGCTTGTATATCCTTAATACAGTTAGGAGTTTACTATTTAGTAATTGTTTATACCTGTCTGAACAAGGTTTCGCAATGCAGTTGTACGCAATTACGTGAGCTAAGCGAGCTTAGGAAATCCACTAAATTCCACCTGTAGAATAGGAGAATTAATAAGCATTAATTAAAATCAGTTACCACCCCATACTATTGCAATAGCATTATATATTACCGGAAGTAATACTAACACTGATTAGTGATTACAGATTAGGAGATATACTACCTATAAAGAGAGATAAGCTTGATTAGTCCCTGCTAAAGGCCTCTACCGATCTCGTTTGCTAAGGAGCATTAGTTGATGTGTATTTAAAAAGTTAACCTCTATCTAATAGGCCCTTAATTTTTTATATACGGCCCTTAAGTGTTTAAGGAACCGACCCCTTTTAATAGGCCCTTAGTTCGCGTCTATTACGCATTTTATACTACCCAAATTACGTTAAGGAGTATTAGTTGATATATACTTAAAAAGTTAACCCCTATCTAATAGGCCCTTAATTCTTTATATACAGCCCTTAGGTACTTAAAAAACTAACCCCTATCTAATAGGCCCTTAGTTTGCGTCTATTACGCATTTTAAACGCGTTAGGTACTTAAGGAACTAACCCTTTTAATAGGCCCTTAGTTCGCGTCTATTATATATTTTTAGCCAGAACCCAATAAGATAATAATTGACATGTTAGATATTAGGGCATAAGTTAATGCAGGACAGGAGAAATAGCCTAAAGGCATTAACCTATAGTCCGATGAAACCACCACAAAGGATATTAATGAATTTATAAAGTTTAAGATCCTAGAATATAAAGTGTATAACCTTAAAGATAATAAACTATAGGAGATCTATAAGGAAGATTTCTAAAACTTTATAATATAAATCTTTAAGGATTGCAACTAAATTAGTATCTAAAAGCTCTGAACGTTTCTATAGACTAATGGCGTATGGATAAGGAAGCATAGGAATGCTATAGTCCCTAAATCGCTATTTAATACCTTATAAGAAGAAGACTCTATAGAATGGACTAAGCCTGAGATTAAGGAGCATATGGTAACTAGAGGAAAGTTTACCTTAGGACGAATTAACTACCTTCTTAAGAATAACTTTGCCAGCACCAGTACTATTAAAACCCTAATCTTAATCTTACTAACCATGAATCCTACCCTACTTATAATACCACCTACTATACCCCAACCTACCCCTATACTACCCCTATAACAGGAGCCTAACTATATTAACTTAACCCTATAACTAGAACTACCTAGGAGATAAAGTTAAACCTAGAGTTTTAGCAAGAAGCTAATAAACCTTGTAAAGATGTATATGGAAGATAATAAGTATAGCGGAGAAGATAACAACTTTAACTTTAAACTCACTATCTTCTATAACCTCTGTAGTAGAGCTAATATACCCTAAGAAGCTAAGGTTAAAGCCTATCCTATAATGCTACGTGGTCTAGTACTTAACCACTACTATACCAACCTTAAGAACGTCATCCTAACCCTTTTGTTTAACCAAATCTGCGACGCTATACGCAACTACTTTAAGGGACCTAAGTATAGACGCAGTATACTAGGGCGGTAGAACGCAATAACTCTAAAGTCCACAATAGGCAAGAGCGAGAATGCTAAAAAGGCAACCTTAGACTGCCTATAGTTACTTATTAAAGAACTAAAACACCTCCAGTATAGCCTCAACCTAGATTTACGCATAGACAAGTTCCTTTATAATAAGCTTATTAACGCCTACTAAGAGTTACCAGCGTGCTAATATGCCTGCTTTAAACCTTCTAATAGCCTAACTGGTCTAATTAATAACTTACGATCCTCTATTATAATATTTAAAAAGTTAAATAGCAAGAACCCCTAAGCCTTTTTTACTGACCGCCGCTACCATAGATAATACCCCTAATTACCTTATAGAACACAACCATCTTTATCTAACCGATATGTATTATTAAAGAAGCGCTGCTTCGTTTGTTATAAGGAAGGCTGCTAGTTATCTAAACATTTAAGAGAAGAACGTGATAAATTAAGGAAGAAGTTTAAAGACAGACTTAACTGCTGCTTTAACAGGCATGCTAAGCAATATATCACTAAGTATGAGGGAATAGATCATAATAATAAACTTAACTTAGAATCTACTGATAACGCAATGGAAGCTCTTATAATTGATATTAAGTTACTACTACTATCTCCAATTTAGGAACAGACTAAATTATTTCTTACCTTTTTTGAAATGATATAGCACAAAGGAGCTATTAATACTATAACTAACTTAGCGGACTAATTCTTTACCTATATAATTACCGGTACCAATCCAATTGCTTACCACAATAACTTAGACCTATTTGCCTATGTTACTACTAGCTGATATACCTCCAATAAGTTCTATAGAGTAATAATTAATATAAGAGCCTTAAAGAGATTAATAGCTGGCTATATACAATACCTCGTATACAGGAAGACCTATAATACCGTTATTAATACTTTAAGGGCTAGCGCTATTAATGTCTAGTTCGGCATTAGTTCTACCTCTTCTATTGGCTCCATTACAGTTAACACACCAGTTAGCAATGTTGAGTTTTATATTATAAAGGCCGACATATCTTTCCTACTGTGTCTTACAGATATGGATATACTAAAGGTCTACTATAATAATCTTAAGAACGTCCTAGTTACCCCAACAAAATCGGTGCCAGTAGTTCGCTGATTTGGTCACCCCTTCTTATTATAGGAAGAGTCACTATAGTTATTTATAACCCACTTATTTAATTAAAACCCTTGCTACCTAACTACCACCGGACTCTACTAACTCCACCGTCACTTTGGATACCTATTGGTAGATAAGCTGTATAAAGTATTAGAACGCTCTGGCCATGATAATATTAATAAGTAGGTCATTAACTACCTCACTAAGTACTATTCCTACTGCCAGAAATACAGCAAATCCCCTAGATAGTTTAAGTTTACATTATAAGAAGACTAAGATTCTAACTTTAACTATTCTATTTTTGTTGATATTATGTATATTAATGGAAACCCTATCCTTTATGTTATTAACAAAGCTACCAGATTTTAAGCCGCGAGATGGCTACGTAATATCTCCGCAAAGCACACCTAGGATACCCTATAACTATGCTAGATTAACACCTACATTAGACTACCTAACTATATTACCTATAATGCCGGGAAGAACTTTATAAGCAAGGAGTTTTAACAGCATACTATGGCAATAACTATATTAACTAAGAGCGTCCCAGTAGAAGCTCCTAGTTGTCACGGGACGGGGGCAATGGCTACAGAACGTATGTACTCAGGGAGTCTACAAGACGTTGCGCGATCGATCGTAAGGGTCGAGGGCGTAAGGAGGTGATATACCTACGCGTAGCTGACATAAGCTGTACGCGAGGTGTACGCGAGAGCACGGGGCTCTCCTATGGAGGCCCCTACGGTGGGGTTCCGTGACACTAGTCTATTAGAATGGTAGAAAGAGCTTATCTAACCCTACGCCGAGCATACTAAATAATTATAAAGGAGCTATAGGACTTAGGAATAACTAAGGAATTAGCTCTATAAATAGCAGTAAAAGCCGCCAATGACACAGCTGGCCTAGACTGTAACGGGACTAGCCCAGTTATAGTAAGAATGTCTTGGTGAAATACTCGACAGATAAATTCCAACGCTTTGATTAAATTCTGCCAAATTCTGCTGACTTAATTGAATTCTACTAAATTCCACTAATATAATGGAATTTGGTTGAAACCTATTAAAACCCACATGCGTACGTGTCCACGCGTCTGCTGCCAAGACTCCTAAATATTTAGTTATAAGCTTCCTATGTTCCTTTCTCTTCTTTACATAACATCTTATTCTCTGCAAGAGCTATATACCCTTAGATTTAGATAGAATTTATATTATTCCTTTAAATCTTCCTTAAAGCCTCTTTGCGCCCTTACATTACATTGCGTTAAAAATAACTACTATTAAAATGGCAAATAACCTTAAATCCTACGCGTTAACTATAAGCATTATAACCCTAGTTAAGGAATAGTTAACTGTAATGCAAGAAGCCTTTACAGATGCTTTGGCTTAGCAGCGGGCTGTACTAGAAGCCCAGCATTAGTGATTAATAGAAACACTCCGCGAAGAACTCCGTAATATTAAAACACTTATATTAGAGACCACGACACCGCCTATAAATGAAATTAAAGTAACTGTATCCGAGCCTAGCCCCTTAAACGCGAACTTTAAACTAGTAATGTGTCACAGTACGTGCAGAGGGTCAACGAGGTAACTGTGACTGTGTATCATTGACAAACGATGTCGTGTGCAGAACTATGTAGGAGGTGAGGCGGTATATATACACGTCGCTCAGGGGTTAGGTCTGTGCTCGTGTCATGACAACACCGAGTCATAACAACGCGTCAGGCCAGTGCCGTGACAGTACATCCCCCTTCCTGAGGCGAGCTCCTGTGAGCCAAGTGTTGGCAGTAAAAACACAGAAGTAAAAAAAACAGACACATATATCCTCGTCCTTCCAGTCCTCAAAGGTCTTCGTCCCTTCAGTCCTCAGACCTCCTATATATCTACTACATCCCTCTCCACTAGCACTCGTCTCGAGTGCTAAATACAACGTAGGAGTAAAACCAATGTAGAAAACAACGGAGAATTTTTTATTGTAGGTTTATCCGCAGGGCGTAGGGCGGATATTGACACTCAAAAGGCTCGAAGTTGCGGAGATCGAGGTTAAGGTATAGACTCGACAGGCTCGGGGTTACGGAGATCGAGGTTAAGGCGTAGATTCTTGTCGCGGTAAACTTGAAGTAGTATCTGTGCAAATTCGAAGACGGAGACGGAGACGGAGGCGGTGACGGAGATCAGTAACCCATAGTCTTACACTGTAATCAAGACACGAGGACATAGCCCGCAGGGTGTCTCCCTGCAGCCGGCTTGGAAACTCGGGACGGAAGCAGTAGCTAGGAACGGACTCGGAGACGGAGAAGAGAT
>Ga0307507_10000790_pt1 | contig 69989 bp, 14 predicted proteins | sample 7_EM_MG_FD_207223 | JGI IMG/M metagenome (GOLD analysis project Ga0307507, IMG submission 207223) | Populus trichocarpa ectomycorrhiza microbial communities from riparian zone in the Pacific Northwest, United States - 7_EM | ecosystem: Host-associated > Plants > Roots > Unclassified | place... | reverse complement strand
GGTATAGAGGTAGACTTAGGTAAGGGGAACCCAAGCCATAGCATAGGTAATACTATAGGGGGTAAATACCTAAGGGCTCCAAGAGGGCCTAACAAAGGCAGAAAATATAATAGCAACACTCTTAAGAACAGGAATAATAGGACTAAAAGATTAGCTTTACTAAGTAGGTGTCCTAGTAAGTAGCCTAAGGTGCGAATATAGCTAGCCAAGACAGACACCAAAATACGTAATACTGTTATGCCCCTTACGCACTAGCCAAGAAGCAATACTCTCAGCAGCTGGCACAGAAAACTATAATACACTACTCTTAATATAGAAAGGCCTCAAGGCGGCTACCCGGTGGCTTATTGGCCAAAATATACTAGACCAGTTCTGGGTTATAAAGGAAATAGCAATAGAAAGCAAAGGGGCGAGTAATAGGCGCCCCCTAATAACTCTATAGAAGTAGAGTACAGTGTATAATACTAGCGCGTCCGTAGGTTTGTTACAGCAGCAGTGGTTCCCAAGGAGGTTAAAAAGTAAGGTAGTAGAGCACCACTGGTAACTCACAGGCGACTTATAAGCAAGCCCTAAAAGGCAGGGAGACGGATCACAGGGTTTTCTTAAATAGAGTTTTCTCCCCATATATATATATAAGGAGTAGTCCGCGTGGGCCCAACAGGGATCCAAATCGGACGTTAAGCAATAAATAATAATAATATTCTTTCTTATTTTCTAAGTAGATAATAATATTGTTAAGGTATACCATAATAAATTCATTAAGGTATTCTCCTAATACACTATTAATTCGTTTCTGAAACGTTGCTAGTGTATTTATAAGCCCAAACTGTATAACTAATGGTTTATATAGTCCTTCCTTTAACCTAAAGGCTGCCTTCTATTTGTCGCCTTCCTTAATCCTAATCTAATAGTACGCCTACCTTAGATCTATCTTTGTAAAGATCTTTGCGTTGCCTATTCTGTCTTAGATTTTGCTAATTAAGGGTAAAGGATATCTATCCTTTCTGGTGATGCTATTTAACTATCTATAGTCTATACACATCCTAAGTTTTCTGTTTTTCTTTAGGATGAATAATACTAGATATCCTACTAATAACTGCGACGGTCTAATATATCCCTTTTATAAGTTCTCCTAGACAAACTCCTTAAGCGCCACTAACTCTGTTTTAGTAAGCTTATAGATTAGAAAGAACTTTAGACTTATTCCCTCTTCTAACTCTATTTTATAGTTCTATGCTGCATGCTTTAACAGCTTTTTACTTTCTAGTAACTATAACTTTTTACTATACCTGTGGTATCTTTTTAGTATATAACTTAAGCCTCGCTTAGTCTCTTTATATATTACTCCAACTTAGTACTATACTAACTTGGTTTGCTGTTGCGCCTTGTGTTGTTAAGTATCTTTAATATTAACCTAACCTGTAATCTAATTAATCCTTAGATTGTATTCCTGTAACTAAGGCATTCCTAGTATCGCCTCGTCTTTTCCTAACGGTAAGATATTAAAAGACATTTTAGCTGGTCTCCCTTTAATAGTTAGCTAAATAGGTCCTATTTTAAGATTAATAATGCCTTCTCTATAGGCTATCTAATCTCCTAAAATTGTTATAAGTGGATATAGGTGTTCCTTTTGTCTATATGGTAACCCTATCCTTTCTACTACTACTAGTAATAGGTGGTTTCTTATTACTCTACTGTCTATTAGTGCTTTAAACTACTAATCTTGCCACTTAACTTATAAGTTTAGGTATTGTTCTGGAATTCCTTTAAGGGTCTAAGGCTCTACTACTGGTTCCCTCTGGTCCTATAGGCCTCCCCTTTTCCTAACTATTAGCTGCTAGATCCTGTTTATACTTAGTTTACTTCTTTTCCTCTACGTGCTATAGATAAGTGTTCTCTAGGTAATCCTACTACTATTATCCGTCTAGGCATTCTTCTGTAAGGAATCTTCTAGGTTAAAGTGTTAGGTCCCCTTAACTCTATACTTTTACTAGGTGCTATCTATATATATACTTAGCGTCTTTAAACCGTTTTTCCTCTAGTGCCTAATATATCCTTACTAGGTACTTCCGGTTTTTGTCCTTTAGTACTCCATATATATTGCATATGTTATCTATATAAGCTATCCACAATAATATATGGTGTGCTCTGTCCCTTATATGACTTGGTATAGCTAACCTCTTGTCTAGCTTTTGCTCTTGCTATATAATAATTCTTTGTCTAAACTTATCTATAGTTTCTTGTTTTCTGCGTCTTATAGCTAGATCTTTAAAGTTGTCTTGCTTCCTAATCTTAGTATTAACTTTTTAATTTTTAGGCTAAATACTATATTTACCTGGAACTGCTATAGTCCTTATTTGTTTTTTGAAATCTTAGCTTTCTAATAACGTTCTTATTTGTTCCCTAAACTTATAATTCTTAAACTTGCGTCCTATACTTATTTGTTGGTTACTAAACTAAGTCGCTGCTCTTTCCTATTGGTTTTTGTCTATTATAGGTTTCTAAGCTGTCCTTATTACATTTGGCGAGTCTAGAGCTTTCCTTATCTCCTTTTAAGAATCTTAAACCTGTGGCCTTTTGCCTTTTATAAGTGGTGAGCTAGCACTAGTAGTTATTTGCTTACTTAATTATCTCTAGATATTACTCCTTCTGTCTTATAAAGTTATGGAAATTGTATCCAATAGTGTTATAATACCTATTACTAATCCGCGTTCTGTAGTGGTTTTAGTTTCTGCTTCTATTACGTTACTAAGGTATAAGTGCTTCTAGTTAGCCTCCTTTTCTTCCTCGTTGCTATTAATTAATAAGTACTCTAACTCTATTGTTATTATTACTAATCTTTATCCGCATGTTGCTTTAATATCTTAATCTAGCTTATAGAGTTAATCTTATTCTTTATCTAACTCTATAGTTCCTTTAAGTTCTCTTAACTCTAGCTCTTGCGGCTAATAGCTTGCGCTATACTTAGCGTCTTTATAAATTCGGTATGCGCTGTTATAATAAAACGCAAAGTGCTTAATTAAATACTCCTTGGTCCCGCGCAATATCCCTATATTTGTATTATTGTACTCTAACGACCTAGTGCCCTTTACCGCGTAGTTACTCTAACTACCTCTATAGTCTCTGGCGAAATGACCCTATTTTCCGTAATTTATATAAGCTCTATCTTTAAACCACTTTTCTTATTGTGGAGTCCACCTAAACGTCTTCTGCTGCTAAGATCCCTAGTTTAGCCTTTGCTTTCTAGTCTTATAATTACTTAATCCTTAACCTCTAGGTTTCCATGGTTTCTTTATCTATTTCTTAGATTCTTTAGTACTATTTAGGTCTATTAGCTCTACGCCATTCTATGGTTTTTAGCTCTATGTTTACTAATGCGTGTTCTGCGCCTTATACGACTGTAGAACTCTGTCTTGCCCTTTCTTAGCTTGTTCCCGTTAATAGATCCTATTATTAATCTTTATCGCTTAATTTATTAACTCTCTTAGAGTATCCGTATCTTCTATTAGGATAATTGCGTCTTAGACTTTAGCCTTAAGTCCCTATTTATACTATGCCATAAGCGCCTTGTTGTTCCATTTAACCTATATAGCTAGCGTTTAAAACTATATTGTATACTCTATTGCTGAGGTTCGTTGCGTTAGGTTTTAAAGCTTTTGTTTTACTATAGTTGTTGCCTCTGGGTCTCTAAATATCTGCGTTAACCGTTTTGCGAACCCGTTCTAACTGGTAAATATATACCGTATATCTTACTTAGTAGTTATTATACTATTGGCCTATATTTCGGTAAGATAAGGTTTAAACCACTTAAGTGCTTATCCTGTTAGGAACAACCCTATATACGCCACTTAGTCTAATAATATTGCTAACTTTACTCCCTCCTGTATAACCTTAAAATGCATCTACGTAAGGAACCCTTTAAGCTTCAACTTCTCTTCTAAGAACCGTTTAATTGAAGGTAACTTGACCTTTGCTACTTTAATTCCATTAATACGTTCTTTAAGTATCCTATTATTGTCTTATAAGTGATTAACTATTTCCTATAACTGACCTTGCGTAACCATCTGAGAATTCGTGTCTGCTATACTGGTATCTCCGCCTAAGGTAGTAGCTGCCGTTGGTGGTGTCGTAACTGGTGCTTTAGGTGGCATGTTATTTGACTTTGTTTAATACCATAACTTTAGTAGTGAATATATAACGGAATCTTGGAGTAAGAACTACGGTGGGTCCTGTTATTAGGCTGGGTATATAGATATAAATAGGTTAATAACGTAATAATAACTGGTGGAGTGGTTGCCTAATAGATTAACTCTAATTGTATTCTGAGATTTACTACAAAGAGAGAACTATCTAGGTAGGGACTGTGGTCCTTTAAATACACAACCATACGCCTAAGAAATCCCTTCGCTCCGTAAGGTACGTGTGCTCTGTTTGCTCCGTTATAGATTACATAGATTATATAGATTATATAAATTATATCACGTGACCTTGGCTACTATTCCTTGTTATATAGTTCCACCGGATCTATCCTGGACCGTGCCTGTATTAACCAACTAGCTTCTGCCGACTCCTCTCCAAGTAGTCGTAATATAGTACTTAAGCTGTCTGTAACATTTATCTTTTAATATTGGGTAGGGTCTCTTATAGGGTAGCGTTTTTCCTTATTTAATATTAATAGTATAGTTATTAGGTTAATATAGGGGGAGTATATCTACGCTCTTTTATAAGCATATATTAATAAACTTATAGTACCTCTTAGGGAGAAGATTGCGGAGTTCTTTGTTAGTAAATCCTTTTTTAAGCTTTATAAACTTCTTAAAGTCTAAAGATAAAAGTCCATAGAGTTTTACGGGGGTATTATTTTCTAGAAGGTCGGCTATATCTATCCTATTACTATAGAGAATATAGTCCTATTCTTTATTAAGCTTATATAGTTATAATTAGGAGACTATGGCAACGGTTTAGCCTTTCCTATATACTATACAGTAAAAGGCCGCGGCATTTATATAGTGGCAGTTAGTTATAGGTGGGGTAATAAGGGATTCCTTAGGTTAATATCTTAGGGAGTAGGTAGAGGCGGCTAGGCTATGCCCTAGGCAAGTCTCTCTATAGTATTTAGAGTTAAAGATTACTTCTTTCTTTTTCTAGTTAATGGCGGGGTTATATTATTTAAGCTAGTTTATTCTAAGTATAATAGGGTAGTTAGTAAGTGGTATAATTATAATAAAGCCTTATAGGAAATACCACGGTGGACTTATTATTGGGCTAGGTTATATAGGTAAACAGAAAGTCAACAGTATAACGGTATAAATAATAACTGGTAGAGTGGTTGCCTAATAGATTAACTCTAATTATATTCTAAGATTCACTATAAGGAAAGACACTACCTAGGTAGAGACTGTAGGTCCTTAAATACATAACTGTATACCTAAGAAATCCTCCTTATATATGAAGTACGTAATATATATATTATATATACATTCTGTCTATATACCTTATACACTATATATAACATCACGTAACTTACTTACTATTTCTTATTATATAGTTCTACTAAATCTAACCTAAACTGTGCCTATATTAAGTAACTAGCTTCCTCTAACTTCTCTCTAAGTAGTTATAACACTATACTTAAAGTATCTATAATACTATCTCCCTCCTCTTTATCTTTATCCTTAAAGATTCCTAATATCTCTAAGTTGTCTACTAGAGGTATAATGTCCATATAATTAACTTGGTTAATATTGTTACTTATTATACCTAAAGCTCCTTCTTCTTCACAAAGCACAACGCCACGCTTAAACTATTACTGTAATACTATCTCTTAGTGAAATAATACTGTCTTTATATTCTTGTTGTGTAAAAGAGGGGTTAGTTTATATTACACTAGCAAGTCCCTTGTCTTAGCAACCCTCTTTCTATTTAGAGTATACTAAAACAAATATTTAATCGTCCTATAATGTTCGCTCGGGTTCTAACACTAAGTGTACGCATTCTATTACTCTTAATAGCCTTTAAGTACCCTTATTAATTACTGCTAGGGTCCTAGGTTTAATCTGCTGCTATAAAGCTTAATAGTAAGCTAACTTAAGTTCTAGCTAACCTAGAGCGTTCTTATAACACTAAGTAGAGGGCCTTTAAAACCCGCATAGCTACGTCCGCTTATCTACTTTGTTTTAAAAAGGTATATAAAAAGGTGCGTTTTAAGGAGTGGAAACTTGTAGAATAAGGCCTTTAGGAACTTAGCAATAAAAGAATAGATTCTCTTTTAATAGAGAGGGAAATAACTCTAAATATATTGGCAGGTGCTCCTTTTGGGTCCCCTTTAGGTGGTTTATTCTTTAGTAACTTTTCCTTATTAATACTTTCTAACCCTTTCTCTTCTAATACTCCTATACCTTTCCTATAGCGTTCTTTAAATTATTTAGTAGTTTCTAGGTAGTCTTATTATAGCCTATTTACTTTACTTTATACCATATTTTATTATTAATATCCTTATAACTAATAATCTTTAAAACTTCCTATTTATCTTCCTCCTGTCCTTTATATATATCTACCTTATAAACTAGTGGCTTAATATTACAATATGCTATATAGGGTAGATCTTTATTTTCTCTAGTAAGTTAAGTCTATATATAACTTCTAAGATCTTTGCTTTAACTATAAATAGTCCTAGTCTAATATAATCTAACTTCTTACTTAGTTATTAACTCTTAAATTTTTTATATAGTAGCTATACTTTATCTCCCTCCTTAAGATCTAGTCCCTTAGATCTCTTAGCATTATAGTACCTTTTTATTCTTTCTTATACTAGTTTAGCTGTTTCTCTAAGACATACATAAAGATTTATTAAGTTCTCTATTCTTGTCGAACTGGATCGGATTTCCTTACTACCATTTTGATACTGGCTTCAAGTCTAGAACCCTATGTCTCAATACCCCGCTCCTTACCTCGTATGTCTCCTCGTATGTCTCGTATGTCTTATTGAGTGTCTTATCGAATATCTAAATACTTGTTTCCATTACCGAATGACGACGTAGTCGTCATTCTCTTTGCAACCTATTTGTCACCTATCTGGTGTATATATAGAGGCTCTAGAGCCCTCTTTAATAGACAGAGTTCTCATACCTAGTTGTCCATTCAACAGTTATAAGCCTGGTCTGTCTACTAAATCATCTTTGATTCCAAAGCCTTTATTCCAATTAATTATTATCTTGATTATCTTGATTATAGACAACCACAACAATGAATTCTTAATAAGAAACCAAACCCGTTATTATATCATCCGTAATCCTTACAAGCCTAAATAATTGGGATGAATGGATTAAGGTAATTAAGTTAAAAGCAAATAACAATCGTCTCTAGGAGTATGTCGACCCATTAACACCTAAGACTAAATTGCCAAAGCTTGAAGAACCTGTTTGAGCCTCACCTAAGGATGCCAATAGCCGGGGGATGACGAAGCTCGCAGAGCTAGATGAGGAGGAGAAGGAGGAGCTCCGTACGCTCAAAGCCGACCATAGGGAAGATATAAAGCTATACAGAAAACAGCTGTTAGCTCTTAATACGTTGCGCAGCCACATCCAAAGCTTAATCTTACGTACCTACCTCATCTACACGTTTAAATGCGTCACCACCTACGACGTCTTGGTGTTACTAAAGCAGAGAATTGCTCTAACTAATAACGCCCAAAAGCTTCGAGCAGCTACCTAGTATGCAAAGCTCAAGAAAGCGCCTCAGAACCAGAACTTTAAGGTCTGGTTAGAGGAGTGGGAGAAGGTATACACTGAGTGCAAGGAGCTAGGTCTACCTGAAATAAATAGTAACCGTTTAGTAAGAGACTTCGTGTACGCAGTTGATTTAATCACACCAAGCTGGTCCGAATATTAGAAGAACCAGCTTAAAAGGATGGAGTGGAAGAAGGAGAAGCTTCCTGGCTTCTTTAAACTGGTTAAAATCTACCGAAATCACCGTCGTACGGAGCTCGCCCAAAAGGGTAAAACCCCACAAGGATCCTTCGCAGCCACCTTTAAGGACGAGTTGAGCGAGTCACTGAATTCAAAGCCTAAGTCAAAGACTAAATCGTCAGTAGATGAGCAAAAGAAGGAAAGGTGACCGCCGCTAGAGTGCCTATGCAGAAAGCGTCACTACTTTAATAAGTGCTAGTACATTCTAAAGTCGATTCCTTGCCCATCGTGGTTCAAACCAAGTAACGAAATTTAGAAGAAGGTGGATAAAAAGATTGCTAATGCGACGCCCGAAATTAAGGCTTGTATTAAGCAAATTAAAAAGGACGATCAAGCCAATAAGAAGCTAAAGGATGGCAACTAGCAGAGCTCTCAAGAGCCCAAAGGAGGCTTTGCAGTTCATTAAGTAGGAGCCTATAACACTGCTTTTAATTACGAGCTTCGTGATAGTGTTATTCTTGACTCAGAAACCAATATACACGTTATTAATGATTGAGCTAGATTCGTTAGTGATATTAAGCCTACCTTAGACCGAATCTACACGGGCTCGCATATTAAAGAAATCAAAGGCTATGGCACAGCTGCAGTCACGATTAACTACCTAAAAGGGAAGAGATAGATACAGCTCTTAGGAGCAGCCTTTATACCAGGCTTCTATACTAACCTAGTATGCCTCTAAAAGCTTAATAATAAAGGCGTTTATTGGAACAATAAAAAGAACACTCTTTACTATGGCGACAATGTAACGTACGCCCACTGTGGCTACTACTATGGTTAGAAAACCATCGAATATAATAAGCTAAAAAGAGACTTACTGGAGGCTTTATTTGCGACTTAATTAAAACTAGTAAAGCATTTATTAAAGCCTCTGCTGAATCAGGCAGAAGGTCTTGTATGGCACCAGTAATTAGGCTATGCAGGAAAAGAAGCAATTAAGCAACTACTTTAGTTAGTAACGGGCGCGATTCTAAAAGGCCCAATAACGGTAGAATATGAAGCGTGTGGAGTAAGCAAAGCTTATAAAGTAATATCTAGAAGAACACTAACTTAGTTAACGGTTCCTTTCTATAAAATCCACCTTGATTTGATACCCGGAATAGTTGTATTTAATAGCAATAAGTACGTGGTACACTTCCTTAACGACGCGACGCGGATGAATAAGGTAGATATGATGGCTAAGAAGTCATCCCTTACCCAAAGAGTTATCACATATTGCAATGTTATTGAACGACGATACGGCTTTAAGGTAGCCATAATCCACATAGATGGAGAGACGTCTCTTAGAGACGAATTTAAGGATTAGATAGCTAAACAAGGAATTACTTTTAAAAGATTAGCACCCAATACTTAATTACAGAACGGTCCAGCAGAACAATCTGGGGGGGTGATTATATAAAAGGCTTAATGTATAAGAATTAAGGCTTATCTACTAGAAGAGCTAATACCAGAAGCCTATAAAGCAGCTGCCTATCTACTTAATTGGACGCCCAGTAGAAGACTTAGGTGGAAAACACCTTTTAAGAAAATCCAGTTAGCAATGGGTATAACACTACCAAAACCTAATATAGGACACCTATAAGTCTATAGCTGTAGGGCCTATCCTCTTAAATATAATATTCCACGCCTGAACAAGCTCGCGCCAAGGGCCCATATAGGATATCTAGTAGGGTATGATTTCACAAATATCTTCCAAATCTACATTCTAAGTTAGAAGAAGGTTATTAGAATAAGAGATGTAAAGTTTAATAAGCAGTTGCTCTATAATAACTTACAGCTAGATCTTACGAATGTACTCCAAGTAAGGACTGACCAAATGTTGGAAATAATTGATGTCCGTTAAATAGAGAATCTCTAAGACGAATTAGAATCGTCGTCTAATGAAAGCGATAAGACTCTAGACGAGATTCGAGTTAATACTAAAGGAAGACAATAGGTGGATTCTAGTGGAAATCAAGAGGAGCCAAATACTAAAAGTAGTAAGCAATAAGATTTAAGCTCTAAAGATGACTTAGCTCCAGGGCTTCCTACTTTAGATAAGATACCAGAACCTGACTTACCGGAGCCTCCACTACCGTCCTTAAAGACCTTAGCAAAGAAGCCGCACTATATAATGGTTCCAACTGATAAAGCTGAGCCAAAGAAGAAGATTAATGGTGATGTAGGAGAGTAAAATGTAGTCAAAGGAAAGAGACTTAAAGGTCGATTAAAAACCTACGTAGGTTTTCTTGCTGACGTCACCGATGACCAAAGCCTTCAAGCTCAAAGATCAGCCTTCAATGTAGGGCTTACATTTCACAAAAAGCTGCACTGTAATTAGCTCCTACCGCCGCCTAGGAATTGGAAGGAGCTTCAAAGACATTAATATAAGGAAGAATTCGTGGCTGCTGCTAAAAAGGAATACGCGGACCTTTAAAATCGAGGAACGTTCTAAGTTGTTAACGACACTATTCATATTAAAACCGTGCCTGTTATCTGGGTATTTACCTATAAGACTGATAACAACGGATATCTAACGAGGTTCAAGGCTCGTCTTTGCGTAAGAGGTGACTTACAAGAGTCAGTTCATGAGGACACGTATGCCGCAACTCTGGTAGCAAAATCGTTTAGAGCCTTGATAGCTATTGTCGCAATATTCGACCTGGACTGCTGGCAGGGCGACGCCATTAACGCATTTACAAATAGCGAGATCGACGAGGTCGTGTATATCAAGTGTCCAGATGGATTTTTGATCAAGGGCAAGTACCTACTGCTTCAACGAGCGCTCTACGGATTGCGACGATCACCTCTATTATAGCATGGTGACTTGACTACAACACTGAAAAAGGAAGGCTTGAAGCCAGTGGCGGAGGAGCCTTGCCTATATCATAACGATTGGCTGATAGTCTTCTTCTACGTCGACGATATCACAGCTACTTATAGGAAGAAAGACCTACTTAAGCTTGAAACATTCAAGGAGCACCTTATAAAAAGGTACGAAATAAAAGACCTAGGTAACCTTACCTGGTTCTTAGGGATTCGAATAATACGCGACCGAGAAAACAGGAAGCTTTAGCTCAGCCAGGACTCCTATATTGACAAGATCGCGACTAGCTTCGAGGTAAAGGATTATCGCAAGATACACATACTAATGGGCCTTGAGGAACTTAACCCTAATCCGGAATAAGCCTCTAAGTAGGACACCTATCTGTACCAGAGGAAGGTCGGATCAATGCTCTATGCAGCAAATATCACCCGTCTAGATGTGGCAAAAACGGCAAGCAAGCTGTTGGAATTCTTACGAAATCTATTACCAATACATAACGGAGCTGCTATGAGGGCAATTGCCTACCTGTATTAATCAAAGACCCTTGCAATTAAGTTCTTAAAGGAGAACATAATAAACCAAATCTTCGCAAGGGCAAGCGACGCATCGTTTGGAGATAATCCAGTTAATAGGAAGAGTATAGAAGGCTACCTATTTACCTTATTTGGAGGACTAATTGACTGGCGATTGACTAAGCAAAAATTAGTGATGAAATTAAGCATGGAGGCAGAGCTCCTAGCTCTATTGCATGCAGCTACTAAGTTAATTTGGTGGCAGCAATTCTTTAAAGAAGTTGGATTTAACACTAATGAAAAGCAAGTGATCTACTACAACAACATGCAGACGATACGACTTCTTACTAAAAGCGACGCTGAGCTCAACACCAAGCTTTGACATGTTGATATATATCACCACTGGCTCCGCCAGGAAGTTCGTGAAGGAAGGATTAATATCAAATAGGTCCCTACTGCGGACATAACAGTAGACGGCTTGACGAAGGCTCTGCCTCATCAAAAGCACAAGACGTTTGTTTAGTAATTAAACCTCGTTGATATTAAGGATCTAATTTAATTCGATTTGGATAATATTCGGGCAAGGTAACTCTATAGGGGATTTCTTAAACTCAACACCAAATTAACATCATGACTTTTTATAGCAGCCCAGAAGGCTCTGTGTAGCTAGGGGGGTATATCGAACTGGATTGGATTTCCTTACTACTATCTTAATACTAGCTTCAAGTCTAGAACCCTATGTCTCAATACCCTGCTCCTTACCTCGTATGTCTCCTCGTATGTCTCGTATGTCTCATTGAGTGTCTCATCAAATATCTAAATACTTGTTTCCATTACCGAATAACGACGTAGTCGTCATTCTCTTTGCAACCTATTTGTCACCTATCTGGTGTATATATAGAGGCTCTAGAGCCCTCTTTAATAGACAGAGTTCTTATACCTGGTTGTCCGTTCAACAATTCTTTACTTGGCTATACTACTCATTTTCTTTACTTATTATGGCGATAATAATATTCTTAGCTTATACCTATAATTTGCCTTAAAAGGGGACGTGCCTATTCCTTTCTATAGTGTAGCATTATATATAAACTATGTAACTGGTAATAACAATACCTAATTATTCTGTATATAATTAACATAATGTCTTAAGTACTGCTCTAATATTTGGTTTAGTCTTTCTATCTAACCATCTATTTATAGGTAATACACGGTTAATATTACCGCTTAAACCCTTTATTCTGCTAAGAATACCTTTTAAAATGCTACTATAAATCTTAGGTCTCTATCTAATATAATCTTTATTAGTGCTCCATGTCTTATAAATACTTCTTTTATATAGATTCTAGCCATATCTTCTACTGAGATTTCTTCTATATACGCTATAAAATAACCCTACTTAGTTAACTTGTCTACTATTACTAAGATTATATTATAATCTTATCTAGTAACAGGATCCTTTAACCTTAGTAGCTTTATAATAAAGTCCTATAATATAACCTCCTATAGTCTTTTTGGTACTTTAACAGGTTATAACCCTCTATGTAGTTTATGCCTTATTAGTTTATTTCTTTAATAATCTAGATATTTCTTAGTAACTTATCTTACTAGTCCCTAGATTTCTTAAATAATATACTCCTCTTAAAGTCTTAACACTAAGCCTATAGCTCTATTATATCCTTAAGTTATTTCTCTATAAAATTCTTTAATAAACTCTTCTGTAATTGCCTTGGGCACATATATAGCCTCTTAGTGCTTATATTGCTCTATATCTAGATCCTCGCCTTATACTTCTTAAATCCTTTATAACTATATACTCTCTAATATTTTATAGGTCCTCTCTTCTCCTATTACTATAACCTTAGGATAATTATACCTAATCAATCTATCTTTGTCTTTTCTTAATATAGCGCCTAATAACTTTTCGTTACTTTATAACTCTACCTTCCTACTAAGTACGTCTACTCTTATATTTTTAGTTCCTTTAGTGTACTAAATTTTAAAATAGTATTTTATAAGTATTTTAGCCTATTTAACTTATCTTTAGTTAAGTTCCTTTATTATTAGGAACCCTATCAGGTTCTTATAGTCTATTTTAACTATAAATAGTTTTTCTGTACCTTATAAGAATGCTCTCTATTCCTTAAGTGCTGCCACTATACCTAATAACTCCTTATTATAGATATCATGGTTTAGTTCTAGTAGTGTTATCTTTTAACTATAGTACGCTATTAGATGCTATCTATCTGGATACTTTTGTAGTAGGTATACTCTTAATATAAAGTCTAATGCATCTATTTCCACAACCGTGTCTAACTTTAGTTAATAAATCTTAAGGACTGGATCTTAGGTAAACAATTCCTTAAGTTCTCTAAACAGCTTCTTTTGCTTATTACCCCATATTTACAGTTCCTCCTTTTTTATAAGTCTTGTAAATAGCTTAATACTTTTTAACTACTGTGTAATAAACCTCCTATAGTAGTTGTAAAACCCTAAGAATAACTATAACTATATAACGTTCTCTAGTTTTTGCTAACTTACTATAGCTTCCATTTTCTTTGGGTCTATGCTAATTTTGCCTAGCTTAATAATAAATTTAATAAAATTAGTCTTCCTGGTAAAGAACTTATATTTTTTAATTACTATTAGCATTTTTTCTTCCTATAGTCTTTTTAAGACCCACTTAATATATTCTCCGTACTCTTCCTTACTTATAAAGTAGATAATAATATTATTAAGATATACTATAATAAACTTATTAAGGTGTTCTCCTGATATACTATTAATTCTTTTCTAAAATATTGCTGGTGCGTTTATAAGCCTAAACTGCATTACTAATGGCTTATATAGTCCTTCCTTTGACCTAAAAGCTGCCTTCTACTTATCGCCTTCCTTAATCCTAATCTAATAGTATACCTACCTTAAATCTATCTTTATAAAGATCCGTGCATTACCTATTCTATCTTAGATTTTACTAATTAAGGGTAAAAGATACCTATCCTTTTTTATAATGCTGTTTAACTACCTATAGTTAATATATATCCTAAGTTTTCCATTTTTCTTTGGGATAAATAACACTAGATATTCTGCTAATAACTACGATAGTCTAATATACCCCTTAAGCGCTACTAACTCAGTTTTAGTAAGCTTATAGATTGGAAAGAACCTTAGACTTATTCCTAGTTCTAACTCTATCTTATAATCCTATACTGCGTACTTTAATAGCTTTTTACTTTCTAGGCTCTATAGCTTTTTACCATACTTATAGTATCTTTTTAGTATATAACTTAAGCCTTGCTTAGTCTCTTTATAAGTCACTCTAACTTAATACTATACTACCTTAGTTTCCTATTATATCTTATATTGTTATATATCCCTAATATCGACTTATTCTATAACCCAATCAATCCTTAGATTATACTCCTGTAACTAAGGTATTCCTAATATTACCTTATCCTTCCCTAATGGTAGGATATTAAAAGACATCTTAACTAGTCTTCCTTTAATAGTTAACTAAACTAGTCCTATTTTAAAATTAATAATGCCTCCTTTATAGGCTATTAGATTTCCTAAAATCGTTATTAATAGGTATAGATGTTCTTTCTGTCTGTATAGTAACCCTATCCTTTTAACTGCTATAGGTAATATATAGTTTCTTATAACTCCACTATCTACTAACACTTTAAACTTTTAACCTTACTAACTAACTCTTAGGTTTAGGTGTTGTTCTATAATTCCTTTAAGGGTTTAAGGCTTTACCACTAGCTCCCTCTAGTCATATAGGCCTCCAATTTTCCTAACTATTAGCTATTTAACTTTAACTATACTTAGTTCCTCTATAGCCAATACTTAGTTTATTTCTTTTCCTCTATATACCATAAATAAGTATTCTCTAGGCACTTCTACTACTATTATCTGTCTAGGCATTTTTCCGTAAGGAACCTTTTTAGTTAAAGTATTAAATCTCCTAACTCCTAAACTTCTACTAGGTGCTAACTATACATATACTTAGTGTCTCTATACCGTTTTTTGTTTATTATCTAGTATATCCTTATTAAATACTTATAGTACTTATCCTTATGTGTCCTATATATATTATATATATTATCCATATATACGATCCACGCTAATGTATAATATACTAGGTGCTTTAGGTTAACTCTTAGTTTATCTTTATTCTTAAGTTTAAACCTTTTCCACATTAACCTAAATATTACTATCTTGTTTGCTAGTACTAATACTTATATTATCTCTCTCTAGTCTATAGTCTGTTCTTTTAGGTTCTTTAGTACTATAACTAACGCCCCTTTTATATAGCTTATCTATTTTTTAGATATTGCTTAATTTAGTATAACTTTCTTATCTAGCCATATATAGAAGTCTTCCTACTTATTATTCCCTCTTTACTTATACTACTTTTAGTATAGCTTAGTAAGTATATATAACCTATCCATAAGGAAGTATCTCTTTATTACTACATTATTATAACCTTTAGTATATTATTCTGCGAATCTGGTTAGAATTTCTAGATCCTCTTCTTATTCCAGTTTATCTAACCACTTAGCTCTTAGTATGCCTAGTCTTAGCCTATTTATAACTTTTTATATAGGTGCTCTACCCCTTATATATCCTAGTATAGCTAATCTCTAGTCTAGCTTTTATTCCTACTATGCGATAATTTATTATCTAAACTTATTTATGCTTTCCTTTTATTTTTATCTTATAAAAGGATCCTTAAAGTCGTCTTGCTTCTTAATTGCTATATTAACTTTTTAACTTTTAGGCTAAATACTATATTTACCTAGGACTATTATAGACCTTATTTGTTCTTTAACATCTTAGCTCCCTAGAAATCTCCGTCCTAAGCTTATTCTTATATCTCTAAACTAAGCTACTGCCCTTTCCTATTAATTTTCGTCTATTATGGGTTCTTAGGTATATCTTATCTCACTTTAAGAATCTTAAGCCTATAGTCTTTTGCCTTTATTAAGTGGTGAGCTAGCACTAGCAATTATCTACTTGCTTAGTCTACTTTAGATATTACTCCTTCCGTCTTATAAAGCAATAGATACTATATCTAACGGTATTATAATACCTATTACTAAACCGCGTTCTATAGTGGTCTTAGTCTCTACTTCTATTACGTTATTAAGGTTTAGGTACTCCTAGTTAGTCCCATTTTTTTCTTATCGCTATTAATTAATAAATACTCCAACTCTATTATTATTGCTACTAATCTTTACCTATATATTACTGTAATATCTTAATCTAGCTTATAGAGTTAATCTTATTCTTTATCTAACTCTATAGTTCCTTTAAGTTCTCTTAACTCTAGCTCTTATAGCTAATAGCTTACGCCGTACTTAGCGTCCTTATAAATTTGGCATATATTATTATAATAAAATACAAAGTGCTTAATTAAACACTCCTTAGTCCTATGCAACACCCCTATATCTATATTATTATACTCTAATAATCTAGTACCTTTTACTGCGTAGTTACTCTAACTACCTTTACAGTCTTTGGCAAAATAATCCTGTTTTCCACAATTTATATAAGCTCCTTTTTTAAACCATTTTTCTTATTATAGAGTCTACCTAAACGTCTTCTGCTACTAAGATCCCTAGTTTAGCCTTTGCTCCTTAGTCCTATAATTACTTAATTCTTAACCTCTAGGTTTCTATAGTTTCTTATTCTATCTTCTAGATTCTTTAGTACCGCTTAAATCTATTAGCTCTGGCCCGTTCCATAGTTTATAACTCTATATCTATTATAGCGTGCTCTACGCCTTATATAACTATAGAACTCTATCTTACCCTTTCTTAGCTTGTTCCTTTTAATATATCCTATTATTAATCTTTATTAACTAATCTATTAAGTCTCTTAGACCTTCCGCATCTTCCATTAGAATAATTATATCCTAAACTTTAGCTTTAAGTCCCTATTTATATTATGCCATAGGCGCCTTATTATTCCACTTAACCTATATTGCAAGTGTCTGAAACTATATTATATACTTAATTACTAAAGTGCGTTATACCAAGTTCTAAAGCTTTTTTTCTGCTATAGTTATTACTTCTAGGTCCCTAAATATCTATATTAGTCTTTCTATAAACCCATTCCAACTAATAAACATAAACTATACTTTTTAGTTAGTAGTTGTTATTCCATTTATCTAAATTTTGGTAAGGTAAGATTTAAACTACTTAAGTGCTCTTCTGGTTAAGAATAGCCCTACATACGCTACTTGGTCCACTAGTATTACCAGCTTTGCTCCTTCTTATATAACCTTAAAGTGCATTTATATAAGGAACCCCTTAAGCTTTAACTTCTCCCCTAAGAATTATTTAATTAACGGTAGTTTAACTTTAGCTGCTCTAATTCTATTAATTCTTTCTTTAAGTAGTTAATTATTATCTATTAATTAATTAACTATTTCCTATAACTAACCCATCGTAACTAGATTCAAATCTATATCCCTTATGCTAGTGTCTCCTCTGGACCCTAAGGTTGTAGCTACTATAGATAGTATTATAACTAGTGCTTTTGGTGGCATACTATTTAACTTTATTAATACCGTAACTAGGTAGTAAATGTATAATAAAGCCTTGTGGGAAATACCACGGTAGACTTATTATTGGGCTAGGTTATATAGGTAAACAGGAAGTTAATAGTATAACGGTATAAATAATAACTGGTGGAGTGGTTGCCTAATAGATTAACTCTAATTATATTCTAAGATTTACTATAAAGAAAGGAACTACCTAGGTAGGAACTGTGGGTCCTTAAATACATAACTATACGCCTAAGAAATCCTCCTTATACGTGAAGTACGTGATATATATATTATATATACATTCCGTCCGTACACCTTATACACTGTGTATAACACCATATGACTTGCTTACCATTCCTCGTTATATGGTTCCACTAGATCTAACCTGGACCGTGCCTGTATTAACTAACTAGCTTCCTCTAACTCCTCTCTAAGTAGTTATAACACTGTACTTAAAGCGTCTGTAACAATAATATAGGCCTAGAGTTCTTCTTAGTGCCCGTTTATATCTAGGTAGAGTTATACCATATAGGTAATCTTCTATATGGTATAACTACTATTAGTAAGTTATAGGGCGTAGGCTTTAGTAAGGGGTAAGGTAAGTAGGTTATAAGTACGCATAAATTAGGTATCTATAAATTTATTAATAGCTCCGCAATTAATTATAGAACGGCTTTTATATTGTTTTTTTAGCAGCAATTCCTATTATAGGTAAAACTATCTATTTCCGTCCATTTATCTTTACTAAGTTATCTATTAAGTAAGCTAATATATAGATCCTTTTATTGTTAGGACGTCCTAACCTATAACTTAGGGCTAGGACTTAGCGTTTTCCATTTCCGTATCTAACTCTACCGCTATTACTACATCTTTATCTTATACGGTAGTGGCATATAGTGCTATATTTGGTGTTTAAGGTATAGGGTTAGGTATTAGACGGTAGCTATTAAACCTAGCCATTAGGCAGTTTAGGCTATAGCTATAGCAGCCTTCTTAATGGCATTTATAGCAACGCCGTAGCTTTTAGGGTAGCTTATACTCTCCATCTAGTAGCTTTTACAGGAATATTAGTATAGAGAGGTCGATATTAGGACCAGTAGTGTTGCTTAGGGTAGTAGGTATTAGTGGTTTAGTAGGTCTAAAGGGCTTTTATAAGGAGGTCTTTAGGTAGGGGTTTGCAGTAGCAATCTAGTTTAGCCGTCGTTTAATCTTCTATAGGGCTGCTACTATATTATAAACGTTGTTATAATTATAGCTGGCGGCTGTGTAACTAAGGCAATAAGTAACTTTTTTAAGAAGATCTTCCTAGTCTTTAGTATTGTCTTAGGTAAGGACTCCAGTATATTCCTAGAATTTAATATAGAACTTATTAAATAATTTAGTGGGGCTTATCTTTAGGGCATATAGTTTAGTTTAACTAGTGGCTACTAGGTTATAGTTGTGGTATATTTAGTTAAGGTTATTAAGGACTTCTTAGTAGGACTACCACCTTTAGAAACTACTGGTCTCCTATTAAGTAAAGAGTCTATTAAACAGGATGCCCTTTGTTTGTCTAATAATATGGCTAATCTTAGTATCTTCTGTAGGGAAAAGGTAGGCACTCTAGGTTAGTTTCTTATGGATTTGCATCTTCTAGTAGCTATATTCCTTATCCCTTGCAACGTTAATTTAGGTCCTATTCTTATTGATAAGCTCTAGCCAATTAGATCGCTAGGATCTTAGAGCTGCGATAAGGAATATAAAGCTCTAGTAAAGAGCTTAAAGGTAGCCGCCAAAGCTCCGGAGATAGTTTTGTTATAAGTTAGAGGAACAACGTATTTGGTAAGTTAGACGATATTAGGATCAAAAAGGCACAATTAGAAGGCATGGTGGTTGATTAAATTAATCTTTATAATTTTGGTGTTCCGCATAGACTACCTATAGTAGGACACTAACGTTGTATAGGATAGTTATCCTAAAAGGTTAGGGGATTAAGATAACGTATATTAGACCCTATAGTAGCAGTCTAGGTTTAATTATTATAGCTTTTATTATCGCTACTATAGTAGGGGTTCTTATTAGGTAAAGCTGCTTAGTGCTAACCCTCTGTTAAGCGTTAAGTAGGTAAGGTTGCTAGGGGCATAGAAACTTAGGTGGTGTTATATACAATAAAGAGGTATCCGGTATTATTATAAATATACTTATTAAGCTAAGATTATAGGTATTTAATTATACCCTCTCTTTTAGTAATTGTAGCAATAAGTATAATCTTAGCCTTCTTTAGTTGTTAAACGTCGCGTTTAGACATACAGAGGTCGTCTTTAATCTCTTAATATATATTATTAGTAAGCGCCTTATAAGCTTATAGGTCTTAGATAATATCGCGATCTTAGGCAGTATGCATCTTAGCTTATATAAGCTTTAGGTAGTAGTTCTATAAAAGGCGGTAATATTTATTAGGTTCTTATGCTACCATTTTTATAAATATCTTAGTATCTTATATCTTAATCTTAATAGGTAGTAGTCCTTTAGCTTGTTTATCTATAGTTATATAGTTAATAAAGGATAAGACATTATTAATGTCCACCTTGTTAAGGTTATTATAGTCTTTTAAGCTACTAGGCTTCCCCTTAGGGGTTAAGGCTAGGGCTGATAAATTAAATCCTCTTAGGATTAATTGGCGTTGTAGGTTTAATATAGGCATTAGATTGTTCTTTAAGTTTAACATAGTAGCTAGTAAGGAATTTTATCTTACTATTATTAATTCTTTAAGAGTACAAAGTGAGGTAACTTGTAGACATGCTACTTCTAGCAGTACCTACAGTATTATAAAGACGTAGAATTGGTTATAGGCTAGGCGTTAGTAATAAAAAAGGCGCAATATAATGTTACGGGACGGGGTCAATAGCAGCTAAACATATGTATTTAAGGAGTCTATAAGACGTTACGCAATCGATCGTAAGGGTCAAGGGCGTAAGGAGGTAATATACCCACGTGTAGTTAATATAAGCTATACACAAGGTATATATAAGAGCACGGGGCTCTCTTATGGAGGCCCCTGCGGTTGGGTTTTGTGACACTTAGTTATTTTAAGAAGTATGCTATAGGGTGCAGTACTCCTTTCTTATTATACTAAGACACAATGCCTCTAGTGACGTAGTTGGATAAATTAGCTTCTATAACACTCTTTTGGTTTAGGTTAAAGTGTTAGAGTATAGGTATAGTAGTAAATATAACTTTTAGATAGGTAAAGGCCTTCTTATATTCCTTATTAAAGATAAAGGCTTTATCCTTTTAGGTTAGAGCTATAAGGGGTAAAACTAGAGTGGAGAAGTTATTAATAAACCATTAGTAGAAGTTAGTAAATCCTATAAAGGCTCTTACATCCTTAACATTTTTAGGTTCTTACTAGTTTACAATTACTTTAATCTTCTTTAGGTCTATTTATATACTATCTATAAAAATAATAAGTCTAAGGTATAGGACTTCCGTTTTATAGAATTTGCATTTATCTATATCTAACTATAGGCTAGCTTTATATAGAGCTTCTAGGACAAGATCAACGTGTTTCTTATATTTAGTTAGGTTATTACTATATACCAGGATATTGTTAATATAAGTAGTATAGAAAATGTCTAAGTAAGGTTATAGGGTATTATTTATAAAGTGTTAGAATGAACTTGGGGTATTTATAAGGCCAAATGGCGTTACTAAGTATTTAAATAGTCTATATCTAGTACGGAATATAGTACGCTATTTATCTCCTTTTACAATATAGAGGCGGTTAAATATATAAATAAGGTTAAGTTTTGTATAGTAGCGAGCCTTACTTAATTAATTTAATATTTCTTAAATTAATAGAAGCGGGTACTAATTCTTAATAGTAATAGTATTAAGAGCTTAGTAGTCTATATAGAAGCGTAGACTGCCGCTAGGTTTCTTAACAAAGATTATAGCTATAGCTATAGGTAATAAGCTTGCTCTAATAAATTCTTTACTTAGATGCTTATCTAAGTAGTTTTATAGCACTTTAAGTTTATTCTAGAATATTCTATATAGGGGTCTAAACCCTAGCTGTTTTCCTTCTTTAAGTACAATCTTATAGTTATATAGTTAGTGTTCTGCTAACTTCTTGGCTTCTTTTTATAAGAATACCTCTAGGTGCTTATAGTGGTATACTGGTACTTTTATGGCAGGGTTAGTATACTTCTTTAGTACTAGGGCCTTTTTAATATCAGCTATTATAACAGTAAAGATTGTATATTTAGGTTTCCTAATAAGTCGTACTAACGGGGTAGCTCTAATTATGTAAATATCTAAGGTATTAAGTAAGTTTAGATTGTCCTTAGTTTCTTATTTGGGTTTAGGTTTAGTATTAGGTATAGAGTTAGTATTAGATTTAGGTTTGGGTTCTTTAAGTATCCTTTTTATAGTAGAATACTAGTTCTTCTAGTACCTTTATATATATTAAGCTTAGACTTTTGCTTAGTTTGGGGCAGTATAGCAGTTAGGATTGGTTTGTATGGTTTAGTATAATTTTTAGGTTCTTAGTAGACGTTAATAGGAATCTTATATTAGTAGAATTTGGTAGAATTCTTAGGTTAGTGGAATTTAGTGGAATTTTTGGATATAGGGTAGACGTTAGTGGAAATTTTAGACTAGTAGATCTTGGTAGATTTTCTAGATTTTGGTTTAGGGTATAAATAGTAAGTTATAAGGCACTTCTGCTTGCAATGGGAGGCGGTAAATAGAAGCTTAAGGTTGTTTTAATTAATGGTTACCTTATATAGCTTTATCTAGGGCTGTTTAAGAATTACTAGGTAACCTAAGGTAGTTATAAAGAGCTTAATTAATTCTTTATGGTTTAGGTATTAGAGTTTTAGGGCCGCTATATAAGTAATATAGCCTAAGATAGTTCGTTTACTATTAAATCTAAATACGTTAATATACTGGTTAAGGGGTGTTAGGGTAAACCTATTGTCTTACGCGAAGATCTTATTAATAAATCCTATACCGCTAGCTTATATATTAATTAGGACTTAAGCTTTAGCCTATTAACCTTTCTGCTAAAGATAGTAGTTAATAGTTATACTATAATCCTAAAAGTTAGGGTTTGCTATATTTAATATATTTAATAAGATCCTATAATATAGCTATCCTAAAAAGCAACTTAACTCTAAAATATACCTTTTAGTAGTAAGCGGGAAGGGGTTTCTCTAAAATATTAGTTATAACTTTATCCTTATAAGTGGTGCTTACTAAATATAGGGCTAGAACTAGGTAAAGATTAGAAACGGTAACTAGAGAATTAATGTAGTAAAGGTTGTTAGTATTAGCCGTTTATAAATCTTTTTAGAAGGGGGTGGAGTAGTAGTTAAAGAGGTAGGAGCTACTTTTATATTTAAAGCAGAGGCCTAGCTTAGTGCATTATTCCTATTTAGAGAACCCTAGTAGGATATATCCTAGGGTCCTAGTATTAATATCTATGGCGTTAGGGTGCTTAGGCTAGGATAATAACTTAGTAGATATTTATGGGGTTGTTATATTATATTAAGGAGCGGGCTTTAGTATTAGGCGTAGTATATTATTATACTATTTATTAATAATACTTATATAAGCGTTAAGGGCTCCTAGTAAGTCTATACTAATTAGGGAGGTTTTTAGTTTAGGGCTTAAAGATTTAATAAGGCTGTTAATTAGTATGGAGTTATTCCAGCCTATTTCCTTTATATAATAATTAAATTTAGAGAAGTATACTGGGAAACTTTTCTTTTTTTAAGTTATATAGTTTATCTTCCTTTAAGTAGTAGCTTGGCGGTTTAGGTTACTATATATAGCTTTAAGAAGTATAATTAGGCTTTATACTAAGTTTGGCTAAAAGGGTTTAATAAGGTTAGCTATATCTCCTCTTAGTTAGCTTAGGGCGTAGTAGAGTTAGTTAGCTTTAGTTAGGTAACAGTTAGTATTACTAGTTAGCTTATTTTTAAGCTGGCTTAAAAATAACTAAAGCTCTTATTATTTGCTAGTAAATACTAAAGGGTCTAATAGTTTTTTAAATTGTTATAATATGGTAGTTAGTTTTATTAGTGAGATAACTATTACTAGTTTAGGGCTTACGTTCCGCGTATTAGCTTTTAGTAATAGTAATTAATCTTAAGGGCTTAGTATAGGCGTTTTAAGGGTGCGGATTTCTTTTTAGAGGGCCTTAATTATTTTCTAGTATTATGCTTCTTATTTGGCTTGCTATTAAGCTATAATAGCTTAGTTTTATGCAAAGGCGTCTATAAAGGATTTTTATATATCTGCTAATTATTCCTAAAGTATAGATATAATATTAGTGGCTATTATAGGGGCTTTAAGGTTATTCTGCATTTTAAATAGGGCGGGGTAAAGTATAGGTTTTTAAGGTTTTAATGTAATATAGTATTACAGAATAAGTATAAGTAGTGATAATATATAGCAAAGTAGATATTATTAAGCTATATATATAAACTATATAATAAGATTAGGTAAGGAAATGGGGAAAAAGGGTATATATTATTAGTTTAGTTGCTTAGTTAATATATATATAGAGTAGAATAGGATTTAAGGAGTAGTTCTGGCAGAACTTAATAAAATTTAGTGGACTTTGGTAGAATTTAGTAGACTTTGGCAGAATTTGGTGGACTTTAGTAGAATACGGCAGAATGCGGTAGATTGCCGTTAGATTGCTATAGATTGCCGGCAAATTGCCATTAGGTTGCCGTCTTGCGGTTAGTCTCTTCTTACTACGTTAGTAGAAATAGGTAAATGTGTATAAGGTATTACGGAGATATTCTATAACAAATATTATAACTAACGCTCCTTTTATATAGCTTATCTACTTTTTAAATATTGCTTAGTCTAGTATAACTTTCTTATCTAGCTATATATAGAAGTCTTCCTACTTATTGTTTCCTCTTTACTTATACCACTTCTAGTACAGCTCTATAAATATATATAATATATAAGGAAGTATCTCTTTATTGCTATATTGTTATATAAATCTAGTTAGAACTCCTAGGTCTTCTTCTTGCTCTAAATTACTTAACTACTTAGCTCTTAGCGTTTCTATTCTTAGCCTATTTATAACCTTTTATATAGGTGCTCTGTTCTTTATATATCCTAATATAGCTAATCTCTAGTCTAGCTTCTATTCTTACTATAAGATAATTTGTTATCTAAACTTATCTATACTTTCTTTTAGTTTTCTTTTTCTAAAAGGATCCTTAAAGTCTTCTTACTTCTTAATTATTATATTAACTTTTTAATCTTTAGGCTGAATACTATATTTACCTAAAACTGTTATAAACCTTATTTATTCTTTAAAATCTTGGCTTTCTAGAAATCTTTATCCCATACTTATTTGTTTGCCTTTAAACTAAGCTACTACCCTTTTCTATTGGTTTTCGTTTATTATAGGTTCTTAGGTATATCTTATCTTATCTTAAGAATCTTAAGCATCTTTTATCTCTTTTTAAGAATCTTAAGCCTGTGGCCTTTTACCTTTATTAAGTGGTAAGCTAGTACTAGCAGTTATCTACTTGCTTAATTATCTTTAGATATTACTTCTTTTATCTTATAAAGCAATAAATGCTATATCTAACGGTGTTATAATACCCATTACTAAACTATGTTCTATAGTAGTCTTAGTTTCCACTTCTATTACGCTACTAAGGTTTAAGTACCCCTAGTTAGCCTTCTTTTCTTCCTTATTGCTATTAATTAATAAGTATTCTAACTCTATTATTATAGTTGCTAATCTTTATCTATATATTACTGTAATATCTTAATCTAGCTTATAGAGTTAATTTTATTCTTTATCTAACTCTTTAGTTCCCTTAAGTCCTCCTAACTCTAGCTCTTATAGCTAATAACTTACGCCATACTTAGCGTCCTTATAAATTTAGCATGTGTTATTATAATAAAACGCAAAGTATCTAATAGAACACTCTTTAGTCCGGCGCAATATCCCTATATCTATATTATTATACTCTAATAACCTAGTGCCCTTTACTATATAGTTACTCTAACTACCTCTATAGTCTCTAGTAAAATAACCCTATTTTCCGCAATTTATATAAGCTCTTTTTTTAAACTATTTATCTTATTATGGAGTCCACCTAAACATCTTCTACTGTTAAAATCCCTAGTTTAGCCTCTACTCTTTAATTCTATAATTACTTAATTCTTAACCTCTAGGTTTCTATATTCTTTTACTCTATCTTCTAAATTCTTTAGTACTGTTTAGGTCCATTAGTTCTAGCCTACCATTCTATAGTTTATAACTCTATATCTATTGCTGCGTACTCTACGCCTTATATAACTATAGAACTCTATCTTACCCTTTCTTAGCTTATTCCCTTTAATAGATTTTATTATTAATCTTAATTAACTAATCTATTAACTCTTATAGAGTTTCCGCATTTTTAATTAAGATAATTACGTCCTAGACTTTAGCCTTAAGTCCTTATTTATACTATACTATTATTATTATTCATTGCTTAACGTCCGATTCGGATCCCTGTTGGGCCCACGCGGACTACTCCTTATATACATGTGGGGAGAAAACTCTATTTGAGAAAACCCCGTAATCCGTCTCCCCGCCTTTTAGGGCTCGCTTGCGAGTCGCCTGCGAGTCACCAGTGGTGCTCTACTACCTTACTTTTTGACCTCCTTGGGAACCACTGCTGCCGTAACAAACCTACGGACGCGCTAGTATCACACACTGTACTCTACTCCTGTAGAGTTATTAGGGGGCGCCTGTTACTCGCCCCTTTGCCTTCTATTGCTATTTCCTTTGCAACCCGGAACTGGTCTAGCACATTTTGGCCAATGAGCCACCGGGTAGCCGCCTTGAGGCCTTTCTATATTGAGAGCAGTGTATTATAGTTTTCTGTGCCAGCTGCTAAGAGCATTTTTATACTATACTATAAGTATCTTATTATTTCACTTAACCTATATTATATACTTAATTGCTAAAGAACATTATACTAGGTTTTAAAGCTTTTATTCTACTATGGTTATTGCTTTTAGGTTGCTAAATATTTATATTAGCCTTTCCGTAAACCTATTCTAGTTAGTAAATATAAACCATACTTCTTAGTTAGTAGTTATTATTCTATTTATTTGGATTTTAGTAAGGTAAGGTTTAAACTACTTAAGTGCTCTTCTAGTTAAGAACAATCCTATATATACTACTTAGTCTATAGGTATTGCTAGCTTTGCCCCTTCTTATATAACCTTAAAGTGTATTTATATAAGGAACCTTTAAGTTGTAACCTTTCTCCTAAGAATTGTTTAATTAACGACAACTTAACCTTTACTATTCTAATTCTATTAAGTCTTTTTTTAAGCATACAGTTATTGTCTGTTATTTAATTAACTATTTCCTATAACTAATCCACCATGACTAGCTGCGAATCTATATCTTTTATACTAGTATCTCCTCTAGACCCTAAGGTCGTAGCTATTATAGATAGCGTTATAACTAGTGCTTTTAATAGCATATTATTTAACTTTATTAATACGATAATTAGGTAGTAAATATGTTATAAAGCCTTGTAGGAAATACTACAGTAGACTTATAAATAGGCTAGGTATATAGGTAAATAGGAAGTTAATAATATAATAAGTATAAATAATAACTGGTGGAGTGGTTGCCTAATAAATTAACTCTAGTTATATTCTAAGACTTACTATAAAGAAAGGAACTATACGCCTAAGAAAGTCCTTGCTCTGCCCGCTCCATCTACTCTATTCGCTCTATTATAGATCTTATAGATTATATAGATTATATAGATTACACTCCATAATCCTAGTTACTATTTCTCGTTACATAGTTCTACCAGATCTATCCTAGACTATGTCCTTATTAACTAACTAGCTTCTTCTAACTCCTCTCTAAGTAGTTATAATACTATACTTAAAGCGTCCGTAACACTTTTTAACCCCTTTAATGTTATAACTGCTAGTAATTATAAATAGGCCTTAATTAATAAAGTTAACGCGTTAAATCTAGTCCTTATTGCGGTGGACGCTGTCTAGTACTATTAAGAGCTTTACTTCCTATAGCGGCTGTAAGGTTTTACTTTTTAACTGCTATATATAAAGCTTAGTAATAGTGGAGACGTAGCTATCTATAACTAAGTATTAAACCGTTTTATTAAATAGAGCGTCTAGTGCCTCCTTAGCCTATACCTCCCCTTCCTCCTTTATAGCTTCCTCCCCTATAGCTGCCCCTATAGCTGCCCCCCCCCTCCTCCCCCCTAGCTGCCCTACCTACTTAACCGTTTTCTACCTCTTCTTTACCTATTTACTATCTTTCTATTTTTTTTTTCCGTTTTAACTTCAGTTTTTAATGGCTAGCAGCCTATAATTCTTAGTTAATAACTTACTGCTCTAAAAATAGGTAGAGCTTATTTTCTATTACCTGGGCGCCGTCCGTATTGCCTTTTAGTCTTGTGTACTAGTCTTTCTACTTTTTCCGTTTCGGCTTATACGCCCTTATAGTATTCTTTAAGCGCTAGGCCTTATAAATATCCTATAGCTGCGCTATCTGGGCCTTAAATTTGTTCTAGAGGCTATAGAAGAAGGAGGAGGCTAGGGGGGCTTTTTTTGGCTACAAAGTAGACCGTAGGGTAAGAAGATTCTTAAAAGACTTTATCTCTATAAGAGGTTAGGGGAAAGACGTATAAGTATGGCGTGAGTATAGGTAAATAAAGTTACTAAACGCGTAAATATTAAAGGAGGAGAAGAAGAGAGCTCTATATTATAGAATTAGAATTATAGCAGGCGGTTCTATATAAAATTAAAAGCTCTGCGCAAGAACAGGAAGAGGGTTAAAAAATGGATTGTTAAGGCGACAGTGAGGTTGAAGGCGCGTGATAAGGACCTCTATACTAACCCAGTACTAACCTAGGCCTTAAAAACGCGTCTAAAAAGTAGGGGCCACCACTAAAGGGGGGGGGGTAATATTTAGACGATATATCGCGGACCTTGGGGATTTGTGCGTAACCTAAGGTTACGCCAATGCCTTTATATAGTCTTTTTATTATTTTACCCTATCTAAAAACACTCTCTCCTTATATTAAATTTTATATTATATATTAAAAAAAAAATTATAAAAAGCTTAATTTACTATTTAATAAGCTATATTTAAAATTTAATATAAATAGCTATTATAATTATTGAAATACAAGTATTTTAAAAGGACATCTTTTGTATATTTTGGTGCGTTTTGGCACCGTGCATTACTTTATATTATTATTATTCATTGCTTAACGTCCGATTCGGATCCCTGTTGGGCCCACGCGGACTACTCCTTATATACATGTGGGGAGAAAACTCTACTTGAGAAAACCCCGTGATCCGTCTCCCCGCCTTTTGGGGCTCGCTTGCGAGTCGCCTGCGAGTCACCAGTGGTGCTCTACTACCTTACTTTTTGACCTCCTTGGGAACCACTGCTGCCGTAACAAACCTACGGACGCGCTAGTATCACACACTGTACTCTACTCCTGTAGAGTTATTAGGCATTACTTTATATACGTACATTGCCTAGCGGTCTCTTCTAATCAAGTTTAGAATTAAGGCGTAGGTGTAACGGAACATTATAGCACGAACTACGGTAGGTTCGTCAATGGGCTAGGTATATAGGCAGACAAGATCTTTAACTGGTGGAGTAAGTGCCTAACAGATTAACTCCGGTTATATTCTGAGATTTACTACAAAGAGGAAAGCTATGTCTTAAAGCGCGCGGATTTAGGCGCGCTCTGTGCATATAAGCCGGCGTAGATAAGTGAAGTTTCATCTAAAGTTGCTGCCCTAAGGTTCGGAGGAAAAAGTAAATGGTCGTTAAGAGTGGCGGCAAACGCTTACATATAGGGTGGGCAAAAATCCAATCAATCCTTATCAATACAATACGCGAGATTATATCATATCATATCATATCAATCGATTTTTTTAATCCGCTACTAAATAAGCAAGTAATCTATTAATGTCTTTAGCTTCCCTACTAATTTGGTATTTCTTTTCTACCCTTTCTATTTATACTTCTTCTTATATAAGATATTATAAAATAAAATAAAAGTGGTAAAAAGAGAGGAGATTAAATTTAGTAACTTTTATCTATTCCTTATTATCCTCTAGTTCCATAATCTAATCCTTACCCTTTAGTGCTCCCACTACCGCTGCTATAGGCTAAGAATTTTTATTATATAATAAACATCAAGCTCTATAATCCTACTACTTATAATTTCTATAGCACCCACCACAGAACCCTAGAAGACTCTAACACTTAGTAAAGGGGCAAGGGCCTACTAGATAATGTAGAGTTGCTATATAAGCCTTACATAGCTAATATTAATTAGCTCTCTACCTTGTATAGGTAATATAGGTTACTTATAATTATATTTAAAGAGCTACGGCTCTAAACTAAAATTGCATTTATATATAAGGGCCTCCCTATCTGTACCTACTTTTCTAATACCCCCCCTACCTAAGCCTCTATATCAATCGCTAGTAAAGCTTCCACCCTTTTTTACTTATCCTAAGAGTAGTTAGTTATATAGGTATGTTATACAGAGAGAAGAGTTACTTATAGTATAGCAATATTGCCAGAGAATCTCTTATACGGTAGGACGGGAAGTATACTAGATAATTATATTTCCCAACTCCTAATAAAGGACAATGTTGGTATGATTTAAACTTATAATCTATTAAGTTTAAAGTTAGTATATATTTATATACGCCACCTATGCGCCTTTAGTGGTTACCTTTGCCTAAAATTATTTTATTTATATATCTTATACCTCTACCCCTTAGCATTATATAATATGTCTCTTATATACCTTTCCTTATATAATTACTATATTTCTTTTATTTCTCCTTTTATCCAAAATCTAGCTATTCTCTTTTAAAATTTTACTCCTATACCAACTCTTTATATACTCTATTTTTTTAACACTTAGTATTCCAAGATTTCTCCTTTCCTATAATATTATACAACGTCCTCCTAAAAATACTCTCTCTGGTTTATCACTTATAGCTAAAATTAAAAGCACTTCTCTTGCAAAAAGTGAAAGCCGCGACTAGCGCTTTATTTGTTATTCTTAAGACCACTACTAAAGTGGAGAAACTTTAATTTTATATAGTACTTTAGAGCAGTAGTCCTCGTACTTGTCCTAGCTTGCTGGTTAAGTAACCTTTTTATTTAGCTTGTTTATAATTTAATTATACTTGTCAAGTTCCTTATACTCATCTTATAATAGCTTATTATATAATATTGTCTAAAGAGAAACAGGCTTCTCTAATTCTTAGTATATTTCCCAGAGCTATTAGACCTTTAGAAGTACCGTCTTCTACTACTCCTTCTTCCAAAATGTCTTAATATACTTTATATAACGATTTGGATGAAGAATAAGTGCAGCGGCGTAAAAAGGTGAGTTATCTATTCTCTAGTAGTACTCGTTAAACTTTATCTATATATTCTTTACTTAAAGTAAGAGAGCTTTATTTGATTTAAAGAGTACCTATTATACAATATTAGCTTTAGCTTAGATAAAGTAGTTAGAAGAAGAGTTATATAAGAGAATTCTCTATATGTTTAATAAGCATATTTATTATAAAGAGTACTTAATTAAGTGTTGTATAATCCCCTTGTGTCTCTAATGTCGCGCGGTAGAATGGCTTTAGAAATATATAAGTTGTATAAAGAAGCTTCTAGTCTTGCGGTGAGATATAATCCTCCTTAAGCGTATTAAAGTTGCTCTTGATATAGTTATTAATTCCTAACTTGTGCTTAAGTAAGACGCTTAGCATTTAATACCAGCTATTCTATCTTATATAATTATTAAGTAGAACTTGTCTTCTAACTAAAGTCTTAAACTCCTTTATATAACTTGCTAAGGCATAAAAGTGTACCATAACATTATAAAGCTTGCTAAGTAGGCCCATTACTTAGAAAGCCTATTTCTGCTTAATCTCTTCCTTATAACTTCGCTCCTTTCCGCTTACGTTATTCCTTTTATATAACTTAATAGCCTTAAGTTTAAGAGTATCTTTAAAGAGGAAGGCCTGGACAGCAAGATTAATAGTATACCCCTAGTAGCGGATACATTGTTAGATGGGATCTTAGGTAATATCCTCATTATTAGTGAGATACTTATAGATCGTATAATAGAGGGTATTATTTGTTATAGAATTATCTGTAATAATAGCTCTAAGCTTTTATACGATCCTATACTCCTCTAGGACTAGGAGAAGAGTATTTTATTGTTTAGCTCTACTGTAATCTAGTACTATATAAAGGGCAAGAAGAGCTTTTATTCGGTTTTCCTGGCTATTAATAAAGTGGGCGCAGACTATAAGAAGAAGGTAGTTATTTAGAGACGTCCAGATATTAATAGAAAGATGAATACTTATTAACGCTGATTAAACTTGTCTTTATATAATGTCTTTCTATAACTAAAAGGAATAGGTAATCATCTAAGAAATTTTTATGTGCGTTGTTATTATTAAATTAGATGACTTTAGATTAAGAGCTTAATAGAAGATATGGAACTCTTCCTATTCTATAACCTAGAATAGAAGGTTTTGTATAACAACTAAGTTAATAAGAGCTTACTGGATAACTTCCTTATTTAGAACCTTTATAAGGATTATAGAATTAACCTCATCTATCCCAAATTCTAATGCTGTTTATACCTAAAGTTTCTAAAGCTTTTAAAGTGCTTGCTCCTTCATATAAGGCTGTTTTAAGTTAATAGAGATTGCGTGGTCTTTCGCAAGGTGGTTTTTAATATTTGTAGTTAATAGTGCTGAGTAACTTTCGCACTGATTACAGTATATAAGCCTTCGGCCCTTTTTATTGTATGTTGGCTTATTTTTATATAGTGGGTGAGTAAATTTATAGACTGGAGACTAAAGCTAAGCCTGCTGTGTACTGGAGCTCTTAATTAAGCTAGGAGTATTTTCAAGAAGGGATGAATCTGCTTCTAAAGCCATGTTTAATACGATATTGTGATAGAAAAGTAGTAAATTCAATAGAAGAAAATTTGATGGGGAATGCCAAGGAATATCACGATACTTTGATCGATACGAGATATCGTATTGATCGTCGATCGTCGATCGTATTAAGATAAGATTAGATTTTTGCCTACCCGGCTTACGTGCAGTACCCTAGTTTCTCGAAATGCAAAAGGGAACCGTTTCTACCTCACAGTGTCCATGCACAAGTTCCAACGATTCCAACAAGAATTGTAGCTCCTGTCATCCACCAGCTCGCTACCCCAAACGCCCTTTGGATATCCTTTTTCAGAATTCCCCACAGCATCCCGAACAACAGGCTTGGAGGAAAAAATCCAATGGCGAGAACCCACCATATCTTGACCCAATCCCAGTCCTCCTTGTAATAGATTCCCCAAGCTTCTGTTAGTTCAAAAGGTTGACAGCGAAGTCCTCCACGGGTCCTTTTTGGAAGCTGTTGTATGACCAGTGTGGCATCTGGCTCTATACCATCAGGATCAGTAAAGAAGTCCATCATCAGCCGCGGCCCAACGGGTGGGGACAGCTTGGATGGTATTGGGCGGCACTCGTATTCCGTTCCTCTTGGGGGAACAAGGTTAGCCGGAGGTATACAGTCGCAAGGCTTTCCGTGTTCGCAAATGTCATCGTGACACCGCACATCAATATATCGACGGCCCCCGTATGCGAACTAGTTCTCGAGGTATTAGAATAGTTCTGTGACTATCTTGCTTAATACAGGAATATTAACATACCTTCATAAAGTGGATACTATGAACTGTCCTCAGAGACCAATAAGATCTAAGTCTCCCTCTGTGCTCGTGATAGCTGCGTCGCAATGTGTGGAAAAGGTGTCGGTCATCCGTGATATGTGTGATGAGCTCTTGGTGGAGCTCGACCTTATGCCTCCCTTTTTCCATGCAAGACAGAAGATGAAGAGTACGAGTAGAAATTTTACCCGGTTCGACATCTTTTCGAGCGCGGTTGCTTCTGATACTTCCAATAGGGGTCTCACGCGCTTGATCAACAATGTCACCAGAATCAGAACTGTGTGCCCATGCTGAGCTGCTGTTGGAAGTATGGGACAGAACAGAACGAGAGGATGTGCGACCTTGGCTGTCTTCGGGAGTGATCCTTGTTCGATATGCAGATGTATTCAAATATTCCTGCAGGGCTTGTAGCGCACCTGGCTCACGCTCGATGTAGTCATCATAGAACTTTTTGCCGCGTCTCTGCGTGATATTAACAGAATATTGAATTTTCGAGACAATTTAAGAGGAAATTGCGATAAAGACACTCACATTTATCCATCTAATGCGCTGATGACCTGGTGGAATGTCGTTCTCTCTCAATCCAATACTAGAGAGGAGTACCAGTACGTTCCTATAAATCTTCAGTGCCAAGCCCAAAGGGAGTCCAGGTACGGGGCCAGGGGAAACTTCATAGCAAGTCTCACTTGCGACGGTTGGTTCAGGCTGAAGAATTTGCTTGGGCGGTGGCATAACAAATTTTCGGAAATCTTTGCGCAGCTTCTTGAACGCATTGCTCTCCTCGATAAAATTTCGGCCCTGAGCCACTAGCGCAGCAAACCGTTCATTATTTGCTTCCTCCGGCCCTTCACTATCGGAGCTCACATCCATATCCTCTTTACTTGGAAGGCCTTCTTCATTCGGAAGCTCTTCCGCTCTAATACGACCAGAAACAGGCTCTTCCCTTTCAACGGAAGCTTTTCTGGCATTGTCCACCCGCAGTCCCTCCGTTGGCTCTTCTTTCGTACCATCAGGCGGATCCTCATCTCCCAACACATAGGTTGTTGATTGTGTCAAGTCTGACCGCGATGAGGGCCTTCGACTCCTCCCCCCGTAAATAGCTCGTAGTGCCCACTCGTTCGATGTCAATGACGGCTCTTGGTCGTCTGAGATGCCAGAGCCTACGCTGTGAAACCTATCTCCTGGCCTCTGTACATGGGCTCTATTCCCAGTTGGGCGGGCAGGATGCTTTGGCTTCTTTCTCAAATGGTCGTGCATGGCCGCCTTGCGGACTTCTCTCATCACATCTTTATCTTTAAAACCATCCAGATCGTTAGAGGTAACCCAGAGCAAAGTCCCGTCATTATTATTCGCGGAATTCCGTCGGCTTCTGGTGGTCCCAGAATTTCTAGAATTTCCTGGTTGGTCGACCATGCCTTCGGCGGATTTAATGATTGCAGGAGTTGCGGCTTGGGGGCTTACAAGCACAGACTCAGTGAGGTTATCCATAATCAATATTAATTAGCGATTATTGAATATTGTGGTTTTCTTATCTACTGCAACTCGCTTCTAGATTAACGTCTTAGCCACCCAAACGAGACAGTGCACGGACCTCCTACGAAAATCAAAATCGATTTAACATTAAAATCAAGGTCAACGATAATCAGGGCTCATAGCTCGGCGTGGTCACGGAAAAACTCGGCGTGGTTATAAAGTTTAACGTGGTCAGAACTTGTCTAACTACGCTTAACTTCTAACCACGCTAAGCTTTATATATATACAGCGTATATACCAATAATTTTTCTCTTAAAATTTAAAGTATTTCGTAAATAGATAATATTATATAACGTATGGGCTGTATATGCCCTATATATATCCTATAAGTCGTAGCGTAAAATAAGCGAGCTAAGTTATTATAACATGGCCTATGCATACGTGTTGTATATCTATAACAATAGTCGCACTAGAACTTCCCTATAATACTATAGCGTACGCTATAAGTATATACTGCGTAACCTATGTATAAGCGCTGTATATGCTAATATTAATGTATTAATTTTACTCTTGTATATGCTATACCTATGCTTACTATAAGTAACCTTATAATTATAGACTTTAATAATATATAAGTAGCTAGTACTACTAACCCTAGCGCCTTTAGTACCACTATAGTAAGTATATACTTTATATATACCTAGAAGAAGTATATACTAATAGAAGTATATAGGCCCAATCCCTAACCCTAATCCTAACTAGGTAGAGAAGTATATATAAGGTATATACTTATAGTAGATAAAGTACACGCTATAGTAGTAATAGTAGGTAAAAGGCGTACGTAAATCTAGAGCCGTATACCTATAGTATATGCTAACCTTATACAGCCCTAGCTGTAATGGTTTAGAATAATATAAGTAGGTATTAAGAAGGCTCTATATAAAGAGTATATATATATTAAGTATAAACTAAATCTACCTAACCTAGCCTCCGCCCTATTTACCGTTAACTCTATAGTATAGGTATATATCTATACCTTATATATAGTATATACTAATAATAAATATAGCTGTAATATTGCAGAAATAGCACGTAGATATGCGGCTAGGTCTTTATAGCCTAGCTAGGCCTATATTCCGCATATATATAGCATCTATATCTTTACTAATATAGTTATAGTACCACCGCTATATCCATAACAAGTATAGTGGTGCCTATATATATTATTATATAGTTTACTAGAGGTATATACTTACTATATATAGTAACTAACCCTTTTATTATTAATATATTAGCTATAGAGTTAATTATAGGAAGTATATTAAACTAGATTGGATTTCCTTACCACTATTTTAATACTGGCTTTAAGTTTAGAACCCTATATCTTAATACCCCGCTCCTTACCTTATATATCTTATTAAATGTCTTATTAAATATTTAAATACCTGTTTGTATTACTAAATGACAACATAGTTGTCATTCTATTTATAACCTATTTATTACTGTTAGGTAAAACCTAAGTAGATAGTTATATAGCCGCAAGGTATGGGCGACCCTGGGGCGACCTAGGGGTGACTCGCCCATAAAGCACGTGCGCTACACATACCTAGGGAAAACCCTTCCTACCTCGCACACAGACTCCTCCTTTTTCCCTTAAGGATTTATCTGTCTATATAATATACCCTATTATTCTATCATTGGACTCCCTATCCATATCCTTACCTTATATTTAAATCCTTACCAATCTCCTTAGGAGGATAGCTGGTTCAATTTTTTTATAATGCCTCTAAAAAGAAAACCAACGCCTGCATCTGACAGTAATATACTAATAATACAACTGCCAAACGCCTTAGGATCTAGTGCAGACAAAACCGCTAGAAATATACTAGTAGGATCTAAGCTACCTTCTAAACCTTAAAACAATCAGCCACCTGCAAATACTGGAGACTAGTTTAACTTATATACCTAGGCTTAATAGGAGCTTAGCAAGATTACTAGTATCCCTCTAAATACTACTAACACAAAGGAGCTAGATAAGCTAGCCAAGAAAATAGCCAACTTATAGAGTATTATTAATTTAATAAAGCCCTCCTATTGCCTCTCCAGTAAAGAGCATAAGTTATGTGGCGAACGTATACACCAAACAAATCTTAACGCCCTGGTTAAGAAGTTACCACCCAATATTGGCGGTACTACTTAACAGCATTTTAACTGCTGGATCGCCGCAGTTAAGAACCAATTTAAGGTTAATAACACTAACTATAACTGTAAGTAACGCACGCGCTAGGCCATTAAAGGTCTTATAAAAGAAAATACAATTACCTAACTAGTTTATTACCAGTTAGGCACTAAAGACAAAGGTCCTTTACTATGGGATAAGTTTAAGACTATAGTCCAAGACCAGATTAGGAATCCTATAGTAAGACGCTTTAATAATACTACTATATACTATATGGCTATTATAAAGGAGAACTAGAGGTTTAACGTCTTCCTAGCCCATATATATAGCTTAGAGAACCTCTTCTTATATACCCCTTTTATTAATCCCAAGCAACAGGTAGACTTTTAGTTCTTATATCTCCTAGCCTACCTATAAGCAGAGCTCTTCTGCTAGAACTTTGCTTAATAGGTAAGAACTACCAAGGACCTCTTTAATAAAATCCGCTGTGTAGAGTAATTGCTTAACACCACAAAGCTTGTAGAAGATCGCGTAAGTGGCAGCAGCAAATCATTATATATAAAGCATGGTCGCAGTACAGGCTCTGTAGAGTTAGGCTTAGGGAACAGAACCTAAAAAGGGCAACGCTTTTCCAAGTAAACTCCCAGGGAGATTACTTAAAAGCCAGATGGCTTAGAGAACACCTTAGACGCCAGTAGTACGCACGCGAGTTAAAAAAGACCTGTAGGTAACCACTATAAAGAATACTGGAAGCAAGCTAGTAAAGATAAGTTAGGCTAATCTTTAGAAAACCTAAAGCCCTAGTAGCGTATCTCTCTTAACTACAACTAGGGCCTAATATAGAGGGAGAGAAGAAACGCATTATGGTATATATTGCGATAGATACGCCCTAGGGTGAAGTCCGCCTACATACTTTATATAATAATGGGTGCCAAATTAACCTTATTAATTAAGACGTTGTCCGTAGGTTTAACCTGCCTATACGCTACACGCTATATTTACATAAACCTATTATACGTTTCCTTAATAGCAACCAGATAACAATCTGGGATACTTATAATCTAATAGTTACTACTAGCAACTCCCAGGGTACCCCTTACACTATTAGCCCCCAGACCTTTTAGGGTGGCTTATTTAATGGTTATAATATAGTTCTTAGATGGGACTGGCTCGCGGAAGCAGATTTATTAATTAGCTTTCATTCTAGGCAATTTATTTGAGGTACTTTAGACCCCAAACGCCTCTAGATAGTTACCCTTAATATACTCCTAGTAGACATTAAGGCTGGCAAAACAGTCTATTCACTATAGCCAGAAGACCCCTTCTTTACACCGGTTGTGAACATAATAAAGGACCTATTATTACTAGCAGCGAGTACCTATATAGACCCTCCAGATGTAGAGATATTGGTTATAAACACAATAGAGGACCTATCATCACTGGCAGTAAGTACCCATAGAGACCCTCTAGTGCTAGTATAGATCACCTTAACTTAGGGGGGAGGTAATTAAAACCCTAAAACTATTAAGTATACTATAGCAGAGCTATATGTACTTTTAGTATAAGCACACTTACAAAACGCATGTTGGCCGCACCCTTCTTTTCACTAGCTCCTAGAAGCACACTACTATATAATGGTCGCCTCAACCTCTATAGACCCTAGCCTACCAGATGTATATAAAGAGGAGATTAATGTCTTCTCTAACAAGCTAGCAAGTATACTACCTTAGAACTCTAAGTATAACTATATAATTAACTTAGAAGAAGGCAAGACGCCACCGTAAATACCCCTCTATAACCTCTTGTAGAAAGAGTTGTAGATCTTATAAGAGTACCTAGACAGTGCTCTTAAAAAGGGCTGGATTAGGCCCAGCAAGTCGCCTACTAGAGCACCTATCCTCTTTATACTAAAAGCAGAAGGTATAATGCGGCTATGCATCAACTACAGACGCCTAAATAAGATCACGATTAAAAACCAGTACCCCCTACCGCTAGTCGGTGAACTCTTTAATAAGCTTAGCTATGCGAAGATATTTACAAAGCTAGATCTTTATAATACATACCATAGGATTTGTATTAAAAAGGGAGACGAATAGAAGACCGTATTTAAGATACACTACAGTCACTTTAAGTACCTAGTAATGCCCTTTAGTCTTACTAACGCCCCTATACCTTTCTAGAGCTATATTTATAAAGCTCTAGAAACCCTAGTGGATACCATCTATATAGTTTACTTAGATGATATTCTCATCTACTTAAATAATAAGGATAAGCATATTAAGCACGTTAAGCAGGTACTGCGACAGCTCCGCGCTTAGGGCCTATACGCCAAACTGTTAAAATATATCTTTTACACTAAGAACGTTGAGTTCCTAGGCTTTATTATTACCCCTAGGGGTATTATAATGGACCCTACCCGCGTAAAAGCTATTAAGGAATGGCCTAAGCCTAAGTCCTATAGGGATATCCAGGTCTTCCTTAGCTTCGCCAACTTCCATAGGCGATTTATCTGGAACTATTTAGATACCGCATACCCCCTATACGCATATCTTGCATAAGCGTATTACAACCTAATATTAGATAGGGAGAAGAAGCAGAAGCACAAGTTAAAAGGGCCTACTAAATAGTATCAACCTTGGTCTTAGCCCAATAACGCTTAGTAGGCGTTCTGTAAGCTACGCGCTATATTTACACAGGCTCCTCTACTTTGCCACTTTAACCCTAATCTACTCCTAATGGTAATTACTAACGCTTCTAACTATGCCTATAGCAGTATACTTCTGCAGCCTTTAGGGTAGGAAGATTAACTCCACTAGCACCTAATTGCTTATTACAGTTAGAAGCTTACTAGCCTAAAAGTATGGTATAATACGTATAATAAAGAACTACTCGCTATAGTGTAATGCTTTAAGACGTGGCGCCATTACCTTAAATACGCCGCATATGTAACGCGCGTGCTCTACGATTATAACAATCTTAGGTACTTTATAACCACTAAGAGCTTATCTACTTGCCAGGCTCGGTATACCAAGGAACTGGCTAAGTTTAATTTTAAGATTAAATATAAGCCAGATAAAGCAAATCCCGCTAATATACTATCCTAGCACCCAGATTATGCTAAAGGCTTTAAAAATGGCAGTAAGAGGACAGTCCTTAATGTTATACTACCTATATTACAGCAAAAGTTACGGATTATGGGCCTTATAGGCGGCCCTAGTGCTACTACACCATATTAGCAAGTAGCATGCGTGCAGCATACAAGTAACCCTTGCAAACTTGGCGCTGGCGGACCAGAGCGTCCTGCCATTCTTTCTAAGACCACTTCAACCAGCCTAATAGCGCTTAACCCTAGGGAAAACCCCTTGGCCTAGGCTATAATCCCCCATAATAACCTAGCAAGTCACCTGCGCATTATATATTACTTCACTAGCACCAACTTTGCGTAGAGTCTCATGCCACAGCAAGAGGTAGTAGTAGCTGCTTTAGCCAAAACGGCGTTTACAGAATACCCCCCCAAGTTACTGGTTAATTTCATTTATAGAGTACAAAAAAGGGACGCCTTTACATGCTCTATATATAATCAGTTAACTTAGGGGCGAGTCCCTACTAGTAATAAGAACTACACCCTTAATAATTAAGGACTCCTAAGGCAAAACAACAAGGTCTGGGTGCCAAATTACACACTACTGTAATAGGAGATCCTTAAGCAGAATTATAATAATCCTATAGACGGCCACTATGGTTTTAACTGTACCTTTAAGGTAATCACGCGGAAGTATACTTAGAATGGCCTTACCAAGGACCTCCGCAAATACCTAGATAACTATAATGCCTGCTAACGCTTTAAATCGCGCCGCTATAAACCCTATAGTAAGCTGCAGCCTCTCTAGGTCCCCACCTAAGCCTAGTGGTATTATTTACTTAATTTTATTATGGATTTCCTAGAGTCTAAGACTCCTAATGGCGTAGAGTACAACTCCGTCCTTATCCTTATAGACCATTTTATAAAGCTAGTGCGCTACTATCTAGTATATAAGATAATTAATGCTACGCAACTCGCAGAACTCTTATTTAGAGTTTTTGTGTAAACAGGGCCTCTAGATAATATTATCTCCAATAGGGGTAGTGTATTTATAAGCGAGTACTAAAGCACTATATACTACTATCTCCGCATTTAACGTAAACTTAGCACCGCATTCTACCTATAGATAGATAGTCAGACAGAGCGTTAGAACTAGAAGCTTAAGGCATACCTACACATATTTACAAACTAGGAATAGTCTAATTAGGCCTCCCTACTTAAAGAAGCAGCCTTTACCTATAACTCTAAGGTCCATACCATAATAAAGCGTTCCCCTATTAAGCTCGCCTATAGCCAGCTACTAAACATCCTAGATGGAGTCCTGAATAGCGTCCAAAACGCCTAGCAAGATAGGGAGGGGTCTAAGTTAACAAATGTCCAACTTGTAGAGACGTATCTATAACGCCTACGCCTTATATATAAGGCAGCGGCGGCGTCAATAATACACACCTAAAAGCTTTAGGCAAAATACTATAATCGTCACCATCTAGCTAAGCACTTCACTATTGGTGGATGAGTCCTGCTCTCCTCTAAAAATATCTATATAAAACGTCCCTATAGGAAGCTTAATTGCAAGTTTATAGGACCATTTTAGATCCTAGAGTGCATAGGGCAGTAAGTATATAAGCTAGAGCTTCTACCTGCTATAGTATGGCTCCACCTAGTCTTCCATATCTCCCTACTAGAGCCTTACAGGTCATACCCTAGGTTTTAACCCCTAGCAGTAAAAGAGCTTAAGGAAGGCAGCTAGGAAGTAGAAGTAATTATCACCCACTAGGATCGTGCTGGACAACCGCAGTACCTTATTAAATAGCTAGGATGGCTAAATAAGTATAATAAATAGAAATACGAGACAGAACTTAAAAATTGGTAATAACTACTAAATAAGTACCGCAAGCGGGACACCCTAGCCTTGTAGCCAAAGCATAGGCAAAAAGCAAGCGCTGCTGCTAAGATATAACCTGTATAAAAGCAGAGCAGAGGACGTCCCAAGGGATTAAAGAATAAGTTAACGCTTGCAGTAAGAACTGCGGCATATATACAGGGTAAAGCGTGATTTATTAATATCCTATATAAGCCACACTTTAATGCAACCTAGTCGTGCTAGCAACTTATAGGTGAGGCTACAGCGACACTAACAACAAAACTTAATTCAGAAAATACCCTTTCTAGACCTAGTCCGTTACTCTATACTAGCTTAGCAGATTATTTATGTTAGAAAACAGGCCCACTTTAACTAGGGTCCACCTAACTAGGGTCTAAGACCTTCTGGTAACTTACTAGCAGCAACCTATACTAATAACTTATACTATTCCACGTATATACTATATAGATAACACATAAGGCTAAAGTAGGGTCAGCGGCGGATTTAACAGGCATATAGCCTTACCGTCTATAAATCTGGCTATATATAAGTAACCTACAACCTACCCGCGAAGTATACACAGCGCTACGCCTATATAGCGCAAGGCTAAAAGCAGGGTCAGCGGCAGATTTAATAGGTATATAGCCTTACCATCTATAAATCTGGCTGTATATAAATAACCTGCAACCTACCCATAAGGTACTAGTGACCTACCTATACAAGCGAGCTTTTGGAATATTGTTAATGGTCTACTAAATTTAGGTAAGCCCTAAACAGACCAATTAGGATTTTCTATCCTGGGGATAGAAAATCGCTACTAGCTCAGTTAAATATGGGGAGTCTTAGTAAGGCAAATCTAACTAATTAGACAACTTCAACCGGCGGTTGAAGTTCCTCAACATCCTTGTGCTGCGCATGTGTACCACCTATCTCTTTATGCACAAAATTAAGACGCTCTTTCCCCTCCAAATTTTTTCCTTATTAAGGTTTTTTATGGGGTTTTATTAAGGCTTAAGCATATAAAGGATCAGGGACAATCCTTTTAAAGGGGGGGGCATTATTAGGTGAAACCTAAATAGATAGTTATATAGCCGCAAGATATAGGCGACCCTAGGATAACCTAGGGGTGACTCGCCTGTAAGGTATATGCGCTACATATACCTAGGGAAAACCCTTCCTACCTCATACATAGACTCCTCCTTTTTCCCTTAAGGATTTGTCTGTCTATACAATATACCCTATTGTTCTATCATTGGACTCCCTATCCACATCCTTACCTTATAATTACCTATCTAGTATATATACAGAGGCTTTAAAGCCCTCTTTAATAGACAGAGTTCTTATATCTAATTGTCCATTTAATAAAAACATAAAAAAAACGCTCCTATTTAATATTAATACCCTTTATACCAGCAGCTAAGAAAGCAAGACCTAAGGCAGCGCCTTAGCCTCCTATATATATTTCCACGCCTCTACGTCCTAAAGTATTACTATTTATACTATTACCGCCAACGTCTGCCTAGTCCTTAGTAAATATAAATATAGAGGATAATAATAAGGAAGAGGAGGAGGTAGAGGATAATAATATAGAAGAGCCGCCGCCGCTAGCGGTAGTACAATTTATAAGTATATAAAAAGCATTTAATAGAAAGGAGGTTCTACCTAGGACTTAATTAGTAATATTAGACTAGAATATACTCTACCTAACTATAATTAAGGTTTAGAGGGAAAAGCTTTTAAGAGATCTCTTACTATAGAAGTTTAGAGTCTAGTAGCTTAAGGCAATTACCTTATATAAGAACGCGCGAGCTTATAACTTCTATTAATAGTAGATTAATAACTATAAGGACCTCTAGCAGGCAGTTAAGATTATAAAAGAGTAGTATTTACGCTGGCCATTAAAATCCTTAAGGCTTAACTTTATATTAAGTTTAGTTAAGGGGAAGGAGGTAATTCTAGCGACACCTATACCTATATTAAGTTAGTAAGTAGGTAATAAATTAGGAGGAAAAAGGACTACTATATAAGCTTAACTTAATAATCTACCTAAGCTGCTTACTACTAAAGAAGATACTAGTAATTATTATTATTCATTGCTTAACGTCCAATTCAGATCCCTATTGGGCCCACGCGGACTACTCCTTATATACATATAGGGAGAAAACTCTTTTAAGAAAACCCCGTGATCCATCTCCCCGCCTTTTAGGACTCGCCTATAAGGCGCCTATAAGTTACCTATAGTGCTTTACTACCTTACTTTTTGACCTCCTTGGGAACTACTGCTGCTGTAATAAGCCTATGGATACGCTAGTATTGTAAACTTTGCTCTACTACTGTAGAGTTATTAGGGGGCGCCTATTACTCGCCCCTTTACCTTCTATTACCATTTCCTTTGCAACCTAAAACTGGTCTAGTATATTTTAGCTAATAAGCCACTGGGTAACCGCCTTAAGACCTTTTTATATTAAGAGTAGTGTGTTATAGTTCTCTATGCTAGCTACTAAGAGTATAGCTTCTTAGTTGGTGCGTAGGGGGCATAACAGTATTACATGTTTTGGTGTTTGTTTTAGCCAGCTATATTTGCATCTTAGGCTGCCTACTAGGACACCTACCTAGTAGAGCCAATCTTTTAGTCCTATTATCCCTATTCTTAAGAGTGTTACCATTATATTTTTTGCCTTTATTAGGCCTTCTTAGAGCTCTTAAGTATTTACCCCCTATAGCATTAACTATGCCACAGCTTAGGTTTCTCTTGCCTAAGTTAGCCTCTATACCTTTAACTCCTATGCACCTCTCCAGTGTTGGTCTAACCAGTATTATATTATAGAAGATGGTTTCCTAGCATTCTTTTATGCTCTACTTTAGCTCCTTTCTCTTTCTTGCTATTATCTTTACTAGCCTTTTATATATCTCCCTTCTTCTTCTATATAGGCCTAGGCCTTAATGTAGTACTATTTTTCTTCTGCTTTCTTTACCTATTTCTCTAATATCTCTTCCCTACTTTAGGGTTATTGGTTTGTTCTCCTATAAGGCGCCCTAGGGTCCCTCTATAGTTTATTTAGGCGTGTCTTAATATACTTTATAATATTAGAGTTGCGTTTACTTTGCGCCCTTTATATTACAGCGGCTTTAATATATAGTTGTAGGAGGGGAATATTGGCTTCCTTCTTAAGCAGTACTATGGCCGTTCGCTTATACCCACCTGTTATACTCCAGAGGCAGGCTATTTAGACCTTTTAGAGTGGTTTAAGGAGTAATTTAGGGGGGCCCTTTTTGGTTTCTCTAATGGCCCAAACACTGGATCTATATGTTATAGTTGGCCAGACAACTGCTGTGTATAGTAGGCGTAACCTCTAGAAGCATGGACCCTATATAGAATTAATAATCCTAGATAATATAATGTACTATGCTTAGCCCTTATAGGCCGCTTACACTGTATATACACTCTACTAAAGCTTGCTGTCTACCCATATTTCTAATACCCTTAGGCCTTAAACTAGTTGACCCCTAAAGCCTTAGATATGGATTATATACTAGAGATCTGCAGATTAGTTGCGTTTTCTTATAAAATAGATTAGCTGGTATTTCTCTAGTAAGAATTGGACTCTATATTGTCTTGCCTATTCTATATAGGTGTTATAGGCTTTTTTTAGTGTTCTGCAGTTCTCTGCAGCTGTTAGCCCATATGTAATTAGGTTTGTGTCGTTAATAAAGCCTATCCCCTAGGTCGCCCCTTCCTTAAAGGTGTTAAGTAAGTTGCTTATAAAGAAAAGGAAGAGTATAGGCGAAAGAGGTGATCCTTATAGTATACCTGTTATAACTGTAATAGGGGGGCTCTAGTATCTGCTAAAGACTAGTAATGTCTCTTTCTAGCTTATAAACCCTTAAATAAATTATATAATCCATTCTAGGAAGCCCTTTGCCCTAAGGATATATAGGAGGCGCTTATAGGGTATATTATTGTAGGCGCCGCTAATATCTAGGCTAAGCATTAATACTATAAAGTCCTTGCGCATAGCCCATGTAGTTTTAATAGTAGTAGTAAGTAGTGTAAGTACTGATAGTATTAAGCAATTCTTTCTTGCCCCTATTTAGCTTTGTAGGAGTAGGGTGTGTTCCTTTGCCATATCTGCTATATGGTCCGCTATAACCTTTTCTAAGATCTTACTTAGGGTGTTTTTTAAGGCAATAGGGCGGTAGCTTCCTAGGATTAAGTAGTCTGCTTTACCTTCTTTTTATAAGACAACTGTTATTATAGATCTTCTAAGTCGCGGGTAGTAGCCTATTATAAAGCATGCTCTGGCTATATCTACAAGCCAAGGTGCTATAAGTGGACTATAGGTCTTTAAGGCTTTGTTTAGAATCCTATCTGGTCTTAGTACTATATTGTTTAAGAGGTAACTAATAGTTCTAGCCATTTCTTTGGTTGTTATATTACTGTTAACCCTTAGGTAAGTTACTGGTGTTTTGCTAGTAATATTACTAAGGTCTGCTAGAGCCAGTTAGGGGAAAAATCTTTTTATAAGGATCTTTGCCTTCTTATTATTATTACTTATAGCCTATAGTTCGCCTACTCTTTATAGGGGTAGTAGGTGTGGGTATTTTACTAGGTATTTTACCTTTTTCTTTACCTATCTTACTATGGTCCAAAGGCCCTTGTTATAGGGGATGCTTAGGTTAGTAGTGTGTTTATTTATAAACCATCTCTAGTTGTTTCTTGCTTCTTTTTTTAGGGTATTCTTTAGCTAGTTTCTTATATCTTTATATCATCTCTTGTCTTTAGGGTTATGGCTACTTATATATTTCCTTCTTGCTTATTATTGGCTAGCTATAAAAACCGCGTATTGTGCGGACTATATATATCGCGTATAGGGGCCTGGTTTTAAGACTGGGTAATACTCTTCTAGCCTATTTTTAATTACTGCCTAGATCCTTTCTAGTCTTTAGTTAATTTCCTTAGGGATAGCTAATAAGCCTTACTTATTTAGTATTAGGTGGATTTCTTCTAGATCTTAAAGTTATTGTTTAACTATATTAAGGAAACTGTCTGTCTTAAGCTTCCTTATTATATATCTTTTACTATTTAGTTGCGCCTTAATATCCAAATCTAGCTATATCTAGATAGGGATATAGTCTAAGATAAGTGCCTATTCTTCTTTAGGGATGCACCTTTTAAGTCTCTGGTATAGGCCATCGTCTATAAATATAAGGTTAATTATACTTCTGGCGGTGCCTTATTTCCATATAATTGCTCCTAGGGGAGTAGCTAGCTTAAGGCCCCAGATATCTATAGCTCTTAGTAGGCACTCTGCCTATTATTTAGCAGCGACATAGATACCCCCCTACTATGGGTGGTAGAGGTTTATGTCTCCTAATAGGATAAACTTTGTGCCTTCGGTTTCTAGTAAGCTTATTACTAATATAATATTCTCTGTTTATGGGACCCCTTTAACCCTAGGGTTATACACATTAATAATTTATACCGGTCCCCTATATATCTAGATTATTATAACTATAATATCTAGGTTAACTGCTTGCTATAACCATAAGGATAGGCTAATAGCCTTGCTAATTATAAAGCACATATATATGGCTGCTTTTGGTTTGTATAGGAGCTAAAATCCTTAGGGGCAGTATATTAATTATGTGTAGGTATTATAATACGGTTCTTATATAGCAAGGATATAGTGTTTCTCTAGGTCTAGACTGTCTAGTAGGGGCCTTATAAGGCGGTGGTTTATATTACCGCAGTTATACTATATAATGGATAGGTAGCAGACCCCCAGTGAGGGTTATTTAACTTTTCTTTATTCTTTACTTCCTCTATTTCCACTTTCTCTAGGATTTTTAAAACTTTTGTCTCTTATATCTACACCCTAGTCGCTACTTATTTTGTATAGGGCTTTCTATTCCTATGTCTTGTGTTCCTACTAGCGCTTCTATATCTAAATCTGTTATTGTCTCTAGTTCTTCCCCTAGTCTTACTAGTTGGCTTTATGCCCTTTATAGGTTGGCTATAAATATTAGATTTGCCGCGTTTAGTCTAATTCTTAATTGTCCTGGTCTTAAGCTTACTATAGCTGTCTATAGGGGTCTTCCTATAGGGCGTCCTCTCCCTTATGTCCCCTGTGACCCTTATATCCCTATTTAGTCTAGTAATATCACGCGGCGTCGCTTCTGGCCTGTTAAGGCTTGGGATGGCTAGCCTAGCCCCCCAGTATTAAAGGTAGAGAATGTTGGGAAGGCACCTATATCCCCCTAGCTTATTGCCTATTATTTCTATTTATATAACCTAGCGTATAGTTATTCCTGTAGCTGTTAAGCCCTTACCTTCCGTCTTCTATATTTAATATAGTCTACTCTCTCCCACGCCTTATATGTGCTTTGGTAACAGTTTGCGCATTTTATTTAGTTTTAATTTAAGTAGTGTCTTATATTGTGGGGGCCTATATAGTGGCCGCAGCACACCTATACTGCATATATAGATTAGGTGTGTCCCCATTATATATAGCGATAGCATTATTCTAGGCGTAGTTTATAGTTATAGAGCCTTATATTATATATAAGGCTATTTATAATTATTCCTTTTTAGATAAGGAGTTTTTGTATTCCTGGTGTATATGTGCTAATAATAAGGGAGCTATATGTTTAACTGGTGTCTCCCTAGTAAGTCTCTAGCGACTCTTATGTTCTCTTATTATTCTTATTATATACTTAAATTGCATTTTCCTATTAAAGCCATTGGATTTAGGTAATCTTAAGTCCTAGTATAAGGCGTTCTATATATTTTACTATCTCCTATATAGTTGCTATATTATTCACCTAGCGTCCCTTTTCTACCCTAAGGCTTATAGGAACTACTAGGACTTTAACTAGGTAGTCTTTATAGAGCACTTTTATACTAATACGTTCTCCTAGCCTATCCCCTACGCTTATAGCTTGTTCCTTTACCTATTAGTCCTTTAGGGTAACTCTAATGTCTTTACTTTTTAGGTGTTGGACTGTAATAGCGTTGTAGACTTCCTTGCAAACCTCTATAAGGACTTCTATTTCTAATTATCCCCTAAGCCCCTCTACTTTTTCTGTATTTGGTTATATTATAATTATATACCTAGTTATTGTCTTAAGGGGGTTAGGTTCCCTGTGCTATAGAAGTATAGCTATAGCGGCCTAGGTGCGGTTTACTAGTAAGGAGGGGTTTTATTTATTTTTAATTTTGCTTAGCTATTAGAGGATTTAATTAAGGGATTGCTAGAGGGGCGCCTAAGGGACGCTAGACTGGCGGAGCTATTCTACTAGCTATATTAGTTTGTTATGGCTAACAGTTACTCCCCTATAATTACGGATACTAGACGCATCTAATAGGCTTTGTATTTTGTTAGATGCCTTCTTAATAGAGGTATTTCCGCTTTATAGTGTAATATTCACCCATTCTTATTATGGAGGGCCATTGCTAGGCGTGGTTCTAGCAGTCGCGCGCGAGTACGAACTACCGTCGTTTGACGTGTGCCTCCCCTGCGATGCAGGCATCTTAGGGGGATTCTCTGGGTGTTTTTCAGGGTTCTTTTTGGTTGGTTTTGGTCTTTTTGGGCCGGGTGCAGCAAGAGCTCTAGCGTTCTTTTTGAATATAGTATATAGGTTTTCAATACTAGTAATTATATCCCTAGGATAGCTAATAGGTAGTCTTATTTAAATAAGCACTATAGTAAATATCCTATAACGTATTGGCGTAATAGTTAATTATTAACCTTACTAAATTATATCCTCTATTATTATCCTATTAGCTTAGAAAATCTAATATATTAGAACTATAAGCTATTAAATAGAGAGTCTATTATAGATTAGGCTTTATAGAATATTATTATTTAGCTTATAAACTAGAAGGAAAAAGGCTATTAAAATAATAAGATAGAGTAGTTAAAGAAGAAGGACAAAACTATTAATAGTTTTATTAAAGCTTAGCTAGTTAAGGAGCTTAAGTCTTAGCCTTAACCTTAACCTTAGCTCCCTATATACCCTCCATACTACCCTTTATATCTATATCTAATATTTAATTAGCCTTATAATTCTAGCCCTATTTAGTTAAAGACTATAAGGGCGCGAAGAGGCTTTAGGGAAGATTTAAAGGAATAATATAAATTCTATCTAAATCTGTGGGTATATAGCTCTTATAGAGTATAAGACATTATATAAAGAAGAGAAAGGAATATAGGAAACGTGTAACTAAATATTTAGGGTCTTAGCAGCAGACGCGTAGGCATAAGCCCACGCGGATTTTAATAGGTTTCAACCAAATTCCACTATATTAGTGGAATTTGGTGGAATTTAATTAAGTTGGCGGAATTTAACGGAATTTAATTGATTTTAGCAGAATTTGGCAGAATTTAATTAATTTAGTAGAATTTGGTAGAATTTAATTAAAGCGTTAAAATTTATCTATTGAGTGTTTTACTAAGACATTCCTACTATAACTAGGCTAGTCCCATTATAGTACCCCCCCCCCTTTAACTAAAGGTCCAAAATAATTTAATTTAGTTAAGAATTTATAACTTATTGCGTTATAAGCGTTATGACATATTTTAAGTTCTTTTTAATTTTAAGTTTCCTACTATTATGTTTCGTGTCTTTGTATTAGGTAGCAGTTATTTACCTTTATATTATGTCTATTTAGCTAAAGCAGGCCATAAAGGATGGTCTTTATGGAATTCTTTTACTAAGGAAGGCGCGTTGGCCTTAATCTATTTATAGGTTTCCTAAGTTTATATTTTATATCCTTCCCACTTAATAAGAAGTTTAAATTGTTTAGATCGCGTTTTCTATTATATATTATTAATTAAGTTAATAAAGTAAGAACCGTTACCATTATTAACAATTATAGGAGGTAGTGGTGGCACTTTATAAGCTATAGGATTGTCTCTTAAAGGTTATAGTAGGCTTACATAAAACGTTAGATGTATTTTTATTTTAGTTAGTAGTTTAAGCTTATAGGCGTATAGGCTTAGTTTTTTCTTAATTTGGTATAGGCCTATAAACTTCTAATTAAGTTTCTTTAAAGGCCGTTAAGTCTTTATATTTTATATATTTAGGTAAACTATATTACCTTCCTTAAAGTCCTATATAGGAGCTTATCCTTTATTTATATACCATTCCTATAATATTTAAGCATATATTAATTTACTTTATAATAGTTCCGTTAACTGCTTTATTTAATTAGTAAAGTTATGCGCGTTAATTAACTAGATCCGTTTAATAATGGGTCCTGTTATATTGATTTTAGGTTATAATTTAAATCTAAGTTAAGGGTTTTATCTATAGGTTACGTAAAATAGCGTTACGCCTGTTAATATGTTTATTATATTATTTGCAGTAAACTTAGCTAAAGGCAGCTATTTTTCCCAGTTATCTTATAGGTAGGAGTAGTATATTTATAGGTATTGTTCCATAATTATGTTTACAATTTTAGTTTAACTATTTGTCTCCAGATAAAATACGGTTAAGAGTTATATTTAAATACTTAACTATTTGTATAGAGCTTATTAGAAGTCTGAAATAAACTAGCTTCTATAGTTGGATATTATTAAATTAGGAAGTCCGTGTAGCTTAAAAATATATTTAATAAAATATTTAGCTACTAATATTGTATTAATTAAGTCTATAGGGATTATATATCGCATTTTAGTAAGGCGGTTAATAACTATTATAATATTTGTAAACCTATTACTGTTAGGCAAGTTAACTATAAAGTTAACTAAGATATCGCGCCATCTTTGTATTGGAATTGGTAGCGGTTAAAGTACTCCTTACTTTTTTATATAAGAGGTCTTTCTATACATACACATTCTGCATACTCAAACATATTTTTGTATATAGTTGTATATTATAGGCCAGTAATATGCTTGTTAAATAATCTTATAAGTCTTTATATGGCTAAGATGTCCTACTATAGGGGAGTTATATATAAATTTAAGTATTTTAAATTGTAAAGGTTTAGAATTCAGAACTACTATTTTCTATTAATAGTATAATCGGTTATTTTAAATCTTGTATTTAGTAAGTGTAATATCCTTATACTATTGTTGTTGGGAATATAGGCAAGTTGCCGTCACGCAAGGCAAGTTACCGTCACGTGTCGCCGCGGCACTAGCGTAGCGAGGAGCCTTAAGCTCCTCACCCTTCCTCAAGCAGGAAAAAGAATCGAATAACAATTATCATACTATCTACGAACCGTAGCTACGTGATATTACCTTATGTTACCTACACTGATTAGTGGTTAACTTCACTGTTATACCATAGAACAGCTAGGTATTCCACTAAGAAGAGACAAGCCATTGTACCAGTGCTACTCGTGCTAGAGGAAGCTGTCTTTTAAGGTCAAAACTGGTCCTAAACCTTAAATAGAACTCTTCTACAAATCTAAGGATTTAAAGGCCAGAACTAGTTCTAAGCCTTTCCTAGATTACAGATTCTTGCATCCATTACATAAAACAACACGCTTTACGAGTCTTTGTAATTTAAGGCCAGAACTGGTCCTAAGCCCTATAATCGCAGATTCTCGTCTAAACGCGTACCAAATGACAATCAATAATCCCTACACTAATAACACCTCCTCTCCTACAACCTAATAACACTTCCCTTCCTCTAAAAACATGGCTATGATTACTTTAAATAACTGGAGAGATTCCTTACCACTAGGGGTAGCTATATACGTGAAACTTATCAATAAAGATTAGGACGAATTTCCCGTTTTTAATATAACAACCTGTACAGCAAAACAAGTCAATGGCTTCCTCCTATACTATATTCTCTTCTACCAAAGTAGACACTACGTCAATGTACAACTATAGGAATATTTTAGGGAGGATTTTATAGGATGGACCGCTAACACTTAGGCACTTGGCAATATTAATATTATTTAGAATTTTTAAGACTTCCTTTAGAAGAATGGAGTATTTATCCCTATAGATAGGGGCATTATTGGAGACAATATTCAGAAGCAGGTCCTTAACGTAAAGAAAGAGCACAAATGGACTTCACAAGAGATTAAGCACCAAATACGCACTATAAAGAAGTTTAACTCTCAATAGAATCCCAACGACAAACAGCTACAATCAACACCTTTCTATAGTCCCCTACCAGCTACACAAGCATCTCCAGCCCGACCACCAGCTGCTCCGCCAATTCCACTAGCTATTCCAACTGCTGCACCACCAGTTGTCCCAATCGCTGCACCACTAGAGACGCTTCAACCTCCGCAGCAACCTCCGCAGCAATCTCCGCAGCAATCTCCGCAGCAATCTCCGCAACAACCTCCGCAACAACCTTTGTCTTCAGTTCCCCAGTATCTACCAATTCAACACCACAGTGCATTTTCGGTCACGCTTAAAGATTGTGCCAATAGCTCCTATTACAGCAAGATCACTGGAAAATCAGATGACTTAAGATCTGCAATTAGTACCACTATTCACTCTTATAAGGCACAGCAATTCTACTTCAATAACTACCCTCAGCAGAAGCTTAATTACGGCGAATACAACAGTTATAACAACGGCCAGTACTGCACTAATTGCTCCTACGGATAAAGTGGGTATAGATAAGGCCGTGGCAGCTATAATAGACACAAAGGCTCTGGCTACCGCGGAGGAGGCTCTTATAGAGGATCTAGTGGAGGTAGATTCTAGAATGGAGCCGGATATTAATAAGCTCCGCAACTCTATTTCAACAACATAGTTCCCTAGTTAATCTACCCAGGATTTCCTAGCAAGAAAGTATCACGTACTAAAAGGCAATTTAAGGTTATAACAGTTTAAGGTTTACTACTTGGTCAACCACCATTTCTTTAGTAAATTTGGGACAGCAAGACTTATATTACAATGGCAATAGTAAGTAAGGAGGATTGATATTTGTTACGCTAGTTGAGCGGTATATATATATAGATGGCAACCGCAAAAGAAGAGTTGCCAGTGTTAGGAATACAGGCAAGTTGCCGTCACGCAAGGCAAGTTGCCGTCACGTGTCGCCGCGGCACTAGCGTGGCGAGAAGCCTTAAGCTCCTCACCCTTCCTCAAGCAGGAAAAAGAATCAAATAACAATCATCATACTATCTACGAACCGTAGCTACGTGATATCACCTTATGTTACCAACAATTGTTCTTCTATTTAAATTGCTTTTATTACATCTATTATCTATATATTATTCTTATATTTATATTCTATTAGCTTATTAATTTTTATTTCCTATTTATTAACTTCTGATTTATTTTTATTAAGTTCTATATTTAGGAATATAGGACGTAGTTTCTTAAAATGTTTAGGAGGTAGTAAGATCTATAATTAATTTATAATCCGTTTATCTAAAGCATTTATAGGTAAGTCCTGTAATTATTATATTAATATATTAGGCTTTTAATTAAGTTTACCTGGTTAGCATACAATCTTAAAGTTAAATTATAAGAGGTATTCGGCCTAATAAATTTGGCGCTATATTAATTGCTTTATAGTTATAAAGTACTATAAATTCTTATAGTCTGTTAATACACGTATTAAAAATAATGATTCTTTAAGTTTAGGACGCTATTGTTTAAAGTATCTAACAATCGCAAGCAGTTCCTTATTGTATATCTTATAGTTTAATTTAGTAGGGGCGAGTTTTTAGGAGAGAAAGGCTACTAGACGTAGTTCGCCATTCTTATTATATTACGATAACACTCCCCCTAGCGCATAATCTGACAAGTCCGTTTTAACAATATATTTAAGATCAGGGTTAAAGTGAGTAAGGATTGGAGTAGTTATAAAGTAATATTTTAAGTTTTTAAAAGCTTGTTTATATCTAGCGGTTTATTTAAATTTTATATTCTTCTTTATTAGGTTTACTAACGGCTAAGCAATTTCTAAGAAGTGGTTAATAAATTATTAATAGAAATTTACAAATCCTAGAAATCCTTAAATGTCCTATATATTACTAGGGCTTTCCTAGTTTATAATTGCAGTGACTTTTTTAGGGTCTATTTTAATTCTATTACAGGATATAATTAAGCCTAAGTATATAACTTTAGACGCGTAGAACTTGTATTTCTTAATATTATATTATAAGCCTGCGTCTTATAAGTATTTAAGGACCATTTTAATATGTTTCTAATATTTAAAAAGCAAGGATAAGTAGATTAAGATATTGTTAATATACATAGTAATAAATACATTAAGGAATTTATAAAGCGTATTATTAATATATTACTAAAATATACTGGGACTGTTCTTTACGCTAAATAGTATTACTGTTACGGAGTAGGCATAAGCTGGGATACAATGCACTAAACAAGGTAGTAATTAAAAAGGCTACGTACACGTAACTATACGTAGTTAATACAAAGACATTGGATAAAGAAGAGTCTTTATATACCAGGTATAAGGTATAAATAGGGGTTGTAGGGGAACGTGTGTTATAGCACTAGTACGCGTTACCTAGTCAAGGGTTCGCTTACGCCTTGGCGCGTGTATATAGACATATCCGTTCCACGACCTTCTTCTTCTCCTCAGTTTTGATATCCTCGTCAATAGATAATCCAATTATACAGGCTTGCATACGTTCTTTACGGCGCTCGTGCCTCGATTAACTACGTCGCTGTGACAACGTGCGTAGGTGTCTCGGGACGAACGTAAGCACAAATCAAGAACGTCAAAGACGCGCAGAGACGTGAGAACGAGTAAGTCCTGTGACAATTACTAGGTATTTAAAGAGTCCCTATTATATATAAAAAGCTATATACTTCTTATCTCCTTCTTATATACTATAAGGGATATTATTATAGTTACCTTGGGTTGCCCTTAGGACAACCTCCGGGCGCCCCTTGGATAGTCGCTGGTTATATACTAGAGGCACGTGCCTGTAGTATATAGTCTCCACAATCCCAGAGGCCTTACCTCCTTAAGGATTTATCTCTCTTACCAATCTATCCTATTCCACAATTATGTCCTTATAGCCCCCTATCTATAAAGTCCCCTTACATTTAAATCCTTCCTACTCTATTTTAGAAGGGTAGCTGGCTTTAAGGACTAGATTATTTATTTATATCTTTTATTTATATCTACTATCTTCCCTTAAAATCTTGCGATAACCTAAATAGAAACTCTATAAATACCTTATAGAAAGCCATTGTATTAAGGCAAGAAGGTCCTTCTAATAGTAAGAGATTACGACAATATAAACCTCTGGGTAAGACGGCTAAATAAGCCCTAACACCCAGATGCACTAGGAGCTTAAAGACTCTTACACACTTACAGTTACCGCTAAGGAAAATATAGATACCCTCTATAACGGATATAGCGCTGCTAAAAAGCAACTAGAACCCCTCTGGCCCTACCTAGGCTAATTAGAAGACTAAGCGCCAGAGGTAATATTAAGATCTTCCTCTAATATAACGGAACCTTATAGCAGGAACTACGGTGGGTTCTATTATTAGGCTGGGTATATAGGTAAGAATAAAACAATAACGTAATAATAACTGGTAGAGTAGTTGCCTAACAGATTAACTCCAATTATATTCTAAGATTCACTATAAGGAGAGAACTATCTACGGTAGGGACTAAGGTCCTTTAAATACACAACCGTACTCCTAAGAAATCCTCTCTTATACGTGAGGTACGTGTTGTCTGTATTAAATATAACGTCCCTCTTATTCAACGCAGTTAACGCGTTCAACACTATATGACCTTAGTTACTATTCCTTATCACATAGTTCCACCGGATCTATCCTAGACCGTGCCTATATTAACCAACTAGCTTCCGCCAACTCTTCTCCAAGTAGTTATAATATTATACTTAAAGCGTCCGTAATACTATCTCCCTCTTCTTTATCTTCGTCTTTAAAGATTCCTAACATCTCCAAGTTATTTACTAGAGGTATAATGTCCGTTTGATTATTCTGGTTAATATTTATACTTATTATGCCTAAAGCTTCTTCTTCTCTTTCCTAGGTTAAGCGTCGCCTTTATACGGTTTCCTCCATACTGTTGCTGGGCGAGGTAATGGCAATCCCTTACTCTTGTTGCGCTAAAGAGGGGTTAGTATGCATTGCGCTAGCGAGTCCTTTGTTCTAACAACCCTTCTCTTACTCTAAGTGTACTAAAGCAAATGTTTAATTATTCTATGATATTTGCTCTGTCTCTAACACTAAGTATATGCGTCCTATAACTCTTAACAGTCTTTAAGTTCCCTAAGTAACTTATTATAGGGTCTTGTATTTAATCTACCGCTATAAAGCTTAACGGTAAGCTAGCCTCCGCGCTACTTAAGGTTTAACATACCTTAGAAGAGTCCACACACGTCCTTAAAGCTCAATATTTAGCTTATGCTTGTCTTTAACATCTTAAATGTATCTATAAGAAGGTCCGTTCTAAGGAGTAAAAACTTGTTTAATAGGGTTTATCTAAGCTGGGTAACAAAAGGACTGGCTCTCCTCCTATAAGGGAAACAACTCCGAGTAGCTCAGCAATTGCTCCTCTTAGGTTCCCCTTAGGTGACTTATTCTTTGGCGATCCTTCTTTATTAATATTGCCTAACCTGCTTTCTTTTAATACTCCTGTACCTTTCCTATAGCGTTTTTTAGGTTGCTTAGTAGTTCCTAGGTAGTCTTACTATAGCCTATCCACTTTACTTTGTACTATATTTCGTCATCTATATCCTTATAACTAATAATCTTTAAAACTTGCCATTTGTCTTCCTTTTGTCCTCTATATATGTCTACTTTATAGACTAGTAGCTTGATATTTCCGTATACTGGCTCTAGCATTGCGATATATTATATAGGGTAGATTTTCATTTTAGCTAGTAGGTTTAACTTATACATAACCAATAAAATTCTTTACTTGATTTTAAAAGGTCCTAGTCTAACATAGTCTAATTTCTTGCTTAGTTATCGACTCTTGAAATTTTTGTATAGTAGCTACACTTTATCTCCCTCCTTAAGATCTGGTCCCTTAGATCTCTTAGCATTATAGTACCTTTTTATTCATTCTTATACTAGTTTAGCTGTTTCTTTAAGGTCTGCATAAAGATTTATTAACATCTCTATTCTTTGTTTAGCTGTGCTACTCGTCTTTTTTGCTTAATATGGCGATAATAATATTCTTGGCTTGTATCCGTAATTCGCCTTAAATGGTAATGTCCCCATTCCTTCTTATAGTGTTGCATTATATGTAAATTATATAACTGGTAATAACAATACCCAATTATTCTGTGCGTAATTAATATAATACCTTAGATATTGCTCTAGTGTCTAGTTTAGTCTTTCCGTTTATCTATCCGTCTGCAGATAATACGCTGTAGATATTACTACGCGAACCCCTTATTCTGCTAGAAATACTTTCTAAAATGCTGCTATAAATCTTGGATCTCTATCTAATATAATCTTATTTAGTGCTCTATATCTTGCAAATACTTCCTTTATATAGATTCTAGCGATATCTTCTACTAATATCTCTTTAGTGTATGCTATAAAGTATCCCTACTTTATTAGCTTGTCTACTATTACTAAGATTGCATTATAATCTTGTCCTATAATAGGATCTCTTAACTTTAGTAACTTAATAATAAAGTCCTATAATATAACCTCCTATAGTCTTCCTGGTGTCTTAATAGGTTGTAGCCCTCTATATAGCTTATACCTTGTTGGTTTATTCCTTTAGCAATCTAGATATTCCTTTATAACTTATCTTGCTAATCCCTAGATTCCTTAAATAATATATTCCTCTTAAAGTCTTAATACTAAGCCTATAGCTCTGTTATGTCCTTATATTATTCCCTTGTGGAATTTCTTAATAAATTCTTCTGTAATAGACTTAGGTATATATATTACTTCTCTATTTTTATATTGCTCTAAGTCTAGATTCTCTGCCTATACTTCTTAGATCTTCTATATCTAATTACTCTTTAGTAATTTATAGATCTGACTTTCTTTAGTTGCTATAATCTTCGGATAATTATACCTAATTAATCCGTCTTAATCCTTTTGTAACAAAGCTCCTAATAGCTTTTTATTACTTTATAGTTTAGCCTTTCTACTTAGAGTGTCTGCTTATGCATTATCTATACCCTTAGTATACTAAATTTTAAAATGGTATTCTATAAGTATTTCCGCCTATCTAACCTATCTTTAGTTAAGTTCTTTTGTTGTTAGGAATCCTATAAGGTTCTTATAGTCTGTCTTAACTATAAATAGTTTCTCTGTGCCTTATAAGAATGCTCTCTATTCCTTAAGTACTATAACTATACCTAACAACTCCTTGTTGTAGATGTTATAGTTTAACTCTGGTAGTGTTATCTTTCAACTATAGTATGCTACTGGGTGCTATCTATCTTAATATTTTTGTATAAAGTACGCCCCTAGTGCAAAGTTTAATGTATCTATTTCTATAACCGTCTCTAGACCTAGTTAATAGATCTTAAGAACTGGCTCCTAGGTAAATAACTCTTTAACTCTCTTAAATAGTTCTTATTACTCCTTTCCCTACGCCCATAGTTCTTCTTTCTTTGTTAACTGCGTAAATAGCTTAATATCCTATAACTATTGCGCTATAAACCTTCTACAGTAATTGCAAAACCCTAGAAATGATCTTAACTATATAACATTCTCTGGTTCTTGCCAATTTACTATAGCCTTGATCTTTTTTAGATCTATGCTAAGTTAGCCTAGTTTAATAATAAATCCAATAAAATTGGTCTTCTTGGTAAAGAACTCGCATTTTTTAATTACTACTAGCATCTGTTCTTCTTGTAGTCTCTTTAAGACCTATTTAACGTGTTCTCTATATTCTTCCTTACTCTCTAAGTAGATAATAATGTCGTTAAGGTATGCCATAATAAATTCATTTAGGTATTCTTTTAACACATTATTAATTCGCTTCTGGAATGTTACTAGTACGTTTATAAGCCTAAACTGTATAACTAATGGCTTATATAGTCCTTCCTTTAACCTAAAGGCTGCCTTTTATTTATTACCTTCCTTAATTCTAATCTAATAGTACGCCTATCTTAGATCTATCTTTATAAAGATCTTTGCGTTGCCTATCCTATTTTAGATTTTACTAATTAAGAGTAAAGGATACCTATCCTTCCTAGTAATGCTGTTTAACTGTCTATAGTCTATATACATCCTAAGTTTTCTGTTTTTCTTTAGGATAAATAGTACTGGATATCCTGCTAATAACTATAATGGTCTAATATATCCCTTATATAAGTTCTCCTAAATAAACTCCTTAAGCGCTACTAACTCCGTTTTAGTAAGCCTGTAAATTAAAAAGAACTTTAGACTTATTCCCTCTTCTAATTCTATCTTATGGTCCCATACTGTATACTTTAACAGCTTTTCACTTTCTAGTAACCATAACTTTTTACTATACTTATAGTATCTTTTTAGTATATAACTTAAGCCTTACTTAGTCTCTTTATATGTCGCTTTGACTTAGTACTATACCAACTTGGTTTGTTATTACACTTTATACCGTTGTGTATCCTTGATATTAACCTAACCTATAACCTAATCAATTTTTAGATTATACTTCTGTAACCAAGGCATTCCTAGTATTGCCTTGTCCTGTCCTAATAGTAGGATATTAAAAGACATTCTAACTAGTCTCCCTTTAATAGTTATCTAAATAGGTCCTGTTTTAAGATTAATAATACCTTCTTTATAGGCTATCTAATCTTCTAAAATCGTTATAAGTGGATATAGGTGTTCCTTCTATCTATATAGTAACCCTATCCTTTCCACTGCCTTTAGTAATATGTGGTTCCTAGTTACTCTACTATCTACTAACACTTTAAACTGCTAATCTTGCCACTTAGCTCTTAAATTTAGGTGCTAATCTTAAATTCCTTTAAGGGTTTAAGGCTCTAATACTAGTTCCCTCTAGTCCTATACGCCTCCCCTTTTCCTAACTATTAGCTGCTAGATCTTGCCTATACTTAGTCCAACTTTAGCTAATACTTAGTTTATTTCTTTTCCTCTATATGCTATAGACAAGTGTTCTCTAGGCACTCCTACTACTGTTATCTATTTAGGCATTCTTCTATAAGGAATCTTCCTAGTTAAAGTATTAAGTCTCCTTAACCTTATACTTCTACTGGGTGCTAACTATATATATACTTAGCGTTCCTAAACCACTTTTCCTCTGGTGCCTAATATATCCTTACTAGGTACTTCCGGTTCTTGTCTTTAGGTGCTCTATATATATTGCACATGTTATCCACATAAGCTATCCACAATAGTGTATAATGTGCTGCATATTTTAGGTTAACTCTTAGTTTGTTTTTATCTTTAAGTTTAAACCTATACCTAGTTAACCTAATTACTGGTATTTCTGCTATAGGTACTGAGATTTATTGCTTGCTTCTCTAGTCCCTAGATCCTTCTTCTAGGTTCCTTAATGTTATAATTAATGCTCCTTTAATGTGACTTATACGTTTTTCCGTAATAGGTTAGTCTTAGACAACTTTTTTGTCTAGCTATATATAAAAATCTGCCTATTTATCGTTGTGTCATTACCTATACCACTTTCCATATAATTGGTTTAGTATATATAGTTTATCTGTTAGAAAGTACCTTATTATTGCTATATTATAATATCCTTTAGTATGTCTTTCTTTAAACCTAGTTAGAATATCTAAATCCTTTTTTTATTCTAGTTTGTCTAACCATTTTGCCCTAGGTGTCCCTATACTCGGCCTATTAGTAACTCTTCGCATAGGTGCTCTATCCCTTATATAACCTGGCATAGCTAACCTCTTGTCTAGCTTTTGCTCTTGCTATATAATGATTTTTATTCTAAACTTATCCATAGTTTCTTGTTTTCTGCGTCTTATAGCTAGATCTTTGTAGTCATTTTGCTTTTTAATCCTAGTATTAACTGTTTAATCTTTAGGCTAAACACTGCGTTTACCTAGGATTGCTAACGTTCTTATTTGTTCTCTAAACTTATAGTTCTTAAACTTGCGTCCTATACTTATTTGTTTATTACTAAACTAAGTTACTACCCTTTCCTATTAGTTTTTGTCTGTTATAGGTCCTTGGGTATATCTTATCTTATCTTAAAAATCTTAAGCTTCTCTTATCTCTTTATAAGAATCTTAAGCCTGTGGCCTTTTGCCTTTATTAAGTAATAAGCTAGCACTAGTAGTTGTCTACTTGCTTAGTTTCTTCTAAACGTTACTCCTATCGTCTTATAAAGTGATGGAAATTGTATTTAACGGTATCGCAATACCTATTACTAAACCTTGTTTTGTGACGGTCTTAGTCTTTACTTCTATTTTAACTTTTCTAAGGTTTGTATGCTCTTAGTAAGCTGCCTTTATTGCCTTATTATTGGTAAATGCTTTGCCTATATTAAATTTATTATCTTCAATATCCGATCTACGAGCTAGTTTATTGGTTCCTCTAAACTTAGATAATAATAGCTCCTATAGCTAATAGCTTGCGCCATACTTAGCGTCCTTATAAATTTGGTATGTGTTGTTGTAATAATACATAAAACTGTTAATTGAACATTCTTTTATTCCTTATAGCGCACCGTTGTTCCTCTATATATACGTGCCGTCTGATAGTCTGGTTCCCTTTACTGCATAGTTACTCTAACCACCTCTGTAGTCTCTGGCGAAATAACCTTATTTTCTATAATTTATATAAGCTCTATCTTTGAACCTTTTTTCTTACTGTGGAGTCCGCCTAAACGTCTTCTGCTACTAAGATCCCTGGTTTAGCCTCTGCTCCTAGGTCCTTTAATTACTTAATCCTTAACCTCTAGGTTTCTATGGTTTCTTTTTCTACCTTTAGGTTTCTTTAGTACTACTTAGGTCTATTAGCTCTGCGCCATTCCATGGTTTTTAACTCTATATCTGTTATTGCGTACTCTACGCCTTATATAACTGTGGAACTCTGTCTTGCCCTCTCTTAGCTTGTTCCCTTTAATAGATTCTATTATTAATCTTTATTAACTAATCTATTAACTCTCTTAGAGTATCCGTATCTTCCATTAGGATAATTATGTCCTGGACTTTAGCCTTAAGTCCCTATTTATACTATGCTATAAGCGCCCTGTCATTCTACTTAACCTATATAGCTAGTGTTTAAAACTATGTTGTATACTTAATTACTAAAGTATATTATACTAAGTTCTAAAGCTTTTGTTCTGCTATAGTTGTGGCCTCTAGGTCTCTGAATATCTGCGTTAGTTATTCCGCAAACCCATTCTAACTGGTAAATATGTACCGTATGTCCTGGTTAGTAGTTGTTATGCTATTAGCCTATATTCCTGTGAGATATAGCTTAAACTACTTAAATGCCCTCCCTATTAGGAACAATCCTATATAGGCTACTTAATCTAATAATATTGCTAACTTCGCTCCTTTCTGTACTACCTTAAAGTGCATCTATATAAGAAATCCCTTAAGCTTTAACTTCTCTCCTAAGAATCGTTTGATTAAAGGTAGCTTGATTTTTACTACTCTAATTCCATTGATGCGTTTTTTAAGTATCCTATTATTGTCTTATAAGTGATTAACTATTTCCTGTAACTGACCTCGCATAACCACTTAAGAATCCCTATTGTCTATACTGGTATTACCTGGCCCTAAGGTTGTGGTTGCCGTTGACACCATCGTGACTAGTGCTCTGGGTGGTATGTTATTTGATCTTGTTTAATACTGTAACCTTGGTAGTGAATATATAACAGAACCTTGTAGCAGGAACTATAGTGGGTTCTATTATTGGGCTGGGTATATAGGTAAAAATAAAATAACAACATAATAATAACTGGTGGAGTGGTTGCCTAATAGATTAACTTTAATTATATTCTGAGATTTACTACAAGGAGAGAACTATCTATGGTAGGGACTGAGGTCCTTTAAATACACAACCGTACTCCTAAGAAATCCTCTCTTATATGTAAGGTACGTGTTGTCTGTGTTAAATATAATATCCCTCTCGTTTAACGCAGTTAATGCGTTTAATACTATGTGACCTTAGTTACCATTCCTTGTTATATAGTTCCACCGGATCCATCCTAGACTGTGCCTATATCAACCAACTAGCTTCCGCCGACTCTTCTCCAAGTAGTCATAACATTGTACTTAAAGCGTCCGTAACATCTAAGCTAGAAATGCCAGAGGAATATACTAATATATCTAACTAGGGACCCAACTAGAACCCTCCCGGAAGACCACCAGCCTATAATTGGTATAATAGTGGTGTATAGACTGCTTATAAGCTAAGCAGGTCTACCCCTTTAGGTAATCTAACCTAAACACTAACTTAAGACCTAAGGCTTATTGGGAAATCCATACTAGCTACTAGTGCTAATACTACCTCTATAGCTGGAGCTTCCTTAGGCCTAAGTTTAGAAAGTTAAGAGCCCTATACTGATATCCTTTAAGATGGATATTGGGAAGCTGTTATAAGGCTCTTAGAAGCTATATAGGAGGAAGCTACTAATAAATATATTAGAACCCTTTAAGGGTAAATTTAGATCTATTAGGGTTTAATCTAAGCTAAATAAGTTCTTTTATAACCTAGCTAGGGCTAAGGGCTTTTTAGGGGCTACCTAGTACCCACCTAAGGAAGTATAGAAGGCTTAGAGAGATATCTGCATAATAAATAGAAGAAAGATATGGACTAATTGGCTAAGGCCTTTAGTAGTTTAGAACTCTATTATAGACCTAGCGCCCAATATTTGGATAATTGGGTTTGTAAGGTAGATAACTTCTTTAAGATGCTAATAATATAAGATAATACTAAAGAACATATATAGTAGATTATTAGTAAGATTAAAGACCAATTACTAAACTAGATTACGCTTAATCAACTTAATAAAGAGCAAATTACTATATAGCTATAGCTGCAGACCTTCCTAAAGGGTTAGACCTAAGATATATATATTATATAATATAATAACGCAAAACAATTCTAGAATGGTATATAGCTAGACCGTTAAGATTTCCGCCAGTTTATAAACTTTATAAAAACTTATACTTAATAGATAGATCTAGAGCCCTTTAAAAATAAGAACGGCAGCATCTATAAAAAGAAGAAGATTGGATTTATCTAGGCTAGAATTAAGCTAGCAATTTATGATGAAATAAAGCGCGTAGGAGCCCTACTGTAAATTACTATATATATGGATTTTAAACAAGCGGTTCTAAACGCTAAGGATATAGTAAGGAACTAGACCTCTTCTGGCAAGAAGCTAGGAGGTAGCCAGAAGCATGGGCACTCTAGTAGTAATATAGAACAGACCCAGTCTTTAAAGAAGCCGTTCTTAAAGAAACTTTAGAATAGTTAAAGTTAGGAACCTTAAGCAGCGGGAAGGACTTCTAGGGCCAACCTAATACCCAGCTAATACCCTTATAGGAACACTCCAAGAAGCTAAAAGGATATTTTTATTAGAAAAACAAGTAGGGCAATAAACGCACTAACAAACCAAAAAAAGAGAAGCCCTAGTTACGGACGTCTCTTAGCTATAACTAGGGCAGGATACAGAAGGAAAGACTCTTTATATTACTATTAAGCTAGAAATAATACTTCCTATAGGTAAGGTACGTCAGTTCTAAATACTATATAATAGCGGCGCCAAAATCAATCTTATATAATATAACTTAGTAAAAGAGTATAAGCTTATCCCAGCGCTAAAGTAGTGGAAACCTATTATAGGCTTTTTAGATAAGCATTAAATTAAACTACACAGTGCCTATAAGCTTACAGTGTTAGTGGTCGACATATATAACCGCACTAAGGTGGTTAGCCCGCAACCCTTTTATGCGGCTAACTTTATAGGTTATAACCTTATCCTTAGATATCCTTAGCTTATAAAAGTAGATCTTAAGATACGCTTTAAGACAGGATCCTTTAAATAGTAAAATAATAAAGAATTAAAAGGGCGTATATTACTAATAAGCTTAAAAGACATCCTAGAGGATATAGCCCTAGGTAAAATAGTATACGCTCTATACCTAAAGGAGTATTAGATCTAACCCCTATTTTATAGCAAGATAGGTATAGAGCCTAGTATAGGTAATAACCCTTCTAAAACAAAGACCCTATAGGTAACTGCCGGACAGGCCGCGGAGATATTATAGGGAGGCGGCGATTTTAAAGATCTTATAAGATACTTCTACCGCCATAGGCTACTCTGGCTTAAACAATACGTAGAGAGTATACTATAACACCTTAAACAATATGTTAAAGAGTTCCCTACCCTCTACTAGCTACAATATAAAACTGTTTAATATATAGTAGCAACTATATACAAACAGTTACCATAGCGCGTAATACTGCCTATAAGCGCCCTAAGGGAGCTCTAGGACCTACCTAACGATAATATAGAGGATAAACGCAACCCTAATTTGTTAAATATTCTAGCAGGCCTAAGGGACTTACTAAAGGTATTTTTAGGTAGGAGAGCTAAAGTCCTTTTACAGAACTTGGAATATAATTATATAATTAATTTAGAAGAAGGCAGGCAGCCGCTAAACCTTCCTATTTATAACCTCTTTTGCAAAGAGCTTAAGATCCTATAGGAGTACCTTAATAGCTTACTAAAAAAGGGATAGATACAGCCTAGTAAGTTGCTAGTAGGTACGCTAATCCTCTTTATCCTAAAACCAGATAGAACTATAAGGCTATACATAGACTACTATGGTCTTAATAAGATTATAATTAAGAACTGCTACCCGCTACTATTAGTTAGTAAAATGCTGGATAGATTATTTAGGGTAAAGATCTTTATAAAGCTAGATCTATAAGATGCCTATTATAGGCTCTATATTAAAAAAGGGGATAAGTAGAAGACCGCTTTTAAAACCTAATATGGCCACTTTAAGTATCTGGTAATGCCTTTTGGGTTAGCTAATACGCCTATAACATTTTAATTGTATATTTACAGAGCCTTAGGGGGACTAGTTAACCGCATATATGTTATCTATTTAGATAACATTCTAATCTACTTAGAAGATAAGGATTAGCATAATTAGCACGTCCGCGAAGTACTAGAACGTTTGGATAATTAGGGCCTCTATACTAAAGTGTTAAAGTGTGTCTTTAATACTAAGTAGGTTGAGTTCCTAGGGTATATTATAATGCCTATAGGTGTAGTTATAGACCCAGTATAGGTATAGATAATTTAAGAGTGGCTAGAGCTAGAGAGCTACTAGGATATTTAAGTGTTCTTAAGCTTTGCCAATTTCTATAGGCGCTTTATTTATAACTACTTAGATATCGCCTAATACCTATCTAACCACGTTACTAAAGCTTTTTAAGACCTGGCCTAGGGAGCAAAAAGCTTAAAGGTGGGAAGGAAGAAAACTAAGAAGGGACTAACTAAATGGTATAAACTATAGACATAGCCTAGAAAGGTATAGGAAGCCTTTTAGAAACTACACACAAAGTTTATAGAAGCTCTACTATTATAGCATTTTAACCTAGATTAGCCACTAATAATAGTTACTAATATATTAAATTTTGCCCTTATTAGTATCCTACTGCAACCTAATAGGCATTTGGATACTACCCAGCTCTATTAGAGACCAGTAGCATTCTACAGCAAAAAATTCTAGGGACCTAAAGTTAGGTATTATACCCATGATAAGGAATTGCTAGCTATAGTTAACTGCTTTAAACAGTGGCAATACTACCTTAAGCATGCAAGTTATACCACTTATATACTCTTAAATTATTATAATCTACACTACTTTATAACTATAAAGGAGCTTATACCTTAATAGTCCAAATAGGCAGAGAAGCTTATGCAATTTAACTTTAAGATTAAATATAAGCTAGGGGGAAATAACCCTGCTAATGGACCGTTATAACGGCTAGACTATACCAAAGGCTTTAAAATAGGAGAAGGAAAGCAGATAATAAATATCTTACTCCCTATATTGCAGAATAAGCTCTAGGTATAGGATGCTTAAGCACCTATAGCTCTAAGCACTAAGTCTTAGGCGGTACAAACCCTATTGACCTCTACTAACGTTTTAGCTGGTACCTAGTCCGTTACTAATAAGGGTCTAAATATACCTAGATAGGACATCCCTAATACACTCTTGGAACCTAGTAATATATTACCTCTAATTACTAAGCTATCCCCTTAAACTAAAAGTGGAGCTATAGAGCAATTAGAACCCAGAGCCCTATAAAGACTAAAGGACTTTAACCTTATAGTGGCCTTCCTAATATATACGCACTAGATAGTTATAAGATTTATAGTACTATCTAGTTGTGTACTTGGAGCAGTATAAGACAAAACAGCTTTTATCTAGGAACTATTTGAAAGGTTAATGGATCTTATCCATAAGGTATAAAGGAACGCCTCCTATGCCATCTTTAATGTGGAAGTAGACTAGAAACGTAATAAAAAGGAAGCTAATAGGCGCTACTATTAGGAAATGGACCTAATAGGCCTACTACGTAGATATGGTAAGGTTTGGGTACTATAAGAAGTAAATCTATAATAGAAGATTCTTATAGGGAATTATAATAATCCTCTAGGCGGCCATTATGGTTAAGCTAAAATAGTAGAATTACTTTAACGCAAATACTATTAGCTAAAGCTTAATTAGGAAGTAAAGGAATATATTAGCTATTATAAGAAGTGTTAAGTATACAAAATCTAAAGGCACAAGCTATGGGGTTTACTTAAATTAGTTCCTCCTGCTAGTGAACTATAGTAATATTATACTATAGATTTTATTATAGATCTTCCACCATCTAAGGATAAGTAAGGATAAATATATAATTCAGTTCTAGTACTTATTAATAGGTTTTTAAAGTACGTCTAATACCTTTCTGTTAATAAGATGATTAATATATAAGCATTTATAAGCCTAATTAAGGAGAAATGCTTTCTTAAAGTAGATTAGCCGCACTCTATTATTACTAATAGGGGCAGTGTCTTTACAAGCCAGTACTGGGTGGATTTATACTTTTATTTAAAGATAGACCACTATTATAGTATAGCTTTCCATCTATAAATAGACGGGTAAATGGAACGCTAAAACTAGGAACTGGAGTCTTACTTATAGATATATTTAAACTACCAGCAAGACAATTAGTATGAGCTACTTTTATATATAGAGTACGCTTACAATTTAAAGCAATATATATTATATAAGTATACACTAATCTAGATTACCTATAGTGTCCAACTATCTGGGTTTAATAGCGTACCTAGTAATTACTAGCTAAGGCCGCATAATTAATTATAGGATCTTACTGGGAAGTCTAAAGATATCTACTAAAGAGTATAAGGGTACCTTTAGGAATGGGAGGAGTAATAAAAGTATGTAAAGCAGAGCCTATAAAATGCGCAAGAGTAGTAGAGACTTTAGTACAACCGCAAATACTAGGATAAGTATTTTGGTATAGACGATAAGGTTCTATTATATTTAACAAATATTAAAACCTGTTAACTATTAAAGAAGCTTAATATAAGATACCTAGGTCCCTTCTAAATTAAGGAACAAATTGGTAAGTTAGCCTACTGTCTCCAGCTACCCCCATCTATGGCCTATATATATCTAGTATTTTATATAAATTTACTAGAGCTATAGCATAGACCACCACTAGAAAAGAACTTCCGTTTAGGCCTAATTAAATACCTTAAAGTGGTAGGCGAGCGGTATAAGGTTAAAGCTATACTATGCTATAAGTCTATTAAGAACAAGCTTTAATATAAAGTTAAATAGCTAGGCTAGCCTGCTAAGGACTCTATATAGGAACTAGAGGATTA
>Ga0307507_10000789_pt1 | contig 70001 bp, 27 predicted proteins | sample 7_EM_MG_FD_207223 | JGI IMG/M metagenome (GOLD analysis project Ga0307507, IMG submission 207223) | Populus trichocarpa ectomycorrhiza microbial communities from riparian zone in the Pacific Northwest, United States - 7_EM | ecosystem: Host-associated > Plants > Roots > Unclassified | place... | reverse complement strand
AGTATATTATTAAATAAATATTTTTATATTTTTATATGAAATTTTATAAGCATTATATAAATTCTAAATTAAAATTATTATATAATTCATAGTATTAAAGTAGTTATTATAACTTAAAATTTATTAAAATTTATTAGTGCTATAATTTACGCAGCCGGTATTGCAGCTTACATAGTAGTGCTAAAAATTACGCACTTGTAGTGAGATCGTAACTAAATTTGCATGGGATAGGCTAATAGCTACGCACCCGTAATTATGAGTGCGCAGTCGCATAACTTCCTAATTAGGAAGGTGCAAAAACTTTAGGCACTGACCACCGTAACCGCCTTCTAAATAGAAGTCCGTGCTACCCGATGCACGTTGCCACCTAGTGCACAGCACCAAAATACATCTTTTTCAAATACTTATATCTTAACAACTATAATAGCCATTTATATAAAATTTTAAATATGGTTTATTAAATAGTAAATAAAGCTTTTTATAAAATAAAAATATATAAATTATATGTTATATAATATTTTTATGCTTTTATTTTCTATAAGAGTAATTTCCTTTTATATTATACTACAAATTATATTATTTTTATTTTTTTATTTTATAAAAAGCTTTATTTGCCATTTGATAAACCATTTTTAAAATTTTATATAAATAGCTATTATAGTTGTTAAGATATAAGTATTTGAAAAAGATATATTTTGGTGCTATACACTAGGTGGCAACCAGTGTGGCCAAAAATAACGCGTTTTAAAACGATTACGATATCGTAAAATATGATAAAATATCCAATAAAATCCAATATCGATTTTTTTTCGGTATGAGGTATTTAACTATTCCTAGCCCCTTTTAGAAAGAACTTCTAAGAATATTACTCCTAATCTAATCCTTTACACGAAGCTCTGCACGAAGCTCTGCGCGAAGCTCTGCGGAAGTATGGCGGACTAAATGTACCAAACCGCCAACTGTTAAAATTTTTGCGAAAAATCAAAGCTCGCATCTCCACATTTCCACACCAAAAAATATGGGATTTTAACCATCTATATTTATTTAAATTTCTATATGTAGTATATAAATGAGGCTTAAGTTTATATGGTAGGCAAAGTTTATATACTGATTTCTAGTGTTCTAGTAACGAATCTCCCAAGTCTACTACCGCAGCGCAGCCTTTCTACAGCAATTCAATTACGACTTCTTTAACGATCTTTCTACCTACCGCCGTAATGCTACTAGATCTAGTAGAGAGAGCTAGTGAGCTTTTAGGTGACGTAGCTTGTAAAGCTTTAATGATTTAGAGTTCTAATTAGTTAGTTCCTTTTCTATTATTATAATAGACGCTAATAGTTCTGTAGCTATTTAGACATTCTTCACCTATTACTACAATGGCCATTGTTTGTAGTATATAGATGTCGTCTTTTTAGCTTTAAAGAAGCCAGATCTAGAACACTTACAACCTCTTTATTAAGCTCTTTAGGATGTCGGATTTCAATAATTTAATCAACAAGGTTCTTAAGTCTCCTTCTCCTTCTCCCTCTCCACTACATCTTCCGCCTCTTCCACCACCACCACCACCACCACAACTACCGCTGCCGCCGCCGCCGCCCGCCTCCTCCGCCCCCTCCACGGCCTCTGCGCTGGCGCCACTGGGTCGCCTCTCTCGCTTGCGCCGCCCGCCCGTTGCTTTGTCTGGAGATATATAGGATGTTCCTTTGTCAGATAAGGAGGAGGATAAGGATAAGGGTAAGAATAAGGATGAGGATAATAAGGATAAGGATAAGGATGAGAATAGTACGCCCACTGGTGGACTTAGGTAAGCTACAGAGTATACCAATACAGTGTTTAATGGCTACAGCTAATACTATTATATAGAACTACCACTACCACCGCCACCACTACCACCACTACCGCCGCCACTACCGTCCTCTTTAACGCCCCTCCGCCCACCCCCGCTGCTGCCGCCCTTGGCCTTCCCTCCCCCACCCAGCATTATACCGACTTATAAAATACTAGCGCTACAAATGCTGCGGCTGGACAATTTGGCTATATAGGTCAGGCTTAGTGGGCGCTCTGTCGGCTTGTTACTATAAGGCGATAGCTTATACCCGCCTAATAGACGGTTTATATAGTGAGGTGCAGCCAGCGGCTTGTAACCGCTGTGCTGCTAATAGGCTTATTTATAGGATGTATTATACGGCTTTTTATAGTCAGAAGACTCTAGGGTATTGGTATAGTAAGTACCGCCTAGCAAATAAGAAGTGCTTATTGCCCCGGCGTGGCCCTAAGCTATAACTAAGCTATGCTAGTCGCGGGAAGGGAGGGAGGGGAGGATTAGGGGGAGGGCGTATTGCTGTTTCTATATATATACCTTATATATTTAAAATCTATAAATAATAAGTAAATATAATACTTATAGTAGCCTTAAGTAATTAGATTCTATATACGTACCTATAAAAAAGTATAGAAATTATATAAATCTAGCCACTAATTATATAGTAAAAATATAATAAAATATTTAAATAAAATATTATAGAGGCGCCTTAGTTACTATAGTAAATCTTATCTAATTTTAAAGATCTCCTATAGTAACTAAGATACCTTAATTATAAAAGTATAGAATATAACTTAGATTTTTAAAAATATTCTATTATCTAGTTTTATAATTAAGATATCTTAATTACTATAAGTAAGAGCGGTATAAAACTAAGGCGTCTTAGTCACTATAGGTAAGAGCGGTGTAAAATTAAGGCGTCTTAGTTACTATAGATAAGAGGGGTATAAAACTAAGGCGTCTTGGTCACTATAGGCAAGATCGGGCCCCCGAAACTCGGTCGTCCCTATAACTTAGTCGCCTTACTAAAATTAAGTTACCTATTTCCCTACTTTATTAATTTACTACTTCTTATTTAATATAGCTTAAAATAAGAATATAGTATAAGAAGCTTTTATTAAATATAAAAATAGAGGATATTTATCTATCTAAGAAGCTACGCGGCTTAAAATATTTTAGATTTAATTTTAAGTAATTAATTATATACGAAGCTTTTATAACGATTTGTATACTAATACTAATAATAATTAATCCCTACTTAAGAAGGGTTGCTTATAAGTTAGATCTTTAAATAAGACTTATAAGGATTTACTCTATTATATACACGGGTTTAAAATATAGCTACTTAAATTCCCTACTAAAATATTATTGTTAAATCTTTAGATAAATTGGAGGTATATAGGTTCTTAAATTATATAGCTAACTAATACAGACTATATAAGCTAATAATATATATTATAGACTAAATTTAGGAGTTTTATAACTAAGTTAAGTATATTTAAAACTAGAATAGAATATTAATAAACGTTATATTATATTAAGGGTCTATATTAATATAATTATTATTAGAGATTTAATAAATTAGAAAATTATTATATAGGCATTTATTATAGTGATAATCTCTATAAATAGTTATATGATTTATTTAATTATTATTTTCTGTTGGTAACACAAGGTAATATCACGTAGCTACAGTTCGTAGATAGTATAATAATTGTTATTCTATTCTTTTCTCCTGCTTAAGAAAGGGTGAGGAGCTTAAGGCTCCTCGCCACACTAGTGCCGCGGCGACACGTGACGGCAACTTGCCTTACGTAACGGCAACTTGCCTCGCGTGACGGCAACTTGCCTATATTCCTAACACTGGCAACTCTTCTTTTGCGGTTGCCATTTATATATATATACCGCTCGACTAGCGTAATAAATATCAATCCTCCTTACTTACTATTGCTATTATAATATAAGTCTCGCTGTCCTAAAATTTGCCTTTTAGCACGTAGTGCTTTCTTACTTAGGAGTTATAGGTAGATATCTTGTTAAGAGGGCCGCTAAGGCGCTAGTAGTAAGCGAGCTAATAGCGATTTTCTATCCTAGGGATGGAAAATCCTAATTAGCTAGTTTAAGTTAGGGTCTATAGAATATTATACTCCTACTCCCTTTTAACCCAACCTTTAACTTATATATATAGAGTATTTGTGTTAACAAACATTTCTAGAGCCTTATTTAGGTTTGCCTTTATTATTATGTCTACTAGGTTATTTTAACCATTAATCTATTAAATTTTAAAGAGTTTTTGCTGTTTGTAGAATTGCCAAAGTGCTATAATATCGATTATAAGGCGCTTCTCCTTTGTGGTACTAAGCTTAACTAAACACTTATAGAGGGAATATAAGTCGGTACACACGATTATGGGGATAATAGGAAGTTTGAGTTAATCTATAATTATCTTTAGGGTAGTTCTAATTGCGATTACTATGTTAACTCTACTAACTATTCTATATATCTTTAACGCTAGAATGCTTTAAGTAATATACTTACTCTTAGTTAAGCTCTAATAGATAAGATTACTGTGGATTATAAAGTCGTTTTCTTTAGTAGACTTATTTATGATAATAATTTTATATCCTAGCTAGGAGCTAAAATCTTTGTTATTTACGAACGACCTATTAATAAATATAAAGAGCTTAGTGGTGGGAAGATTAATAGGTACGTAAAGTAGTCCCTAATTAAAATGGTTTATTTGTCAGGAAAGACGCTTATTTAGGGCAAGAATATTATCTTTAGTTAGTTCCTGGTGTTAAACAGTAATAGAGAGATTAAAGGAAGCCTTAGGTTAATAGATAAAAGTAATATAGGCTCTATAAGCGCGTTACTCCACGTATCCTTACTTTAGAGAATTAGTATTAATAATGTTAATTTTCTTACCTTAACCCTTCTGGCGCAAAGCAATAGAATCCTTATTTAGGGAGAGGGTGCATCTATTAAAGAGTAATAGTATTATTAAATTAAGCTTTTCCTTTAGCTTTACTATAAGATTTGCCTTTACTAACTTATCTTCTTTAAGAGTTAAGAATTGGTTGTCTTCTAAGATAATTATATTATTAGTTTATATACTAATAATTCTAAATAGAGTTCCTATGGTTATAATTAAGAAGTATAGGTTAAATATAGAAGTAGTTATTAAAAGCTTCTCTTTATAGTGCTTATTATAGGTAGCCTACTAATAGGTTCCTACCTCTGCGATTCTATATAATGGCTTAAGCACAACTATAATCGTATCTTTAGGATATTGGTGATAAATTTACTCTAGAAGGTATGCCAATATTAAGTGCTAAAGGTGCGTCTCTAATTGGGTGTAGGCCTAAGTAATATCTTATAAATAAACCACTATTTTATTCTTTATTAAGGAGGGAGCTAGCGTAATAATAACTCGCTAACTAGCTTGTTAAATTATAGAAGATTATATAAGAATTACCTCTTTACTATTATTGTTATAACCTTAGATAACAAGCCTTAATTTCTTAAATAGGGTGTTAGTAGCTTTGCCCTTAATCTTATTAACTATTCTTAACTTAAAGATACGAACTCTATTAAACTTAGTAAGGTTATACTTCTTAAATTTAAAAACTTCTTTTATAATAAGACTATTAATCTCCTACTTATTAGATGCTTAAAAAGAAGCTCTAGGGGTTATAATACAACCTTTTTTTTAGAGCTGTTTTGCGAGCTTAAAGTTAACCTTCTCCTTGGCTGTTATAAAGGCTATTAATAACTTAACTCTATTCTTAATAGCGGCAACAAATTGCTCTTTAAAATTAATAAGATATTGGCAATTTTATAATCCCTTTAGGTAACCTCTGCCGCGTTATAGTTGCGGAACCTCTACTATAATTATATTAGAATTGTAGTCGCCTTTTAGAGCATATTAATTATAGTTCTCCTTTAGGGCATCCTATAAAGGCTTAGAACTGTTATTTTTGTAGTAAAGCTTAATAATAGTTAATTGGAATTAAGTGGGTCTATAAGGCATCTAAATAGTATAAGTTTAACTATTAATTATAATAAGTTAATGTAGGCCTAACTACTCTCCCTTTTTACGCTATACGCGTACCTTAGACTGGAGTGGCAGATTAAGTGTAGTTAAGGTATTTAGGCCATTTCTTATTCCTAATGCGTTGTTGACCTAGCGTGTAGCGTAGAGATATTATACCTCCTTTATTACCTTGCGAATAGCCTTAGCTCGTTACACAACGGAAGGAGATAGTGGAAAATTATTAGTTATTTAAGGGTAGGCGCCAAAGACTAGTAATATAGGTACGAGTCTATCTAGGCCAGCGGAATTATTAATAGCTTTAATAGCTATTTGCAAGGTAAGTTCTTTACTAGTGTCCTCTAGTTCTAAAGAGATAATCTTATATACGCGGCATAATGGTGTGTAATATTACTCCACTTTTTTAATACTATTATATGCCTTAATAGGGACTTCCTTGACCTTAATTGCTATTGCCTTTATTTATTATTAAAACTCTATAGATAAGAAGTTCTTTCCTATATTATAGACGATTTAATTAGGGGGTCCTAGGTAGATATTAATCTAGTATAATTAAAGGATATCCTATGTATTCCTAGCTGATATATCCTTTAAGAAACGTGCGGCTTAGAAGGAGGTTAAGAAGTTAATAACTTAGAGTACTAGCTTACCGCTAAAATATATAACGTTAATAATAATACAGAAGTTGAAGTTATAGTTATCTTTAAGGGTGAACTTAAATCGGCTAGGGGACTTCTGGTTTATTTAGCAGTAATGGTAGTACTTTATAAGGTGCTTAATTGCCTTAACCTTAACTTTATAGCCTGCTTGCTGAAGAACCTTAAGTAATTGGTAAACAGATAGGTGGCTAAAATAATGGTGTAGTTGATATAATTCTAACTTAGTTAAGTGGCTCTAAGTAATACTCTTTTCTAGTTAATAAAGGAGCAACCAGGGGTGACCCTACTTGCGTATAATAGGCACCCGATTGTCTCCCTAAATAAGTATATTCTTAAGGTTATTAAGCCTAACGCCTAATTTATCCATATCTTTAATGCAAAATAGAAATGGAGTGTTTATAGGAATAATATAAAAGGTAATAAACCCTAAGGGGATTTAGACCCTAATTGTACTAAGAGAGGTTGTAGTACCCTTACTAAAATAAATTGTGTGTTGGCCTGCCGTTAAATGGTTAATCTAAATAGAGCTATTAAGCTATTAAAGGGCTTAAACTTAAGGTTCTCCTACTATAGATACTCCTACGGCTCTAGTATCTAGCATAATACCATAGAAGACGTTTGCCGAGTATCTGTTATTAAAGGAGAACGCGGAGCTCTCCTTTAGCTTATTAAAGATATCTGACTTCGTGATAGAATAGAGCATAGATTGGTTATTAAGAATAGTAATAGTTTATATACCATCTACCTTACCATACTTAGTGAAGTATTGGTTAGAAGAGTAGTCCTTAATTTCTATATCTATAAGGAGCTGTTTGGTCTTATTAACCTTACCCTTAAGGTCTTTTACGCCTTTATATTGAACTAGGAAGCTTTGGAAGTAGGCTATAATAACCTTATAATTTCTAACGTTTCTTGTACTCTAACGGAACTTATTATATGCCTCCTTTTGCTTATTAAGGGAGTGTCTAGTTAACTAGTAATTTGGCTTCTTATAAACGTAGCACTTCTTCTGGCGATTACTTTAAAATGAACCTCTATAAGGACCTCTATAATTGCCTTATAGTTAACGTTAATTGTACCCTTTGCTGTATTCCCTACTATGGCCACCATATATACGGTCAGTCCAGTTATAATCGTATTAGTTAGGAATACTTGGTTATATAGGGTTTTTAGTATAGAACTGTTAAGATTCTTATATTTGTATTATAGTATCTATAGTAGAGCGTAGCTTAGCATATACTCCTTTAAACGTATTTATAGGTTTATATAGCGCCAAGTTGCACTTAGGAACGCTATAGCATGCTGAAATAACCTAGTCCCTTAGGCTGTTCTTATTTTAGTAAGTTTTGGTAAGACCATATTAGATTTTCTAGAGTTTATTAAAAAGTAGTTAAAGGCACTCTAAACAAGTCTTTATTGAGTTAGAAGCGATAACTCTTTAGAATATAGTTTTTTGCTATTTGGATATATAAAGCTAGCGATTCTTATTAGTCTTAAAGTGGGCTCTAGTAAGCTAAAGCATTATATTAAAGCTATAGTTTCTACCCGTAATATAGTTGTAATAAAATATTGCTGCCTGTCCCTTTAATATAACTAAGAAAGCATAATAAAACTAATGGCATTAGATTCTAACCTTGCTATAGCAGTTATAAAAGACCTATAGTTTTATTTTGAGTATGTTGTACAATTCCCCTCTAAATTTCTTCTCCTTGTCCAAATATACCTTTATTAGGTTCGTGCCTTTTTGTAGTAAAGGCTTACTAGTTGGCTGGGGTAGAGGAGCTAGAGGCAGTAGAGGTAGAGGAAGAGTACCTCTAGGTAGGAGAGCATCTCTAGGTGGGAGAGCACCTCTAGGTAGGATAGTAGTGTTTTAGGGGTTTTGTTCTGAATTAAAGTTGCCTTCTAAAGAATATAGGTTGGTTTTAGATTTCTATAGTTAATATATAATCTTAGCTTCTGTCTATACTGGTTTCTCTATATTAATAATAATGGCCTGGATATTACTGGTAATTAGGTTGCTGTTTTTAGCAATATATACCCTATTCCTATAGAGAAAGTCTCGAAAATCCTAAATAATATTAACATTGCTAAGTACCTAGGTGTTGGCGGTCTATCCTATAAAATCCTCCCTAAAATATTCCTATAGCTATAAATTAGCGTAGTATCTACTTTAGTAGAATATAATATGGTGTAGGAGAAAGCTATTAACTTATTTTATAGTATAAGTTATTATGTTAAAGGTAAATTCGTTCTAATTTTTATTAATAAGTTTTGTATATAAAGCTACCCCTAGTGGTAAGGAGTCTTCCTAGTTGTTTAAGGTAGGCGTAGCCATATTTTTAGAGGAAGGGAAGTGTTATTGGTATAGGGATTGTTATTTAGTACGCGTTTATTGTTTAGTACGCATTTGTAATATATATTTGCAATTATAGGGCTTAGGACCAGTTCTGGCCTTAAATTACAAAGACTTATAAAGCGTGTTATTTTATATAATAGACGCAAGAATCTATAATCTGGGAAAGGCTTAGGACTAGTTCTAGCCTTTAAATTCTTAGATTTGTGGAAGAGTTCTATTTAAGGTTTTAGAACCAGTTCTAATCTTAAAAGATAGCTTTCTCTAGTATAAGTAGCACTGGTATAGTGGCTTATCTCTTCTTAGTGGAATACCTAGCTATTCTGTGGTATAATAGTAAAGTTAACCACTAATTAGTGTTAGTAATATAAGGTAATATTATAGTGGGGTAAAATGTCCCATACTTAGTGTCTTGGCATTTTCCTATATTTATTAAGCTTCGGCTTTCCTCCTTCTTTCCTCCTTATCTTACATACAATCACAACCCTACCAGTTCACGGAATACATTCTTTTCTTTCTTTATTACCGACAGAAAGACAGACTGACTAACTAACTAACTAACTAACTAATAGATAGATAGTACCGTGACTTTCCTATCTAAGAGACACCGTACCCTTCCACATATTATTTGGCATTCCACGTAGGGACGACGGCAAGCTCTTTGGATTAGAAGTCTAGTACTACATACACAGAAGACACGTAGAAATATACTACAACTACCAAAGAACCGCTAGCTGTAGAAGAACAACCAACTATAGAAGAACCGACAGATAAGACGGCAGAACTAGAGAACCAGAGAACTAGGCAGTATTAGACAGCAAGGGGAACCAAGCAGACCCTAAATAGAAAGACAGCAGAAAAGACAGACAGCTAGACTCAACACACAGGCCAAAGAGTAGCAATAGGAAGCAAAATGGTGTAGGTTAAAAGGTCTTAGGAGTTGGGTTTAGTGCCCATACTTAGAAATTTGGTGTTAAGTAAACTAGTTAGCCAATCAGACAACTACCAGCAGTTAAAATCTCGCTACCTATACGCGCACGAGCATGGCCAGAACATTATTAAAGATGCAGAGACAACAAGCCAAGGGCTAATTAGTTAGATAGAAACGAGATCTAAGACATCTAGCGGCAAAGGAAGCCAGCGCTGCCCTTTAAGAACAGAGATAATACCAAGTAAGGCCACAAGCACACGAGATTAGATCTGCCTTTAAAAGCTTCCTATTCTGGCTTAGCTTTGTCCTCTTTTAAGTTATCTAGATTATATCAGCAGCGGCCCTAAAGGCACTCTATAAGGACCTACCGTATAGAACGACAGCAGGCCAAAATAGATAGACGTATTAAGACCTGGTAGTGGTAGAAGATAAAGATTCCGTACTCTCCCAGAAAAACCTCCCCTTAGGCATTAAGAAGCAGGCGCCTTCTATTAGGGATATAGCTGTACAAGTAGACCAGCTAAAGCATACACCTGTTAATGTCCCGCCAGGACAGTTATCTAGGACATCCTCTATTAAGACTATAGCCATGCAAATAGACCTACTATAGTGTTTACCTGTAACATCTAGGACTAATAACCCTTAGCAGACAAAGGATAAAAGCCGTAAGGATTACCTGTAAGCTCCTAAGGAAGCTCTAGATACACCTAATAACTAGCAGTTAACGGCTTAAGATAAGGTCTACATTATAGTCCAGCCTATACCAGCCCTAGGAACTGCTGGGACTCCTTACTTTATAGGGCAGAACATATTACAGTTTATTAAACGGTATAAGCGGCTATGCACCCAATATTATATAATGAGTACGGAGAAGCGCTAGGGCCTTCCAGAGTACTATAATTACTAGATAGGGATGTAGATCTAAAGCTTACCTAAATTCACAGCTGGCAATTAGATGGAGCTTATAAAAAAGCTTAGGGCAAAATACCAAGCAAACGACTACTATTGACGCATAGAGACAAGAGACTTTGTAAAAGCTTTCATTTAAAAATCTACAGAACAGCCAGGCAAATTACGTCACTATATATAGGACTTTACTACTATCTCAGCTAAAGCGGTAGCTGTAGGAAACCTTACTAAGCAAGAAAAGGGGTAGTTATTTATATAAGGACTTCCTATTAAATACCGCAGGCATATAATAGAACAAACAGGAGCCGTAGCAGACAAGCCTAGCACCCTTATATTTAAAAGACTAAAGGAGGCCGTAGAGTCAAGAATAGTGGCTATAGAGGGCGCCAAGCAAATGGATATCCTTCCGGAAGAAGACGCCCTAAATGTCCAGCTTATATAGGAGCTATGGCAGCAAAGGGATAAGCTCAACCATAGGAGAGAAGGAAGGCTTCTAAACTCAGGTATACACAGAGAAGCCCTAACGCAGCAGCAGTCACCCTCTACTATAGACCAAGAAATGGATAAAATGCTAAGCCAACTAAGGAGTCTAAAACTAACCAAGACGGAGCTTACGGCAGCTGCACAGTCGATGCCGTTCCTTAACCAAATCTAGATAGACCCAAGGAAGCACACAACGCTATTAAATCAGGCTGCAGTTCAAAGCCCAGCACAAGGATACAGCTCAGCACCAGGATACAAAAACTGGCAAAACAGCACCCGACCTCCGCAAGACTGTCGACCTCCACAAGGCTCTCAATACTCGCAGGATTCTCAATATCCGCAAGGTCCCCAACATCCGCAAGATTCTACTGCCTTTGGACGGCCGCAATAGGACGCATAGGGTCAGCAAGGCACGCGAGGACAAGGCCAGCGGACCTATTTTGGATGCGGAGGAAGTCACCGTTTCACTAAGCATAAATATCAAGGCTTAAAGGATCTTATTCAGCAAGGATTTATGCATCTATCTAATAAAGAAAGACTAGTAGCTGGGACACACAACCAACCTAGACCTGTACTTCCATAGCTCAGCAATAAAGGACAACTAAAGGGTATCAAGGACTAGCTCCGTACGTACCAGGGAACAGACCTAGATAGGCCAAAGGAAGAACAGACACAGCAACAGGCCCCTATAGGACGAACGGATTTTACTACTTTCCATGACAGAGTAGTACTTAAGAGCAGTAACAAAATACACACAAACTGGGAGGACTACTATCAAGTACGGCCCACGGACTCAGTAACGCCCAGCCAGCAACATCCGCAGACTCACCCAACCCTTAGAGACAGCAGTACAGCCAGGACAGCCGCTCTGCCGTAGGAGAAGAATGTACAACCAGGAGAATGCATCCAGATTATATCACAGCCTGCAGATAAGACGGCAGAGGCTAGGAAGAAGAATAAATCTTCTAATCCTTAGAGACGGTCTTAGAGACAAACACTTAACTAGGTCAGCCATTAACAGCAGGCTCCGCAGCAGGCTCCGCAGTAGGTGTAGGATATTCAACTAGGGGACAGTCAAGTTCTAAGGTGGGAGAGGGGACGCAGGTAACAACCGTATAAAAGATTTCTATTTTATCTGCTTAATTACTGTATTTCCTAAAGCTCCTTTCATATTTACTTTCTTAACCGCGACGCGTTATCAAACGCGTCAACCTACTGCAAAAGATATCAGTTCAGCTCACCGCCTATCAACGAACCAATAGCGATTTTCCATCCCAGGGACGGAAAATCCTAATTAGTCCATTCAGCAATAGAGCCGGCAGAACTCTACACCACCCCTAGAATTCAATAATGCGCCAGCTATATAATAAGAACGGCACGGAGAGCCTTAATTAATTGCACGGATACAGAGCCAATTATACAATGCAGAGCTATACACAGAACCTTAACTAAACGAGTACACGGAAGCCTTAGTCAATCGAACGACTACACAGAAGCCACAGTTAGTCAAAGAGTCGAATCAAGCCTAAGCCTTAATATCAGCACGTTACCGTCACTAAAGCAAGTCAATTAAATGTCATCAGATTAGAGCCTTTAACCGGGCTAACCTTATTCCTTATTCAAACGACAGCTAATCGCAGCTCCGCAACCGCCATCCGAATTCAGCACTGCACTAGCTATACGACAAGAACAGACACTATAGCAAGGAAGGGACCTATATAAGGGCAGCAGCATAATATTAGAAATCAAGTACTGCGGAAACGGTAAAGCAGTATACAACAAGGCACTAACAAAGATGCTCTACAAGAGATTGTACGGAGGGCATAGCTAACCACATTAAACCTAAACTATTCTTATACAACTAAAGACGGAACCAAGCCGTATCTAGCTAAGCCAGTAAAGGACCTTGCTAAGGATTACAAGGGGAACAGGAATTGGATATACAGGAGCCGGCACTTCTTAAAGATCGTCTTGACGAAAGGACTGTATTGTGGACACAAGGGCAAGGGATATACAACAGAGGTAGTTATAATAGCCGAGAAGCTGCCACCAGATAGCCTTAAAGATGTTAAAGATGACTTAGGCAAAGCATAAAACCAGCAGGACAATAACAAAGAGACTAAAAGCAGAAGACAATCCCAAGAAGGCTCTTAAGCTGGAAGAAGATCAAGGATATATAAGCGTACTACCAACAGCCGGGGTAAAGAAGCAGCCGTAAAAGCCTAAAAATACGCCAAAGAAGCCAAGAGCAAAGGCGACTCTAAAAGAAAAGAAAGTAGCTATCAAGGACGTCTTATAAAAGCACCAGGCCCGCGGAAATAGTCTACTAGAAACTGCCATTTATGCTCACAAGGAAGAAAGTCTTAAGACAGGTCTCTGGATTGGACGTCTAATAGACACTAAAAGCCTCAATCAACTACAGATACAGAGCTTTGACCAAACGGCTGCACAGCCAGAGTCTTAATTGACTGTCCGCAGATATAAAGCCTACGGATATAGAGCCTCAATAGAACGTCAACGGATTTAAAAGCTTTGATTAAGCATGCGACGATACAGAGCCTAGGTTATACATACAACAAAAGACGCCTTAAGTTAAGCCAAGGCCTCATCAAATCTCAATTAGTTAAACGCCGTCTTCGCATTTAAGTTAGAACAATCAGAGCTTTCAACCGGGCCAACTTTCTACCTTAATCAAACAACCGAACAATCAGTTGCAGCACGTCGTCGCCAATCAAGTAGACAGTCTTCGGCCAGCAGTCAAAGCACGTACGCAGACACGGATGCAGACACGGACGCAGAATATGCAATGCAGAGCTACTAATGCACAGCCAGATGCACAGCTAGATGCAGAGCTAGATACAGAGTCTTAATATTAAACAACCAGCTAAACAACCAAATTAAGCCAGAGTCTCTGCTATTTTAATCAACTACCCTACCACCGCCACCACCATTCCGTCCAACTGCTTTATCCCTACTATCTTAACCAACTGCTCTGTCTCTACTATTCTAGATCTGTACCATTGCTAGATCTAATTACTACCGGATCTACTAGATCTATTATGCAGTTCCACCCAACTATTCCAACCAACCTGTTCCGTTCTACTATTTCCACCAACTACTACTCCAACTAACCGCCGCCGACCGATTGTTCTACTACTACTGCTACTGCTACTGCTACTACTACTGCTACTACTGTTCCAACCAGCTATTCTACTGCTGCTATTCAGCCGTTCTGTTCCATTGTTCCAATTATTCTGCCGCTACTACCTCAACCAACTACTACTAACCGTTCCGCTTCTACTAAGTATTCTGCTATTAAAAGTTCTACTATTAGATGTCCTGCTGCTTACTAACTATTACCAAGTTCTTCTACCAAGTGTTCTACCACTAACTATTCTATTTTATTTTACTACGCTAAATATCTACTTTTACTACTGCTTCTACCACCATTACTATTACTGCTATTACCGCCGCCGTTATTATTTCTGGTTTACTGTTCTAGTTACTAGTAGGAAGATCAGATCTTAGCTATAGATAACAGAAGGATATTATAGAATAGTTTTACAAGGCTGTAAAGACAGCTGCAAAATTACGCTTTTAACTAGTACCGCTAGTAGGTGTAGTACACAGGCAATTAGGGCGGCTAGTACATACATTTATACTTTTAACCAGTGACGCTAGTAGGTATAGTGTATAGGCAACTAGTACGGCTAATAGGTGTATTTATTTTAGTGCGTGTCTAATAGGTATCTTACTAGGAGGAAGAGATTTCCTGCGTTCTATTCTATACTTTCCTTTTTTCTATTCTACTCTTGCTATTCTTTTATTTGGCTATTCTTCTATAGTATAGAACATTAGGGGACAACGTTCTTGGTAGGGGAGGTATATAGTGGGGTAAAATGTCCCATGCTTAGTGTCTTAGCATTTTCCTATATTTATTAAGCTTCGGCTTTCCTCCTTCTTTCCTCCTTATCTTACATACAATCACAACCCTACCAGTTTATGGAATACATTCTTTTCTTTCTTTATTACTGATAGAGAGATAGACTAACTAACTAACTAACTAACTAACTAATAGATAGATAGTACCGTGACTTTCCTATCTAAGAGACACCGTACCCTTCCACAATATTATATAGCTACGGTTTATAGATAATATAATAATTGTTATTCTATTCTTTTCTTCTACTTAAAGAAGGGTGAGGAGCTTAAGGCTCCTCGCTACGCTAGTGCCGCGGCAACACGTAACGGCAACTTGCCTTACGTAATGGCAACTTGCCTTGCGTAATAGCAACTTGCCTGTATTTCTAACATTTTTAATAAAAAAGAGCTTTAGACTACCTAGTTATAATATAATAAGGTTTTTAATTAAATTTATATAACTTCTAAGAATAGCTATAAAAAAAGTAAATTAAATAATATTTATATAGTTTACTACTATTTTTATATATAAAATAAAGCTATTTAGTAATAAAATCTAATTATTACTACTTAATAAGCACGGAAGCTACTATATAGATATTTATAGATATATAAGTAAAATAATATCTATTTTATCTATTTATACTCCCTATATAACCTATATGCTATAGCTACTAGATCTATTATACTTTTTACTAATTTAAAAAATTAAAAATTTTTAAACTCTTACCTTTATTAACAATATAGCCTATATTATAAAGCCCTATTTTATTTAATATTACTACTAGACCTATAAGGACTACCTTAGTACTAAAACAATTAAATTTAAGTAAAAAGCACTTAGTATTTACTTTTAAACCCTTTATAAATACCTTTAATTATTAAAAGATAAAATAAGACTCTAATTAAGTTACTAAGGTAAAAATAAGTTTAATTTAGTAAGATTAATATCTCTTTTATACTAAAATAACTATAGAATATCTATAAAATAATTTAGAGCTCTAATATATAGTATATACTTTTAAGCGCATTTAAAGGAAATAAGTAAGTAATTTAATTAAATCCCTATATAATATATAATATATAAAAGCTAAATTTATAACATATAGTTATAACTTAATATACTATAGAGATAAAAACTTAAAAATAGATTATAGTAGGTTTAAATATAAAGTTAATTAATATATATTTAATTAAAAGAGCTATAGAGAAAATAGTAGAGTAAAAGGTATAAATTAAAGCTAAGAGGTTAAAAATAAAAGTAAAATAAACAGTATAAGTAGTAAAAAGGGTAAAAATATAAGATCCTAAAATTATATAGTAAAGAGTTTAGATTTAAATAAAGGGTACTAATTTTAGTAAAGCGACTAAATTTTAGGGACTTAATTTTAAAAAGGGTACAAAACTAAGGCGACTTAGTTACTATAAATAAGAGCGGCATAAAACTAAGGCGTTTTATTTATTATAGGTAAGAGTAAATAAAATAAGGCGTTTTAGTTACTATAGGTAAAATCAATATTAAATTAAGGTAACTTAGTTATTATAGGTAAGAGTAGTATAAAACTAAGTAACTTAGTTACTATAGGTAAGAGTAAAGTAAAACTAAGGCGTCTTGGTCACTGTAGGTAAGTATTAGTAATACAAGGTGATATTATATAGCTACGGTTTGTAGATAGTATAATAATTATTATTCTATTCTTTTCTCCTGCTTGAGGAAGGGTGAGGAGCTTAAAGCTCCTCGTCACACTAGTGCCGCGGCGATATATAATGGCAACTTGCCTTACATAACGGCAACTTGCCTATATTCCTAATACTGGCAACTCTTCTTTTGCGGTTGCTATTTATATATATATACCGCTTGACTAGCGTAACAAATATCAATCCTTTTTACTTACTATTGCTATTGTAATATAAGTCTTACTGTCCTAAAATTTGCCTTTTAGCACGTGGTGCTTTCTTACTTAGGAGTTATAGGTAGATATCTTATTAGGAGGGTCGCTAAGGCGCTAGTAGTAAGCGAGCTAATAGCAATTTTCTATTCTAGGGATAGAAAATCCTGATTAGCTGGTTTAAGTTAGGGTTTATAGAATATTATACTCCTACTTCCTTTTAACCTAACCTTTAACTTGTATATATAGAGTATTTGTGTTGATAAATGTTTCTAAAGCCTTATTTGGGTTTGCCTTTGTTATTATATTTACTAGATTATCTTAACTATTAATCTATTAAATTTTAAAGAGTTTTTGCCGTTTGTAGGATTACTAAAGTGCTATAATATTAATTATAAGGCGCTTTTCCTTTGTAGTACTAAGCTTAACTAAACACTTATAGAGGGAATATAAGTTGGTATATATAATTATGGGGATAATAGGAAGTTTAAGTTAATCTATAATTATCTTTAGGGTAGTTCTAATTGTAATTACTATATTAACTCCGCTAACTATTCTATATATCTCTAACGCTAGAACGCTTTAAGTAATATACTTACTCTTAGTTAAGCTCTAATAGATAAGATTGCTGTGGATTATAAAGTTGTTTTCTCTAGTAGACTTATTTGCAATAATGATTTTATATAACGGAACCTTGTAGAGGGAACTACGGTAGGTCCTATTATTAGGCTGGGTATATAGGTAAGAACAGTGTCAACAATATAATAATAACTAGTGGAGTAGTTGCCTAACAGATTAACTCTAATTATATTCTAAGATTTACTACAAAGAGAGAACTATCTAGGTAGGGACTATAGTCCTTTAAATACACAATTATACGCCTAAGAAATCCCTTCGCTCCGTAAAGTACGTGTGCTCTGTATGCTCTATACAGATTATACAGATTACACAGATTATATAGATTATATTATATAACCTTAGCTACTATTCCTCATTATATAGTTCCACCGGATCTATCCTAGACTGTGCCTATATTAACCAACTAGCTTCCTCTAACTCTTCTCTAAGTAGTTGTAACATTGTACTTAAGCTATCCATAATACCATCTCCCTCCTCTTTATTTTTGTCCTTAAAGATTCCTAATATCTCCAAGTTGTCTACTAGAGGTATGATGTCCGTTTAATTAATTTAGTTAATATTTTTACTTATTATGCCTAAAGTATCTTCTTCTTCTTCTACAGCTTGCCGGTTTTGCACTATTGCTGCAATCTTGTCTCTAGGTGAGATAATACCGTCTCCATGTTCTCGCTGTGTAAAAGAGGGGTTAGTCTGTATTGCGTTGGCGAGCCCTTTGTCTTAATAACCGTTCTCTTATTTAAAGTGCACTAAAGCAAACATTTAATTGTTCTGCGATGTCCGCTCTATCTCTAACACTAAGTATGCGCGTCCTATAACTCTTAACAGTCTTTGGGTTCCCTAAGTAACTTATTATAGGGTCCTATGTTTAATCTACCACTAAGAAACTTAACGGTAAACTAGCCTCTATACTGCTTAAGGTTTAATGTGTCTTAGAAGAGTCCGTATATATCCTTAAGGCTTAATGTCTGGCTTATACTCGTCTTTAACGTCTTAAATATATACATAAGAAGGTTTATTCTAAGAAGTGGAAACTTGTTTAATAAGGTCTGTCTAAGCTAGGTAATAAAAGAACTGGCTTTTTTCCTACAAGGGAAATAACTTTAAGTAGCTTAGCAATTGCTCCTCTTGGGTCCCCCTTAGGTAACTTATTTTTTGGCGATCTTTTTTTATTAATGTTACCTGACCTGCTTTTTTCTGATACTCCTATACCTTTCCTATAGCGTTCTCTAGGTTGCTTAGTAGTTTCTAGGTAGTCTTACTATAGCCTATCTACTTTACTTTGTACTATGTTTTATTATCTACGTCCTTATAACTGATAATCTTTAAAACTTACCATTTATCTTCTTTTTATCCTCTATATGTGTCTGCCTTATAAACTGGTAGCTTAATACCTCTGTATGCTAGTTCTAGCATCGCAATATACTATATAGGGTAGATCTTTATTTTAGCTAGTAAGTTTAACTTATATATAACCAATGAAATTCTTTACTTAACTTTAAAAGGTTTTAGTCTAACGTAGTTTAACTTCTTGCTTAGTTATTAACTCTTGAAATTTTTGTATAGTAGCTATACTTTATCTCCCTCCTTAAGATCTGGTCCCTCAGATCTCTTAGTATTATAGTACTTTTTTATTCGCTCTTGTACTAGTTTAGCTGTTTCTTTAAGGTTTACATAAAGATTTATTAACGTCTCTATTCTTTATTTAGCTATGCTACTTATTTTCTTTGCTTAATATAGCGATAATGATGTTCTTAGCTCGTACCCGTAATTCGCCTTAAATAGTAATGTCCCTATTTCTTCTTGTAGTGTTGTATTATATGCAAACTATATAACTGGTAATAACAATACCCAATTATTCTATGCGTGATTAATATAATGTCTTAGATACTATTCTAGTGTCTAGTTTAGTCTTTCCGTTTGTCCGTCTATCTGCGGATAATACGTTATAGAGGTTACTGCGTGAACTCCCTATTCTACCAAAAACACCTCCTAAAACGCTACTATAAATCTTAGATCTTTATCTAATATAATTTTGTCTAGTGCTCTATGTCTTATAAATACTTCCTTTATATAGATTCTAGTAACGTCTTCTACTAATATCTCTTTAGTGCATGCTATAAAGTATCCCTACTTTATTAGCTTGTCTACTATTACTAAAATCACGTTATAATCTTGTCCTATAATAGGATCTTTTAACTTTAGTAACTTAATAATAAAGTTCTATAATATAACCTCTTATGGTCTTCCTGGTGTCTTAATAGGTTATAGCCCTCTATATAGCTTATGCCTCGTTAATTTGTTTCTTTAGCAATCTAGATATTTTTTTATAACTTATCTTACTAATCCCTAGATTCCTTAAATAATATACTCCTCTTAAAGTCTTAACACTAGTCCTATAGACCCATTGTGTCCTTATGTTATTCCCTTATAGAATTCCTTAATAAATTCTTCTGCAATAGACTTAGGCATATATATTACTTCTCTGTTTTTATATTGCTCTAAGTCTAGATCCTCTGCCTATGCTTTTTAGATTTTCTATATCTAATTACTTTTTAGTAATTTATAGATCTAACTTTCTTTAGTTACTATAATTTTTGGATAATTATACTTAATTAATCCGTCTTAATCTTTTTGTAATAAAGCTCCTAATGGCTTTTCGTTATTTTATAGTTTAGCCTTTCTATTTAAAGCGTCTGCTTATACATTATCTATACTCTTGGTATACTGAATTTCGAAATAGTATTCTATAAGCATTTCCGCCTATCTAACCTGTCTTTAGTTAAGTTCCTTTGTTATTAGGAATCCTATAAGGTTCTTATAGTCTGTTTTAACTATAAATGGTTTCTCTGTGCCTTATAAGAATGCTCTTTATTTTTTAAGTGCTGTAACTATACCTAACAACTCTTTATTGTAGATGTCATAGTTTAACTCTAGTGGTGTTATTTTTTAACTATAGTATGGTACTGGATGCTATATATCCTGGTACTTCTATAGTAAGTATGCTCCTAGTGCAAAGTCTAATATATCTGTCTTAACAACCATTTCTAACTTTGGTTAATAGATCTTAAGGACTGGCTCTTAGGTAAATAACTCTTTAAGTTTTTAGAACAGCTTCTTTTACTTACTACCCTAAACCCACGGTTCCTCCTTCTTTATTAGTCTTATAAACGGCTTAATGCTTTTTAACTATTATACTATAAACCTCCTATAGTAGTTACAAAACCCTAGAAATAACCTTAACTATATAACATTCTCTAGTTCTTGCCAACTTACTATAGCTTTAACTTTCTTTAGGTCTATACTAATTTTCCCTAGTTTAATAATAAATCCTATAAAATTGGTTTTCCTTATAAAGAACTCGTATTTCTTAATTACTACTAGCATCTTTTCTTCCTATAGTCTCTTTAATACCCATTTAACGTGTTTTCTATATTCTTCCTTACTTTCTAAGTAGATAATAATATTATTAAAATATGCTATAATAAACTTATCTAGGTGTTCTCCTAATATACTATTAATTTGCTTCTAAAACGTTGCTAGTGTGTTTATAAGCCTAAATTATATAACTAATGGTTTATATAGTCCTTCTTTTAACCTAAAGGCTGCCTTCTATTTGTTACCTTCCTTAATCCTAATCTAATAGTACGCCCACCTTAGATCTATCTTTGTAAAGATTTTTGCGTTACCTATTCTATCTTAGATTTTACTAATTAAGGGTAAAGAATACCTATCCTTCCTAGTGATGCTATTTAACTATTTGTAGTTTATACACATCCTAAGTTTTCTGTTTTTCTTTAGGATAAATAGTACTGGATATTTTACTAATAACTATAACGGTCTAATATATCCCTTGTGTAAGTTCTTCTAGATAAACTCCTTAAGCGCTACTAACTCTATTTTAGTAAGCTTATAGATTAGAAAGAACTTTAGACTTATTCCTTCTTCTAATTCTATCTTATAGTCCCATGCTATATATTCTAATAGCTTTTTACTTTCTAGTAACTATAACTTTTTACTATACTTGTGGTATCTCTTTGGTATATAACTTAAGCCTCGCTTAGTCTCTTTGTATATCGCTCTAACTTGGTACTATACTAACTTGGTTTGCTATTGCTCTTTACGCTATTAAGTATTTTTAATATTAACCTAACCTATAACCTAATTAATTTTTAGATTGTACTCCTATAACTAAGGCATTCCTAATATTGCCTTATTCTGTCCTAATAGTAGGATATTAAAAGACATTCTAACTAGTCTCTCTTTAATAGTTAACTAAATAGGTCCTATTTTAAGATTAATAACGCCTCCTCTATAGGCTATCTAATCTCCTAAAATTGTTATAAGTGGATATAGGTGTTCCTTCTGTCTGTATAGTAACCCCATCCTTTCTACTGCTTTTAGTGATATGTGGTTCCTTATTACTCCACTATCTATTAACGCTTTAAACTGCTAATCTTGCCACTTGATTTATAAATTTAGGTGTTGTTTTTAAATTCCTTTAAGGGTCTAAGGCTCTAATACTAGTTCCCTTTGGTCCTATACGCCTCCCCTTTTCCTAACTGTTGGCTGCTAGATCCTATTTATACTTAGTTCAACCTTAGCTAATACTTAGTTTATTTCTTTTCCTCTATATACTATAGATAAGTGTTTTCTAGGCACTTCTACCACTATTGTCCATCTAGGCATTCTTCCATAAGGAATCTTCTTAGTTAAAGTATTAAGTCCCCTTAACCTTGTACTTCTACTGGGTGCCATCTATATATATACTTAGTATTCCTAAACCACCTTTCCTTGGGTGCCTAATATATCCTTATTAGGTACTTCTAGTTCTTATCTTTTAGTGCTCTATATATATTATAGGTATTATCCACATAAGCTATTTATAATAGTGTATAATACGCTAGGTGACTTAGGTTAACTCTAGGTTTATTTTTGTCCTTAAGTTTAAACCTATACCTAGTTAACCTGACTACTGGTATCTCTATTGCGGGTACTAAGATTTATTATTTACTTTTTTAGTCCTTAGATCCCTCTTCTAGGTTTCTTAATATTATAATTAATGCCCCTTTAATATAACTTATGCGTTTTTCTATAATGGGTTAGTTTTAGATAACTTTTTTATCTAGCCATATATAAAAGTCTTCCTATTTATTGTTGTGTTGTTGCCTATACCACTTTCCATATAACTGGTTTAGTGTGTATAGTCTATCTATTAGAAAGTACCTTATTATTGCTATATTATAACATCCTTTAGTATGTCTTTCTTTAAATCTAGTTAGAATATCTAGATCCTCCTCTTATTCTAGTTTATCTAACCACTTCGCCCTAAGTATCCCTACACTGGGCCTATTAGTAATTCTTTGTATAGGTACTATATCCCTTCTATAGTTTAGTATACTAGATCTCTAGTCTAGTTTCTACTCTTGTTATATAATAATTCTTATCCTAAACTTATCTATAGTTTCTTATTTTCTGCGTCTTATAGCTAGATCTTTATAGTTATCTTGCTTTTTAATCCTAGTATTAACTGTTTAATTTTTAGGCTAAATACTATGTTTACCTAGGATTGCTAATGTTCTTATTTGTTCCCTAAACTTGTAGTTCTTAAACTTGCATTCTATACTTATTTATTTGTCTATAAACTGAATAGCTACCCTTTCCTATTAGTTTTTATCCGTTATGGGTCCTTAGGTGTGTCTTATTTTATTTTAAGAATCTTAAGCTTTTTACATCTCTTTTTAAGAATCTTAAGCCTGTGGCCTTTTACCTTTATTAAGTAATAAGCTAGTACTAGTAGTTATCTACTTACTTAGTTTCTTCTAAATGTTGCTTCTATCATCTTATAAAGTGATAGAAATTGTATTTAACGGCGTTATAATATCTGTTACTAAACCTTGTTTTGTAATAGTCTTAGTCTTTATTTTTATTTTAACTTCTTTAAGGTTTGTATACTCCTAGTAAGCTACCTTTATTGCCTTATTATCGGTAAATGCTTCGCTTATATTAAATTTATTATCTTTAATATCTGATTTATAAGCTGGTTCGTTAGTTCCTCTAAACTTAGATAATAATAGCTCCTATAGCTAATAGCTTACGCCGTACTTAGCGTCTTTATAAATTTAGCATGCGTTGTTATAATAAAACATAAAACTGTTAATTAAACATTCTTTCGTTCCTTACAGTGCACTATTATCCCTTTATATATATGTGCCGTCTGCTAGCCTGGTTCTCTTTACTGCGTGGTTACTTTAACCACCTCTATAGTCTCTGGCAAAATGACCTTGTTTTCCATAATTTATATAAGCCCTATCTTTAAACTATTTTTCTTGTTGTGGAGTCCGCCTAAACGTCTTCTACTGCTAAGATTCCTGGCTTAGCCTCTACTTCTAGGTTCTTTAATTACTAGATCCTTAACCTCTAGGTTTCTATAGTTTTTTTTCCTACCTTTAGGTTTCTTTGGTACTGCTTAGGTCTATTAGCTCTACGCCATTCCATAGTTTTTAACTCTATGTCTATTATTGCGTACTCTGCGCTTTATACAACTATAGAACTCTGTCTTGCCCTTTCTTGGCTTGTTCCCTTTAATAGATTCTGTTATTAATCTTTATTAACTGGTTTATTAACTCTCTTAGAGTATCCGCATCTTCTATTAGGATAATTGCGTCCTAGACTTTAGCCTTAAGTCCTTGCTTATACTATACTATAAGCGCCCTATTATTCCACTTAATCCATATGGCTAGTGTTTAAAACTGCGTTGTATACTTAATTGTTAAAGTGCGTTGTACTAAGTTCTGAAGTTTCCGTTCCGCTATTATAGTTGCTTTGGGGTTTTTAAACATTTATATTAACTATTCTATGAATCCGTTTTAACTTGCAAACACATACCATACGTCTAGGTTAGTAGTTGTTATACTATTTACTTATATCTCTATAAGGTAAGGCTTAAACTACTCTAGAGCTCTTCCTAATAAGAATAGTCCTGTGTACGCTACTTGGTTTATAGGTGTTGCTAACTTTACTCCTTCCTGTATAACCTTAAAATATATCTATATAAGAAACCCTTTAAGCTTTAACTTCTCTCCTAAGAACCGTTTGATTGAAGGTAACTTAACCTTTACTACTCTAATTTTATTAATGCGTTCTTTAAGTAGCCTGCTATTATCCTATAAGCGATTAACCATTTCTTGTAACTGACCTTGCGTAACTACTTAAGAATTTGTGTCTGCTATACTAGTATCTCCTAACCCTGAGGTCGTGGCTGCCGTCGATATTGTTGTAACTGGTGCTTTGGGTGGCATGTTGTTTAACCTTATTTAATACTATAACCTTAGTAGTGAATGTGTAACGGAACCTTGTAGCAAAAACTACGGTGGGTCCTATTATTAGGCTGGGTATGTAGGTAAGAACAGTATTAATAACGTAATAATAACTAGTGGAGTGGTTGCCCAACAGATTAACTCCAATTATATTCTAAGATTTACTATGAAGAGAGAACTATCTAGGTAGGGACTATAGTCCTTTAAATACACAACTATACGCCTAAGAAATCCCTTCGCTCCGTGAGGTATATGTGCTCTGTATGCTCTATACAGATTATATAGATTACACAGATTACACAGATTATATTATATAACCTTAGCTACCATTCCTTATTACATGGTTCTACTGGATCTATTTTAGACCGTACCTATATTAACTAACTAGCTTCCTCTGACTCTTCTCCAAGTAGTCGTAACATCGTACTTAAGCTGTCTGTAATATTTTATATCCTAGCTGGGAGCTAAAATCTTTATTATTTATAAACGACCTATTAATAAATACAAAGAGCTTAGCGGTAGGAAGATTAATAGGCATATAAAGTAGTCCCCAATTAAGATGGTTTATTTGCCAGAAAAGACGCTTATTTAGGGCAAGAATATTATCTTTAGTTAGTTTCTGGTATTAAGCGGCAATAGAGAGATTAAAGAAAGCCTTAGGTTAATAGATAGAAGCAATATAGGCTCTATAAGCGCGTTACTCTATGTATCCTTACTTTAGAGAATTAGCGTTAATAATATTAATCTTTTTGCCTTAACCCTTCTGGCGTAAAGCAATAGAATCCTTGTTTAGGGAGAGGGTGCATCTATTAAAGAGTAATAGTATTATTAAATTAAGCTTTTTCTTTAGCTTTACTATAAGATTTGCTTTTACTAACTTATCTTTTTTAAGAGCTAAGAATTGGTTGTCTTCTAAGATAATTATATTATTAGTTTGCATACTGACGATTCCAAATGGAGTTTCTATAGTTGTAATTAGAAAGCATGGGTTAAATATAAAAGTAGTTATTAAAAGCTTCTCTTTATAGTGCTTACTATAGGTAGCCCACTAATGGGTTTCTACCTCTATAATTACATATAATGGCTTAAGTATAACTATAATTGTATCTTTAGGATATTGGTAACGAATTTACTCTAGAAGGTATGCTAATATTAAGCGCTAAAGGTGCGTCTTTAATTAGGTGTAGGCCTGAGTAATATCTTATAAATAAACCGCTATTTTATTCTTTATTAAGGAGGGAGCTAGCACAATAATAACTTACTAACTAGCTTATTAAATTATAGGAGATTACGTAAGAATTACCTCCTTACTATTATTATTATAACCTTAGATAACAAGCCTTAATTTCTTAAATAGGGTGTTAATAGCTTTGCCCTTAATCTTATTAACTATTCTTAACTTAAAGATGCGAACTCTATTAAACTTAGTAAGGTTATACTTCTTAAATTTAAAGACTTCTTTTATAATAAGACTATTGATCTCCTACTTATTAGATGCTTGGAAAGGAGCTCTAGGGGTTATAATATAACCTTTCTTTTAGAGCTGTTTTGCGAGCTTAAAGTTAGCCTTCTCCTTGGCTGTTATAAAGGCTATTAATAACTTAACTCTATTCTTAATAGCAGTAATGAATTGCTCTTTAAAATTAATAAGATTTTAGTGATTTTATAATCCCTTTAGGCGACCTCTGCCGCGTTATGGTTATAGAACCTTTACTATAATTATATTAAAATTGTAGTTGCCTTTTAGAGTATGTTAATTATAGTTCTCCTCTAGGGTATCCTATAAAGGCTTAGAACTGTTATCTTTATAGTAAGGCTTAATAATAGTTAATTAGAATTAAGTGGGTCTATAAGGCATTTAAATAGTATAAGTTTAACTATTAATTATAATAAGTTAATGTGGGCCTAACTACCCTCCCTTTTTACGCTATACGCGTACCTTAGACTGGAGTGGCAGATTAAGTATAGTTAAGGTATTTAGGCTATTTCTTATTTCTAGTACGTTGTTAACCTGGCGTGTGGCGTAGAGACGTTATACCTCCTTTATTGCCTTATAAATAGCCTTAGCTTGTTACACAATAGAAGGAGATAGTAGAGAATCGTTAGTTATTTAAGGGTAGGCGCTAAAGACTAGTAATATAGGTATAAGTCTATCTAGGCTAGCGGAATTGTTAATAGCTTTAATAGCTATTTATAAGGTAAGTTCTTCGCTAGTATCCTCTAGTTTTAAAGAGATAATCTTATATACGCGGTGTAATAGTGTGTAATATCGCTCCACTTTTCTGACACTATTATATGCCTTAATAGGGACTTCCTTAACCTTAATTGCTATTGCCTTTATCTATTATTGAAACTCTATAGATAAGAAGTTCTTTCCTATATTATAAATAATTTAATTAGGGGGTCCTAGGTAGATATTAATCTAGTATAATTAAAGGGTATCCTATATGTTCCTAGCTAATATATCCTTTAAAAAACGTGCGGCTTGGAAGGAGGTTAAGAAGTTAATAACTTAGAGTACTAGCTTGCCGCTAAGATATATAACGTTAACGATAATATAGAAGTTAAAGTTGTAGTTATCTTTAAGGGTGAACTTAAATCGGCTAGGGGACTTCTGGTTTATTTAGCAGTAATAGTAGTACTTTATAAGGTGCTTAATTGCCTTAACCTTAACTTTATAGCCTGCTTGCTGAAGAACCTTAAGTAATTGGTAAACGGATAGGTGGCTAAAATGATAGTATAGTTGGCGTAATTCCAATTTAGTTAAGTGGCTTTAGGCAACACTCCTTTCTAGTTAATAAAGGAGCAACTAGGGGTAACCCTACTTGCGTATAATAGGCACCTAATTATCTTCCTAAATAAGTATATTCTTAAGGTTATTAAGCCTAATGCCTAATTTATCTATATCTTTGATGCAAAATAGAAACAGAGTGTTCGTAGGAATAATATAGAAGGTAATATACCCTAAGGGGGTTTGGACCCTAATTATGCCAAGAGAGGTTATAGTACCCTTACTAAAACGAATTATGTGTTGGCCTGCTGTTAAATGGTTAATCTAAATAGAGCTATTAAGCTGTTAAAGGGCTTAAACTTAAGGTTTTCCTACTATAGAAGACGTTTACCGAGTATCTGTTATTAAAGGAAAACGCGGAGCTCTTTTTTAGCTTATTAAAGATATCTAACTTCGTAATAGAATGGAGCGTAGATTAGTTATTAAGAATAGTAATAGTTTATGTGCCATCTACCTCACTATACTTAGTGAAGTATTAGTTAGGAGAGTAGTCCTTAATTTCTATATCTATAAGGAGCTGTTTGGTCTTATTAACCTTACCCTTAAGGTCTTTTACGCCTTTATATTAAACCAGGAAGCTTTAGAAGTAGGCTATAGTAACCTTATAATTTTTAACATTTCTTGCACTCTGACGGAACTTATTATATACCTCCTTTTGCTTATTAAGGGAGTGTCTAGTTGACTAGTAATTTGGCTTCTTATAAACATAGTACTTCTTCTAGTAATTACTTTGAAATAAACCTCTATAAGGACCTCCATAATTGCCTTATAGTTGACGTTAATTGTACCCTTTACTGTATTCCCTACCACGGCTACTATATATATGGTTAGTCTAGTTGTGATTATATTAGTTAGGAATACTTGGTTGCGTAGGGTTTTTAGTATAGAACTATTAAGATTTTTATATTCGCATTGCAGTACCTACAGCAGAGTGTAGCTTAGTATATACTCCTTTAAACGTATCTATAGGTTTGTATAGCGCCAAGTTACACTTAGGAACGCTATGGTATGCTAAAATAACCTAGTCCCTTAGGCTGTTCTTATTTTAGTAAGTTTTGGTAAGACTACGTTGGATTTTCTAGAGTTTATTAAAGAGTAGTTAAAGGCACTCTAAACAAGTCTTTATCGAGTTAGAAGCGATAACTCTTTAGAATATAGTCTTTTACTATTCGGATATATAAAGCTGGCAATTTTTATTAGTTTTAAAGTGGGCTCTAGTAAGCTAAAGCATTATATTAAAGCTATAGTTTCTACCCGTAATATGGTCGTAATAAAATGTTACTGTCTGTCCCTTTAATATAACTGAGAAAGCATAATAAAACTAGTAGTATTAGATTCCGACCTTGCTGCAACAGTTATAAAAGACCTATAGTTTTGTTCTAAGTATATTGTATAATTCTCCTTTAAACTTCTTCTTCTTGTCCAAATATACCTTTATTAGGTTCGTGACTTCTTATAATAGAGGCTTACCGGTTAGCTAGGGTAGAGGAGCTAGAGGTAATAGAGGTAAAGAAAGAGTACCTTTAGGTAGGAGAGCACCTCTAGGTAGGAGAGCACCTCTAGGTAGGATAGTAGTGTTCTAGGGGTTTTGTTCTAAATTAAAGTTGCCTTTTAAAGAATATGGGTTGGTTTTGGGTTTTTATAGTTAATGTGTAATCTTAGCTTCCGTCCATACTGGTTCCTTTACATTAATAATAACGGCCTAGATATTACTGGTAATTAGGTTACTATTTTTAGCAACATATACCCTATTTCTATAGAGGAAGTCTTAAAAATCCTAAACAATATTAATATTGCTAAGTACCTAGGTGTTGGCGGTTTATCCTATAAAATTCTCCCTAAAATATTCCTACAGCTATAGATCGGCGTAGTGTCTACTTTAGTAGAATATAATATGGTATAGGAGAAAGCTATTAACCTGTTTTATAGTATAAGTTATTATATTAAAGGTAAATTTGTTCTAATTTTTATTAATAAGTTTCGCGTACAAAGCTACCCCTAGTGGTAAGGAGTCTTCCCAGTCGTTTAAGGTAGGCGTAGCCATGTTTTTAGAGGGAGGGAAGTGTTATTAGTATAGGGATTATTATTTGGTACGCGTTTGTTATTTAGTACGCGTTTATAATATATATTTGCGATTATAGGGCTTAGGACCAGTTCTGGCCTTAAATTGCGAAGATTTATAAAGCGTGTTATTCTATATAATGGACATAAGAATCTATAATCTGGGAAAGGCTTAGGACTAGTTCTAGCCTTTAAATCCTTAGATTTGTGGAAGAGTTCTATTTAAGGTTTAGGACTAGTTTTAACCTTAAAAGATAGCTTCCTCTAGCACAAATAGCACTGGTATAGTGGCTTGTCTCTTCTTAGTAAAATACCTAGCTATTCTATAGTATAACAGTGAAGTTAACCACTGATTAGTGTTGGTAACATAAGGTGATATTACGTAGCTACGGTTCGTAGATAGTATAATAATTGTTATTCTATTCTTTTCTCCTACTTGAAGAAGGGTGAGGAGCTTAAGGCTCCTCGCCACGCTAGTGCCGCGGCGATATATGACGGCAACTTGCCTCACGTGACGGCAACTTGCCTGTATTCCTAACAGTAAGAGTAGTGTAAAACTAAGGTGTTTTAGTCACTATAGGTAAGAGCGGTGTAAAACTAAGGCGTCTTGGTTACTGCAGGTAAGATTGGTGTAAAACTGAGGCGTCTTGGTTACTGTAGATAAGAGTGGTGTAAAACTAAGGCGTCTTAGTCACTGTGGTAGATCTTACCTATAGTGACCAAGACGCCTTAGTTTTACACCACTCTTATCTATAGTAACCAAGACGCCTTGGTTTTATATCGCTCTTATCTATAGTAACTAAGACGCCTTAGTTTTATACTAATCTTACTTACAGTGACCAAGACGCCTTAGTTTTATACCGCTCTTACCTACAGTGACCAAGACGCCTTAGTTTTACACCGCTCTTACCTATAGTAACTAAGACGCCTTAGTTTTATACCGCTCTTACCTATAGTGACCAAGACGCCTTAGTTTTATACCGCTCTTACCTATAGTAACTAAGACGCCTTAGTTTTATCCGCTCTTACAGTAACCAAGATAGCTTAATTATAAAAGTATAGAATTTAACTTAGAATTTTAAAAAATAAGATAGTTTTAGTTATATAATTAAGGCGTCTTGGTCACTGCAGTAGATCCTCAAAATTAGATAAGACCTACTGCAGTAACTAAGACGCCTCGGTTTTATAGCCTATTAGAAGTACTAGATTACTAAATACCTCCGCACTTACTAGTGCATTCCTTAAAATAAGATAACACGCTATAATATAGGGTATATACGCCATTAGATTACGGTTAAGTTCTTTAAAGAGGATTATATTTTGTTGCTATAGTTCCTATTATATATTCTGGTTACTGGCCCTCTTATACCACTATGCCTCAGTATATTAACTATAAGCCTCTTTGTAATGAAATAACACAGCTCTATAAAGGAGGATATATAGTTTCTGCAATTGTTAAGGCCTTTAAAGATTGTGAGGTGAAATTAAGCCAATAAATACTTAAACGGAGGCTTTAAACATAGGGGATTCCAAAGTATAATAAGCGTCTTAACTATGAGGACAAGCTCTTACGCTGTAGAGTTGCTATTCTGTTCCACTAGTTCGCCTTTAAAGACGTAGATATTATCTTTGCTCTGGAACAGGAAGGCTATAAGATAACTAAGTAAGCGCTTAAACGTCTACGTGGGCAGTTAGGCCTTAATTGCAAGGTGGATCTTAAGAATCTTAATGCCAAAAACAAGAGGTTAAGAGAGATTGTTTAAGATAAACTCCATAAGGGCACAATTGCTACATATAGTAGAGGCCTACTATACTACTACTTCCGTTTAAGACATCACAATGTGGCTAGGTAGAGTTTAGCTATATTACTTTATGGTCTACGTTAACGTGGGCTTAGAGACTAGCTATTCCGAATAGTAAAAGAACTTAATCCTACTAGGGTTAAGCACTGAAGAAGGCGGCTTAATCGAATCTGTGGAGAGTATATAACACCTAGGCCGAACTATCTCTGGTTAATTAATGCATACTATAAAATGGAGCACTAGGGTATTTAGATATACGCCGGAATTAACGCCTTTTTGCGTTATATTATATGGTTATATTGTTCAATTAGTTCGCGTATGGGGGCAAGTGTATTCAAATAATATATCTAGGCAGTAGCGGCCACTAGTGTTTAGCCAGAGATTATGCGATCTAACTATAGTGGAGAGACCTATATAGTTGCCGATAATTATTTCCAGATCGCGCAGTGAATTCAGACAGACTATACTAACGATAAAACTGGAGAGCCTATTACCGGGGGGGATATAACATTTAAATATATGTTTTTGTTTAGTACGAGCGTTCTAAACTAGAGGATTAAGTCCTGGTAGGGATAGATAACTTAAGGTATATTAATCTAATAGAAAGTAAGCTCCCTACGCTATAGATTTAATATTTAGCTAACTAGATATAGCTGTATTTTATAAGCCTTAAGAATAAAGGTTCCTGGAATAAGTTCTCCCTATATAATAGGATTACTTTACTTATAATTTACATGCCTATTATTTAGGAAGCGCTTAGACATTTTACTAGAATATGGAATATTTATAGAATCCGCAAGCAACCAAACCGTCTAAATTGCGTATCCAGCCAGCCTATTAGAAACTATTAGTACCTAGGGGTAATCGGCTTTAAAGAGTAAGGATATCTAGTACCTTAAGAGATTATAGGGGAGCTTACCGAAATGGTTAAGGATATTAGTACGCCCTACCTAGTTTCTAAATACTCTACTTTACTAGCTAGCCAGCTAACTAAATATAGATATCGATGAGTACCTTCCAGAGGAAACTATACTATGGTGCAAAGCTACGCTTGACTCCTTAGGTTATCCAAATGGCGAGATCTCTAGTGAGGACTTCTATATAGATCACCTAAGCGGTGAACGTGTCTATTACGAAGCCTATATCTAATTACGAATGGCGGTGAGATAGTATATGCAGTTAGGGGCCCGGCTAGAGCTTGGGGAGCTTAAGGCTCTACTAAAGTATAGTAACTATAAGCGATCAAGCCAGTATAAGCAAGCCCTGTGGGATGGAGGCATTGACGTTAACGCTTTTAACGCGGCAGGTACTGGTATAGTCAGAGAGAACAGGTTGCCTTTTATAGAAGACGAGCCGGAAGAAGACGCAGATCTTAAAGATATAAATATTAAGGCCAACGTTGAATTTCCTAATTAAACTTCTTACTTTATCTTTATATACTTTCTTTAATAGAGCTTCTATTATGGACAGAACAGTGTACCCATCTATGGGGAGAGAATATCCATTATAAAATAATTATAGACGAGCAAGCCGATTGCCAATTCTATAGAGCCGTTAATAATTTAAGTAACGCTAGGCTACTACCGCGGTATGCAGCTTAAACTACAAAGGCCCAACAGTTAAGAAGTTAACGTGGTCTTTCTTATAAAGCGTACAATCCGAGGCTTAAAGGTTATCTTGCTCCTGCTACTCCTGCTGCTCCTACTACTCCTATTGCCTTAGTATCTTAAAAACCTATAGAGCAACTCACCCGCCGCTTGGTTGCCCCAAGTATAGGTACTACGCTTAATGCTAAGAATGCGTCCCTTGCTTAATGTCGAATGAGCCGTAAGTAAACACCTCTACAGCATGTAGGTATGGGCGCCTATAGTTAATCCAATAACCTTCTAACTACGGCAGTACGTAAAGGATAGTAAGGAGGGGGGGTACTAAAGCACAAGGTAATATGCTTAAGCTTTAGATTACAGGGAAGATTGTCTAGAGTTTATTTCCTACAGGGCTAGGTCTAAATGGCGAGCAGGAGTATAAGGAAACGGCTGAGAACGTTAGTATGTCTGTTTCTATTTATCTAACTCTATTAGCTAACTTAAAGTAATAGGACCTTTTACAGCAGTTATAATAGACCAAGAACTTAGGCAATAAGACGAAATGGTTAACAGTCCCCTCCTTAAACTAATACTAAGCCAGATTCCTTAGTATATACTTAACCCTCTAAGATAACACCAAGATCGTATTATAGAGTTTCTGGCTCCCTACTGGGATCTAAACTTCTATAATGGTATAGCAGCCCTAGGCGAGGGGCAGGATAGCGGTATATAATTATTAACGGCGCTTTAGAACTTTAAACGTAACAGCAAGAGGTCTGGTGGTAGATTTAATATCTACGTTATATTTATAAGGTATAACTTTAAGAGGGCAAAGTTAGTACTAGAAATACCAGTAAGCCAAAAGAAAGAATAGAGAGTTCTCTCTTAATGGGAGGGTATATACCGATTAAAGTCCTAAAAGCTAATGAAGTTAATAGAGGAAGTTATAGATCTAACTTTATCTAAGAGTGGCAATAACTGGTATAAAGTGGAAGATTTTAAAGAATTTCTAGCGGTAGATGAACTTCTTAACTTAAAAAAGGTGCGGGTTAGTTTAAAGGCGTTAACTACTTTAAAATTGTTATAGTCGTTTTAAAGTAAATACTAGGATATAGAAGAGCAGCACGAAGCTAAAGAAGAGGATGAGAATATAATAACTCTAATACTAGCTATAAGAGAGCTACCGCGACTTAAGCTAACGCTTTTATTAAAAAAGGATCGGACAGTGATAAGAGTCACGTTGTGGTTAAGACACGTTGCTAACCATCTATAGACGGAACCTAAACCACCCTAGTCTCCTCTTAGTAACGTTAAAGCTTCCTCTCCTATCTCCTCTCTACCTCCTGTGTTACTATTGAGCCCTTAGGGTAAGCGTAATTACCCTAGCGACTTACCAAATACTTAATCCCCTGGGGCAGTCCAGAACCTAAAGAAGGCGGCAGAGTAAAGGGCTTATGGTAGGAAAGACTAAAGGGACTCAGCTATAAAAGACAACAGTAATAGAGCTATAAGAAAGGGCAAGGGTAAAGGTAGGGACAAGAGCGGTAATATAGGAGCTAATGGAGGACCTTATAAAAGTCGGCATAGGCAGGATTATAAGGCAGAGCTATAGGCACTTAGACAATAGCAATTTAAACATTTTAACCACGCCTTTCCTAACTAGGAAATTGTACACTAGCTCGGACTTAGCCGGAGATGTCGTCATTTAACTAGGCTTGCTAACTTTGGAACAGTGCGACAACCCACCGCTGGAAACCCATTCCCCTACCTCTCTACGTCCCTCTGGCGAACCTGCCGCCGCATACTATACTTAGTATGCATATAATAAAGCCCTCTACAAACTGGCTTAATTATACTGCGAGTGTTGCTAATATGGCTAGGAGGTAGTTAATTTTTGAAAATTTTTTCTCTATCGCCAGAGGAGCCGACATAACCACCAAAACAGATATTACGTGACGTACTTTAGGAACACATTTGCATGCCCAATATCTTAACACTATACTAAGAACTTTATATATATCGCACGCGAAGCTGCTTATAGATACTATTAACTATAGATCTGCCAGTTTAAAGTGTTAAAACTATACGTAGTTAACACTGTTAGTAGGAGTAATTAATTTTTTAGAGTTAATTTTTGGCTGCCCTATAGTGACCAAACAACCCCAAATTTAGCCTACCTTAACGTCTTCTTCCTCCGTCAACCAAGTCTCACCACGCTGCCAAGTCTTATCACCCCCTCCCCCCGGGAGTCTTATCACGACGCCGAGCCTCATTATGTCGCCGAGCAATTGCATGTCGTCGTACGATCGCGTCGTCGCGTCGTCGCGGAGCTATCGCGTCGTCGCGGTACGATCGCATCGTCGTACGCGGTATGCGACGTATTTCACGTATATTTATCATCTTGCACGCGTATTCGATCGTATCAAATTAGGGTAGTAGGCTTACTTTGATTCCACTGAGCCACGCGGCGATTTGGTTATCATATAATCTAAAATATTTAGTATATAAGGCTTCAAATTAAAATCAAGATCAAACTATAGGCAGATCCTAGGCAGAGGGCTCTGCATCGAGGCTCTGCAGTCCAAATATGCACTAGATTCGTGACCAATATGATCTTAATTGCTAACTACAAAAGCTATATCAAAAGCCTCCAAGCCTCCAAGCCTCCAAGCCAATAGCTTCTAAATCAAAGGCTTCCAAATTAAAGCTCCTAAATCTATGGCTTCCAAATCAAATCCGGGCTTCAAATTGGAGCTTCAAATCGAAGCTTCAAATCGTGGCTCGAATGGAGCTTTGATCACGATATTTTGATTAGGCGAAGGTTGGGTTGGCGGTTTGGTACATTTAGCGGAAGCTCTGCACGAAGCTCTACGCGAAGCTCTGCACGAAGCTTTACACGAAGCTCTGCGCGAAACTCTGCACGAAGCTCTACGCAAGCTCTGTGCGAAACTCTGCACGACGCTCTGCACGAAGCTCTGCACGAAGCTCTGCGCGAAGCTCTGCACGAGGCTCTACACAAAGCTCCGCACAAAGCTCTACGCAAAGCTCTGCGCGAAAATTTATAGGAGAGTCTCACAGGGCTAATTAATTTTTGGTGTTCTATTGATATACGCATATATAATGCACATATATTTTATAACTAATAAAAACATAAAGTTGCGCGTATAATAGATTAACTAAGCTAATAGCAGCTATATTGTCACAGCACTGACCTGACGCATACTGTTTCCTACTGTTGGCTGGCCCACCACTAGCGCCTTGGCGGCTGGCCCTACTCTTTGTATACAATACCCCCTTTTACCCTTCTTCTCTTCTTTATAGCACAACGTAGTTATTTAGTCTACTTCATTGCAGCACTATAACAGTTTATGCTATTATTAATTGCGCCCTATCGCGATTACTGATTCCCCGTATCCCAGTTATCTCCGCCCCAGAGCAATTGCGACCTATATACAATACGTCCATACGCTACAACCTACTATAGTCCTAAAACAATCCTTAGTTTTTTCCTAGCGCCAAAGATCACCTAAATAGGCGACATTAATAACGCTGAAATAGCCGAAACCTAGAACCCCCGTGAAGTTTTTGCAGACTTCTTTACACAGATATACCCTAATATTATATAGACAATCCGCCGCTTCCTACTGTACCCTAAAACCTTTAAAGCTAATAAAGTTTACTATACCCTTATTAACCATACTAATGAGTTCCTTAGTAATATTAAAGTGGGACTATAGTTTATATATAACACAAACACCGCTAATAAGAAAGCTAACGAAAGCCTTAATACCCTTATTACCTCCCAGACAGAAACTATTACTACTCTTAAACAATTAACCCCTATAATAATAGTAGTAACCTAGCAGAAAAAACGGATATCTAAAGACCCGCTAATATTTAGCGAAAAAGGCACCCCGCTAAAATAATAAGCTAACTTTAAGACCTGGCATATTAAGATTAAAGGAGTCTTTAACCGTAACTAGGACTACTTTAATATAGTCTAATCCCAGATTTTTTATATCTTGGATATGCTAGAGGGCAAGGCCTATAAGTTTATTAAGTAGGGCCTAAAGCTTATATATAAGAACCCAAACGATATATCTATATAGAAATGGCCTACTAAAGAAGATATACTTAAAGAGCTTACTGCCTACTATAAGGTCCTTAATATAACCTAAGATGCAAAAAATAAGCTTAACTATTTTCCCTAGGGTGAGCGTAATTACTGGTCCTGGAAGGGAGAGCTTAATAAATTAATAGTCTATATTAGAAAGATAGATGAATAAAAGGTAGATCTACTCTAGAAGTTTATCTCTCTAAAGATAGAAGAGCTAGTACTTGGACTTACCTATAAAATTAATAATAGCGACTATATAGGTTAGAGTAAGTAGATAGATATATTTACTAAGAATCTTGTAAACTATATACACTGAGCTAACCTTAAGAATATTAACCACTGCCTACCTACTTAAGCTCCTGCCCCTATATTAACCCTAACCCTAACCCTAGTAGTAACTAGAGAACCTATAGACCTTAATAGAATCTTAGACTGGAGCGTAAGCGCTACTTTAATAATAGACTATGTCTTACCTATAGCCTACCTAGCCACTAAAAGGACGCTTATAACCCCGCTATAATAGTAAACCTAGTCCTAATGCTAGCCTGTTAAATAATATAAACTAATAACTGTAGATGTAGCAACCACGGAGTCCATTATGGCCGCGGTAGATAACTCCCCCCCTTTAACCCTACGGCTCAGTTACTCTAAATAATGCCCTATATGGAAGCCTAGCCTATTAATAACGCCTAGAATTAGTGACTCTACGCTAGCAAATATAAACACGGCTATATTATTAGCGAGGTGCTGTCTCCCTATACCCTAACTAAGACTAACACTGCTAGCTAGACAGATACTGGATCGCCTCGCTAAGACAGCCCTATACCCTAGTTATTAAAAGGTAGACCCTTAAACTAAGTTATATCTAAGGGTCTAAACTATATAAGGAGGAAGACGAGAAGATTAGGTCCCTATTACTAGACTAATTAGTCCTTTCTATTAGTAAACTACTACTTAATCTTAGATTAGTAAATAGTAATAAGAAATTAATCCTTGTTTAAACCTAACTCTCCTTATTACGCAATCTATGCCCCTAAGTTTTTATTAATATAGTAAGCCTAGTGGACTTAGGTAGTACTGTGATGGCATTTGCTGACGTAGAGTCTATTATAAGAAAATATAATATTATAACTAAGAAACTGTTGGCACTTAGGCTACTACGCCTCGCAGATAGCATCCTAACTTTACTTGTTATAGACTACTTTACCGCCTAAATGTTAATTGGCATCTATACTAAAGCTATGCTCTTTTTTATTACTAAACTCTTACCTAGTATCCTAATTATCTTAGGTATGCCTTAGCTCCAGAAGCATAAGCTCCGCCCTAGCTTTAGAGAGCTTAAGATCTACTTTAACTTAAACTACTGCTCTAGGAACTGCCTCCTATAGGGAACAGCCGACAGTAACAGGGACGCCCTGTGTGGATACTCGGTACTACTAAGCCTAGTGCCTAGGACTATATATAAAGCCCTAATAATAGAAGACGTTCCTAATAAAGGGGAACCTATATAGCTGCAAAGCAATAAGACAGTAAAAAACTGGACTACTCTAGCACTTAAGACTGAAATAATAGGCTAGCCGGCCTTACTAAGACTAAGGAAGAAGGTCCGCTTTACGTTACTATTACTAAGAATTTAATACTAACCTAGACACCCTTTAAACCCTAGCCGCCTAGCCTAACACCTGGAACTAAGCTATATGCTATATACGCACACTATAGCCCGTGTTATAGTAAGGACTAGCTAGGAAATTACTAAGACCCAGATAATAGAAACCGCGCCACTATAACGCCCAACCTTGTACCTACTCCCCGCACGCCTTGTATAAGGCCGCCGCCTAGGAACCGCTCTTAAGAGCTAACTAAGACAAGCTAGCCCTGCCGTAATGTTAGGAGAAGACTAAATACGCCCTAACCTAGACAATATTGTAAACATACGCGTTATAAATTTTGCTCATTTTTATAAATAAAAAGGCATAAAAGTAATAAGGATCTATATAGCGGAGCTAGTAGAATTAGTAGAATAAGAAGAACGGAAATAATTAATAGATAAACTTCCTACTAGACTAGTTAAAATACTAGACCTAATAGAGAAATCCTTCCGCCGCTTAATTAATAGTAACTATATAATAGAAGAAGCCTGCAAGGTCTTTCCTAGTTATTTTTACTATTTCCTAAGGAAAACCTTTAGATTATAAATACTGAGTTCCTTTACCGTAAAGTTATAGATATAGACGTTAAGAAGTTTATAAAAGGCAAACCTGCTCTAACTAGGGATGATATTATATAATGCCTCCTAAGGGAACATAGGTACTATATTAAAGGGTTTCTCCTAAAGAATGCCAATAAGCTCTCACTATATTGCCCATGGGACCATAAAATTAAAATTATACTAGGAAAGCAGCCCCCGTACTATAAGAACCGCCTATTCTCCCCTGCTAAGCTCTAATATGTTAAGAAATGGATTAATAAGATGCTTAATAAAGGCTTTATCTGAGAATTAATATCCCCCACCACAGCCCCGCTCCTACTTACTGCTAAGCTAGGAGGAGGGATAAGGATCTACTATAACTATAGAGGACTTAATAATGTTACCGTTAAGAACTAATACCCGCTCCCGCTTATCCGTGAGACACTTAATGCCCTATACGGCGCCAAATTCTATACTAAGTTTGATATTATTGCCGCGTTTAATAGGATCTATATTACTAAGGGCCATAAATAGCTTATAGTATTTATTACCCGCTTTAGGCTCTATAAGATGCTAGTAACCCTATTTAGCCTTTATAATGCCCTAGCTATATTCCAGAACTATATTAACTACATTCCTTACAACGTACTAGACGACTATTGTATAGTATACCTTAATAATATCCTTATATTTTCTAAAACTCGAGCTAACCATACTAGGCACGTTAAAGAGGTAATTTACCACCTTAGAGCTGCCAGCCTCTAAATTAATATTAGCAAGTTAGAGTTCTATATAATAAAGATAAAGTACCTTAGCTTAATTATCTTAATAGAAGGAATAAGTATGGACCCTAAAAAGGTCTAAGCCTTATAAGCATGGGAGAACCCAACCTTAGTTAAGGAATTACAGTAGTTTCTTAGATTTATAAACTTTTACTATAGGTTTATCCAAAGTTATTCTGCTGTTACTATACCTATAATAAAACTCCTAAAAAAGGATGTTGGATGGCTATAGGGACTAGAACAAGCCAAGTCATTTAAGGCCCTTAAGAGAGCCTTTACTTTAGTACTAGTACTAGCATACTATAACTATATAAAGAAAACAGTGGTAGAGATAGATGTATTAAATTGGGCTTTTGGCGGAGTCCTTTCCCAGTATAATAATAACGGTAAACTAAAACCGGTTGCATTCTTCTCCGTAAAGCACTCTGCGCTAGAGTATAACTATAAGATCTATAATAAAGAACTTTTAGCTATTGTTAAGGCTTTAGAGGAATAGTGTCCTAAGCTATAAGGGACCAAGGAGCTGTTTAAAATTATTACTAACTATAAGAACCTATAGACGTTTATAACTACTAAGCAGCTAAATTAACACTAAGTCTAGTGGGCAGAGTTCCTTTTATAGTTTAACTTTGTGATTATATATAGACCTAGCAGTAAAGCTATGCTCCCTAATACCCTAAGCCGACTACTAGGAACGAAACCTAAGGACGCTAATAATAAACGCCCCCGCTACTAAGCCCAAGTTATTATACCGCCCTAGAAAGTTAACCCTATAATCTTAAAAGAATTACTATATAAATCCTATAACTCTAACGATGTGGAGTTTATAGCCGCTCTAGACCCTAAAATAGCTGAAAAGTCACTGGATAAGCTAATCTGGTTAGGATACTAGGAGAACAAACTCGCAAGAGATATAGTAGCGGCTCTACGTGATTAGAAAGCTCACTGTTGGCCAAAGAAGACTAGGAAATTACTCTGTTGTAATAAGTTAGAATATAGTATTGTTGATAGATAGATCTACTTCCGCTAACGCCTCTTTATCCCTAATACCCTAGACCTCTACCTAGAAGTTATCCATTGCTTTTATAGCAGCGGCCCCGCTAGTTACCCTAGCTGGGTTAAAACTCTTAACCTCTTAAACTGAATATACTAGTAGCTAGGAATCTCCTAGTTTACAGCTACCTTTATTAAAGACTATGCCCTATGCTTTTGTACTAAGACCCCCTATTCTGCCCTGCCTAGTTTCCTAAAGCCACTAGAACTACCCGCTTGCCTATAGACCGATATTTTAATTAACTATATTACAATACTACTGGTATGCTAATGCTACGGCAAGGCATATGAATATATCCTTGTTATTATAGACCGCCTAACTAAAATGTAATATCTTATTCTAGTAATAGGACTCTTAACAAAGGAGCTAGTTAATGGCTTTATTAATAATATATATAAGCTCTATAGTGCACTAAGTATAATTATCTTTAATTATAATATACAATTTATTAGTAACTTCTGGCGATAACTAAGTAAACGCCTTAAGATAACCTTATAACCAAGCTTAGCCTAGCACCTAGAAACGGACAGCTAAACTAAAATTATTAACGCTGCCATAAATAAGTACCTCCGTGCTTTTGTTAGCTTTATATAGGACAACTAGGTTAACTACCTACTACTTGCTAAATTTGCTATAAATAACCAAGTTAATAAAAGTATAGGCATCTCCCCGTTTTTTATAAACTATGGCTTTAACCCTTACCTTGGAATTAAGCCTGCTGGCCCCCACCTATTAATACTATTAGTATAAGTAAAGAAGGAGATCTTCTACGCAGACTTTATAGCTAACCGCTTTAAGCGGATATTAATATAGCTTAAGGCCCTAGCCCAGATTTCACAGTAACGCTATAAAAATAATACCAATACCTATAGGGACGAGAGTGCGTTATTCTATAAAGGTGATATAGTTATAGTTAGCTTAGAAAATATAAAGATAAACAGACCTAAGAAGAAATGGGATAATAAATGGGACGGCCTGTACCCCGTACTTGCAGTATACTAAGGGGCAGTTATGGTAGACCTCTTAGACTATATCTGAGTAAATAAATCCTTCTATATATCTAAGGTCCGCCTCTAGGCTGCTAAAGAGATCCCTATCTAAGCAAATATTAATACCGCAGAGCGCTGTAATATATAAGGACGAGTAATAGAGAGAGACAATGACGGCAATATAAAAGATAAATGGGAGTTTAAGAAAATCCTTAATATATATAATGAAGACCCCCAAGGCCTAACTTATAAGATTAAATGGAAATATTATAAGGACATAACCTAGCAGCTAAAAGAGGACCTAAAGGATTATAAATAAGCTATATAGCGCTTTTATAAGCAACACCCTAAGAAGCTAGGACCCCTAAATTAGGTATAAGATAAGGAAAAGCTATACTAAGGTTATGGCTAACCACCGTGTTAAAAATCTATAGTGGTTAAGATATTATAGAACTTTAACTGGTGGTTAAAGTTATCTAATTGGTTAGAATTCTTGCTAGAAGCGCTACGCGCCAACTTTATTTAATAAGCCGACCAATTAGGATTTTTTAATATTTCTGTAGCGAAAATAGGTGGTCCCGCGTACTACCTGTTTGAAGTTATTTGTTTGGTTTGGGGACCAAACCTTCTAGAGAGGGGAGTACTGTTACAGCACTGACCTAACGCATACTGTTTCCTACTGTTGGCTGGCCCACTACTAGCGCCTTGGCGGCTGGCCCTACTCTTTATATACAATACCCCCTTTTACCCTTCTTCTCTTCTTTATAGCACAACGTAGTTATTTAGTCTACTTCATTGCAGCACTGTGATATATATAATATCTACTTCCTGCTTTAATATCCTACTAGGGGATAGAGGGTTAAAAGAGAAGACTTAAAATTAGTCTCTAAAGCTATAGTTATTAAAAGAATCTATTATATATATAAGAGGCCAGTCTGACCGGAATGTATAATTATCTAATCGACAGTGTAGAATAAGAATTATAGATAAGTAGAAGGTAAGTCAAAGGTAGAACAAGCTTTATATATTAAAGGATAAATGCTTTCTAACCTCTTCTATTTAGAGACTAATTGCTAGTTCTTCTCTAGAGGAGAACTAGCTTCCTATATAATCCTTCTAAGACACTAGTAAAACCTTTTACCCCTTATCTGTCTGACTATGTCTCCTCTAGGATATTAGTGGGATATTAGTAAAACCTTTCTCTGTCTTATCTAATATGTACCCTTTAGGAGCGCCCGTTATAATTACCTCCCCTTTAAGGGTTTTAGTCCTCTAAAACTTTACCTCTTAATAAACTCTTATAGAGTTCCGACTAAAACCACTAGGGAAGTTCTTTAGTGGAAAGGTACTCTATAATGCGGCTTATCGCCAGTTCTTTACTAGTGTGGAACCTTACTTTGTCTTCTATTCCTCCGCTCTTCTTCTACTATAGCTCTTTACAGTACCTCTATAATGGAACTTTAATAATAATGATAAAAATTAGATGGGATTTACCTTCCTTATTATAAGAATTTGTTATAAGCTAATCTAGAGGTTGTCCCATGCAACACATTAACTAGCTACTATCCATATTCACCTAAAATAGGTCCTAATAATAATGTCTTAATATTAATTTCTTCTAGTTTATAAGCTGTCGTCTTTTATACGTCTTTCCATTAATAATACTATTCGTCTCGCCTTTTAGCAGACTGTTTTTTATTATATTTTAGCTTTTAGCTTCCGTATCTCTAGCTATTCTTTCCACTACTACTCTATTCTCTTTTTATAACGCGTTTATAGGTAATAGGATCCCTATTTTATCTCTTTAATAATACTAACTTCCTATAGTGTTCTCTTATAATAGCTTATAATTGTGCTACATGTCCCTAAACTGGCGGCGGCGTTATCCCTACTCCATTAGCACTATAGACCACTTCTATTACTCCTATAGGGGTTTCTCTAAAGTGCTGCCATTGTTGCGTTTACGCGCTTACGTTAGACCCTTTCTATACCTATAAGATACCGCGCTCTAGTAAGAATAGATCTAAGTATTTCTACTGTCGCAACCGGAAGAAAACCTGTCAGATAATCTGTATTCTCTAAGGCGTGGGACACGTGCACGAGTCACGTGAACGGGGCACGTGCATTGTAAATCTCTTTATAGAGCCCTAGGGGCCCCAGGTCAGAACAAGACACGTCACTCAAGACGATCCTCAAGATTATCAATCAATCAACCCATTTCATCAATAAACTGTTCTACACGAACTTCGTGACAAAACCTGTATTTTAGTATTTCTTATTCCATCCTATTCTGGATTTTACTAACTATATTAGATTCCCGCTATTTATGCACGTAAGGCTCACTAGCTCTAATGCGCTATTAGGGATTTCCGTCTATATTAAAATAGTAAAAGATAGGGACGGAAGGTGTCTTCTATTGCTTATAGCCTTTTTAATTTAATAAGGGTTTCTACTGCTGTAGAGACGCAGTGATCTTAGATATATAGTATCTAGGAGCGTATATATAAGCAGCTCGTTCTTATAAATAATAACATTTATACTCTTACGCGGGCCTTTCTAGCTAAGTAAGTCTCTTTAGTAATATGTTTGGGAACTATACTAACTCTTTAGTTGTTAACTTTTTAATCCTAGCCTAGATGCTAATTTAGAACCTAGGGATAATACTAAGAATAGTAACAAAGATAAACGTTCTCCCCGCTAGTCCCCTAGCCGTAGTAATCCATCTAGTTTCCGCCGCTTTAAGAAGAATATTAGTAAGAATGCTAATGCTTCTAGGAATAGGAGTGCCGATAATACTACTAATAATGACGTTAAGATAGAGGAGGAGGCTCCTGTTGCTACTTTTAGTGTTTAAGTTATTATCTTATTTTTTCTTTCTTCTTATAGGATAGCTTTATATAGTGCCTCTTTAGTACCTCTAGGATGCCCTAGTACTGGGAATCAACTTTATACTTTAGGGATGCCTCTATTCTTATTTTTGGTAATAGTCTATATAAAAGCAGTATACCGCTATAATCTCTATATATAATAAACGGGTAGTGTTCTTATAGGTACTTTATAATTTCTTAAAATTTCTAAATCTTTACTCTGTGTCTTTTTGGTCCTCTTTATATTATTAACTCTACTGCGTATCTTTAGTGTTAAACTAAATACTCTCCTTTTATTCCTAGGGAACCCTTTTTAATCTCTAGGGCCCCTTCTTCTAGTACTACTGCTTATTCTTAAACAGCGTCTTCTTTAGATAGTATCCCTAGTAGTTCTTATATAGATCCCTATGGCTTTCTTTTATAGGATTCTAGGATCCCTATTATAATAGCAAAACGTTCCCGTTTCTAATACCTATACTTAACCTTATGGTTTTAATTTGCGGGGTCTTCCCTATTATTTTATCTGTAGCATATTTAGAACTATTACTAAATCCTAATTTATGGTTTTTAGGAAAGTTTTAATTGCTATATTGTATTCTGGCTAAAGGTGCTCCTTAGGTTCCTAACTGTTATGCGCTTAGGAGTATCCTTTCTAATAAACCAAAAATTTGCATTTCTTCTAACGCCATCTTTAGTCTAGAATGTCTTCTATATTCTATTCTAGTTCCCTATTAATTTTGCTAGGTAGGGGTAGTTCTATACTATCTCTTCTCTAGTATAACTCTAATAAGGAAATATAAAATATGGAATATATTAGATATAATTTCAGCAATTCCAATTTATAGACTTGATTTCCTTTAGTTTTTTTAACTATCTTAAAGGGTCTAAGCCACCTATGGTCTAGCTTCTTCTTAATATATTTTGTCCGGATATTTTTTATAAATAGTAACACTTCGTCTTCTATTTTAAATTCTTTAGGTATATGTCCCTTATTATAATACCTTTTTTATATAGCCTAGGCGTCTAGTAAGTGCTTTTTAAGTTCTTCTCTACGAATTCTTATTTGCTTAATTCTCTTAGACGCCACTAGGGCCTCTTTTTTAGGAATAATGTCCTTAATATTTTAGGGGTTATTTACTTTTACCCCAAACAGTGCTTTATAAGGGGTTATTTTTATACTACTGTGGATGCTTGTATTATATATATATTATACTAAAGCTAACTATAATGGCTAATTATCCTATTAATAATTAATATAGCAGCGGAGGTAGTGTTTTAATAATGTATTTAAACGCTCTGTTTACCTGTCTATTTATAGGTAAAAGGCAGTACTTATCTTTTGCCATATTTTTAATAAAAGATAGAATAAAGACTAAGATATACTGTTAAATACAGTACCTCTATTAGATATAATTCCCTTTAGCGTGCTAAATAAAAGCTACTGCTCCAAAAATAGGTCTGCCAGTTCCGCTGCCGTAATTATTATTATAATAGTAAAATACCCTAAAAACTTATATATCTGTTAATAATTACTAGGATAGTATTAGCAACCTCTCCTGTTCTTATTTTGGTAGGGGGTAAGCCTATTATAAAATCTATTATTAATTCTAATATAGGTTCTTGCGGAATAGGAAGTACTAATAACTTACTATAGGGGCGATGCCTAGATATCTGTACCCTTTGGCACGTATTATATCTTAATATATAGTCCTTAACTTCTTTAGACATTTTATCCTAAAAGTATTTCCTTTAAACGGCCTTAAGGGTCCTATTGGCATCGTAGTGACCCCTAAGAGGGTTGTTATAGAAGACCTTTAGAATTTTATCTTAAACTGTTTGGTCCTTTAGGATATATATAGCACCCTTAAAGCGTAACAGACCCTTTTAATCCTGCTACTATAGCTTTTTAGTAACTCTAGCTAAGTTAGTTTTTACTATATCTTTCTACCTCTTTTTAGTCAAAGGCGTCCCTTTATTGTACTTAAAGAAGAAGATCTGGAAAGGTTTTATATAGATTGCTTACTTCCATTTCGTCCGCCGCTATTATAAACCCTAGGCGTGGTATAAGACGTTTTAAACTATTAGTGCTAGCAGATTCTCCTACTATTGTATAGTATACTACGCTGCAGATAGGTATCTTGCCTATCCCCTCTAAATCTAGAAACTTGTAGCTAATGCGCTGTTAAGTTAAAGGTGCCATAATACCTCTAGCACATCCTATAGAATTCTCGCTAATTCTAGGGTACGCTAACTTTGTAATATCTGCTTAGTCTATAACCTAGTCCGTAACTATATCCTATAGCTCTATTATTATAGTGCTTCGCAGCTATATTACTAGGACCTTTGCCCTACTATGAAATTCTATAGTTTTAGGGAAAGATTCTTCTTTCTTCCTAAGCAAATTTTATATTATGGGAATTATTTCCCCTATACTGTCCTAGATCCTCCCTATCTTATAATCTAGACGTCTTAATAACCTATTAGCGGGATTCATTTTTCCTAGGTGGTATATAATTTTAAAGTTGTACTATAATAGTGCCTCCGCCTATTTAACTTGTTGACCGCTTAACACCTTTATAGTTATAAAGTATTTTAGGTTGTTATAGTCTATAAGGACTTTAATAGGATAATTTCTTCCTATATAATAATGTCGCCAGTGCTTTATTACTGTGACTATTACAAGTAGCTTCTGGTTATGCATTATATAACGCTACTTTATAGGTATTATTTTCCTTAACTAAAACGCTATAGGATGCTATTCTCTATCTTTTAATTAAGATATAATTGCCCCTAGGGCGAAGCTAGATGTATCCGTTTTAAGGTGTATACGTAGCTCCTAGCAGAAGTATATTAGAATAGGCGTTAATATAAATAAATCCTTTAACCAGTCTATAGCCTATTTAGCAGCTTTCCCAAATATAAAGGGTCCTAACTTTTTGCTATCCTTGGATCCCTTTAGCAGATTGGTAATTAGGAGTATTACTTATAAGTAATAAACAATAAAGCTTTAGTAGAAGTTCGCCGTGTCTATAAAAACCTCTACTTCCCTAAATATTATAGGGTATGGCTATTCCCTAATAGCGTCTACCTAGCTTTTCTTTATTAACACTTTGTTAACACTAATAATAAAGCCTAGAAAATTAATGCTAGTGATATAGAATGAGTATTTTTTTAGGTTTATATAGAGCTTATATTCCCGCAGTCTTTCTAGTACTATTTATATATGGTGCGTATATGCTTTGTAGTTATTAGAGTAGACTATAATGTTATTAAGGTAGACTATATATATTATATCTAACAGGCCCGATAATGCCTTATTAATATAAGCCTAAAATATTGCCGGTGTATTAGTGAGCCTAAATGGCATTACTAGGTACTTAAAGTGGCCGTACCGTATTTAAAACGCCGTTTTCCATTTATTGCTGGCTTTAATCTGGATTTAATAGTATGCATCTTTTAGATCTAATTTTGTAAATATCTTTATGCCTAATAGCCTATTAATAAGCTCCCCTATTAAGGGTAGTAGGTAGTAATTCTTTATAGTAATCTTATTTAGCGCCTAATAGTTAACAGTACATTTTAGGGGTTTACGCCATGCACACCCGAAAGTTGACTTCCAATTCTAGCGTTTCCCAAAATTCTTTTTCTAACCCTCTACATATCGAAACCAGACCTCTATATCGCCATTCCCCTTGAGAGCCCTATTATCATTCCCATCCCATCCCACTCCCCCCCTCCCCCAAATCTTCTCCACCTCACCACCCAATATCCTTTCCCCACCGATCTACAAACCGCCCCGAATCCTCCCTCCCCAATCTCCCAACCAACGCCACCATCTCCCTCACGCTCTCGTCCGCCCCAATCGCCCCTTCCTCCTTCCACTCCACCAAGCCCGTCTCCACCCTCCCCGGATGGACAAGCACAAACACGACCTCGGGCACATCGATGCTGAGGCTCTTGACCACGGCATTCAGCGCCGCCTTCGACGCGCGGTACGCGTAGCCGCCGCCTGTGGAATTGTACGACACCGAGCCCATGCGCGACGACATGACGACGGCTCTAGGCGCGGCGGCGAGACGCAGGTTCGGCAAGAGCATCCGAATAAGCACGAACGCCCCCAGCGTATTGGTCTCGAACGCAGCCCTCATTGTCTCCCGGTCCGTGACCTCAATCGTCTCCGCGCGCGCCGCGTCCCCGGGATGGCTCTGTGCGAGCTCGGGCACCAGCCCGCGCACGCCGGCACTGTGGATGAGGAGGTCGATTGGCACGTCTTTGAGTTTCTGGAACAGGGATGCGAGAGAGGGCTCGGAGGTGATGTCGAGGGTGTGCGTGGTTAGGCGCGCCGCGCAGGTGGGGAGGGGTCGGATCGGGGAGCGATCGAGTGCGATGAGGGAGTTGGAGGGGTCGGCGGCGTAGTGGGTCAGGAAGGCAGCGCCGAGACCGGATGCCACACCTGTTATCAGGATTGTGGGCATTGGGATAAGTTCTCTCTTTCTCTATCTCGAGGGTTAATTGAGGAGGAGTTAGTGATTAGTAGTAGGGTAGCTGGGAGAGGAGCTACGAAGGAATTGACGTCCCATTCTAGTTATAGCTCTGGACTGCTGGAGCGAAAATAAGAGAGAAGGGGGCGTATAGATTCCCATCTCGGGCATGCAAGATAAGCTTTGCGTTAAGGTTGCAGTAGCCTAGCGCCAAGCCACGTTTCCCCTCGAATCGTCAAGTCACCCACTTTATCAAATATCGTCCGACTTTGTTAATTTAATGTAACGTGTCCCGCCTCTGTCGCCAAATGGCCAAAAAGACAGCAGCACTCGCGAATCTATCGCGACTGTGGCGGGACCTAGTATATATACTCTTACAATAATATTATTATTTCTTAATGTCAGGTAAAACCAGAGTAGTGTAAGGGATCTTTTATCCCTTACTCGGGTGCACGTCCGGGAGCTCTTAGTGGCACCTCCTCGGGCTTGCAGCCCTCCTTCCCTCATCGGTTCGTCTTTGTACTCAGGCTATTGCCTACCCTCATTACCATATCGTCCTCTTCCATCGACTCTCCTTGTGACTCATGCTCGGCTTGCCTGCTCCCTACTGTACACCTGGGCAATAGCCTTACATCTACGTATTTTGATTAGCGTGATCAACACACGCTTTCAGCCGGATGCGCCAGGGTGGTGTAGTTCCCTCCGTGGGTCCTAATAAAACTAGGCCAACGGATTGGGATCCTGTAGGCCTAATCTACCTAGTTATAGCTGGAAGCTGCGTTGCAAACCTCTTGGCGCAACTCTCTTGGCGGAAAACCTACACATCCACATGCTTCATGTGGTGAAGACTTCCTTCCCCAAGTTTTCTCTCCAACCACATCCAAAAAAGGCCCAAAAACAAGGGTGTGGCTGGTGCGGGTCGGCCACCCTCCCTGTTTGTGGTGACGACATCCAGTGCCAAAACACTTTCATTACCGTTAGATATCACTCGTAAGCATGATTACACAGCTCAACCCTTCCACATTTGCACTAGCTTCTATTTACTATATAATATCTTCTATGCTACGTCTAGGAGACTTATGAGTATGTGACCCACAAAATAAAATGGCTTCAAAGTCCTTTCACCATGTTCTCAATCTGCCAATCATTTAGAGATCAATCAATCTCCCCCGTGTCAGAACTTGACGTATGGTGGGGCTGAGAATTTGGCAGACAGAAAGACACCGCCGCCAATAACACTGCCTTTTGCCCTGGCTGAAAAGCATGCATGAGCGCTTTTATCTTTGGTTGCTCACCTTGCAGCAAAGAAAGTAAGAGATAATATCTCAAGAATATATCGTCACAGCGGAATTCGATCTCGCGTTATTCCGGCCGTAATTTCGGAGTTTGCCTGCTGCCTGAATGTTACAGGGCCGCATACCCCGAAGGCCCTCATTCTCCTCCAGAAGCCTGTCCCGCTCTGTCTCGATTGCTTTGATGTAGGCGATGGCGCTGGCGAGAACAGTGGCCTTACTAGGCTTGGGAGGACCCGCCAAATCGCTCGAATCTCGTTGTGGGAGCGTCGGCACAGCGAGGCGGAGACGTTCGAGCTCAGAGTTCAAACCTTCGCGATATTTACGTTCGACTTGGTTATGCGGAAGGCGATGCCTTGGACGGGACTTAGGAGAGTCGCTAGTCGAGTAATTTGTGGGATCTGTCTCGCTTCGATTGATCCTTGGTCTGCCTCGTTTTCCTTGTACTCTTTTTGGTGAGGGCTCGTCCTTAGCAGCATCGTCTGGCGACTCCCTCTTTAATGAGCTATGGGAAAGTGTGGGAGAAGCTTGGGTTGGCTGGGGACCATCTCCGCAGAGTGATGGTGTTGGTGATAATTCCCGTAGAGATGAGCAGCTGGATTCGAGCGAGTCCGAGTTGATGCCGCCGAATTGGAGGCCGGTCGTGAAGGTGTCGTTGTAGTTCACTAACCGTCTGAACAATGCGGAGTTGACGGATGGCCACTGGCTCATATTCGCATCCTCTATTGCTGACGTCGCAGTTGGCAATGTGGCGTTGAATGCGGCGTGGTATTTTGGTGCAGAGCCGGCTGGGAGGTCAACGTTGTTGAGTGGGCGGTCGAAGAAATCGCAGTTTACCCAGTCATCGAGTAAGTAGTCAGGTGTTGTAGCGTACAAGTCTGCGAGGTAAGCCTTGTCGAAGGCGTCGGGGCAGGAGAATGCTTCGTGCGCGGGGCTGCAGTCTGATGAAGCTACTATGGGGTAAGAAGACAAGTCAGAGAGGTCAATCTTGGAAGCTCACGGTAGGCTTGTTCTGCGTCGACCAAGGAGTCGAGCTGGGTGAAGAGTTCCCAGTCGGCTGTCATTGTGATGGGTTGATGTGGGTTGGGTGCTGTAATGGAGAGAGGAAGGTGACAATAGAAGCAGGCGTCGTGTCTTAAGGCTAAGTTAAACACAGAAGAGAGGCGTGAGGTATTTCGTATAAGTATCTTAATAACTATGTCGGCTGAAACTCAGCTAAAAATGTTTGTTTAAAAAATTGTTAGTCTTGGTGAGGTCATTGACTGCCCTTTTATCTTTCCAAAATCTTCTAATGCCTCGCTCCCCTAGATAACCCCTAGTCTGTTAGTTTCGTTCCGACATGCATTGCCAAGCTCAAGGCTGAAGGATGACCATGTCATGTTTACAGCCTGGACTCCTTTGCTGGTGGTGTCCGGTGCGGTAGAGGGGCAGCTAGACTTTGCACGGTGCGACTGGCTCGTGCGGGGAGGCGAATGGCAGGTGCCCCGCAGAAATGATGGCTGTACAGGTGTTGCGTTTCTCGGGGAGATGTGGCCGAGCTGGCCGAAGCAAAGGTTGTCTCATAAATCAGGACCCCCGGTGGACCGTCGGTACGTGCACCACGCGCACGTGCGGGCATACTGCTCCTTATCACCCAAAGAATTTTCCACCAAGGGTCTGAGAGCTTATGGTCGCAGCCCCACCAGTGGCAACGGAGCGTTAAAATATACTAAAAATCGCCTTTTTTACTGCCGTATCTCGACCTTTTTATAACGTCTAGTTATTATAATAATACTATAAGGTAGGAGCTCTATCTAATGCATTAAATAACGACATTATCCCTTCCGCTGGTAGTGTCCTACGAGAGGCGGACCGTGCGCGAACACCAGAATCAAAAGTACGCGTATGGTCACGTAGCCTCGATCCTGTTGATTCTATTGGCCAACTCTTATCGATAACAGTAGGACGAAATGTACCAGCGGAAGGGATAGCTATACTATATAAAATATTAGATATAGGCAGTCGGTCGCATTATATCTAAAACTCGTTTTCGTCTAGTTTTGTGACGTGACAAGCTCCAAGCCATCGCACAAACCTACAAAAGGTAAGCGAATAACTGGCAAGATGCCGAGTAGGGCTGTGCGGAACTATAAGCGAGGTGACTTCGTCACCTGACAAGTTTATCGCAATTTTTATTACCTAGGTATAATCTTGCCTTACCGCTATCCCTTCCCACCTTGTTTTGTGTGCACAGCTATCGATAAGAATCTGGCCAATAAGAGCTCTCAATTAGCCCTCTGCGTACCCCTGGGCACGGTGTTCCCAGACTTGGCGCCAAGCCTAGGAACACCGTGCTTTGTTTTTGTCAAGTGCTCCAATCACGTGTAGTCCGGCTCCAAGCGTTCACGACTGCTCCGAGCGCTCCGAGCACTCCGAGCGCTCCGAGAACTCCGAGCGCTCCGAGCGCTCCGAGAGCCCGAGAGGGCCGAAGCGTGCGTTTCCCTCCTCCCGCTGACCTGATCGTGGGCAGACTGTCACGTCATGGACGGTTTCACGGAATCTCCACCGTTCAGCCCGTATGAACACCCCTTACGGCCCTCAGACGCTGCCGAGGCCTTCCGACGCAAGCGAAAAGCTCAGGGACAGCGAGCCTGCTTCCCTTGCCGACAGCGCAAAGTCCGATGTAGCTTCGAGACACCCTGCCAAACATGCTTTACTCGGAACCATCCCGAACTGTGCACGTACGATCCACCACTAAAGCGCATTCATATTGATCCTACTGCGGCCCGCGCCGCTGACGAGCCCGAAATTTGGGGGCCTGCCCAGTCAGAGTCGGACTTGATTCACACTAAGCTCGAAACGTTGGAGGGGTCGCTTTTAGACATACAGAAGAGCATTGCCCAACTTTCAGACGCCATTGGCCATTTGGCAAGAAACAGAAATAATCAGCATGCTCCGGCATTGGATGCCACAGCGAATGCTCCTTCAGAAGCAGGTGCCCAAGCAGAGGGCATCTACATCAATCCAGATATGACGGGCGAAAATGTCTACCTTGGCCCCCAGTCTGTGCCGGCAATGGTTGTGGCACTTGGCAAAGGTGAAGATGGAGGCAAGATCCAAGAGGTCCTGGGCACCAGCGTTTTACCAGTCTTTGGTCTCGATAACGAGACTGCTACATACCCTTTTGTGGACCTGTGGGGGCTGCCCCACGGATCGCCGATGAGGATCCGGGAACTCTGTGCCACACTGCCTAGCGATGCAGACTGTCTTGAATACTTCAGATATTATCGTGACACTGCCCACGTCCTCTTTCCCGTCGTTGTCGATATCGAACATTTTGAGTCTAATCTCACCACTTTTCTCATTATCCGGGATAACAATGGGTTAGAAGTCACTGGAGACGAACTTGCGAAGCAGGAGGTCTACGGCAAAGATCTGCATTGGCTCGGACTGCTCTTTGCTATCCTCGCATCTGGATGCCAATGCTCAGGGCTCTCTAGAAAGGAACGGCAGCTAACCTCCCAGGTCTATGGTAAGTGTGCTCATCTCAAGACCGAGATGCACGTGGGAAAGTCGTCGCCACGCAGGGGTACCCTTATCCGACATTCTATAATGTGGGTGACCAGCCTTAGATGCTTGAATGGCATGAACGCTACTTCATCGTTTGGATCTGGAAAAGCAGTCTGCGTGGCATTGACTTTCCCAGCGAACTTCCAACATTCTAAATTAGAAGCCCAAACGCTAATGGTTTGAAAGTATGTTGTTCCTATGAATGCCTGCGTATAATCAATTACCTGTCTCATTCAACGCCAATCGACATTCAAAATCTCCTCATTCTGGGAAACGTCATCTCGAACAGCATGAATGCTGGGGTTGCCTGGTCGTTGCTTGGTAAGTGGTTTCAGATGAATATGCTCTCTACAAGCTTTCCAGGCTGGGAAGTGCCCTACTTTAAGTTATCATAAGTCACAGAACCCGTCGCAGGGACAGCATCGATGGTTTCAATATGTAGATTTGGGTGCAAAGAAGCTGTCCAACTGTGTACCCTGGCTGATATAAGTTCTACAAGAGGATAGTCTCTATTCCTCTCGTTGTTCATTGCTCTCCAACTTTTATTGCCTTTAGACATAATTATTCTGAAATGGGCCTCGAGTTGCACGTCAGATCTAGAGTGGACTTACTGATAGTTTTTAAGGACTTACAATTCGATTAGCGCAAAGCCTTGGTCTTCACCGTGTAGCACCTGATTCTGCCGCGCCGGCTGTTAAGTTACAGAGAAGTAACATCTGGTAAGCAATATCGAACCATTTAGGGTGTGCTAGAATTTCTGGCAGAAGGGTACAAGTCGGTCGGTCAGGCATACCAAAACCTAACGTCATGCGACTCGTCGGGAGACGTGGATAGAGGACAGAACGTGTATTGTGCATGAGCTCGCTCAACACAAGCACGAGAGCCTTCTTGACCTCCCGACATTCCTTATATTCCTATCCCGACCGCCATTAGTTCTTACATCGTACTTCACGTCACCTCTTTTAAAAGTGTTGGACTTCCGCAAAGGCTGACAATAGTTAGGTGGCAAATCATATGGCAAGATAGCCTTCTGTCAATTTCCTACGACAGAGCTTCCCCTACGGTATTCATTGACGCCTTGCAAGGAACCTGGCTTCTGGGACAAACAAAAATGTCTTATGCCGACTGTATGCGGAGTTTATGCATCCTAGGGCTGGATATTGTCCAGCTGCGAGCAGCTTATCGAGACTCAAGCCGTCAAGTCCTACAAATCATAGAATACCGAGACAAAATCCGAGATATTCTCGACAGATCATCAAGTCATCTACAGGATCCTCGAATGTGTAGATCTATGAAGGATCACCTAGAGTATTGGAACCTGTTTCTCCACCGCTCATATGTAATGGCCGAACTCTGCCGCCCAGTCATCAACACTTCAAACCCCAATGAAGATCTACCGTCATCTCTTAAGCAAATATGTATTGACAGTCTAGCCGACACTGTAGAAGCCTTCCTCGGCTTACAAAAAATCACCAAATTTGCCATCTACTCCTGGGCAGCTCTGCATCGGGCTCTCAGCTCTGCCCTCCTCCTTGGCCTACTTGGAATGCGTGCTAAGAACGAGCGAGCCCGGAAGCTCCTGGACAGATTAGTTACCGTCATGTCCGACGTTTTGTCAGGCTTGGAGCCTGTGGATCTCCCAGGGCCTATTACCCGATCAGTCGAGGCATTACGGAAGTTGATACCTCATCAAGGGCCAAGAGACCTACCATTAGGTCAGGCAGTTGAAGAGAAATTGGATACTAATGATAGCGGTATTGGATCGTCGTCCAGTGAATCATCAACACCGTTTTTCCTTGGGGGTAATGAAGGATCTTCGCCTCATTCTATTGTGCAGTCTATTCTCTGGGGTAAAGGTTACGGCACATAAGAGCTAATGTCGAACTGGATCGGATTTCCTTACCACTATCGTAATACTAGCTTCAAGTCTAGAACCTTATGTCTCACTACCCCGCTACATTACTCGTATGTCTCACCGAATGTCTCAATACCTATTTCCATTATCTATTCCTGATTGAATGACGACTACGTCGTCATTATATTTGCCACCTATTTTATGTATATAGAGAGACTTCTAGAGCCCTCTTTAATAGACAGTTCTCATACCTGATTGTTAGTTCGACAGCTAATATTTCAGGTACTCTATTCATCATCATTTTGAGAGTGAGCTTACCATACCTATGGTTGGATGGGCCCTATCCTGATGGCATAGTTGGGAAGTTAGATTGATTCTAGACTGTCGGTGAACGTTTCGTAGTAGCGTTTATCCCTTAGCACGATGAAATTCGCCCTACGGTTATCGATAAGAGCCAGCCAATAGAATCAATAGGATCAAGGCTCCGTGACCATACGCGTACTTTTAATTCTGGTGTTCGCGCACAGACCACCTTCTCGTAGGGTCCCATCGTGCTAAGGGATAATGCAATAAACTACAATAGCCGAATGGCACAGCGGAGTAATATTAGTTTGTGACACTTTGGTGGTAAGGAGAAGAAAGTAAGTGGTATATTTAGGTACACGTGTTGGGGATTAAGACCGATCGCTAAGAACCCATGGAGATAAGATATTATAGGGAGGCTAGATGTCAAAGCCGGGGTTGTAGGCTTGACGACAGCCCTACGTCTTACCGAAGCCAGTGATCTACTTGGACTGGATCCAAAATCGCCTCGTATTGGATCCAATGCAAAGCTATACCTCCTTAGGCAGGTATTCAGCCAAACTAGGAAGAAGCTAAGCCTAAAGTAATTTAGACTGGAGTGGATTTGATCCCAAATCCACTCCACTCCAATCCAAGTAGATCACTGGCCGAAGCTAGGTACAAAAATGTGCTGGTATTTACTAAGCATATGCCGGTGGATTCGGATGCTGTCTATACAAGTCCATGGGCGGGTGTTAATTGCGTACTATATGTGGCATCAGTAGTGACTCCTAGAGCGCAGCTCATCACGTTTGTCAGGGTATCGGTAGAGAGCCCTATCCAGGCACAATAGGACATAACGACATAGAAAGAATTAGATCGCCTTATTAAGGAGGCGCCAGGCGCTGGTGTGTGGCTGCAAAGTGAGCAAAATCATTCAAGCAGGGTTATATGGCTATCTTATAACCTTGTAGCAAAGACAGCATTTCTCGTATGTGAAGCGCTAATCGCCGCAATTGACTGCTGGGTAAAGTATATCTCTACCCTTTATTTGTATCCCAAGGGGTCCAGATGGTGTGACTCTCAACCCTTGTTATTGGCCTGGAGTCTGGAGCTTCCCTATCACATTGTGATCTTGGGTGAGGGTGTGGTCAGTCAGTTAGTTAGTCGGTCAGTCGTAATTAGCCAGTAGGAAAGCGGTTAGTAAGAAGAGAAGAAAAGAGTGTATTGAAAGAAACTGTCTGTCTGTGGGGCTCCAGACCGATCTATATAACTGTGGAAGGCCTAGGCTCCCCCGAAGCTATGCCCAATCTAGATATTAAATCTTGGGGGCCAAATCACACCACCACACTAATACGCTATCCGCTTTTTTAAATAAATTACTTAAGCGGTACCAGCACTACTCTAATCTAATATTAATAAAATTGTAATTATACTAAAGACCTATACGCCCTATATCTCTTTATATAATAGCTATTAAGCTATTATATATTATTTTTATATATAGGGCCTACTGTTTTTATAATTGTCTAATCAAGGTTGCGTCTTTGCAGTTATGTGACCGCAAATTGCCATTACGTGACGGCAATCTAGGGCAATTTGCGGCAACTTGCCTGCGAACGCAAGTCAAAAGGGGTTGGTTACGTAAGCTAAGCGAGCTTAGGAAATCTACTAAATTCCACCTATAGAATAGGAGAATCAATTAAGCATTAATTAAATCAGTTACTACCCTAATACTATTATAATAGCGATATATATCACCGGATGTAATATAAACACTAATTAGTAATTATAGATTAGGAGATATATTATCTATAAAGAGAGACAAGCTTAATTAGTCCCTATTTATAGGCCTCTACTAAACCTATTTACTAAGGAGTATTAGTTAATATATATTTAAAGAACCGACCCCTTAATAGGCCCTCAGTTTGCGTCTATTACGTACTCTAAAAGGCGTTAGGTACTTAAGGAACCAACCCCCTAATAGGCCCTTAGTTTATATTTATTATACATTTTAGAACCTAAAATTAGAACTTAATAAGATAAAGAACCCTTAGTTTGCGTCTATTATACATATTTATCCTCTAAAACTTAAAATTAAATAAAATAAGAGCTACAAGACAAGAATTAATATAGTAGATATTAGGGTATAAGTTAGAGAAGGATAGAAGAAGTAGGGTAGAGGAATTAATATTATAGATATTAATAACTTTATATAGTTTAAGACCTTAAAATATAAGGTTTATAACTTTAAGGATAATAAGCTATAGGAAGCCTATAAAGAAGATTTTTAGAACTTTATAGTATAGATCTTTAAGAACTGCAACCAGATATATATTAGAAAACTTTAAATACTTCTATAGACCAACAGTATATAGATAAGGAAGTATAGGAACGCCATAGTCCCTAAATTACTATTTAACACACTATAAGAAAAAGAACCTATAGAGTGGACTAAGCTTAAAATTAAAGAGTATATAGTAGCTAGAGTGTGAAGGCTCAGTCAAAAGAACAGAATCTATTGGTAGCCAGTGAACGAGAATTCCAAGACAAGGACTAAGAGAAGGTCGAGGAAAGGACACGTCTATATACATGGCGCCAAGGGTCTAGGCGAGCCCCTGACTAGGGTCTGTAATAGTGCCGTAACATAGAGGGAAGTTTAATTTAGGATAAATTAACTACCTCCTTAAGAACAACTTTGCTAGTGCTAGTACTAGTACTAGTATTACCAAAAACCTAATCTTATAAACTACTATTAAAACCCTAATTTTAACCTTACTAATTTTATAACCTACCTTGCCTATATAACCTACTGTTTATATCACTTCCGGTAATATATATTGCTATTACAATAGTATTAGGGTGGTAACTAATTTAATTAATACTTAATTAATTCTCCTATTCTATAGGTGGAATTTAGTGGATTTTCTAAGCTTACTTAGCTTATATAACTAATCCCTTTTAACTCGCGTTTACAAGTAAGTTGCTATAAATTGCCCTAGATTGCCATTATATAATAGCAATTTATGGTTATATAACTGCAAAGATACAACCTTAATTAGACACTGGGAGTATTTGGTTTTTAATAGTACTTAAGTATACCGCCTACTAAATTCTACTACTTTCCACTTATTAAATTGCTGTAACGGAACCTTGTAGCTTAGACTACGGTGGGTTCTATTATTAGGCTAGGTATATAGGTACAACAAAACAACAACGTAATAATAACTGGTGGAGTGGTTGCCTAACAGATTAACTCCAATTATATTCTAAGATTTACTACAAGGAGAGAACTATCTATGGTAGGGACTGAGGTCCTTTAAATACATAACTATACTCCTAAGAAATCCTCTCTTATATATAAGGTACGTGTTATATGTATTATATATAGATATACACTACGTATACCTCGTACACTGCGTATAATATTATATAACTCGCTTACTATTCCTTATTATATAGTTCCACCGGATCCATCCTAAACCATACTTATATTAACCAACTAGCTTCCTGCGACTCTTCCCCAAGTAGTTATAATATTATACTTAAAGTATCCGTAATACTATCTCCCTCCTCTTTATCTTCGTTCTTAAAGATTCCTAATATCTCTAAGTCGTCTACTAGAGGTATAATGTCCGTTTAATTAGTCTAGTTAATATCCTTGCTTATTATACTTAAAGCTTCTTCTTCCTTACAAGCGTAATATTGTGCTCGCACTATAGCTGCCATACTATTACTTAGTAAGATAATGTCGTCTCTATATTCTTGCTGTGCGAAAGCGGGGTTAGTGTATATTATAATAGCGAGTCCCTTATCTTAACAACCCTTATCTTGCTTAGAGTGCACTAAAGCAAACGTTTAATTATCCTATAATGTTCGCTCTATCTCTAACGCTAAGTATACGCGTTCTATAACTCTTAACAGTTTTTAAGTTCCCTAAGTAACTTATTATAGGGTCTTATGTTTAATCTACCACTATAAAACTTAAGTTTAAGTTGGCCGCCATACGCACTAAACTCTACCATTCTGCTGAAGAAACCGCTTAGGCCCTTAAGGCTTAATATTACTCCTTTAAGTCTTAGCAGGTTGCGTTCGCTCGGTTAACCCGTCTTAAGAAGGTTTATAAGAAGGTTCGTTCTAAGGAGTAGAAGCTGGTTTAATAGGGTTTATCTAAGCTAGGTAATAAAAGAACTAGCTCTCCTCCTACAAGGGAAATAACTCCAAGTAGCTTAGCAATTGCTCCTCTTAGGTCCCCCTTAGGCGATTTATTTTTTAGCAATTTCTCTTTATTAATATTGCCTAACCTACTCTCTTCTAATACTCCCGTACCTTTTCTATAGCTTTCTCTAGGTTGCCTAGTGGTTCCTAGGTAGTCTCACTATAGCCTATCCACTTTACTTTATACTACGTTTTGTTGTCTACGTCCTTATAACTAATAATCTTTGAAACTTGCTATTTATCTTCCTCTTGCCCTCTATATATGTCTACCTTATAGACTAGTGGCTTAATATTTCCATATACTAGCTCTAGCATTGCGATATGCTGTATAGGGTATATTTTTATTTTGGCTAGTAGGTTTAACTTATATATAACTAACAAAATTCTTTATTTAACTTTAAAAGGTCCTAGTCTAATATAGTCTAACTTCTTACTTGGTCGTTAACTCTTAAAATTTTTATATAGTAGCTATACTTTATCCCCCTCCTTAAGATCTAGTCCCTTAGATCTCTTAGCATTATAGTACCTTTTTATTTATTCTTGTACTAGTTTCGCTATTTTTTTAAGGTCTATATAAAGATTTATTAACGTCTCTATTCTTTGTTTAGCTGTGCTACTTGTCTTTTTTGCTTAATATAGCGATAACGATGTTCTTAGCTTATATCCGTAATTTGCCTTAAATAGTAATATCCCTATTCCTTCTTATAGTGTTGTATTATATGTAAACTGTATAACTGGTAATAATGATACCTAATTATTCTATACGTAATTAATATAATGCCTTAGATACTATTTTAGTATCTAGTTTAGTCTTTCTATTTATCTGTCCATCTGCGGATAATACGCTGTAGATATTACTATACAAACCCCTTATTCTGCTAGAAACACCTCCTAAAATACTACTATAAATCTTAGATCTCTGTCTAATATAATCTTATCTAGTGCTCTATGTCTTATAAATACTTCTCTTATATAGATTCTAGCGATATCTTCTACTAATATCTCTTTAGTGCATACTATAAAGTATCCCCACTTTATTAGCTTATCCACTATTACTAAAATCGCGTTATAATCTTATCCTATAATAGAATCTCTTAACTTTAGTAACTTAATAATAAAGTCCTATAATATAACCTCCTATAGTCTTTCTGGTGTCTTAATAGGTTATAGCCCTCTATACGGCTTATGCCTTGTTGGTTTGTTCCTTTAGTAGTCTAGATATTCCTTTATAACTTATTATGCTAGTCCCTAGATTTCTTAAATAATGTACTCTTCTTAAAGTCTTAATACTAAGCCTATAGCTCTGTTGTGTCCTTGTATTATTCCCTTATAGAATTCCTTAATAAATTCTTCTGTAATAGACTTAGGTATATACGTTGCTTCTCTATTTTTATATTGCTCTAAGTCTAGATCCTCTACCTATACTTCTTAGATCTTCTATGTCTAATTACTCTCTGGTAATTTATAGATCTAACTTTCCTTAGTTGCTGCAATCTTTAGATAATTATACCTAATTAATCCGTCTTGATCCTTTTGTAATAAAGCTCCCAATAGCTTTTTATTACTTTGTAGTTTAGCCTTCCTACTTAGAGCGTCTGCTTGCGCATTATCTGTACCCTTAGTATGCTAAATTTCGAAATGGTATTCTATAAGTATTTCCACCCATTTAACCTATCTTTGGTTGAGTTCCTTTATTGTTAGGAATTCTATAAGGTTCTTATAGTCTATCTTAACCACAAATGGTTTCTCTATACCTTATAAGAATGCTCTCTATTTCTTAAGCGCTGTAACTATACCTAATAACTCCTTGTTGTAGATATTATAGTTTAACTCTAGTGGTGTTATCTTCCAACTATAGTATGCCACTGGGTGCCATCCATTTTAATATTTCTATAGGAAGCACGCCCCTAGTGTAAAGTCTAATGCATTTATTTCTATAACCGTCTCTAGACCTGGTTAATAGATCTTAAGAACTGGCTCCTAGGTAAATAACTCTTTAACTTTCTTAAATAGTTCTTATTATTCCCTTCCCTATGCCTATGGTTCTTCTTTCTTTGTTAACCGCGTAAATAGTTTAATATCCTATAACTATTATGCTATAAACCTTCTACAATAATTGCAAAACCCTAGGAACGATCTTAACTACATAATATTCTCTAGTTCTTACTAATTTACTATAGCCTTAATTTTCTTTAGATCTATGCTAAGTTGGCCTAGTTTAATAATAAACCCTATAAAATCGGTCTTTCTAGTGAAGAACTTATATTTCTTAATTGCTACTAGCATCTGTTCTTCTTGTAGTCTCTTTAAGACCCACTTAATGTGTTCTCTATGCTCTTCCTTACTCTCTAAATAGATAATAATGTTGTTAAGGTATACTATAACAAATTTATCTAGGTATTCTCCTAATACACTATTAATTTACTTCTGGAACATTGCTAGTGCGTTTATAAGCCCGAATTGCATAACTAATGGTTTATATAGTCCTTCCTTTAACCTAAAGGCTGCCTTCTATTTGTCGCCTTCCTTGATTCTAATCTGGTGGTACACCTATCTTAGATCTATCTTTGTAAAGATCTTTACGTTGCCTATCCTATCTTGGATTTCGCTAATTAAGGGTAAAGGATACCTATTCTTCCTAGTGATGCTGTTTAACTGTCTATAGTCTATACATATCCTAAGTTTTCCGTTTTTCTTTAGGATAAACAACACTGGATATTCTACTAATAACTATAACGGTCTAATATATCCCTTTTGTAAGTTCTCCTAAATAAACTCCTTAAGCGCTACTAACTCTATTTCAGTAAGCTTATAGATTAGAAAGAACTTTAGACTTATTCCCTTTTCTAATTCTATCTTATAGTCCCAAGCTGTATACTCTAACAGCTTTTCACTCTTTAGTGACTATAACTTTTTACTATACTTGTGGTATCTCTTTGGTATATAACTTAAGCCTTGCTTAGTCTCTTTATATATCGCTTTGACTTGGTACTATACTAACTTGGTTTACTATCGCACTTTGCGTTATTATATATCCTTAATATTGACCTAACCTGTAACCCAATTAATCTTTAGATTATACTCCTATAACTAAGGCATTCCTAGTATTACCTTGTCCTGTCCTAATGGTAGGATATTAAAAGACATTCTAACTAGTCTCCCTTTAATAGTTATCTAAATAGGTCCTATTTTAAGATTAATAATGCTTCCTTTATAGGCTATCTAATCTCCTAAAATTGTTATAAGTGGATATAGGTGTTCCTTTTATCTATATAGTAACCCTATTCTTTCCACTACCTTTAGTAATATATGGTTCCTAGTTACTCTACTATCTACTAACGCTTTAAACTGCTAATCTTGCCATTTAGCTCTTAAATTTAGGTGTTGTCCTTAAATTCCTTTAAGGGTCTAAGGCTCTAATACTAGTTCCCTCTGGTTCTATACACCTCCCCTTTTCCTAACTATTGGCTGCTTAATCCTGCCTATACTTAGTCCAACTTTAGCTAATACTTAGTTTATTTCTTTTCCTCTATATACCATAGATAAGTATTCTCTAGGTACTCCCACCACTATTATCTGTTTAGGCATTCTTCTATAAGGAATCTTCCTAGTTAAAGTATTAAGTCTCCTTAACCTTGTACTTCTACTGGGTGCTAACTATGTATATACTTAGTATTTCTAAACCGCTTTTCCTCTAGTGCCTAATATATCCTTACTAGGTACTTCCGGTTCTTATCTTTAGGTGCTCTATATATATTATATATGTTATCCACACAAGCTATCCACAATAGTATATAATGCGCTGCATATTTTAGGTTAACTCTTAGTTTATCTTTATCCTTAAGTTTAAACCTATACCTAGTTAACCTAACTACTGGTATTTCTGCTGTGGGTATTAAGATTTATTACTTACTTCTCTAGTCCCTAGATCCCTCTTCTAGGTTCCTTAACATTATAATTAATACTCCTTTAATATAACTTATGCGTTTTTCTATAATAGGTTGGTCTTGGACAACTTTTTTATCTAGCTATATATAAAAGTCTTCCTATTTGTCACTGTGTTGTTGCCTATACCACTTTCCGTATAACTGGTTTAGTGTGTATAGTCTATCCGTTAGAAAGTACCTTGTTATTACTATATTATAATATCCTTTAGTATGTCTTTTTTTAAACCTGGTTAGAATATCTAGATCCTCTTCTTATTCTAGTTTATCTAACCACTTTACCCTAGGTGTCCCTGCACTCGGCCTATTAGTAACTCTTTGTATGGGTGCTCTGTTTTTTATATAACCTGGTATAACTGACCTCTTGTCTAGCTTCTGCTCTTGCTATATAATAATTCTTGTTTTAAACTTATCTATAGTTTCTTATTTTCTGCGTCTTGTAGCTGGATCCTTATAGTTGTCTTACTTTTTAATCCTGGTATTAACTGTTTAATCTTTAGGCTAAACACTATATTTACCTAGGATTACTAATATTCTTATTTATTCTCTGAACTTGTAGTTCTTAAACTTGCGTCCTATACTTATTTGTTTGTTACTAAACTAAGTTACTACCCTTTCCTATTAGTTTTTATCCGTTGTGGGTCCTTAGGTGTATTTTATCTCGTCTTAAGAATCTTAAGCTTCTTTTATCTCTTTTTAAGAATCTTAAGCCTGTGGCCTTTTGCCTTTATTAAGTAATAAGCTAGCACTAGCAGTTATCTACTTACTTAGTTTCTTCTAAACGTTGCTCCTATTGTCTTGTAAAGCGATGGAAATTGTATTTAATGGTATTGCTATACCCATTACTAAACCCTGTTTTGTGATGGTTTTAGTCTCTGCTTCTATTTCAACTTCTTTAAGGTCTGTATACTCCTAGTAAGCTGCCTTTATTACCTTATTATTAGTAAATGCTTCGTCTTTGTTAAATTTATTGTCTTTAATGTTTAATCTATGAGCTAGTTTGCTGGTTCCTTTAAACTTAGATAATAATAGCTCCTATAGCTAATAGCTTGCGCCGTACTTAGCGTCCTTATAAATTCGGTATGCGTTGTTGTAATAATACGCAAAACTGTTAATTAAACACTCCTTTATTCCTTGTAGTGCACCGTCGTCCCTCTATATATACGTGCCGTCTACTGGTCTGGTTCCCTTTACCATATAGTTACTCTAACCACCTCTATAGTCTTTGGCGAAATAACCCTATTTTCCGTAATTTATACAAGCTCTATCTTTAAACCATCTTTTTTGCTATAGAGTCCGCCTAAACATCTTCTGCTACTAAGATCCCTAGTTTAGCCTTTGCTCCTAGGTCCTTTAATTACTTAATTCTTAACCTCTAGGTTTCTATAGTTTCTTTTCCCACCTTTAGGTTTCTTTGGTACTACTTAGGTCTATTAGCTCTACGCTATTCTATAGTTTTTAACTCTGTGTCTATTGTTGCGTACTCTGCGCCTTATATAACTGTGGAACTCTATCTTGCCCTCTTTTAGCTTATTCCCTTTGGTAGATTCTATTATTGATCTTTATTAACTGATCTATTAACTCTCTTAGAGTATCCGCATCTTCTATTAGAATAATTATGTCCTGGACTTTAGCCTTAAGTCCCTGTTTATACTGTGCTATAAGCGCCCTGTTATTCCACTTAACCTATATAGCTAGTGTTTGAAACTGTGTTGTGTACTTAATTGCTAAAGTGCGTTATACTAAGTTCTAAAGCTTTCGTTCCGCTGTGGTTATGGCCTCTAGGTCTTTAAATATCTGTGTTAGTCGCTCTATGAACCCGTTCTAACTGGTAAATATATACCATACATCTTAGTTAGTAGTTGTTATACCATTAGCCTATATTTCCGTAAGATACGGCTTAAACCACTTAAGTGCCCTCCCTGTCAGGAATAATCCTGCATAGGCTACTTAATCTAACAATATTGCTAACTTCGCTCCTTCCTATACTACCTTAAAGTGCATTTGCGTAAGAAACCCTTTAAGCTTTAACTTCTCTCCTAAGAATTGTTTAATTAAAGGTAACTTAATCTTTACTGCTCTAATTCCATTAATGCGTTCTTTAAGTATCCTATTATTATCTTGTAAATGATTAACTATTTCCTGTAACTAACCTCGCGTAACCACTTGAGAATCCCCCTTGTCTATACTGGTATCACCTAGCCCTAAGGTTGTGGCTGCCGTTAACACCATTATAACTAGTGCTGCTCTTGGTGGCATGTTGTTTGATTTTGTTCCAATACCATAACCTTAGTAGTGAATGTGTAACGGAACCTTGTAGCTTAGACTACGGTGGGTTCTGTTATTGGGCTAGGTATATAGGTACGACAAAACAACAATGTAATAATAACTGGTGGAGTGGTTGCCTAATAGATTAACTCTAATTGTATTCTAAGATTTACTATAAGGAGAGAACTATCTACGGTAGGGACTAAGGTCCTTTAAATATATAACTATACTCCTAAGAAATCCTCTCTTGTACGTAAGGTACGTGTTATACGTGTTATATATAGACGTACACTGCGTATACCTTATATACTGCGTATAATATTATGTGACTCGCTTACCATTCCTCGTTATATGGTTCCACCGGATCCATCCTAGACCGTGCCTATATTAACCAACTAGCTTCCTGCGACTCTTCCCTAAGTAGTTGTAATATTGTACTTAAAGCGTCCGTAACAATTGCACTACTTTCCACCTATTAAATTCTACTAAATTCTGCCAAATAGCTAAAGTAACTAATTACAATTTTCTATCCCTAGGATAGAAAATCGCTATTAGCTTGCTTGCTGCTAGCGCCTTAGCAATTAGCTTTATATCTTTATACTCTCTATTTTTACCTTTATATCTTCTCCTCTCTTTACCTATTTAGTAACCTATAGCTTAATTATATTTATATTAATTAGGTTCTTTAACGCCTAGTAAGGCTTTAATTTAGTTATAGCTGTTACGGACAGCTTAAGTACGATATTATAACTACTTGGAGAGGAGTCGGCGGAAGCTAGTTGGTTAATATAGGCACGGTCTAGGATGGATCCGGTGGAACCATGTGACAAGGAATAGTAGCCGAGGTTACATGGTGTGCTATATATTAAATAAGAGGAATGGGAGGAACTTATATACCTTATATATAATACGTATCTCACGGAGCGAAGGGATTTCTTAGGCGTATAGTTATATATTTAAAGGACTATAGTCTCTACCCAGATAGTTCTCTCTTTATAGTAAATCTTAGAATACAATTAGAGTTAATCTATTAGGCAACTACTCTACTAGTTATTGTTATATTATTAACCTATTTATACCTATATACCCAGCCTAATAATAGGACCTACTGTAGTTCTTACTATAAGGTTCTGTTACACATTTACTACTAAGGTTACGGTATTAAATAAAGTTAAACAATATGCCACCTAAAGCACTAGTTATAACACCATTAACGGCAGCTACTACCTTAGGCGGAGATACTAGTATAGTAAACACGGATTCTTAGACGGTTACGCAAGGTTAGTTATAGAAAATAGTTAATCACTTATAAGATAATAATAGGATACTTAAAGAACGCATTAATGGAATTAAAGTAATAAAGGTTAAGTTACCTTTAATTAAATAGTTCTTGGGAGAGAAGTTAAAGCTTAAAGGGTTCCTTACGCAGATATATTTTAAGGTTATATAGAAGGGAGCAAAGTTGGCAATATTATTAGACTAAGTGGCGTATATAGGATTGTTTCTAATAGAATAAGTACTTAAGTGGTTTAAACCTTATCTTACTAAAATATAGGCTAATAGCATAACAACTACTAACCAAGATGTATGGTATATATTTGCCAGTTAAAACGGGTTTGTAGAATAGTTAACGCAAATATTTAGAGATCTAGAGGCTATAACTATAGTAGAATAAAAGCTTTAGAACCTAGCATAACGAACCTTAGTAATAGAGTATATAATACAGTTTTAAATGCTAGCTATATAGGTTAAATGGAATAACAAGGCGCTTATAGTATAGTATAAACAGGGACTTAAGGCTAAAGTCTAGGACGTAATTATCCTAATAGAAGATGCGGATACTCTAAGAGAGTTAATAGATTAAGTAATAAAGATTAATAATAGGATCTATTAAAGGGAACAAGCTAAGAAAGGGTAAAACAGAGTTCTATAGTTATATAAGGCGTAGAGCATATATTAGCAAACATAGAGCTAAAAACTATAGAATGGCGTAGAGCTAATAGACCTAAGTAGTACTAAAGAATCTAAGAGATAGATAAAGAAACTATAGAAACCTAGAGGTTAAGGATTAAGTAATTATAGGACTAGGGAGCAGAGGCCAAACCAAGGATCTTAGTAGTAGAAGACATTTAGGCGGACTCTATAATAAGAAAAATGGTTTAAAGATAGAGCTTATATAAATTGCGGAAAACAAGGTTATTTTGCTAAAGACTATAAAGGTGGTTAGAGTAATTACGCAGTAAAAGGCACCAGGTTATTAAAGTACAATAACGTAGATATAAGGATGTTACGCAGAACTAAAAAGTGTTTAATTAAATACTTTGCGTTTTATTATAATAACGTATACTAAATTTATAAAGACGCTAAGTATAGCGCAAGCTATTAGCCGTAAGAGCTAGAGTTAAGAGGACTTAAAGGAACCACAGAGTTAAATAAAGAATAAAATCGACTCTATAAGCTAGATTAAGATGTTAAAGTAATATACGGATAAAGATTAGTAATAATAATAATGGAGTTAGAGTACTTATTAATTAACAGTAATAAGGAAGAAAGGGAGGCTAACTAGAAGTACTTATACCTTAATAACGCAACAGAAGTATAGACTAAAACCTTATCTCGGTCCCAGACGATCAGCCAATTATAAGCTGCTTACATAACAGATTAATTATCTTATGTTGTTGTCGTCTGGTACACGGTTCGGAAATTTGTTAGTCCCTCGCGCCGATTTATATATAATTCTTATACAAACTCGCGCGCCATACTAAATTTTTAGCTATTAATTAATAACGAACTAACGCCTTTATAAATAATCGGCCAACGTTATATTCTAGAACTTTATAGGGCGATTCTAATGCTACCAAAATTATTGCGAATAGCCTAGTGGTTACTGCTACATTTCGCC